>Ga0209050_1003206_pt1 | contig 12375 bp, 10 predicted proteins | sample Araplavi_mTSA_r2_FD_184276 | JGI IMG/M metagenome (GOLD analysis project Ga0209050, IMG submission 184276) | Arabidopsis root microbial communities from North Carolina, USA - plate scrape MF_Cvi_mTSA_r2 (SPAdes) (version 2) | ecosystem: Host-associated > Plants > Roots > Endosphere | place: USA...
AGCCTCGACTTTCCCTGGCTCATCCAGTACCGGCCGGCCTGGGACCTCGTGATGTGGCTGCTGTCGCTCGTCGGCATCGTGGCCTCGGCCAGCGGCGTGGTGATCGGCTGGCGCCGGCTGCGTCGCAGGCCGGCGCGGGCGGCTGCCTCGAAGGGGCTTGCGCAGGCGGGTCCATGAACCAACAATCAACTTTCGCACTTCGGTGCATTTCAGGAGGTGCTCGATGCACATCGAACCGGGTCTCGTCGACGGAACCAAGATTTTTCTCAGCTACGCCACGGCAGCAGCCGCGCTCGCCTACACGGGCAAGGTGGCCATCCAGACTGCCCTGAAGGACGGCCTTGCCGCCCTCGTGTTGCGCTCGGCGATCGCCGTGGCGCTGGTGTTCTGCTTCTTCGAGGTGCTGCCGCACCACCCCGTCGGCGTGTCCGAGGTGCATCTGATCCTCGGCACCACGCTGCTGCTGGTGTTCGGGCTCGCGCCCGCGGCCATCGGCCTGGCGGGCGGGTTGCTCATCCAGGGCATGTTCTTCGAGCCGCAGGACATTCCGCAGTACGGCATGAACGTCACCACGCTGCTGGTGCCGCTGTTCGCCACCGCCGCGCTGGCGCGCCGCATCATTCCGAAGAACGTGGCCTACGTGGACCTGAGCTACCAGCAGGCCTTCAAGCTGTCGGTGGCCTACCAGGGCGGCATCGTGGTGTGGGTCGGCTTCTGGGCGCTGTACGGGCGCGGCACCGGCCTCGAAAACCTGAGCCAGATCGCCAGCTTCGGCGCCGCCTACATGACCGTGGTGCTGGTCGAGCCGCTGGTCGACCTCGGCGTGCTCGCGGCCGCCAAGGCCTGGCGCCGCCTGCAGGGTTCGGCCTTCGTCGAGCGCCGCCTGTACAACGCGGTCTGATCCTTCCGTCCGACCCGTCCTTTTCAAGAGGGCGCCCCGGCGATGCCGCGGGCGCCCTGCGCCATTCCCCGGGGCAGCCTTCGGCCGCCGCGGCACCTGAAAGTCTTCTTCCCATGACACAAGCAAGCAACGCCAAGATCCCCGTCACCATCGTCACGGGGTTCCTCGGCAGCGGCAAGACCACGCTGCTGCGCCACATCCTCGGCAACGCCGAAGGCCGCCGCATCGCAGTGATCGTCAACGAGTTCGGCGAGCTCGGCATCGACGGCGAGATCCTTCGCGGCTGCGGCATCGGCTGCGACGACGAAGGCAACGAGCGGGCCGGTGCGCTGTACGAGCTGGCCAACGGCTGCGTCTGCTGCACCGTGCAGGAAGAGTTCCTGCCGGTGATGCTGCAGCTGGCCGAACGCCGCGGCGAGCTCGATGCGGTGCTCATCGAAACCTCGGGCCTCGCGCTGCCCAAGCCGCTGGTGCAGGCCTTCCAGTGGCCGGATATCGCCAACATCTTCACTGTCGATTCGGTGGTCACCGTGGTCGACGGCCCGGCCGCCGCGTCGGGCCAGTTCGCCGAGAACCCCGAAGCCGTCGACGAAGCCCGCCGCGCCGACCCCAACCTCGACCACGAGTCGCCGCTGCACGAGCTGTTCGAAGACCAGCTCTCCGCCGCCGACCTCGTGGTGCTCAACAAGACCGACCTGATGGACGACGCGATGCGCACGCAGGTCGAGGCACTGGTGCGCGAGAAACTGCCGCCCGAGGTGAAGATCGTTGCGGCCAGCGAAGGCAGGCTGCCGCTCGCGCTGCTGCTGGGCCAGGGCCGTGCGGCCGAAACCACCATCCACCTGCGCGAGAGCCACCACGACCACGAGGAAGACCACGACCACGACGAGTTCGACTCGCTCGTGATCGAGCTGCCGCCCGTGGACCGCGACAGCCTACTGGCCGTGCTCGGCAAGCTGGTCGAGCAGCACACCATCTATCGCGTGAAGGGATTCGTCGCCATTCCGGGCAAGCCGATGCGCCTGCTGGTGCAGGGCGTGGGCCGCCGCTTCGACCATCATTTCGACCGCCGCTGGCGCGACGGCGAGGCGCAGCGCACGCGGCTTGTGTTCATCGGCGAGGACCTGGACGAAGCCGCGCTGCGCAAGGCGCTGGACGAGGCGAGCGCGGTCGCGGCCTGACCCATGCACCTGCTGAGCACGCAACCCGGGCGCTTCGTCGAGGACGACAGCGTCGTCACCCGGCTCGACCAGACGCCGGGCGACATCGTGGTGCTCAGTTCGGCCGACACCACGCTCGCGCTGCTGGCCGCGGCACGCACGGCGCTGGCCGTCACCGACCCCGGCTATCCGTCGCTGCGGCTGGCCAATCTGATGTACCTGCGGCAGCCCGCTTCGCTCGACCTTTACATCGACGAGGTGCTGCAGCATGCGCGCGTGGTGGTGGTCGACCACCTCGGGGCGGAATCCGCCTGGGGCTACGGGCTGCAGCAGCTCGAGAAGCTCGCCAGGCGCAAGGGCCAGCAGCTCGCCATGTTCTCGGGCGACCTGCAGGAAGACGAAGACCTTCTCGCGCGCGGCACCGCGCCGCGCGAAGTGAGCCGCCAGCTGTGGCAGTACATGCGCAGCGGCGGCGCTGGCAATGCGATGCAGTTCCTGCGCGCGGTGGCCTTCCACGGGTTGCGCCATGGCGAGGCGCCCCTGCCGCCGCGCAGCCTGCCGCAGGTGGCGCTGCACGTGCCCGGCGGCATGCATGCGCTGCACACCGTGGCGGGCATCGATGACCTGCGCGCCGGCTGGCGCGACGGCGCGCCGGTGGTGGCTCTGGTGTTCTACCGGTCGCACCTGCAGTCCGGCAACACGGCGGCCTTCGATGCCATCGCCGGAGCGCTGCGCGCCGAAGGGCTCAACCCGCTGCCGATCGCGCTCGATTCGCTGAAAGACCCGCTGTGCCTGTCCGCATTGCGTGCGCTGTGCGTCGAGCACGATGTCCAGCTGGTGCTCAACACCACCGCGTTCGCTGCGCTGGGGCAGGGCTCGAAGGACGAACAAGGCGAAGACCTCGCGCTGGCCGGCGATGCGCCCGTGCTGCAGGTCATCGTGAGCGGCGGCAACCGCGAGGACTGGCTCGCCGACAGCCAGGGCCTGCGCCCGCGCGACATCGCGATGCAGATCGCGCTGCCGGAGATGGACGGCCGCATCATCACGCGCGCCGTGAGCTTCAAGGGGCTGTCGCATCGCTGCGAGCTCACGCAGACCGAGGTGGTCAACTACCAGCCCGAGCCCGACCGCGTGGCCTTCGTGGCCGAACTGGCGCGGCGCTGGTGCAGGCTGCGCAGCCTTGGCGCCGCAGACAAGCGCGTGGCGCTGATCCTGGCGAACTACCCGGGCAGCGAAGGCCGCATCGGCAACGGCGTGGGACTCGACACGCCGGCCTCGGTCGTCGGCATCCTGCGCGCGATGCAGGCCGGCGGCTACGAGCTGGGCGATGCGCAGGCGATGCCCGAGGACGGCGATGCGCTCATGCGCCGGCTGCAGCAGGGCATTGCCAACGACCCTGCGCGTTGGGCCGCGCGGCCCGCGTGGCAGAGCTACGCTATCGAGCACTACCGCACGAGGCTCGCGGCCCTGCCCGAAGGCATGGCGGCCGCCATCGACGCGCGCTGGGGCAGGCCCGAGCAGGACCCGATGGTGCGCCAGGGCCGCTTCATGATCGCCGGCCTGCGGCTGGGCCGCGTGTTCGTCGGCATCCAGCCCGCGCGTGCACTCGGCGAACCCGGCGCGGCCGACTACGCGAGCTACCACGACGCCGAACTGGTGCCGCCGCACAGCTATCTTGCGTTCTATTTCTGGCTGCGCGACGTGTTCGCCATCGATGCGGTGGTGCATGTCGGCAAGCACGGCAACCTTGAGTGGCTGCCCGGCAAGAGCATCGCGCTGTCGCAGACATGCTGGCCCGACGCCATCCTCGGGCCGATGCCGAATGTGTATCCCTTCATCGTCAACGACCCGGGCGAGGGCGCGCAGGCCAAGCGGCGCACGCAGGCGGTCATCGTCGACCACCTGATGCCGCCGCTCACGCGCGCGGAGAACCACGGTCCGCTGCAGGACCTGGAGCGCCAGGTCGACGAGTACTACGACGCGCTGCTCGTCGATGCGCGCCGCGCCAGGGTGCTGCGCGCGCAGATCCTCGCCGCGGTGCGCGCGCAGCACCTGGTCGAGGAACTGGGCATGCCCGGCGCGGAAGACGACGCCGTGCTGGCGCGCGTGGATGCCTACCTGTGCGAGCTGAAGGAAACGCAGATCCGCGACGGTCTCCATGTGTTCGGCGCATCGCCGCAGGCGCGGTTGCGGCGCGACACGCTGCTGGCTCTGGCACGGTTTCCCGCGCTCGACGGTGCGGGGGCGAACGAGGGGCTGCTCGGCGCGCTGTCGCACGACCTGCTCCCCGAGGAGAACTTCGATCCGCTCGACATCGATGCGGCAAAGCCGTGGCACGGCGCCCGACCCGCGCTGCTGCAGTCGGTCAGCGCCGATGCCTGGCGGCACCAGGGCGACACGCGCGAGCGGCTGGAGCTGCTCGCGCAACGGCTGCTGGAAGAGGGCGCGTGCCCGCCGGAGCTGCCGCGCACGGCGGCGGTGATGAAACGCATCGAGCGCAGCGTCGCGCCCGCGCTCGATGCCTGCGGCGCGCAGGAACTGCTGCAGCTCCTGCGCGCGCTCGAAGGCCGCTTCGTGCCGCCCGGCCCGAGCGGTTCGCCTTCGCGCGGCCGGCCCGACGTGCTGCCCACCGGGCGCAACTTCTACGCGGTCGACACCCGCGCCATTCCCACGCCCACCGCCTGGATGCTCGGCCTCAAGTCGGCCGCGCAACTGGTCGAGCGCCACCTTCAGGAGCATGGCGACTACCCGGTGGCGCTGGGCCTGTCGGTGTGGGGCACCGCGACCATGCGCACCGGCGGCGACGACCTGGCGCAGGCCTTCGCGCTGATCGGCGTACGGCCCAAGTGGGCGCCCGGCAGCCAGCGCGTGGTCGACTTCGAGGTTCTGCCCACGGTGGGCATCGGCCGTCCGCGCATCGATGTCACGCTGCGCATCTCGGGCTTCTTCCGCGATGCCTTCCCGAGCGCCGTGCAGATGTTCGACGCCGCCGTGCAGGCCGTGGCCGCGCAGGAGGACGAGGATGCCGAGCGCAATCCGATCCGTGCGCGCATCCTGCGCGAGACGGCGGCGCTCGAGGCGCAGGGCATCGGCCCCGAGGCCGCGCGCCTGCAGGCCGGCTGGCGTGTGTTCGGTTCGGCGCCCGGCAGCTACGGCTCGGGCCTGCAGCCGCTGTTCGACCACGGCGCCTGGCAGACCGACGATGACCTGTCGAAGGCCTACGTCGGCGGCAGCGCGCACGCCTACGGGCAGGGCAGCGACGGTGTGCCGGCGGCCGACGCGCTGGTACGAAGGCTGCGCGGCATGAACGTGGTCATGCAGAACCAGGACAGCCGCGAGCACGACCTGCTCGACTCCAACGACTACTACCAGTTTCAGGGCGGCATGGCTGCGGCCGTGCGTCACCTGAGCGGCCGGCAGCCGGCCATGTACCACGGCGACCACGGCAACCCGCAGGCACCGCGCGTGCGCACGCTGAAGGAAGAGATCAGCCGCGTCATCCGCGCCCGCGTGGTCAACCCGAAGTGGATCGATGGCGTGAAGCGCCACGGCTACAAGGGCGCCTTCGAGATGGCCGCCACGGTCGACTACCTGTTCGGCTTCGATGCCACCGCGCGCGTGGTCGGCGACCACCAGTACGCGATGGTGGCGGACGCCTACGTGCTCGACGACGCCACGCGCAGCTTCGTGGGCGAGCACAATCCACGCGCGTTGCACGACATGCTCAGCCGCCTGCTCGAAGCCATGCAGCGCGGCCTGTGGCGGTCGCCCGGCGACTACAAGGAACAGCTCGAGAACCTGCTGCTCGACCAGGAGCAGCGGATGGAAGGCCGATGAAGCCGTTCGCCGGTCGTCGTTCGCTGCGCGTGCGGCAAGGCCGTTTCCACCGTATTCCCCCCGTCATGCAGTCGCACCGCGACGACCAGGAGCTTCAACGATGACCGCCGCAGACATGCCGGTGCCTTTCCCCTTTGCCGCCATCGCAGGCCAGCCTCAGCTTCGCCAGGCGCTGCTGCTGGCCGCGGCCGACCCCGGACTGGGCGGGGTGCTGATCGAAGGGCCGCGCGGCACCGCCAAAACCACCGCCGCGCGCGCGCTGGCCGAACTGATGCCCGGTGCACCGTTCGTCACGCTGCCGCTGGGCGCCAGCCTCGAGAGCCTCGTCGGCACGCTCGACCTGGGGCAGGCGATGGCCGGCCATGAACTGAGGTTCGCGCCGGGGCTGCTCGCGCGCGCGCATGGCGGCGTGCTGTACGTGGACGAGGTCAACCTGCTGCCCGACGCGCTGATCGACTCGCTGCTCGACGCGGCAGCCAGCGGCGTGAACGTGGTGGAGCGCGATGGCATCTCGCACCGCCACGCCGCGCGCTTCGTGCTGGTGGGCACCATGAATCCGGAAGAGGGCACGCTGCGGCCCCAGTTGCTCGACCGCTTCGGGCTGTGCGTGCAGCTGCGCAACATCGAGGACGCGGCCGAACGCCAGGCCATCGTGCGCGCACGCCTGGCCTTCGATGCCGACCCGCAGGGCTTTCGCGCCCGGCATGCGCAGGAGCAGGCCGCGCTTGCGGGGTCCCTGTCGCGTGCCCGCGCCCGCTTGGGCGATGCGTCCGCGCTGCCTTACGACGATGCGACGCACGAGACGGTCGGCGCCCTGTGCATCGAGGCCGGCGTCGACGGCCTGCGCGCCGACCTCGTGATGCTGCGCTCGGCCCGCGCGCTCGCCGCCTGGGAAGACGCGCCGGCCATCGGCGCCGGCCACGTGCAGCGCGTGGCCGAAGCGGTGCTGTTGCATCGCCGCAAGCCGGTGTCGGCGAGCGCTCCGCCGGCCGCTGCACCTGTTCCTCGCAAGCAGGACGCGGGTGGCGCACCGCAGCCGGACGATGCCGGTGACGCCGGTGACGGCGACTGGGGCGCGATGCCGCCCGAGCCGGTCGGCATCGAGCGTGTGAAGCCGCTGCGTCCGTTGCTCTCCACATCACGGGCCGTCCCAAAAAAAGCCTGAGCCTCCGGGATGCGGCATCCGCTGGCGCGCGCCAGGGTGACCGGAGGCAGGGCACGCAGCGGGATGCATGGCATGGTGCCGCGCGGCAGGGCGCGGCCTTCGACTGGCCGCGCACCTTCGCGGCACGCGGGGCGGCACGCCTGGGTCCGGAGCATCTGCGCCATCGCCCGCAGGAAACGCGCAGTGGCGCGCTGCACTGCTTTCTGCTCGACTGTTCGGCCTCGATGCGTGACGACGGCAACCTCGCGCGCGCCAAGGGCCTGCTGCTTGCGTTGATGGACGAGGCCTACCAGCGCCGCGACCATGTCGCGCTTCTGTGCTTCGCCGGCGACGTGGTCGAGCTGCGCCTGCCGCCGCGCCGTGCCAGTGCATGGAACGACGACTGGATCGCTCCCATTGCGGCGGGCGGCGGCACGCCGCTGGCGCTCGGGGTGCTGCACGCCGGGCAACTGCTGGCAAGGAACGAGTCGCGCCAGCGCTGGCTGTGGCTGTTGACCGACGGCCGCAGCAGCGAGAGTCCCGCGCGTCCCGAGGCCGCCGATGTGGCGTGCGTGGTGGACTTCGAGGCGGCGCGCGTGCCGTTGCACCGGGCTCGGCAACTCGCTGCGCGCTGGGATGCGCGCTACCTCGTGGCGGACCTTGCGGCAGATCGTGCGCCAGACCGTGAGGTCTGAGGCCCCGCCGACGTTCCACGCAGGCCTGCAGACAAGGGCCTCGAAAAGACGCATGGCCGGATCCCTTCGAGGGCTGTACGGACTCGCGGCGAAGAAGTTCGGGTACCGTGCGGCATGCGTGTGAAACCCTGCTTCCTGGCCCTTGCGTTGACGCTGGCCGCACCTGCCTTCGCCCAGTCCGCACCGGCCGCAGCTCCTTTGAAGGGCGAGGACTGCAAGGCGCAGGAGGCCCTGCTCGAACGCGACATCGACCTGGCCCGCTCAAGAGGCCAGATGCTGCGCCGCCGCGAGCTGGCCGACGCACTCGCCGCGCTGCAGGTGCGGTGCACGGCACCGGCCGCGCCGCAGGGCCGCGAGGCGCGCATCGAGCGCCTGGAGCAGGAGATCCGCGTGCTCCGTTCGGAACTCGAGCAGGCCGAATCGCAACTGCGCAGTTTGCGCGGCACTGCGCAGTGACCGTGGCGGCTGCTTCGCCGCCGTGGCCTCAGGCGGCGGCCTGGTCCACCGGCGGCAACGCGGTGTCGACGGGCGCCAGCATCGTTCCGCGGCAGCTGGGCGCGCCGCAGTGGCAGGGGTACTTCGATGGCGGAGAGCCGTCGTCGGCTGTGAGTGAGTAGTCGATGAACAGCTCGTCGCCCGCGTCCACTTCCGTCAGCGTCTGGAACTTCAGCACCAGCTCGCCGCTTTCGTCGTATTCCTCGACCGCCTCGCAGTTCGGCTCGCACGAGTGGTTGAGGTGGCGTGTCGCATTGCCGCCCTTGGCACCGTCGATGGTTTCCTGGTTCGTCAACGTGAACAGGTAGGTGAGCTGGTCGTCCCACACCTTGGTGGCGATCTCGGCCTTGGTGTAGCGGCGGCCTTCGTAGAGGCCGAGGAAGGCTTCGGCGGGGAGGTCGCGCGTGGCGAAGGCGCCGAGGCCGTGCACGCCGCTGGGGCCTACCCGCACGAAGGGGGTGGACGAGGTTCGCTTGTGATGCTTCATGGGAAAGAAAGGAAATCTGCGGGTGCGGCGTGCCGCGCTGCGTGGGCGGCCTTGTCTACGCCGCCGGGATCGTCGCGAGAAAGCATGTGCCCTCGCTTGCCCCCGAGGTGACGCGCAGCGTGCCTGCGTGGCCGGCGACGATCTCCGATGCGATGTAGAGGCCCAGCCCGAGCCCGCCGCCGGGCTTGCTGTTCGCGGGCCGCCAGTAGGGCTGGAAGATCTTTGCCAGGTCGTCCGGCGGGATCGGCGTGCCGCCGTTGGTCACCGACAGCACGAGGTCGTCGCCCTCGATGGCGGCGCGCACCTCGATCGGCCGATCGGGCGCGCCGTGCGTCACCGCGTTGCCGATCAGGTTGGACAGTACCTGCTGGATGCGGCCCTGGTCGCAGCGCACCGTGCCGTTGATGGCGATGTCGTCGCGGATGTCGAGCTGCGGATTGGCAGCGCGCACCTCCTCGACCACGTCCTTCAGCGCCGAAGCCAGGAAGTCGGCTTCGCGGATGCTGAGGCTCATGCCAGCGCCCAGGCGCACCCGCGCGAAGTCGAGCACGTCGTCGATCAGTGCCGACATGCGCCGCGTGCTGGCCTTGAGCCGCGCGCCGAGCCTGACCAGGTCGGGCTCCGACTCGCGGCGCGCCAGCAGCTCGGCCGCGGCGCCCACTGCCGACAACGGGTTGCGAAGGTCGTGCCCCAGCACCGCGATGAACTGCTCGCGCAGCTCGGCCGTGACGCGCTCCGACTGCAGTTCGACCTCGGTGCGTTCCTGCCGGTCCTCGTTCTCGAGCTGGCGCGCGATCAGGTCGGCGAAGGCGGTGAACATCGATACCACGCGCGCGTCGGACACCACGGCCGGGCGCGGATCGATGGCGCAGAGGTTGCCGAAATACTCGCCGTTGCTGTGGATGATCGGCACCGAGATGTAGCTCTCGATGTTGTACATGCGCGGCGTGTGGTGGTTGAAGTAGACCGGGTCGGTGCTGGCCCGGTCGATCACCACCGGCTGGCGGGCCGCACGCGATTCGCTGCACAGCGTGGTCTCCACCTTGATCTGGCCGCCGGGGAGCAGGCCGAACTGGATGTCGTCCTGCACCGCGCAGGCGGTCCAGGTGCCGTCCGTCACGCGGGCGACGGCGGCAAAGCCCATGCCGGTGTTCTGGCAGATGATCTTCAACAGCGAGGGCACTGCGCTGATTCGCGAGATGGCCGCAACGTCACGCGCGATCGCCTCGACGGAATCGATCGAGCCGAGGCTTCCCGTGGAAGCCGGAGGCGCCGGTGAGGCGGAAGGGTTGTGGGAGCCGGGGGTCAAGGTAAGCCAATGGTACGACAGCGGTTGCGGTTGCGGTTGCGGTTGCCGGAAGGGCCGGAACACCTCATCGCCCGGGCCGCGGGGCTCAGGGCTTCGCGTCGCCCAGCGAGGCCAGGCAGCCCACGATGGCGTCGGCCGCCTCGTCCAGCCGCGGGCCGGGCCGCATCATCAGGTCGAAGCGCGCCGAGGCGAAGCTGCACACGCGCCCGCGCCTGATGGCCGACATGGCCGACCAGCCCGGCCGCGCGGCCATGGCCGAGATCTCGCCCAGCGCGGACACCATCAGCACGTCGGGGTCGGCGCGCACCACGAATTCGGGGCTCATCTTGGGGAACGGGCCGAGCGTGCCGGGCACCGCGTTGCCCAGCCCGAGGCGCGCCAGCGTCTCGCCGATGAAGGAACTCTCGCTCGCCGCAGCCATGCCACCGTGCACCTCGAAGTACACGCGCCGCCCCTGCCAGCCGGCCGGCACGCGGGCGCGCGCGGCGTCCAGCCCGGCGTCGAGCTTGCGCCAGTAGGCCTCGCCCGCGCCGGGGCGGCCGGTGGCGCGGGCCACGGTCTCCATCGTGCGGCGCATGTCGGCGTGGGTCTTGGCGTCGAGCGCCAGCACCTTGATGCCCAGACGCTCCAGCGGCTCGGCCGCGCGGCTGCGCGGGCGCAGCAGCACCAGGTCGGGCTTGAGCGCGACGATGCGCTCGATGTTGGCGTCGTCGATCCCGCCCACCTGGGGCAGGCCCTTGACCGACTGCGGCCAGTTGGCATGGCGGTCGATGCCCACAAGCCGGTCGCAGGCGTCGAGCGCGCAGACGGTTTCGGTCAGCGAAGGCATCAGCGACACGATGCGCCGGGCCGGCGCCTGCAGCTCGACGGTGGTGCCGCGGTCGTCCTCGAGGCGGATGCCGGCCGCGTGCGCCGCCGGGCCGAAGCCCAGCGCCACGAACGCGGCGGCCCTGGCGATCTGCCGTGCGGCGGTAAAAAGCGGCGGACGCGGAGCGGGGTTCGGCAGGGCGGAGGAAGTCATCGGGCAGGCGGGTTCGGTCCGCTATTGTCGCGGCGTGCGCATGCGCAGCCGCCGGGCCGCCTCCTCCTCGCGCGCGTCGTCCACCTCGCGCAGCACCTTGCCCAGGTCGACCGGTCCGGTCTCGCGCGCGAAGGTGCCCGTCAGTTCGGTACCGGGGCGCAGCAGGCCGCGCTCGTAGAGCTGCCAGATCTCGTCGCCGTAGTGCGTGCCCAGCAGGGCCGGCGCGAACCGGCCGAAGAAATTGCGCAGATTCCCGACATCGCGCAGCAGCATGCGACGGGCGTGGTTGTTGCCTGCGGCATCGACGGCCTGCGGCAGGTCGATGATCACGGGCCCGTCCCCGGCCAGCAGCACGTTGAACTCCGAGAGATCGCCGTGCACGATGCCGGCGCACAGCATGCGCACCACCTCCCTCAGCAGGCTTGCATGGTGGCGCACGGCCTCCTCGGGCGAAAGCATCGTGTCGTTGAGGCGCGGCGCGGCATCGCCGCGGGCGTCGGTCACGAGGTCCATCAGCAGCACGCCCTCGAGGAAGTTGTGCGGCGTCGGCACGCGCACGCCGGCGGCGGCCAGCCGATGGAGCGCGTCGACCTCGGCGCTCTGCCAGATCGCCTCGGTCACCTTGCGGCCGAAGCGCGTGCCCTTGGCCATGGCGCGCGCCTCGCGGGTGTTCTTGACGCGCCGGTTCTCGGTGTAGTCGACCGCCTGCCGGAAGCTGCGCCTGTCGGCCTCCTTGTAGACCTTGGCGCAACGCGTTTCCTCGCCGCAGCGCACCACGTAGACCGTCGCCTCCTTGCCGCTCATGAGCTGGCGCACGACGCTGTCGACCAGGCCTTCGTCGATCAATGCCTGCAGTCGCGGGGGCGCCTTCATGAGCGTACCTCCGCCGCTTCGTGCCGTGGCGAGAACGGCGGGCGTGTCAAGAGAAATGCGGTCAGGCCTTCGGTGCCGATCTGGTACAGGCCGTCGTGCCGGTGCGCTTCGAAGCCGAGTTGCCGGTTGATGGCGAGCATCGGCGCGTTGACCTCAGCGTTGCTGGTGACCGCCAGCGTCACTTCCGGGTGGTGCTCGCGCACGAGCTGCAGCATCGCGGCCTTCACGCCCTTGGCCAGGCCTTTGCCTCGCCAGCGGCGCGCCACTGCGGTGAGGTTCTGGTACATGCGATCTGGAAAGCGCGGAGTCCAGTTGGCGTCGCACACCGCGGCAACTTCGTCGCCGTCGAGCAGCAGCACGAGGAAGTGGTCGCCGCCGCGCTGGTCCAGGTCGGCATACCAGCTGCGATAGCCCTCCAGGTCGTAGAGCATCGGCGGTCGTTCGAGCTTGCCG
>Ga0209050_1003208_pt1 | contig 12372 bp, 9 predicted proteins | sample Araplavi_mTSA_r2_FD_184276 | JGI IMG/M metagenome (GOLD analysis project Ga0209050, IMG submission 184276) | Arabidopsis root microbial communities from North Carolina, USA - plate scrape MF_Cvi_mTSA_r2 (SPAdes) (version 2) | ecosystem: Host-associated > Plants > Roots > Endosphere | place: USA...
TCGACCTCGGTGTGCCTGATCCGCAATGCGCCCAAGATGCTGCGCGACGCCCGGTCATTCCGCGAGCACGTGCGCGAGGGCAGCTTGCGCGCGTTCCCGCATCGCGTGGAAACCACCGAGCCCACCGGCGTGCCGCAGACCGTGACCGGCCTGAAGGCGCTGCTGGGCCGCATGGGGTATGCGGTGCGCGTGCGCGAGGACCAGGATGGCGTCCTGCTGGCCGCCAAGAAGGGCAGCGCGAACCGCCTGGGTTATGTGTTCGCCCACGCGGCCATGGTCATCATCTGTATCGGCGGCCTGCTCGACAGTGAACTGCCGGTGCGCCTGCAGGTCATGTTCGGCGGCAAGCAGCCCATCGTCGACAACATGCTGATCTCCGAAGTGCCGGAAAGCGGCCGCCTGTCGGTCAACAACCCGAGCTTTCGTGCCAGCGTCCTAGTGCCCGAGGGCGGCCAGGCCAGCACCGCGGTCGTGATGGTGGGTGACGGCGCCCTGGTGCAGCCGATGCCCTTCACGCTCAAGCTCAAGAAGTTCGTCGTCGACTATTACTCCACCGGTATGCCCAGCCGCTTCGCCAGCGAAGTCGAGGTCACGGACCCGGACACCGGCAAGACCTTCGATTCCACCATCGAGGTCAACGAACCGCTGCGCTTCAAGGGCATGACGGTCTATCAATCGAGCTTTGACGATGGCGGCAGCACGGTCGCGCTCAAGGGTTATCCGCTGGTGGGCGCCAACGACGCCACGTTCTCGGTCGATGGCACGGTCGGCAAGACCAGCGAGCTCACCGCGCAGACGGCCAAGGGCCCGCGCAGCATGGGCATCGAGATCACGGCCATGCGTCCCATCAACGTCGAAGACCTGACCCGGGGCGACCCCAAAGGCGCCGACCAGAGCTTTGCCGAACACGTGGCATCGGTTGCCGGCAGCGCGGCCGGCAAGAAGAACGAGAACCTGCGCAACGTCGGGCCCAGCGTCGAGTACAAGCTGATCGACGATGCGGGCCAGGCGCACGAATTCCAGAACTACATGCTGCCCGTCGAGCTGGACGGCGCAGCCGTGTTCCTGGCCGGCGTGCGCAACAACGCGTCCGAGCCGTTCCGCTATCTGCGCATTCCGGCCGACGACGACAGCACCATCGCTGAATTCATGCGCCTGCGCGCCACCCTGGCCGATCCGGCCGCGCGCAAGGAAGCCGCCCGCCGCTTTGCCGAACGCAACAGCCCATCGGGCGCGGACCGCCAACCGCTGGAGACCGCGGCAGAGCGCGCGCTGGACACCTTTGCCGCTGGCGGCCTGCAGGCCGTCGCGGCTTTCCTGCAAGCCAATACGCCCGCCCCGGATCTTGAGCGCGCGGCCGATGTCGTGATCCGCCTGATCGGCGCCAGCATGAACGAATTGCGCGCCATCGCGCGCGAACGCGCGGGCCAGCCGCCCGTGCCCGTCGAGGGCCAGGAAGGCGAACGCGCGGCGGTGTGGTCGCGTCTGGCGGTGGCGGCGCTGTCCGACCTGACGGTCTATCCCGCGCCGGTGTTCCTGTCGCTGGCCGACTTCAATCACGTGCAGGCCAGCGTGTTCCAGGTCAGCCGCACGCCGGGCAAAAACACGGTCTACCTGGGCAGCCTGCTGCTGGTCCTGGGCGTGTTCTCCATGTTCTACATTCGCGATCGTCGCGTCTGGATCTGGGTCAAGCCGCAAGGCGGCGGCAGCAGCGTCCTGGCGGCCATGACGTCTCAGAAGCGTACACTTGACTTCAATCAAGAGTTTGAACGCTTCAAGCAGGCGCTGCTGCGCCAGAAAAAAGGGTCCTGAGGTTATTTATGTCCACGACGACCACCACGCAACCCCCGTCGCCTGAAACGCTCTGGCAGGACGCCTTATCCGAAACCGGCGACAGCCGCGCGCAACGCGGCAAGCCCGACTGGACCGACATCGTCTTCTTTTTGCTGCTGGCAGCGGGCGCGGGATTCGCGCTGACCCGCTACGGGCACGCGATGGACTACTACGAGAAGATCATCCTGTGCGGCACGGTGCCCGCGGTGGCCTGGCTGGGCTGGCTGTGGCGGCCGCTGCGCCGGTTGATGATCGCCTGTGCGATCTCGTCGGGCCTGGCGCTGATGCTCTATGGCACCGACCTCGCCCGCGCCGAGCAGGTGTTCTTCCTGAAGTTTCTGTTTTCTTCGCAGTCCGCCATTCTTTGGATGAGCGCGCTGTTTGCGCTGTCGATGGTGTGCTACTGGATCGGCCTTTTCAGCCCGACGGCCGCCTGGCTGGGCACGGCGCTGAATTGGGGCGCGGTGTTTGCTGGCGTCACGGGTCTGCTGGTGCGCTGGCGCGAGGGCCATCTGATGGGTCCGGACCTGGGTCATATCCCGGTCAGCAACCTGTATGAAGTCTTCGTGCTGTTTTGCCTCATCACGGCGCTGTTCTATCTGTACTACGAACGCAAGTACGCCACGCGCGCGCTGGGCGGCTTTGTGATGCTAGTGGTCACCTCGGCCGTCGTGTTCCTGCTCTGGTATTCGTTCACGCGCGACGCGGGACAGATCCAGCCACTGGTGCCCGCGCTAAAAAGCTGGTGGATGAAACTGCACGTGCCCGCCAATTTCATCGGCTACGGCACGTTCTCGCTGGCGGCGATGGTGGGCTTTGCGTACCTGGTCAAGCAGCACGGTCAGACCACGTCGTGGGCCAAGCTGGCGCCGCTGTTCATCCTGGGCGTGTTGCTGTGTGCCGAGCCGATGGTGTTCCGCACTGATGGCTTGTCGGCCACCTGGATGCTGTACTTCGGCGTGGGCGCGGTGATCGTGGGCGCCATTCTTCTGGGCCGCCGCCGCATCGCGGAGGCGCTACCCTCGCTGGAAGTGCTGGACGACATCATGTATCGCGCCATCGCGATCGGGTTCGCCTTCTTCACGGTGGCCACCATTTTGGGGGCGCTGTGGGCGGCCGACGCGTGGGGCGCGTACTGGCAGTGGGACCCGAAGGAAACCTGGGCGCTGATCGTCTGGCTGAATTACGCGGCCTGGCTGCACATGCGGCTTATCAAGGGCCTGCGTGGCGCGATGGCTGCCTACTGGGCGCTGATAGGCCTGTTGATCACGAGGTTTGCGTTCCTGGGCGTGAACATGTTCCTGTCGGGCCTGCACTCGTACGGCCAGCTTTAACGCCGCGAACATCCTGGCAGACGAACGAAGGCCCCTGGATGCAGGGGCCTTTGTCTTTTGCGCGACGCCCGTTCAGGGTAGCAGCGATTCGCCGCGAAGCTGGTCCGCCAGGGTTTCGCGCTGGCGCACGACATAGTATTTGTCGCCGTCGACCATGACCTCGGCGGGGCGCCCGCGCGAGTTGTAGTTGCTGGCCATGGTCATGCCGTAGGCGCCGGCCGATTCCACCGCCAGCACGTCGCCCTGGCGGATGGTCAGCAGGCGCTGTTTGGCGAGCCAGTCGGCGCTTTCGCACACAGGGCCGACGAGGTCGTATTCGGCGGGGTCGCCGGCGCGCGGGTGCAGCGGTTGCACGCCATGGAACGCGTCATAGAGCGCCGGGCGCAGCAGGTCGTTCATGGCTGCGTCGACGATGGCGAAATTGCGGGCTTCGGCGTGCTTGATGTACTGGACGGTGGTGAGCAGCACGCCGGCGTTGCCGACGAGCGAGCGGCCCGGTTCCAGCACCAGTTGCAGATGACCTTGGCCGCGCGCGTTCAACCGTTCAAAAACGCGGTCGAGCAGGACGCGGGGCGAAGGCGGCGTCTCGTCCAGGTAGCGGATGCCCAGTCCGCCGCCCAGGTCCAGGTGTTCGATAGGGATGCCCGCCTGTTGCAGGCTTTCGATCAGGTCCAGCAGCTTTTCGAGGGCATCGAAGTAGGGACTGATGTCGGTGAGCTGCGAGCCGATGTGGCAGTCCACGCCGACGATCCGAAGACCGGGCAGCGACTGCGCGGTGCGGTAGGCCTCGAGCGCGTCGCCGATGGCGATGCCGAATTTGTTTTCCTTCAGGCCGGTCGAGATGTACGGGTGCGTGCGGGCGTCGACGTCCGGGTTCACGCGCAGCGACACGGGGGCGCGCAGGCCCATGTGTGCCGCGACGTCGGACAGGCGGTGCAGTTCGTCGACCGATTCGACGTTGAAGCACTTTACGCCAGCGCGCAGCGCATCGCGCATTTCCCAGGCCTGCTTGCCCACGCCTGAGAACACGATGCGGGAAGCATCGGCGCCGGCGGTAAGCGCGCGATGCAGTTCGCCGCCGGACACGATGTCAAAGCCGGCGCCCAACCGCGCAAATTCGCCGAGCACGGCCAGATTGGAGTTGGCCTTCATGCCATAGCAGACGAGCACCGGACGCGGTCCGATGGCGCTGCAATAGGATTGCCACGCGGCTTTCAGCGCCGCGCGGGAGTAGACGTAAAGGGGTGTTCCCAACCGTTCGGCCAGATGGTCAAGCGGCACATCTTCGGCGTACAACACATTATTGCGGTACTGGAAGTAGGGATGGCCGGCCAGGTCTGGCGGAGTGGGGAACGGTGGCGTCATGGGAGGGTCGGGGCCGGAGGGATCTGCACCGGCGGCGCGGTCTGCTGCGTACTGGCCGGCGCCTTGCTGCCTTCAGGGGGCGGAGGCATGGAGAGCGGCCCCTTGTACCCGCAGGCCGCCACGATGCCGGTCGCCATGAGCGTGGCTACAATGCGAAGAGCCATGCGGCTGTATGCCAATTGGAACACTGGGAACTCCGTAATTCTTGCAGGCTCGATTATGACCGAAACCGAATTTCTTGCGTTGATCGACCAGGTGCTGGACAGCATCGAAAGCCAGGCCGATGACTGGGCGGCTTCGCTCGACGTCGATGTCGAAACCAGCCGCAGCGGCAATGTGCTGACCATGGTTTTCGAGGACAACACCCACGTCGTGGTGAACAGCCAGGCCGCCATGCAGGAGCTGTGGGTCGCCGCGCGCAGCGGCGGCTTCCACTACCGCTTTGATGGCCAGCACTGGAACGATACCCGGGGAGGACCGCAGCTGCCGGACGCCCTGTCTCAGATCTGCTCCGCTGCCGCCGGCGTCCCCGTGACGATACGGCTGTAAAAAAAGGCCGGCCCACTGGGCCGGCCTTTTTGCATCAGAAGGGAATCTTCTGCGACCAGGGCGTGGTGGTTTGCGTCCCCACGCCCGGCGCGACCTTGATCCGGGTGTCCTCGCTGGAGCTGCTGCTCAGGCCATTCAGGAATTCACCCAGCGTGTCGGCTTCGGGCAGTCCGAGGCGCGCCACGGCTTGTCCCGGCGGAAACTCCGAGAAGTAGAACTCGCCGTTTTCGACGAGCAGACCGTCCGGACGCGGACGCTGCTTTTCTTCCGGCACGCCCTTCAGCACGCTCTGCATGTAGTCCACCCAGATCGGCATGGCGACGCCACCGCCGGTTTCGCGCGAACCCAGCGACTTGGGCTGGTCAAAGCCCAGCCAGGCGGTTGCCGCCAGCGTCGGCGTGTAGCCCGAGAACCAGGCGTCCACGGATTCGTTGGTCGTGCCCGTCTTGCCGGCGATGTCGCCGCGCTTGAGGAGCGCCCGGGCGCGCGCCGCGGTGCCGTACGTGGTGACGCCGCGCAGGATGTCGTCCATGACCCAGGCGGTGCGCGGGTCGATGGCGCGGGCTGCCGCGTCGCCGGCCACGACCGGCTTGGATTGCATGATGACCTTGCCGCTGCTGTCGGTGACGCGGTCGATGAGATAAGGCGTGACGCGGTAGCCGCCGTTGGCGAACACCGAGAACGCGCCGGCCAGTTGCAGCGGCGTGACCGAACCTGCGCCCAGCGCCAGCGGCAGCACGGCGGGCTGGCGCGCCTTGTCAAAGCCGAAGCGGGTCAGGTAGTCCTGCGCGTACTGAGGGCCGATGGCCTGCAGGATGCGGATCGACACCATGTTCTTGGACTTGTACAGGCCTTGGCGCAGCGTCAGCATGGGCTCGTACTGGTTGCCGTAGTTCTTGGGATTCCAGGCCTTCGAGCCGGTTTGCGCGGCGGTCAGTTCGAACGGCTGGTCCGAGATCTGCGTGCCCGGCGTCAGGCCGCGTTCCAGCGAGGCGGCGTAGATGAAGGGCTTGATGTTCGAGCCCGGCTGGCGCCATGCCTGTGTCACGCGGTTGAAGTTGCCGCGGTAGAAATCGAAGCCGCCGACCATGGCACGGATGGCGCCGTCCTGCGGCGACAGCGCCACGAAGGCTGCCTGCACCGACGGCAAGTTGATGATTTCCCAGTTGTCGCCGAACTTGCGGATGTAGACCACGGAGCCGCGCTTGATGCGCTGTTCGGGCTTGGCCTTGTCGTTCAGCGCGCGGGCCACGACACCCAGCACCTTCTTGTCCGTCACGGTGATGACTTCGCGCGAGCTGCGCGCCAGCTTCACTTCGGTAGGGCTGGCCGACAGCACGACCGCGGTCAGCAGGTCGCCGCTGTCCGGGAACTTGTCGAACACGCCGTCCAGGAACTCGTCCAGCGCGGCGGGGTTGTTCTCGGTGCCGGCGGGCAGGTCCAGCTGTTCTTCCGGGCCGGGGTAGGGCGCGCGGCGCGTGTATTCCAGCACGCCTTCGCGCACGGCGCGGTAGGCGGCTTCCTGGTCCTTGGACTGCACGGTCGTGTAGATGTTGATGCCGCGCGAATAGACGTTGTCCTGGTACACGTTGTAGAGGAGCTGGCGCGCCAGTTCGGCCACGTATTCGCCATGGATGGAATAGCCGCCGGCCGGGGTGCCTTCGGCGGACTTCATGACGATGGGCTGCGCCATCGCCTGCTTGTATTCGGGTTCGGTCAGGTAGCCCAGCGAGTGCATGCGGCCCAGCACGTAGCGCTGGCGGAGTTCGGCGCGGGGGCGGTTGGCAATGGGGTTGAAGCGCGAGGGGGCCTTGGGGATGCCGGCCAGCATGGCGGCTTCGGCCGGCGTGATCTCGGACAGCGGCTTGCCGAAATACGTGCGCGACGCGGCCGCAAAACCGTAGGCGCGATGGCCCAGGTAGATCTGGTTCATGTAGAGCTCGAGGATCTGGTCCTTGGTGAGCTCGGATTCAATCTTGAAGGTCAGCAGCAGTTCGTAGAACTTGCGTGAATAGGTCTTTTCGGACGACAGGTAGAAGTTGCGCGCGACCTGCATCGTGATGGTGCTGGCGCCCTGCGTCTTGGACATGTTGATCAGGTTGGTCAGGCCGGCCCGCACCACGCCCATCCAGTCGATCCCGCCGTGCTGGTAGAAGCGGTCGTCCTCGGCCGCCAGGACCGCCGATTTCATGACGTCCGGGATTTCGTTGAAGCGCAGCACGTTGCGGCGTTCTTCGCCGAACTCGCCGATGAGGACGCGGTCTGCGGTGTACACGCGCAGCGGCACCCGCGGACGGTAGTCCGTCATGGCGTTCAGGTCGGGCAGGTTGGGCCACGCGAGCGCCAGCGCCATGCCCGCGAGCAGGACGCCGCACAGGAACAGGCCGGCGAAAAGGATGCCGGTTTTAACGAAGAACCGCAGTATCGGGGAGCCGCTGCTGGCGGGCTTGTCTTTCTTGGAGGAATTCTGGGGCTTGCTCATCGCGGCGATTTTACGGGTATCTCCGGTCCCGCCTCATCGTGGCGGATCGGTTTCTGTAACAAAATAGGTCAATGTGGTGCGCGGGCAACTGCGGCAAATGTGATAATGCCGCCATGAACTTTGCCGCTAACTCATGTCCGGAGGCAGCCCCGGACCCGGCGCGCGCCGACGCCGCGCCTGAAAGCCAGCCCTGCGCCGTCGAGTGCACGGGCAAGACCGCGTCGTTGCCGCACGACCTGCCGGTATTTTTGGTCGGAATGATGGGCGCGGGCAAGACAACCATAGGCCGTAGCCTGGCGCGCGCGCTGGGGCGCGACTTTATGGATCTGGATCATGAGCTCGAGGCGCGTTGCGGCGTGCGGGTGCCGGTAATCTTCGAAATCGAGGGCGAAGCCGGTTTTCGTCGCCGAGAGTCCGCCGCCTTGGAAGAGTGTACCCAACGGCGCAACATAATTCTTGCAACGGGCGGCGGCGCCATCCTGGACGCCGGGAACCGGCAGCTTCTGCACGAGCGCGGCATCGTCGTCTATCTGCGCGCCAGCGTGGACGAATTGTTCCGCCGGACCTGCCGCGACCGCAACCGGCCCCTCCTGGCCACCGCCGACCCGCGCGGCACCCTTCGCGACCTGATGACCCGGCGCGAGCCCCTATACAAGGAAGTCGCCGACCTGGTGGTGGAAACGGGGTCAATGCCCATCCACACCCTGGTCAAGGCGCTGCTGCCGCAATTACAAGCATTCGAGAAGCGCATATGAACGTTGTTGACGTTGAAACTCCGGGCGGAAGCTATCCGATCCACATCGGACCGGGCCGTCTGGACTCCCTGGATCAATGCATTCCCGCGGACGCCACCGCGATTGCGGTTGTCACCAATCCGACCGTGGCGGCCCTGTATGCCGAACGCGCCGAAGCCGCGCTGGCGCGCACGGGCAAGCGGGTGCTGCGCATCGAACTTCCCGACGGCGAGGCCTATAAGGACTGGCAGTCGCTCAACCTGATCTTCGACGCGCTGCTGGGCAATCGACTGGACCGGCGCTGCGTCCTGGTGGCGCTGGGCGGCGGCGTCATCGGCGACATGACGGGTTTTGCCGCGGCCGTGTACATGCGCGGCGTGCGTTTCCTGCAGGTGCCCACCACGCTGCTGGCGCAGGTCGACTCCTCGGTGGGCGGCAAGACGGCCGTGAACCATCCGCTGGGCAAGAACATGATCGGCGCCTTCTACCAGCCGATCGCGGTCGAGATCGATACCGACGTGCTGGGCACCCTGCCGGCGCGCGAGGTCTCGGCGGGCCTGGCCGAGGTCATCAAGTACGGCCTCATCCTGGATCCGGAATTCTGGCGCTGGTGCGAGGACAATGCGCAAAAGCTGCGCGCGCTGGACCCCGAGGCCGTCACGTATGCCATCCGCCGCTCGTGCGAGCTGAAGGCGCAAGTGGTGGGCAAGGACGAGCGGGAATCCGGGCTGCGCGCCATCCTGAACCTGGGACATACATTCGGCCATGCCATCGAATCGGGCCTGGGCTACGGCGCCTGGCTGCACGGCGAGGCCGTGGGCTGCGGCATGGTGCAAGCCGCTGAGCTGTCGGCCGATGTGGCCGGCTTTGATCCCGCCGACGTCGAACGCGTTCGCGCGCTGGTCCGGGCCATCGGCTGCCCGACCGTCGCGCCGGACCTGGGCGCCGACCGTTGGTTGGACCTGATGCAGGTGGACAAGAAGACCGAGGGCGGCTCGATCCGCTACGTGCTCATGACACGCATCGGTGAAGCCCTGATGCGGCCGGCCCCCGACGACGCGGTGCGCGCCGTGCTGGCACGAACCACCCAGTAAACGTAGTAAAGGACGGTGTTGCAGATGAATGAACTGGCTTCCTATGCTTCTCACCCGTCCCGATCGCGCGGCCGGGCGCATGCCGAGCCGCCACCCGAGAACCGCACGGAATTCCAGCGCGACCGGGATCGCATCGTCCATTCCAGCGCCTTCCGGCGGCTGGAATACAAGACGCAGGTCTTCGTCAATCATGAAGGCGACCTGTTCCGCACTCGCCTCACGCACAGCCTGGAAGTGGCGCAGATCGCGCGCACGCTGGCGCGCAGCATGGGGCTGTCCGAGGACCTGACCGAAGCCATTTCGCTGGCGCACGACCTGGGGCACACGCCGTTCGGCCATGCCGGCCAGGACGAGCTGAACGCCTGCATGCGCGAACTGGCGCCGGAGGCGGGCGGCTTTGAACACAACCTGCAAAGCCTGCGGGTGGTGGATGAGCTTGAAGAGCGCTATGCCGACTTCAATGGCTTGAACCTGTGTTTCGAGACGCGCGAGGGCATTCTCAAGCATTGCTCCGTGGCCCACGCACGGGTGCTGGGAGATGTCGGCGAACGGTTTCTGAACCGCACGCAGCCGTCGCTGGAGGCGCAGCTTGCCAACCTGGCTGACGAGATCGCCTATAACAACCACGACGTGGACGACGGCCTGCGGTCCGGGCTCATCACGCTGGATCAGCTGAAGGAAGTGTCGATCTTCGAGCGCCACCATGCGTACGTGGTGGACCGCTATCCCGGTCTGGCGCCGCGGCGCGCAGTTGCTGAAACGATACGCCGCATGATCAATACGCTGATCGTCGACCTGACCCACACGTCGCTGGCGCGCATCCGCGACGCGGCGCCGGCCAGCGCGGACGACGTGCGCCGCTCGCCGCCGCTGGCGGGGTTTTCCGACGAGATCCGCCGCGAAGCCGACACGCTGAAGAAATTCCTGTTCGACAATCTGTACCGCCACTATCGCGTGCTGCGCATGACGCGCAAGGCGCGGCGCATCGTGCGCGAGCTGTTTGCGGTGTTCCTGGATGATCCGCGTCTGCTGCCGCCCGATTACCGCCGCGCGCAGTTCAACGAACAGGCGCGCGCCATCTCGGACTATATCGCCGGCATGACCGACCGCTACGCCATCCGCGAACACAAGCGGCTGTTCGACATGGCGTAGGGTTCCGCTGTCAGCGCTGCGTGCGGTAGGGCTCGTCGGCCTCGACGAAGGTCGCTTCGGCCAGCGCGTCCCGCGTCCATTCCTGCATAGCCGGCAGCGCCAGGACAGCGTCCATGTACTCGCGCACCGGACCTGCCGCGGCGATGTTGTAGGTCTTGAAACGCGAGACCACCGGCGCAAAGAAGGCGTCGGCAATGGAAAACCCGCCAAAAAGAAACGGGCCGCCCTGGCCGAACTGCACACGCGTTTCCTGCCAGATGGCCTGCACGCGCGCGACGTCCGCGAGCGCCGCTTCGGGGAAGTCGATGCCCGGCAAATCGGCTTCGACATTCATCGGCATGGCTTGGCGCAGCGCGCCGAAACCGCTATGCATCTGCGCGGCCAGCGAACGCGCGCGGGCGCGGGCCTTGGCATCTTTCGGCCACAAGGCGGCCTCCGGATGACGCTCGGCGGCGTACTCGCAGATGGCCAGCGAATCCCACACGGCGAAATCGCCATCCAGCAGCACGGGCACCAGGCCGGCGGGCGACACCGCCGCGACACGCTTGGAAAATTCCTCGGTGAACAGGCCGACCTTCTGCTCCGTGAACGCAATGCCCGCGGCGCGCAGCGCGATCCACGGACGCATGGACCAGGACGAGTAGTTCTTGTTGCCGATGATCAGGGTGTACATGCTGGCTTTCCCATTGGATGGAGTGGGGGTGTTCAGTCGCCCGGCCTGCGGCGCAAAAGCTTGCCCAGATACTGGCCGGTGTGGCTGGCCTGCGTTGCTGCCACGATTTCCGGCGTGCCTTGCGCCACGACCCTGCCGCCGCCGTCGCCGCCTTCAGGACCCATGTCGATAAGCCAGTCGGCCGTCTTGATGACGTCCAGGTTGTGCTCGATGATGAGCACCGTGTTGCCGGCGTCCACCAACTGATTGAGCACTTGCAGCAGCAGTTCGATGTCGCGGAAATGCAGGCCGGTCGTCGGCTCGTCCAGGATGTACAGCGTGCGCCCGGTGCTGCGGCGCGACAGCTCCTGCGAAAGCTTCACGCGCTGCGCCTCGCCGCCGGACAGCGTGGTCGCGCTTTGCCCCAGGCGGATGTACGACAGACCCACGTCGATCAGCGTATGCAGCTTGCGCGAGATGGCGGGCACCGATTCGAAATATTCGAGCGCCTGCTCCACCGTCAGGTCCAGCACCTCGCTGATGTTGCGGCCGCGGTAGCGGATTTCGAGCGTCTCGCGGTTGTAGCGCTTGCCGTGACAGACGTCGCAGGGCACGTACATGTCGGGCAGAAAGTGCATCTCGACCTTGACCACGCCGTCGCCCTGGCAGGCTTCGCAGCGGCCGCCCTTCACGTTGAAACTGAACCGCCCCGGGTCATAGCCGCGCGTGCGCGCTTCCGGCACGCCGGCGAAGAGTTCGCGGATCGGTGTGAACAGCCCCGTGTACGTGGCAGGATTGCTGCGCGGGGTGCGCCCGATGGGGCTTTGATCCACGCTGATGATCTTGTCGAAGTTCTCCAGCCCCTGCATCGACACGTAGGGGGCGGGCTCGCTCTGCGCGTGATGCAGCTGGCGCGACACGGCCACCGCCAGCGTGTCGTTGATGAGCGTGGACTTGCCCGAACCGGACACGCCGGTCACGCAGACGAGGCGGCCGGCGGGCACGTGCAGGTCGACGTTCTTGAGGTTGTTGCCGGTGGCGCCGGTGAGCGTCAACCACGGCAGTTCGTCGTCGACAGGGCGGCGCTTCGGGATGGCGATGGCGCGCGCGCCGCTCAGGTATTGGCCGGTCAGCGAATTGGGATCGCGCTGCACGGTCTCGGGATCGCCTTGAGCGA
>Ga0209050_1003214_pt1 | contig 12361 bp, 10 predicted proteins | sample Araplavi_mTSA_r2_FD_184276 | JGI IMG/M metagenome (GOLD analysis project Ga0209050, IMG submission 184276) | Arabidopsis root microbial communities from North Carolina, USA - plate scrape MF_Cvi_mTSA_r2 (SPAdes) (version 2) | ecosystem: Host-associated > Plants > Roots > Endosphere | place: USA...
CGGCCATGACGGCGTCGATGGCGGTGATGATCTCCTGCGCGGGCTCGTCCTTGAGCAGATAGCCGCGGGCGCCGGCCTTGACCGCCTGCACCATGTACTCGGGGTTGTCGTGCATGGACAGCACCAGCACCGCGATCTGCGGATAGCGCTCGTGCAGCAGCGCCGTCAGCTCCAGGCCGCCGACGCCGGGCATGTTCAGGTCCATCAGCGCCAGATGGGGCAGGGTGCCGCCCTGCGGATCCTCAGCCATGCAGGCGGCCAGAAAAGCCTGCGCGGCGGCGGCGTTGCTGGCTTCACCTACTACCCGCAACGTCGGCACGGTTTCAAGGCGCAGGCGCAGGCCGTCGCGCACCAGGGGGTGGTCGTCGATCAGCAGAAGGCGGACGGCGTCGGGTTTGTCGATCATGCTTGGGGAGGCGTCGGAAGGGGGCCGCCGGGAGGCGGCAGGGGAAGCCAGGCCTGCAAGGTCGTGCCTTGCGCGGTGGAATGAAAGGTCAGGGTGCCGGACAGCGCGCTCATGCGTTCTCGCATGTTGCGCAGGCCGATGCCGCGATGCGGGTCCTGCTGGACCTCGGCGTCGTCAAAGCCGCAGCCGTCGTCGGTGATGGTCAGGCGCAAATCGCGCGCCGAATACGCCAGAGTCAGATCCGCGCGCGTGGCGCCGGCATGGCGCATGACGTTGGTCAGCGCCTCTTGCGTCACGCGGAACAGCGCCGTCGCGTAGGCGTCGGGCAGCTTCACTGGCTGGCCGACCGTGTGCAGGTCCACCGCCAGCGGCGGGGCGCCGTCCTCGGGGCGGATGGCGAATTCCCGGCCCAGATGCTCCAGCGCGGCGGGCAGGCCCAGGTCATCGAGCAGGGTGGGACGCAGGTTGTGCGAAATGCGGCGGACCTCGCCCACCGCCATGTTCAGACGGTCCAGGGCGCCGCCCAGCGGCGTATCGATGTGCGCAAGCGCGCGCGAATCGTCCGAGTGCGACTGGCGCAGCCGCTCGCGGGCGGCCTCCAGCGACAGTTTTACCGACACCAGCACCTGGCTGATGCCGTCGTGCAGTTCCCGCGACAGGCGGGCGCGCTCGTCTTCCTGCGACCGCACGATCTGGCGGGCCATCAGCCGCAGCTTGGCGTCGGACTGGCGATGGTCGCTGATATTGAGGGCCAGACCACAGGCGGCCACGCCCAGGATGGATACAGCCGCAATGCCCGCCACCCACGCGAACATGTCGCGGATATTGGCCTGCGCCGCGGCGTCGATGCGCACCAGGGCCTCTTGCACGTCGTCCAGGTAGATGCCGGTGCCCAGCATCCAGCCCCAGCGTTCCAGCACCACCACGTATCCGAGCTTTTCAACGGTCTGGTTGGTGGACGGTTTTTCCCAGAGGTAATGCACCACCTCGCCTTGCTGCCCGCCGCGCCGGGCGGCCGTCAGCAGGTTCTGGATGACGGCCTGGCCCTTGGTGTCGCGCAGGTTCCAAAGGTCTTGCCCGACCAGCTCGGGCTGGCGCGGATGCATCAGGTTCTTGCCCTGCAGGTCATAGACGAAGAAATAGCCGTCGTGGCCGAACTCCATCTGCGCCAGCAGGTCCAGCGCGCGCTGGCGCGTCGCCGCGTCGTCGCCTGCGGCCTGCAGCGGCGCGATGGCGCTGTACGCCAGGTTCACGTAATGGCGCAGCTCGCCTTCCTTGCTGGCCAGCCAGGCGGTTTCGACCACCTGTTTTTCGCGCTGCGCCAACTGCAATCCCTGCACGTAGACGGCGACCGTGATGGCGGCGACGGCCACCAGCAGCGGGACTGCCGCAAGCAGCAAGATTTTGAGACGCAGCTTCATAAGGATTTGTATCAGGCCGAAGCGAATTTGCTGCGACGCATCAACCGGAAGGGTATCGAGGCGGGAACGCGGAAAGTTCGGAGATTTTACGGTTTTCACGGAAATTTGCTGCGGCGCATGACGTAGTAACACGTAGCTCGCTTGCGTAGTTCCGCGCTTGTTGGCGCGATGGCCAGAGCGCAATACTGGCGCCCGCGTCGACCTGACGCAGCGCGGACGCGTGCGTCCGCCACCCCACAACAATGAGTCTGCCTTCCGCGGGACGAAAAAAGCGTTTCACGCCAAGAGCATGGCGGGAGGCAAGAGGAGCACTTATGCACACCAGCAGTAAGGGACTGGGTCAGCACCTGGTCTGGCTGGCGGTTGCGGTACTGGGCGCGTTTGCGCTGGGCACCGTGGCGCTGGCCAGAGGGGAGACCATCAACGCGCTATGGGTGGTGATTGCCGCCGTCTGCGTCTATCTCATCGCCTACCGTTACTACAGCCGCTTCATCGCGCGCAAGGTCTTCCAGCTTGACCCGACGCGCATGACGCCGGCCTGGAAGTACAACGACGGCCTGGACTACGTGCCCACCAACAAGCACGTGCTGTTCGGCCACCACTTTGCCGCCATCGCCGGCGCGGGCCCCCTGGTCGGACCGGTGCTGGCCGCGCAGATGGGCTACCTGCCCGGCATGCTGTGGATCCTGGCCGGCGTCGTGTTCGCCGGCGCCGTGCAGGACTTCACGATCCTCTTCATCTCGACCCGCCGCGACGGCCGCTCGCTGGGCGACCTGGTCAAGTCGGAACTGGGCAAGATCCCGGGCGTGATCGCGCTGTTCGGCGCGTTCATGATCATGGTCATCATCCTGGCCGTGCTGGCGCTGATCGTCGTGAAGGCGCTGACGCACTCGCCGTGGGGCACCTTCACGGTGGCCGCGACCATCCCCATCGCGCTGTTCATGGGCGTGTACCTGCGCTACATCCGTCCGGGCAAGATCGGCGAGGTTTCCATCATCGGCTTCGTCGGCCTGATGGCGGCCATCACGTTCGGTCAGGACGTGGCCGCGCATCCGGTCATCGGCCCGATGTTCGACTTCGACGGGAAGGGCCTGACCTGGATCCTGATCGTCTACGGCTTCATCGCCTCGGTGCTGCCCGTGTGGCTGCTGCTGGCCCCGCGTGACTACCTGTCGACCTTCCTGAAGATCGGCACGATCGTCGGTCTGGCGATCGGCATCGTGGTCGTCGCCCCGGAACTGAAGATGCCCGCGCTGACGCAGTTCGTCGACGGCACCGGTCCGGTGTGGTCGGGCAACCTGTTCCCGTTCCTCTTCATCACCATCGCCTGCGGCGCGGTGTCGGGCTTCCACGCGCTGATCTCCTCGGGCACGACGCCCAAGCTGATCGAGAACGAAACCCAGGCCCGCTACATCGGTTACGGCGGCATGCTGATGGAGTCTTTCGTCGCCATCATGGCGCTGGTCGCGGCTTGCGTGATCGAGCCGGGCATCTACTACGCAATGAACAGCCCGGCGGCCGTGATCGGCACGTCGCCTGAGCAGGTCGCCCAGGTGGTGTCGAGCTGGGGCTTCGTGATCACGCCGGCCGATCTGGTGCAGACGGCCAAGGACGTAGGCGAAAGCACGATCATCTCGCGCGCGGGCGGCGCTCCGACGCTGGCGGTGGGCATGGCCCACATCCTGCATCAGGCGCTGGGCGGTCCGGGCATGATGGCGTTCTGGTATCACTTCGCCATCCTGTTCGAAGCGCTGTTCATCCTGACGGCCGTTGACGCCGGCACCCGCGCGGGCCGCTTCATGCTGCAGGATTTGCTGGGCACGTTCGCGCCGTCGCTCAAGCGCACGGATTCGCTGCCGGCCAACCTGATCGCCACGGGCCTGTGCGTGGCGGCGTGGGGCTACTTCCTGTATCAGGGCGTGGTGGATCCGCTGGGCGGCATCAATACGCTGTGGCCGCTGTTCGGCATCGCCAACCAGATGCTGGCCGCGATTGCGCTGACGCTGGGCACGGTGGTCCTGTTCAAGATGAAGCGCGACCGCTATGCATGGGTGACGGTGCTGCCGACGCTCTGGCTGCTGGCTTGCACGCTGACGGCCGGTCTGCAGAAGCTGTTCCATTCGGACCCGCGCGTGAGCTTCCTGGCCCACGCCGACAAGTACAACGCCGCGATTGCCGAAGGCAAGGTGCTGGCGCCGGCGAAGTCGCTGGGCGAGATGTCGCGGGTGGTGATGAACGACTACATCAACGCCGGGCTGTGCGCGATCTTCATCTTTGTCGTGGTGAGCATCGTGGTGTTCGGCTTGAAGTCGGTGCAGCGCGCCCGCAACGAGAACAAGCCGACGTCCCGCGAAACGCCTTACGAATCGCTGCCCGCAGCCGCTGCGGCTGGCGCGGACTGACCTTCATCCAGGAGAAGCCGCATGCTGTTCAGCAATATGACTTCAGCGGCCGGCGCCGCCGGCCGGTATCTGGGGCAGACGCTCCGGTTGATGGTTGGCGTGCCGGATTACGAGACGTATGTCGAGCATATGCGGCGGACGCATCCTGACCAGGAGCCAATGAGCTATGAGGATTTCTTCCGGGAGCGCCAGGAGGCGCGATACGGGGGGAAGAAGCGGATTGGGTGCTGCTGAGTGTTTTGGATGGAAGGCCTTGCTGATGCAGGGCCTTTTTTTGTTGGTTCGGCTATGCAGTTCGTAGAGGTGCGGTCTTTGTTCGCGATACGTTCTTCGTAGGCTGCATTAGATCTTCGTAGGTCGCCCGACGCCGCGGTCACCGGGGAGGCGATCGCCCACGATTGCGGTCCGGAGCCTTCGCTCCGGACTCCCCCGTCGTCATCTTCGTTGTCGCCTTCGGCGACTGCCTTCAGATTCCCTCGGGCGCATCGACGGCGCTCGCCTCCCCGGTGACCGCGACGCCGTGCTACCAGGGTCTTTGGTTTGCGCGCTACAAGACCTGTGTGCAGGGAAGGGGATTTGCGGGGTCGCCGGGTTGCTGCCGCCCGGACGGCGGCAACCCGGCATATGAGCGGTGGGACGTCGGGGCGGTGTGCGCTTGCGCGCTGGCGGGGAGGTGATTGCTAATGGGCGCTCCAATACGGGGGTGGGGCGGTGATGGGCGGCGCGCGGCGACGGTCAATGTCAGCTTGCCGACCCGTACGCGCGCCGCCCATCGGGCACTGGAGTTCAAATGACGATTAATGGATAGCAGATCAAATGGCGCTGATGATTCGGGTGTCAGACACCCGAATCCGTCTTACAAATGTGCAGGTGGTTGCTGCTGCCGGTGTCAGACACCTTACCCAGACGCAGCCACACGCGAAGCGTCATCGCCCCGACGTAAGACAGCGCGTAAGCCCACGAAGGCCGCCCGCGCGGCCGCCCGGGGGCGGGCACCGCAAGACGCTTCTCGACCACCCCGCCGTATGCAAGAACCTAAAGAACCCAACTCGCCCCAGCGCCCGCAAAGATCAAGCAATTCGAGCCCGGTGTGGCGTGGGCCTGGGGTGGGCGGGGCGTTTAGATGCGCCCGGCGGAAACCGAAGGGAGCCGAAGGCGGACGAGGTTGAGCACGGGGCAGTCCGGAGCGAAGGCTCCGGACCGCAATCGGAGCCCCGCCCACCCCAGGCCCACGCCGCGCCGGGCGTCCCAAGAACGCCGACCATCGCCAGCAATCCGCACCCGTCAAACCCCAAAAACACAAACCAAAAAATCACATGCGTAGATATAAAAATCTCGAAAACGATACTGCCGTCACTCGATACCCCGCTTCCGCAGCTTCTCCGAATAAATCACCAGCGGCACTGCTCCGGCAGCGCATATCGCCATGACCAGGAACCCGCCAGGTGCATAGGCCCGGTACAGAGCGCCGCCCAGCTGGATGCTGGCGAACATGAAGACGCCGCCTGAAAGCATGGCGTAGAGGGCGATGGCGGACGTCTTGCATGCCGCCGGTACGCGGCGAGTGATGTACCACATGATCGCGGCGTTGTTGCCCGCCAGGGTGAAGCATTGCAGCAATTGCAGGCCCGCGATAATCGCAGGATCCGTGGTGGCGGACAGTCCCGTCCAGCGAATGGCGGTCATGACGGCCGATGTCAGAATCAGCCACTGCGCACCCGTGCGAGCCAAAATGCGCGGCGCTAGAAAAAAGAACAGAACTTCGCTGGTCACCCCCACCACCCACAGCAGCGAGATCATCGCCGTCGACAACCCGTTCGCGGTCCAATGCAGCGTGGAGTACGAATACAGAAAGCCGTTGCTCGCCTGCACCAGCGACGCGGCCGCGATGCACATCAACAAAGGGCGGTCGCGCAGGACCTCTCGCATCGGCAGGCGTACGCGATCGACGGGGGCGTCAACCGCCGCCGGCCGTGCTGCCCGCGGCAGCAGGCGCACGCAGGCCAGGCACGCGACGATCAGCAGGATCGACAGCCACATCACCCAGTCCGTGTCGAACGTCTTGATCAGATAGCCGCCCGCCACCGTCACCGTCGCAAATCCCAGCGACCCGCACGCGCGCATCACCGTATAGGAATTGCCTTGTCCCCGCCCGCTTGCAATCGCCATCCGGTCCATCAGCGGCAGGACGGCGGGAAACACCGCGTTCAGCAGCAACGTGATTGCCAGCAGCCAAGCTGAACTCTGGCTGAACGGGTAACACAGGAAAAGCGCCAGCGATGCCGCGAGCGCCGACGCGATCAACGCATGAGCGCGGCCTGTCTGGTCCGCCACGTGCGCCACGATCGGCGTCGACAGGATTTTGGGCAGGAACGACGTGGCGACGATCAGCCCGATCAGCGCCGGGTCCAGTCCCCGGCTCGCGAACCACAACGCCAGGAACGGGATGCTTACGCCCTGCAAGCCGTAGTACAGGAAATAGAACCCGTGCAACGCGATGGCGCCTTGCCTGGCGTCGGGATTGCCGCGCATGGTGGTGAGGGAAGCTGGGAGATGCGAAGCGGCGTAGCATACTCCTTCGTTGTGCCGGCCATTGGCAAAGCGCAGCCGGAGATTTACGCTGTGCCTCGCGGCCGGCTGCAAGTGCGCCGCGAACGTGTTTTCCGATTTCTAATCAGGAGCTGCGATTCATGGCCAAGAAACTGAATGAGAAGACCACCAAGGCGCTGAAGGACCGCCGCAAGGCGCCGCTGGCGACGCCCACCGACCTCGCCGCTGAGGCCACCCGCGACATCTCCGCCGCGCTGAACCAGATACTGGCCGACGTGTTTGCGCTGTATCTGAAGACCAAGAACTTTCATTGGCACATCAGCGGTCCCCACTTCCGGGACTACCACCTGCTGCTGGACGAGCAGGGTGATCAGCTGTTCGCCATGACCGACCCCCTCGCCGAACGCATCCGCAAGATTGGCGGCACCACGCTGCGGTCCATCGGGCATATTTCGCGGTCGCAGCGCATTGCCGACAACGACGCCGACTACGTGCAGCCGCTGGACATGCTGGCCGAACTGCGCGAAGACAACAAGGTCCTGGCGGCCGCGCTGCGCGAAGCCCACAACGTCACCGACGAGCATCGCGACATCGCCAGTTCCAGCCTGATCGAAAACTGGATCGACGAGACCGAGCGGCGCACGTGGTTTCTGTTCGAAGCCAGTCGTCAGGGTGACGCGACGGGGCATTGAGTCTGGCCGCCGAAGCGGCGGGGCAGCCGTACCGTTATCGTCGTATCAGTGCCGCCCGCCCGACAGCGCGGGCGGGTTGGCTTGGCGGGTCAGCCGCGGTCGTCCAGCAGCGCGCTGATTTCGATTTCCGCCCAACTGCGGCCGGGCAGGCTGGTTACTCCCACCGCACTGCGTGCCGGACGCGGCATATGCGGGAATGCCGCTTCCAGCACTGCTGATGCACCGTCCAACACCGCACTGTGGTCTTCGAATTCCGCCTCGCTGCGCAGATAGCCGTGCAATTGCAGCACGGCGCGCACGCGGTCCAAATTGCCGCCGCAGGCTTCGCGCAGGGCGCTCAGCGCACTCAGCGCCGCGTGTGCACAGGCGGCGCGGGCGGCGTCCAGATCGGCGCCAGGCCGGCATATCCCCACGATCGGTGTGCCGTCCCGCCGGCTGGCCTGGCCGCTGATGCAGACCAGTGTTGCGCCGGTCAGGGCCGCCAAGTGGTAGGGCGCATAGGCGCCGCGCGGAACGGGCGCCGCAGGCAGGCGCCAGCCGGCCGCAGCCAGCCGCGAGTCGGGCGTGCCGCCAGCGGTCACCTTATCCATTGCGTCTCGCCGCTCAGCCAACAGCCGGGGGCGTCCGCGCGCCGGCGCAACTGGATCGCCGACGGCGAGCCCATGGCCACGCCCTGGCGGACCGTGTACACCCCGTCCGCCGGCACGCTGCCCGTTTCGTTCAGGTAACCCCACAAGGCCGCGGCGGCGATGCCGGTGGCGGCATCCTCGGGGTAGCCGGACGCCTTGGGAAATTGCCGCGCGCTGGCGCCGTCCGCGCTCAGCGCATAAGGGTAGAGGCCGGTTGAGCCGATGGCTTCGCAGATGTCCCGCATCGCATCGAAGTCCGGCGCCAAGGCATTCAGGTCGGCCACGGCCGGCAATCGCACCAACGTCTTTACCCGGCTGGTGCTGGCATTGATCATGTGCAGGCCGGGCAAGTCGGGGTCGATACGCAGCACGGTGGCGATCGCGCGGCATTGCGCGGGCGTGAGCGCGGATGTGGCGACGGCTGGTTGCGACACCCAGGCGCGATTGCCAGCCTCGTCCCATTCGATGTCCACGCTGCCGCTCAGGGTCTGAACGCGGGCGCGCGGCGTGCTCCACCGTTGCCATTGCCGCAGCGCCCAGAGCGTCCCCACGGTCGCGTGGCCGCACATCTCCATTTCGTGGCCGGGCACGAAGAATCGCAGTTGGCACAGGTAATCATCGCGGTCGGCAGGCACCACGAAGGACGACTCGTGGCCGTGATGCGCGGCCAGCGCCTGCATGTCGGCCGCCGACATGCCGCGCGCGTCAAGCACCAACGGCACCGGATTTCCGCCTTGCAGGGGCTGGGACGGATCGACGAATACGCGCAGCAGGGCCGCCTGGCCGGCGGGAGGCTGGGCGGGGACGAGGTTGGGGTGAAGGTCAGTCAAACTGGACTCCGGTCTTGGTGATGAGGTCGCCCCAGAAGGCGAGGTCTTGTGAGACGGTTTGGGTCAGCGCCTCTGCCGTGCCGGGTTTGACGTCCACGCCCTTGGCGGCCAGGTCGGCGGCAATGGCCGGGTCCCGCAGCACCGTATTCAAGGCAACGTTCATCTTTTCCACGATGGCCGGCGGCGTGCCCTTGGGAAAGGCCAGGCCGTACCAGAGCGATTGCGTGTAGGCGGGCATGCCCTGGGCCGCGAAGGTGGGGACGTTGGGCAGGATGGGGGTGGCGCTGGTGGTCGCCACCGCAATCAGCTTGCCGCTCTGCACGAAGGGCGCCAGGCCCACGGGGTTATCGAACATGATGTCGACCTGACCGCCGATCAGATCCGTGTAGGCGGGCGCCGCGCCACGGTAGGGAACGTGCGTCAGGTCCAGTTTCTCGTCCTTCTTGAACATCTCGCCCAGCAGGTGCGACACCGTACCGGCGCCCACCGACGCATACGTGCCGACGGAGCGCGCTTTCAATGCGCGGACCACTTCGGGAAGTGTGGCCGCCTTCAGGGCCGGCTGCACTGCCAGCACATAGGGCGACGTGCCGATGAAGCCGATGTAATCGAAATCCTGGGCCGGCTTGTACGGCAGGTTCTTGTACAGGTGGGCGGCAAGCGCGGTGGTGCTGGTCGTGACGGCCAGCGCGGTGTAGCCGTCCGGCTTGGCGCGCGCGGCCTGGCCCGAACCCACGGTGCCGCCCGCGCCGCCGGCGTTCTGGATGATCACGGTCTGCTTCAATTCGCGCGTCAACGCCGGCTGCAGCGTGCGCACCACCAGATCCGTGCCGCCGCCGGCCGGGAAGGGGACGATCAGCGTGATCGGCTTGTCCGGCCAGGCGGGTTGAGCCAGGGCGCTGGCCAGCGGAAGGGCAAGCAGGGCGGCGGACAGCAAGGCCGACGGAAGTGTGCGAATCATGGATTTTCCCTTGTGTGTTTGTTGAATGACCCAGATCGTAGGCAGCGGCCGAGCTGGCGGCGAACCGCGACGCGACAGAAGCTGATCCCAAGCGCGACAACGGAAACCACGCGCCCGCGCCGGGCTTGCATGAAAACGGCCGCGCGCCGATACTGGCCCAACGCCCAATCTTGCCGTTGCCGGGCAACGCCCAGCGCACCACACGCCCGCACTCCCCATGTCGCGTTCCGTCCCGCTTTCCTCCAAACAGGACCTCATCGCCCAGACAGGTTTCGCCCTGGCGGCCAGCCGGCAGCCGCGTTATGCCTTCCATTGGCATGAGCACGACTGCGCCATGCTGCTTTGGCCGCGGGCCGGCGCCCTGGACAGCGCCTGGCGGGACGAGGCGGGCGCCCGCCGCCGCTGCCGGCTGGTGCGGGGCCAGGCGTTGCTGTTGCCGTCTCATGTCGAGCACAGCACGCGCGCCGAGAGCATCTCGCAACAGCACGGCGAACTCTATCTGGCTCCGGAATTGCTTCGGGCCTGCCGGGCGGGGGGCGTGCTGCAATTGGATGGCGCGGCGCAGGCCATGCTGGATGCGCTCTGGAAGCCGGCGTTGTCGGCGTCGGCGTTGCCGATGCTGGTGGAGGCATTGATCACCCAACTGGATGCGACGCACCGGATCCACGGTCAGATCATTACGCCGCAGGCGCCGCTACCGCTGGCGCGGCAATGGCTGGAACTGTTGCGCGAGCGGCTGGAAGCGGGGCAGCCGTTGCCGGCGATCGCCGATTCGGCCAGCGTGCTCGGCGCCACCACCCGTACGCTGCAGCGCGCCTGCATGGAGACCTACGGCCAGTCTCCGATTTCATTGCGCCGCATGGTCCTGGCGCAGGCCGCGCGCCAGCGGCTTGCGATGGGCGAACCGGCGGCAAGAGTCAGCGCCGAACTGGGTTTTTCCAGCAGCGGCCACCTGGGCCGGCTGCTGCGCGCGGTCGATCCTTCATCAGAAACCGGCATCGCCACGCAACCCTGAACGGGCAGGCAGCGGGGCGGCGCGAATCCCGGTTTGCCACACGAACGCGGCCTACCAGTTGACGCGCGCCGTCAGCGTGATGTTGCGCTCGTCGCCGTAATAGCAGGTGTAGGGGCACGCGGCCACGTAGGTCTTGTTGGCCAGGTTCTTCACGTTCAGCGCGAACTGCCACTTGTCCAGTTGATAGCGCACCGCGGCGTCATACGTGGTGTACGACGGTATCGGCATTTCGTTGATTTCCTGGCGGCCTACATAGCGCACGCCCACGCCCGCGCTCAGGCCCGGCACGGATGAAAACCGGTAGTCCATCCAGAGCGATGCCATGTTGCGAGGAACCGATTCGGGCCGCGCTCCTTCGTTGCCGAAATTGCTTTTGACCACGCGCGCGTCCGTCGTTGCCAGGGCGGCCACCAGGTCCAGTTGCCGGTTCAGGCTGGCCCGGGCCTCGATTTCCGCGCCTTTCGAGCGGACTTCGCCCGTCTGCACCAGGAATCCCACGTGGTCAGGGTCGCTGGTCAGGACATTGCGTTGGGTGATTTCGTAGAGCGCGAACGTGATCGACGCATCCACGCCCTTGGGTTCGTACTTCAATCCGATCTCGTGCTGCACGCCCGTGGTCGGCTTGAAGGGATTGGCGGCGAAGTCCAGTCCCGTCACGGGTTGGAACGACTTGCTGTAGCTGTAGTAGGGCGCCAAGCCGTTGTCGAACAGATACATCAGGCCGACGCGCGGCGTGAAGGCGTGGGAGTTTTGTGCGCCCGTGCCCGGCGTCGACTCGGTACGCACGGAGTCGTAGCGCCCGCCCAGCAGCGCGATCCAGCGTTCGTTGAATTTGATCTGGTCCTGCGCGTAGAAGCCCAGCTGGCGCGTGCTGTCTTCGCCATAACCGGTGGGGCCGAGGTCCGGCCGGGCGCCATAGACGGGGTGGTACAGGTTCAGCGGCGCGATGGAGCCGGATCTCTGGGCGCGCGAGAACTCGTTCTTGCTCCAGTCGATGCCGAACAGCAGCGTGTGTTCAAAGCTGCCGTGGCGCAGCTTGCCCAGCAATTGGTTGTCCACGGCCAGCCCCTTGTCGGTGTCGTACCGCGTCAGGGCATAGCGGGTGGCCAGGGCCGGGGCCGACGCGTCCACGCGCGTGTCTACCCCGGCGTACTGATTGTCGGCCCGCTGCTTGTAGGTCAGCAGATTCTGGCGCACCTTCCAGTCGTCGTTCAGCTTGTGTTCGAGCAGGTAGCCCAGCGTGGCGCCCTTTGTGACATAGCGGTCGAAGTCCGGTTCGCCAACGAAGCGCGTGCGCGAAATGCGGCCGTTGGGGTTGGGCAGCAGGGTGCCTTCCAGGGGCTTGCCCACATCGTAGGGGCTATCGGTGCGGCTGTAGCTGGCCAGGAACGTGATCAGCGTGGCATCGCTGATCTGCCACTCCAGCGCGCCGGCCAGCGAGGTGCGGTCGTTGTT
>Ga0209050_1003216_pt1 | contig 12359 bp, 11 predicted proteins | sample Araplavi_mTSA_r2_FD_184276 | JGI IMG/M metagenome (GOLD analysis project Ga0209050, IMG submission 184276) | Arabidopsis root microbial communities from North Carolina, USA - plate scrape MF_Cvi_mTSA_r2 (SPAdes) (version 2) | ecosystem: Host-associated > Plants > Roots > Endosphere | place: USA...
CTCTTAGGAGGCCGGCGTGACCTCGGTGCTGCTTTCGGCCGCGGCGTCCGCTTCGGCGCGCTTCTTCTCGACCGATTTCGCCAGCCAGATCGAGATTTCATAGAGCGCAATCATCGGCACGGCCAGCGAAACCATGCTGATCGCGTCCGGCGGGGTGAAGATCGCCGCCACCACCGTCACGATGATGATCGCGTAGCGCCGCTTCTCGCGCAGGCCATCCGACGTGACGATGCCGACCTTGGCCAGCAAGGTCAGGATCACCGGCAGCTCGAAGCAGAGGCCGAAGGCGAAGACCAGCTTCATCACGAGATCGATGTATTCGCCGATCTTCGGCAAGAGCTCGATATTGGCGTATTGCTGGTACGATACGAAGAAGTGCAAGGCGAGCGGCAGCAGCACGAAATAGAGGAAGGTCGCGCCGACCGCGAACATGATCGGAGTCGCCATCAGGAACGGCACGAGGGCCGAGCGCTCGTTCTTGTAGAGGCCGGGCGCCACGAACTTGTAGATCTGCGCCGCGATCAACGGGAAGGTGATGCAGAGCGCCCCGAAGGCGGCAATCTTCACCTGGGTGAAGAACGGCTCGATGAGGCTGGTATAGATCACCGGGCAGGGCTTGCCTTGGGCCAGGCAGGCGCGCTCCAGCGGCGCCGTGATCAGGTCCAGCACCGGCTTCCAGAAATAGAAGCAGACCAAGAAGGCGATGATAAAGCCAACAAAGGAATAGAGCAGGCGCGTGCGGAGCTCCGTCAGGTGCTCCAGCAGGGGCATCTTCACATCGTCTTCGGCGCCGGCCACGGCTCAGGCCTTCTCTTTGGTCATGGGTTCCGGCTCGGCCAGAGGTTCCGGTGCGGGAGTCACATCCGGATCGGACGAAACCGGGCTGACCGGCTGCGCGGCGGCAATCTCCACGGCATCATCCTCGCCGGATTCCATCGCGGCCGGCTTGCCTATTTCGGTGCGCGCCACTTCCGTTCTCGGAGGGCCGGTCGGATCGTCTTCGACGGTCAACGCGGTCTTCATCTCGCCGGTCGGGTCGACCGCTTTCTCGATCGCGTTCTTGATCTGGTTCTTATTGAGGGACTGGACTTCCTGGAGCTTCTTGCGGGCGTCCTCGAGATCCGCCTCGCGGATGATCTCGTTGACGCCACTCTGAAACTCTCCGGCGAGCTTGCGGGCGTTCTTCATCAGCATGCTCACGGTGCGGAGCGCATTGGGCAATTCCTTCGGCCCAAGCACAACCAGCGCCACGACGGCGATGATCCCCATTTCGCCCCAGCTGAGGTCGAACATGCGCGCTCACGTCCCCTAATCAGAAGGCTCCGCAGCTCTCCCGCGGAGCGAGGATCAGGGATCAGCCCCGCTCGATGGTCTCGGTCGGCTTGCGGTCGGGGGCCTTGGCGACCTCTTCGTCCTTGTCGCTCTTCAGGCCCTTCTTGAAGGCATTAATGCCCTGTGCGAAGTCGCCCATGATGTTGGAAATCTTGCCGCGCCCGCCGAACAGCACCAGCACGACGGCCAGCACGATCAGAAGATGCCAGATACTAAAGCTGCCCATAACGGCGCCTCTCCTCGAACCAAAAAACTCGGGGCGGACTATGGCAAAATCGCCCCGCCCCTGCAATGAATCCCTAGGGTCCGGGAACCGCGGGATTTTCTTATGTTACGCCATACTTAGGCGTTCGGATGCAGTTCCGCCAGGGTTTGCGGCGAGGCATTTTGCGGCTTGGAATGTTGCGCGGACCCGAACACGAAGGCCCGGGCGGGGTCCAGCACCAGCCCGACTTTGGCGCCGACCTCCGGAGCATAGGCTCCGGACATACGGACCTGCAGATCCAGCGCCCGCCCGCCCTCAGCATGCGTTGAGACGCGCAACAGCCGAGCCACGCCGATGAAGCGGACCTCTGTCACCGTCGCCGGCAGGACGGTCTGGCTGACGCCGCCGTTCAAGGGGGCACAATCCAGGCATTCCGGGCGGAACAGCACCTTGACCCGGCTCCCCGAAGGCCAGCCGGCCGCCGGGATGGATCCGAGCGGCGTGGCCACCGCACCGTCCTGAACGACACCTTCCAACTCGTTGATATTGGAAAAGAACTTCGCGGCGAACTCGCTGTTCGGCCGAGCATAGACCTCAGCCGGCGGGCCGGATTGGATGAGCTTTCCAGCCTGCATCAGGTAGATCCGGTCGGCCATGAACATGGCCTCCTCGGGGTCGTGGGTCACCAGCAGGGTGGCCGCCCCGCTCCGCTTCAGCACCCGAAGCGTATCGTCGCGGATCTGCTCGCGGAGCCGGGCGTCCAGGCCGGAAAACGGCTCGTCCAGCAGCATCACCGAGGGCCGCGGCGCCAGGGCGCGCGCCAGCGCCACGCGCTGCTGCTGCCCGCCGGACAGGGCGTGGGGATAGGATCCCGCATAGGCCGCCATGCCGACCTGGTTGAGCGCCTCCAGCGCGCGCTGGCTGCGCTGGTCCTCTGCCAGGCCGGCCAGGCCGAAGCCGACATTGCGAGCCACCGTCAGGTGGGGAAACAGCGCGAAATCCTGAAACACAAGGCCGACATTGCGCCGCTCCGGCGGCTCGCTCAGGCCGCTTTCCCCTTCGGCGACGGTCTCGCCACGCAGCTTGATACGTCCACGCTGCAAAGACTCGAGCCCCGCCGCCAGCCGCAGGACCGTCGACTTGCCGCAGCCCGATGGCCCGAGCAGGCAGACGATCTCGCCCGCACCGACGCCGAGGCTGAAGCCGGAGACGACTTCGCTCGCGCCGTCGTAGGAGTGGCCGACGCCTTCGAGGCCGAGCATGATCTCGCTCAAGGCACGATCCCCTCGACTGCGCCGCCCGTTCCCGGCCGCGATCGGCCGATCGCGCGCGACAGCAGTATCACCGGCAGCACGCCGACCACGACGATGGCCAAGGCCGGCCCCGCCGCTTCCGCCAGCCGCTCATCGGAGGCGAGGTTGTAGGTCACGGTCGCAAGCGTGTCGAAGTTGAACGGCCGCAGCACCAAGGTCGCCGGCAGCTCCTTCAGCACATCGACGAAGATCAGGATGCCGGCGGTCAGCAGGCTCCCGCGCATGATCGGCAGATGCACGTTCCAGAGCGTGCTGCCCGGGCCGCGACCGAGGCTGCGCGCCGCGTGATCCATGCTGCGGGTGATCTTGCCGAGGCTCGCCTCCACCGCGTTCAGACTGCTGGTCAGGAAACGCACCAGATAGGCGAAGGTCACAGCAACCAATGTGCCGCTCAAGATGAGCCCGGGCGACATGCCGAGCGTCGCCTTGGCCCAGCGGTCGATCGCATGGTCGAAGGCGGCGAAGGGCAGCAAGACGCCGATCGCGAGCACCGTGCCCGGGATCGCATAGCCCATGCCGGCAATCCGCACAGCGAGGCTGGTCGCGGGTGTCGCATGGAGCCGCAGCGCATAAGCCAGGAATACCGCGAGCGCGACGCCCAGCAGCGCCGCGATGCCCGCCATGATGAAGCTGTTGCGGACCAGGAACAGGAAAGACGCGCGCCACCAATATTCCGGATGGTTGAGTGCCCAGCTCAGCAGCACCGCGGCCGGCGCGATAAATCCCAGCAACAGGGGCAGCGCGCAGCCGACGATCGCGCCGAACTTCAGCCAGCCCGTCAGGTGATACCGCGGCAGCGGCCGGTAGCGCGAGGAAGTATGGGCGAAGCTCTTGCGCCCGCGCGACCAGCGCTCGAAGCCGAACACGATGAAGACGAAGATCAGCAGCAAGGCGGCGAGCTGCGACGCCGCGTCGGGATCGCCCATGCCGCGCCAGACGCGATAGATACCCGTCGCCATGGTATCGACGCCGAAATACTGCACGGTGCCGAAATCGTTCAGGCTCTCCATCACCGCGAGCGCCGCGCCGGCAGCCAGCGCCGGCCGGGCGAGCGGCAGCGCCACGCGGAAGAAGCCCTTGGTCGGCGAGCAGCCCAAGGTGCGCGAGACTTCGAGCACGCAGGCCGACTGCTCCAGGAAGGCGGCGCGCGCCAGGAGATAGACATAGGGATAGAGCACGAGCACCAGCATCAGCGCCGCACCCGGCAGGTTCCTCACCTCGGGGATCCAATGCAGTCCGTCCGGCATGCCGAGCAGGTCGCGCAACCCGGTCTGCACCGGACCCGCATAGTCGAGCAGGCCGACATAGGTATAGGCGACCACATAGGCCGGCATCGCCATCGGCAACAGCAGCGCCCATTCGAAGAACTTCCGCCCCGGGAAGACGCAGAGCGTCACCATCCAGGCCGCGGGCACGCCGACGATCAGCACGCCGATGCCGACCAGCATCATCATCAGCATGGAGTTGGTGACATAGGCGCCGAGCACCGTCTCGACGAGATGCGCCCAGATATCGCCCTTCGGCAGGAAGACATGGGAGAAGACGGTGACCACGGGCGTCGCCACCGCGGCGGCGGCAATCCAGGCGGCGATGGTCCAGCCGCTCGGGCGGCCGAAGGCGCGCCGGAGCTTCGGTGTCTGCATGGGAGATTGAACGGCGTCCGCCAAGATCTCTGTCCTTAGAATCTGTCGCAGCCTATTGCGACCTATTCTGAATTGCAAATACGGCAGAGCGCCGCGGGGCGGAAGGCGGCTAGTTCCACCAGCCCTTTGCGCCCGCACGCTTGGCGGAACGCGCGGGAACTGCGTCGGCGGAGTCCGGCTCCACGTCCATCAGAAAGCGGTGCGCCGGGGACAGGCGCTCGTAGAGCCCCTGTGTCAGGTAGTCTCGCTGGACGAGCTGCTGCGGCAGATCGCGGCGGGTGTAGGTCAGATGCAGGACGCGGCGGCGAGCGCCGCTCTTGTTGGTCGTCCCCGCGTGCCAGAGCGAGGAGTTCAGGATCGCCACCGAGCCGGCGGGTGCCGTCACATGAATCTCGCCGGGATAGGGCTTGGCAAAATCCTTCGGCACCAGCGCCTGCTCTTCGGGCGTCAGGGGGAGCGGCTCCCAGTCGCCGATGTTTACATAGGGAATGTTGATCGGCGGACGGAGATGCGAGCCGGGGACGAGGCGCGTCGGGCCGTTCTCGAGTGTCATGTCGTCGAACAGCAGGATGCCGTTGGCGACCCACCAATCGTCCTTGAAGTTCTTCGGCACGTCGCAATGCAGATCCTGGTGGCCCTGCCCCTTCAAGGGATCGCGCAGGTTCGCGCCATGGATCTTGAACTCGCCAAGCAGATGCGCAGCGGCGGCGAGGAGCGGCTTGCATTCCAGGCAGCGGTCATAGACCGCGCTCTTGTTGAAGATGTTGGAGACGCGCGGGGCACCCGGTTCGACATGGACCTCGTGGCCGCCCTTGTCGCGCTCGATCGCCGTCAAGCGGTCGAACTCTTCCGCCATCTCGCGGCATTCGGCTTTCGAGTAGACGCCCTCGACGACGAAGTAGCCTTGGTCATCGAGCGCCTTGCGCTGCGCTTCGGAGAGTTCGGAGCCGTCGAGCCCGATCTGCCTGAGCGCCTGCTTGGTATACATCGGCGTTCCTCCCGGATTTCGCTTTTTTGAAAGGCTAATCCGGTGGGTTCGCCGGGCGCAAGCGACCGGGAGGCGCTGATGCGATTTCGATGGATCCGGCGAGCGCCCTACTCGCCCTGCTCCGCGACCTTCTTGTCCTCCGACGGCTCATCACCGTCACCGCCTTCTTCGTCCTCTAGCGAATCCTCGATGCCGTCGCCGTCGATGTCGCCATCATCGTCGTCGCTGTCGTCGTCGTCATCGTCGTCGTCGTCGTCGTCACCATCGTCATCGTCGCTGTCATCGTCATCGTCGTCGTCGTCGTCGTCGTCGTCGTCTTCATCGTCGCCGTTCGACGACTCTTCGGCATCGTTTTCAGATTCGCTCGGTGCGTCTTCGGTCTCGCCGTGCTTCTCAAGAAGCGCGCTTTCATAGTCGTCATCCGCGGCTTCAGCGTCTTCGCCTTCCGCGGCCTCATCGGCGATCGGTTCGCCGCGCAACTCCTCGGCAGCGGCCAGCGCATCTTCGTCTTCCTCGGGCGGCACGCCGCGGCCATCGGCCGAGGCCTGGGTCGCGAGCGTGGAGATGCCGGCACGCGCGTCGAGCAGGCCGGCGGCGCGCAGCTCTTCGACGCCCGGCAGAGCGGCGGTGTTTTCGAGGCCGAAATGCTCGAGAAAAGCGCTGGTCGTCGCCCAGGTCACCGGACGGCCCGGCGTCTCGCGGCGTCCGGCCGGCTTGATCCAGCCGATCTCCAGGAGGAGATCGAGCGTGCCCTTGGAGATCACCACGCCGCGGATCTCTTCGATCTCGGCGCGGGTGACCGGCTGGTGATAGGCGATGATCGCCAGAGTCTCGATGCCGGCGCGGCTGAGCTTCTTGTTGACCTTGCGCTCGATCGACAGCATCGCCGCGAGATCCGGCGCGGTGCGGAACGCCCAGCGATCCTCGATCTTGGTGAGATTGACGCCGCGATTGGCATAGGTCTCGGCCAGCTCCGACAGCAGGCCCGGCAGATCGGCGCCCTTGGGCAGACGCGCCTTCAGCACCTTCTCGTTGATCGGCTCGGTCGAGGCGAACAGCACGGCTTCGAGCAGGCGCAGCAACTGGAATCGATCGTCGCCGACGTTCACTTCGCTGACGGTTTCTTCCGTGGCGATGTCTTCACTCATGTCTTAACCTTGTTGCAGATCGGGCGCCGGTGCCGGCTCAATATCGTCGCGACGGTTGGAGCGGCGCAGATAGATCGGCGCGAAAGTGCCTTCCTGGCGCAGCTCGATGCGGCCGTTGCGCGCGAGCTCCAGCGAAGCCGCAAATGTCGCGGCGATCGCCGCACGGCGTTGCAGCGGCGTGTCGAGACCTTCGGGGAGAAAGTTGCGCAGCACCGTCCAATCGAGCACCTGGCCCAGCATTTCGCCGATGCGCTTCAACGCATCGTCCATCGAAAAGAGATTGAGCGGCGCGATGCGCAACAGGCCTTCGCGACGCCGGCCCGGATGCGTGCCGTAGGCCTTCAAGAGATCGAACAGGGTCACGTCCCAGACCGGCACGTCGACGATCTTCGCGGGCTCGGGCTCGCCGCGCGCGAAGAAATCGATGCCGAACTGCGGCAGCGCCATCAGCTTCTTCCCTGCCTCCTGCATCGCCTCGAGGCGCTGCAGCTGGAAGGCGAGAGCGGCGGCAAGCTCGGCGCCGGAAGGCTCGCCGTCGGCCGGCGGCTCGGGGAGCAACAGGCGCGACTTCAGATAGGCGAGCCAGGCCGCCATCACGAGATAGTCGGCAGCGAGCTCGAGCCGCAGCCGGCGCGCACGGGCGATGAAGGCGAGATACTGGTCGGCGAGCTCGAGAATGGAGATTTTGCGCAGATCGACCTTCTGATCGCGCGCCAGGGTCAGCAGCGCATCGATCGGGCCTTCGAATCCGTCGAGATCGAGCACCAGCTCGTCGTCATTGGCGGTCTTCTGCGGCGTCTCGTCGAAACCGTCGCCGCCATTGCTGGGATTCTCAGGCGCGGGTGTATCCGCTGCGGCCGGCGACTCGGCAGCACCATTCGGCTCCGACTCGGGGGCCGGAGTCGGTTCCGTCTCGGTGTCCGGCTGCCACGCGCTCATTGTCAGATCAAAGTGTCTCCGAGGCCGGTCAGGTGACCGATCAAAGACCGCACATAGCTGGAAGCCGGGCCCAAAATCCAGCCCAAAATGTCGATATCCACACCTATTTGCCGGCCCACCAGCGGCAAGATGAAGATGAGACCGATCAGCACGAGCATGCCGTAGCGCTCGGTCCGCTGATATGGAATCGCCAAGTTCCGCGGCAGAAGCACGGAGAGCACGCGGCCGCCGTCGAGCGGCAGCAGCGGGATCATGTTGAAGATCGCGAGCACCACGTTGATCAGCACCGAATAGTAGAGCGCCGAGAGCGCCCAGCCGGAAAACCACTCCGGTGCCAGCGCCGCCACATGGATGAGCAGTGCCGAGATGACGGCCAGGATGAGGTTGCTGCCCGGCCCCGCCGCGGCGACCAGCACCATGTCGCGGCGATAGTTGCGGAAATAGCGCGCATTGATCGGGACCGGCTTGGCATAGCCGAACAGAAAACCGCTCATGACGAACAGCACCAGCGGCAGCAGCACGGTGCCGAAAGGATCGATGTGCTTCAACGGGTTAAAGGTGACCCGGCCCTGCTGATAGGCGGTGTTGTCGCCGCATAGCCGGGCGACGAAGCCATGCGCGGCCTCATGAAACGTGATGGCGATCAAGACCGGCAATGCCAGCACGGAAATCGCCAGCATCGTCCGTTGGATGTCAAAGTCCTGCATCGCCGTCCTTAAGCCATGAGTTCCGCCAGTTCCTCCGCCAATTCCTGGGTGTCGAGATCGGGTTCCCGGTTGACGCGCTGGCGCCCGCGTTCATATCGGAGCGCTGCGGCTGGAGACAAGGGGCTGCAGCCGGAGGCCACCAGCCGCATCTCCTCCATATTGCCGTTGCAATGCAGGGCGATGTCGCAGCCGGCGGCCAAAAGGTCCCGGGCCAGCCGGTCCAGACTGCCTTTCAAGGCTTTCATCGACATGTCATCGGAGACCAGGAGGCCGCCGAAACCGATCTCGCCGCGGATCACCTCGTTGATCACCCGGGGCGACAAAGTCGCCGGCCGCTCGGGGTCGATCGCCTTGTAGACCAGATGCGCCGTGATGCCCCAGGGCAGGTCGTTCAACTTGCGAAACGGCACGAAATCGCTCTCGGCCAAGTCGTCGAAATCGGCGGCGATGGTCGGGAGATCGAGATGGCTGTCCAGGGTCGCGCGGCCATGCCCCGGCATATGCTTGATGACCGGGATCACGCCGCCCGCCAGCAGCCCCTCCGCCGCAGCCCGGCCGAGGTCCGCGACCAGATGCGGATCGGCGGCGAAGGCGCGATCACCAATGGCATTGGTGGTTTCGGGCCGTTTCAGATCGAGGCAGGGCGTGCAATCGACCGTGATGCCGATCGCGCGAAGCTCGGCAGCCAGAATCTCGTGGTTGATGCGCACGGCCTGGGCGGCGCGGGCACGGTCGACTTGCGCCAGCTCGCCGAACTTGGCCGCCGCGGGCATCGCGCGCCAATGCGGCGGCTTCAGCCGGGCCACGCGTCCGCCTTCCTGGTCGATCAGGATCGGCGCATCTTCGCGGCCGACGGAGTCACGCAGGTCCTGCGTGAGACGGCGCATCTGCTCCGGATCGGCGACGTTGCGCGCGAACAGGATGAAGCCGAGCGGATCCACGTCGCGGTAGAAGGCGCGCTCCTCCGCTGTGACTTCCGTACCTGCACAACCGAATATGACAGCGGCGGTCACGCCGCCGCCCCGCAGACCGACCTATTTCGCGACAATGCAGTCCTGCTTCTGCGTCTTCAGCTTGGTGCAGAGCTCCTTGGCCTGGGCCTTGGAAAGCGGGCCGGCCTGGATGCGATAGAAGTTGCCGCCGTTCACGGTGACTTTCTGCACGTTCAGAGTCAGCGCGCCCAGGAGATCGGGATAGGCCTTCTGCAGCTTCGCCCATTGGGTGTTGGCGGCCGCTTCGGACTTCACCGCGGCCAGCTGGATGCGGGCATTGCCGCCGGCGGTCGGCGCGACCGCCGGCTTGGCGGGAGCGGCGGGCGCCGCCGCGGTCTGCGTCGGCTCGGCCGCCTTCGGCGCTTCCGCTGCGGGTGCGGACTCAGCCGGCTTTTCGGCGGTGGTCGCGGCGGGAGCCGACGTCGATTGCGCGGGCGCCGGTGCGGCCTGCTGCGTCTGCACGGGCACGACCGGGGCCGGCGTCGGCGCGGCCGCGGTCTGGCCGGGCTCCGGCGCCGAGACGCTGGGGATGGCCGGCGCGGCGACGCTCGGTGCCGCCGATTGATCGGTCGTGGGGGCGGGCTCGACCGGCTTCGGCGCGTCGGTCACGGCCGGGGCCTGCGGCGCGGCATTGGCCTGGTCGGCGGTCTCGTTGGTGGGCGGCGCGACCGGCTGCTCCGGCGGCGGCAACACGTTCTCCTGCTGCTCGGCGGTGGATTGGCCGTTCAGGATCTCGACATTCTGATTGGGGACCTGCATCCCGCCTTCGTCTTCCGGCTTCACCTTCTCCGGCGTGGTGTCGGCGGTGATGACGGGCACCGGACCTTCCGGTGCACGATGGCTGGAAACCCAGGCCCAGACGGCTCCGCCCGCGATCACCACCAGAGCGACCAGCACCAGAAGCCGGTTGCGCATGCGGCGGCCGCGGCCGTTGACCTCGTCCTCGGCCTCGAAGCTGCCCAAGGGCGGCGGCGGGGCCGGCGGGACTTCCATCCCCGAGAGGAGGTCGGGCTGGCTGTCCGGCCTCGGCTCGCCGGCATTGGCAGCCGTGGCGCGATCGGTCGCGAGGCTGGGATCGGCGCGCAGGCGGCCGAAGAGATCGGGTTTCGACAGCTCGGCTTTCGCGGGATCGCTGTCGTTGCTGGCAGCGGCGCTGCTCGCGGCCATGGCGTTCAAAATCGGCTCGAACGGCCGCACGCCGCCGGCGGTCTCCGCCGTGCGCACCGGACCGGCGGGCAGCGGGGTCACGGCGACCGGCTCCGGCATCGGCTCGGCGGATGCGGCTTCGGCACCGGTCTTGGGCAGCGGGATCGGGGTCGCGCTGGCAACCGGCGCCGAGGCGGCGCCGAGCTCGCCGCGCAGACGGCTGAGGGCGGCGGCCACGTTGGCCTGAATCTGTTCGGACTTGGGCGCTTCTGCTGCACTCATGGCTTACCCCTTTGGGCTGTTCCTCCGGACCGGCGCGCGCGTTCTTCGCGACCTGGCGGTCCCCACTGCCGGCACATGCTGAGCGCGACTCGCGCCACCCCAGCCTGTGGATAATGAATCAGTCGGGCTCCGAGTCGGTCAAGCCGATGACCCAACTTAACCAAATAATCGACGGATTCTCCTGGGCTTTTTAGAGTCCAGGAATATGGCAGCAATAGGGCCGACGCAGGAGCGGGCTCCATATGCGATTTCCGATTCCGTAAACGTCCGGTCAACGTTGGCCTCTCAGAGAGAAACCTGTTTTCGTCCGGGTCCTGTCCGGGTTGCGCCTCGTCCGGCTTCTGTCCGGTTTGCATTTGTCCGGGTCCTGTCCGGGTTGGCCAGTCGGATCTGTCCGCCTGGCATTTGTCCGGGTCCCGTCCGGGTTGCGTGCATCCGTCCGCGGTCGAGGCGCAGCTGTTTGCGCGGCAAGCGCGTATTCAGGAGAATATAGTTCGTCTTTTGTTCCCGGACAAGGCCGGCACGGCACGACCCGAGACACTCCCGCCACCGCACTAGTTTCCGGCCAGCCGCTCTGCGGTTTCGAAGGCGAAATTGTCGGTCATGCCGGCGATGTAATCGGCCACCACCCGCGCGGTTCTGGCATCCCCGGCCCCACCGATTTCCGCTTGCCAGTCGCTCGGTAGCAATTGCGGATCGGTCAGGTGACGGTCGAAGAGATCGGCCACCACCAGCTTCGCCCGCTCGGTCATCCGGGTGACGCGTTCATGGCGATACATATGTGCGAAGAGGAAGCGCTTCAGGCCGATGTCGTTCTCGCGCATCGCATCGGAAAAGACCGCGAGGGGCGCGCCGGCCGCCCTCACCTCTTCCGGCGACGCAACTTGCGCCGCGGCGATGCGGCGGCGGGTCTCGGCGATCACGTCCTCCACCATCTCGCCGATCATGCGCCGCACGGTCTCGTGCATGGCGCGGTCTTCGTCGAGCCCGGGATGATCGCGGCGCACCGCGGCGACGATCGGGCCGGCGAGCGGCACATCGGCGAGATCGGCGAGGCTGAAGAGACCGGCGCGGAGACCATCGTCGATGTCATGATTGTTATAGGCGATGTCGTCGGAGACCGCAGCGACCTGCGCTTCCAGGCTGGCGAACTCGCCGAGCTCCAGATCCCAGCGCGCGGAGAAATCGGCGATGCTGCGCGGCACCGCGCGGGCCTTGGCTTTTGCGCTCGCCGCCGATCCGGTCAAGGGTCCGTTGTGCTTGACGATGCCTTCGAGTGCTTCCCAGGTGAGATTGAGGCCGTCGAACGTCGGGTAGCGGCGCTCCAGCGCGGTCAGCACCCGGAACGTCTGCTCGTTGTGATCGAAGCCGCCGAAGGGCTGCATGCAATGGTCAAGCGCCTCCTCGCCGGCATGGCCGAAGGGCGGATGGCCGAGATCGTGCGCCAGCGAGAGCGCTTCGGCGAGGTCTTCATCAAGGCGCAGCGTGCGGGCGATCGAGCGCGCGATCTGCGCGACTTCGAGACTATGGGTCAGCCGTGTGCGGTAGTGATCGCCTTCATGCTGCACGAAGACCTGGGTCTTGTGCTTCAGGCGCCGGAACGCCGTCGCATGGATGATGCGGTCGCGATCGCGCTGGAACGGCGTGCGCGTCTCGCTCGGCGG
>Ga0209050_1003217_pt1 | contig 12356 bp, 10 predicted proteins | sample Araplavi_mTSA_r2_FD_184276 | JGI IMG/M metagenome (GOLD analysis project Ga0209050, IMG submission 184276) | Arabidopsis root microbial communities from North Carolina, USA - plate scrape MF_Cvi_mTSA_r2 (SPAdes) (version 2) | ecosystem: Host-associated > Plants > Roots > Endosphere | place: USA...
GCGGTCATCGCCGCCGCCTGTCCCTGCTCGCCGCGATGATAGGCGATCTCGGGCACGGTCACATGTTTGGCAAAGTCGACACGCTGCCCCGCGGGCGGCGCCAGCGTCTGACGCGGCGGCAGTGCACCGAGCGTTTCGGCGAGGATTTTCTTGTAGTCGACCGATTCGAGATCGCCGAAAATCTGCACCTCGATCGGCCCGCTGGCGAGCCGCGGTTCCCAGAAGGCGCGGAAGGCGGCGGGAGTCAGCGCCGCAATCTGCGCCTTGTCGGGCGCGGCCCAGCGCGCGTCATTGTTGGTCAGCCAGCCGCGCAGATTGCGGTCGAGCACCGCGTTCGGCGTCGCGTCGTTGAGGTCGTAGCCGGTGAGATAGCCGATCCGCAGCCGTTCGATCGGCGACGGGTCCCAGCGCGGCTGCGCGAGCTTTCCGGCGATCAAGCGCATCTGGTCGGTCAAATCGGCGGGATTGCTCTCGGCCGACAGCTCGAACGCATCATCGTCGATCGCGAAGTTCATCTGGATCTGGCGGCCGTTGGTCAGCTGGTCGATCTCATTCTGCCCCCACGGGCCGATCCCGCTTGCGACGAGCGCATAATCGCCGGTCCAGAGCAGGTTCGGCGCGTCGGCGGCGACGCTGCGGTTGCCGGTGCCGAAGCGCACGTTGACGCGCACCTTGCCCGGTTCGACCTTGTTGTTCGACACCAGCGCGGTCACGCCATTGGCGAATTCGATCCGCTCGGCACGAAGGCCGAGCAGGCTGCTGGTCGAGGTGATCGTTCCCGGCTGGCCGATCGCGGGAAGCTGCTTGAAATCGGCCTTAAGCGTCGCGAGCCGGTCGTCGCGCGCGGTGACCGGGGCCTTCAGCGCTGCAAGCACCGCGGCATCGCCGCCCGCCGCCGTCGGTGTCGTCAGCACGACGCGGGTGACCGGCGCGGCGAAGATAGCCTTACTGATATCGAGCATCACCTTTGGCGTCGCCGAAGCGCGGATTGCCTTGAACATGTCGACCTGTCCCTGCGGACTCGTCACCGTTTCGCTAATGTCGACCGCTCGCACCATGTCGTCGGCGAGGCGCGCGCCGGGCTCGTTGCGCGCATTTTCCAGTTCCTTGACCAGGAACGCCTGGATCTCGTTCGCCTCACGGTCGATGTCGGCCTGCGACGGCGGGTTTTTCACCGCATCCGCGATGACGCCGCGAACATCGGCGAGCGCTGCCTTCCAGTCGCTCAGGGGGACGATCGACGCCATCGTCACATCGACGCTGCGGCTGACATATTGCTGCTCGACCGTCGCGACCAGATAGCTGCCGCCGCTGCGCGCCCGGTTTTCCAGCCGGCGGTTGACGAGCGCCTGCGCGATGAATTCGAGGTAAAGCCGGCGCGTATTCTCGACCGTGTCGATGCGCTTTTTCCACGGGCGCACCATCGCCAGCGTCAGCGCCAGCGGCTGGTTCGCCTCGACGATTTCGCGCGCGGCAGGCTTTTTCGGATCGGGCTTGCCGAAATCGGGATCGGCGGGATTCGGACCGTCGGCTTTCCAGTCGCCATAATATTTCGCGACCAGCCCGGCGAGGACCGCCGGATCGGCATCGCCGACGATGACCACAACCGCGCGGTCGGGGCGATACCAGCGATTGTGAAAGGCGGTGACCGAGGTCGCACTCGCCTTGCCCAGCGACGCGGAGGTGCCGATCGGCGAGCGGTCGCCGAGCAGCTGGCCCGCGAACAGATGCGCGTTGGTCGCATCGGCAATCCGCTTTTGCGGACCGTCCGATTCGCGGAGTTCCGACATCACGACGCCGCGCTCGGCGGCAACCGCGAGTTCCGAAATACGCGGTTCGCGCACCATGCCCGACAGCAATTTCATGCTCTCGTCGAGATTGGCAGGCGTGACGCTCGGTAGATCGAGCTGATAGACCGTCTGCGTCGGGGTCGTCTGCGCATTCGAATCGCTGCCGAAGGTGACGCCGAAGCGCTGCCAGATGCGCTTGGCTTCGCCGTCGGGAATATGCTCCGACCCGCGGAAGGTCAGATGCTCGAGCAAATGGGCGTAGCCGCGCTCCTCCTCGGTTTCGAACATCGAGCCGACATCCATGCGGACGCGGATCGAAACCTGCCCCGGGGGGACGCCATTGTTGCGCACCGCGTAACGCACGCCATTGGGCAGCACCCCGAACTGCCACGCGGTATCGCGCGGAATGTCGCTGCCGACATAGAGCCAGTCGCTGTTCTTTGCCTGACTTTGTGCGGTCGCGGTCGGCGCGCCGGTCTGCGCGTTCGCGGCGAGCGGCGTCAGCAGGAGCGCGGCGGTGCCGGCGAGAAGGAGGGAACGGACGAACTGAAGCGGCTGGCGCGCAAAAATATTGGACATTGGCCTATCTTATCGCTTTCGAACCTTGCTGGCCACTGAACTGTCACGCGACTTGTCCTGCGGGCGCCACCGGCTTAGCCAGATGCGATGGATAATTCTTCGCACGCCGCCCCCTTTGCCGCGCTCGTCCAGATGACGAGCGGCATCGACCCCGCCGCCAATCTGGCGACGATCGACCGTGCGCTGGGCGAAGCCTCCGCGGCCGGCGCCGCGATGGCCTTTTTTCCCGAAATGTCGTTGCTCCTCGACCGCGACCGCGCGCGATCGGGCGCGCACATGGCCCGCGAAGCCGACAGCCCCTGGCCCGCCGCGCTGCAGGCAATGGCGCAGAAGCACGGACTATGGCTGCATTCGGGATCGATGCCTTTGCTGTCCGACGACGGCGAACGGCGCGTGAATCGCAGTCATGTCATCGCTGCCGACGGCAGCATCCGGGCGCGTTATGACAAAATCCATATGTTCGACGTCACCCTGCCGTCGGGCGAAAACTGGCAGGAATCGGCCGCTTATGCCGGTGGCGATGCGGTGGCGGTCGTCGACACCCCGCTGGGAAAGCTGGGACTCAGCGTTTGTTACGACCTGCGCTTTCCCGAACTGTACCGCGCCCTCGTCGATCACGGCGCGACCTTGATCGCGATTCCCGCCGCCTTCACCGTATCGACCGGCGAGGCGCATTGGCACGTGCTGATGCGCGCGCGCGCGATCGAGACGGGGTGTCATATCGTGGCAGCGGCGCAGGGCGGTACGCACGAAGACGGGCGGCAGACCTTTGGCCACAGCATCGCTATCGATCCCTGGGGCGCTGTCCTGGCCGATGCGGGGGGTACAGAGGAAATGGGCGGGAAAGGCTATACGCTGACGCTCGCGCCCATCGATGCGGCGGGCGTAAGCCGTGCCCGCCAGGCGATTCCGCTGGCGCGATCACGGGCCAACCGGAACATCACGCTTTAATTCGACGAGAGACCGGTTCCGCGCCGACAAATTTCGCGGGGAAAATACCGGGAGCCCAATACACAAAGGGCCCCGAGCGAAGCTCGGAGCCCTTTGGTATAGGTATCGATCAGCCGATCAGTTCGGGCTGGTCGGCGAATCGTCGTCGTTGTCCGACGCGATGATGATGCCGCCAACGACAGCAACGAGAGCGAGGACAGCGATGATCCAGCTCGTGCTGCCTTCGAGTTCGCTCTGGCCGTCAACGGCCGAAGCAGCGCGGGCTGCGGGAGCAGCCGATGCAGCCACCGGGGCCGCGATCATCGAGGTAGCTGCGAGAGAGATCGCGGCTTTCTTAAGCAGGTTCATCATATTCTCCGTCCACTGGATTACTCTTGTCGAATCACACCGAAGATTTCTCCCCGGTCTGCTTCTGCAGGGCCTTCTTAGGCACCGCATTCAGCAATTGCAACGACGTTTTGCCCTACCCCGGCAAATCTTAGTAAATAATAAATATGGGAAAAGTTGTTGCGAACCACGTCATTTACCCGCGCCGTACGCGCTCAAAGGATTCGCTCGTAACGGGATATCCGAGATGCTCCGGAATGCAGAGAAGGGTCCCTCCGTCGCGTTCCTCGATCCATGGCGTGATAAGTTCCACCGGAAACTGTCGGGAATGTGCTGAAAAGCTGGAAAAATCTGTAGATAGCGCCAGCCGCTCGAGATTGCGGCGGGTCGGAAAAATCACCGACACATCGCCGCGGTCGGCCATCGCCAGTGTGTCCTTCGCGCTCGCCCAGAAAATATGGCTGTGCTCGGCCTCTTCGACCGTCAGCTCATGATTGTGTTGCGGAGATGCAACAGCGAAAAATCTTGTGTCGAAGGTTCGCGCCTCTTTGAAATTGGGGCACCAGCGCGCAAAGGGCACGAAGGATTCCAGTGCAATGCGATCGCCCCGCGCCGCCAATATGTCCGAAAGCAGCGTTCCGGCCAGCAGCGCCTGACGAACCTCGGCAACCTCGCCTTCGGCCAGCCCCGGCCAGCCGACCGCCAGGCCCGTTTCTTCCAGCGTCTCGCGCAGCGCCGCGACCCGCGCCGCGCCGTCGGCCTCGTCGATGCCCAGCCCGTAGAGGCGCGCCACGCGATAATCGTCGGGGTCGACGCGGCCGCCGGGAAACACGACCGCGCCTGCCGCGAAGGCCATGGTAGTCGACCGCTTGACCATCAGGATTTCGTCGGGGCCGCCACCGTCCGACGGACGCATGATCACCAGCGTCGCTGCGGGGATGGCGCCGTCGGGCAAGCTCTCTGCGGTCGGGGTCGAAGGCGTATCGGTCATAAGCCAGCGATAACCGCGCCGCCCGGCCTTGTCATCCCGGCATTGCGGGCGCGCGCCGACGGGTGCAAGATGACGCACGACAAGGGATCCGGCACGGGGAGCAGGACATTGGGAATCGTCGAGATTTTGGGCGTCGCCGGCAGCCTCAGCCTCCTCGCCGGCTGGCGGCTCTACCTCACCATATTGGCGACCGGCATCGCGATGCATTTCGGCTGGCTGCCGCTTCCCGAACATCTCGCCGCCCTGCAGGTGCTCGCCAATCCATGGGTGCTCGGGGTTGCAGCGGTCGGCACGATCGCCGAATTCCTCGCCGACAAGATCGCGTGGGTCGATTCGATCTGGGATACGATCCACAGCATCATCCGCCCGCTGGGTGGCGCGCTGCTGGCGCTGGCGCTGGTCGATAGCTCGGATCCGGCGTGGCAGGTCATCGCCTTCCTGCTCGGCGGTGGCGGCGCCTTGCTCAGCCACGGCGCCAAGGCCACGACGCGCGCGGTTGTGAACGTCAGCCCCGAACCATTCAGCAATGCCGCGGTGTCGACCGGCGAAGACGTCGCAACGGGGGGCCTGCTCGCGCTCGCCATCGCCTATCCGCCGCTGGCGATCGTCATCGCGATCCTGCTCGCGGTTGCCGCGGTCATCGTCATCATCGCGCTGCGCCGGCTGCTGCGTAATATCAAGGCAAGTTTGAAGCGGGCATTGGGCGACGAACCGCCCACTACTTTCAATACTTAGTAATTTGGCAACATTCACTTTATAGACTGTATCCGCAGGGGGGCACACCGATCCGAAAGGGATTGATGTCCTATGCCCCCCAAATCCACTCTGAAGCCGTTTCTGCTGGCGTCGGGCGCGGGCCTCGCGCTGGGACAGGCCTCCCCTGCCCTCGCCCAATGCGTCTTTACGCCCACCGCGGGTAACGACAGTCATGTCTGCAGCAGCGGGACATCGCCCGGCGGCCTCAACGATCCGGGCGGCAACAATCAGCTGACGCTCCCCACCGGCGGCACCGGGGTCATCGCCGGCAATGTGACCTTCGGCGGAGGGACCGACGTCGTGGTGATCGATTCGGGCCGGATCAACGGCGGCGTCGATCAGGGCAATGGCGACGACCGTTTCCAGATCAGCGCCGGGACGGTCACCGGACAGGTCCAGCAAGGCGAAGGCATCGACGATTTTGTCATGACCGGCGGCGAGGTCGGCACGCTTAACCAGGGCGGCTCGATGGACAGCTTCCTGATGACCGGCGGGCGCATCGTCGACGCCTTCGACGATGGCGATACCGCCCGAATGACCGGCGGCCGCATCGGGCGCGTCAATATGAAGCTCGCCGACAATCTGTTCGACATGTCGGGCGGCATCATCGACCGCAACCTCGTCGCCGGGTTCGGCAACGACACGATCATCCTGTCGGGCGGTACGATCGGCGGCAATATCAGCGTGTCGGGCGGGACCGACAGCGTGACGATCACCGGCGGGGCGGTAGACGGCGACGTGTTGCTGAGCGTCGGCACCGACAGTTTCACTTGGGACGGCGGCGGGGTGGTGCATGGCACGATCGACCTCGGCGGCGACAATGACAGCGCGCGGCTCGCCGACGTGACCGCCGCGCATCTTGGTCGGTCGCCGCGGATCACCGGCGGCGACGGCAGCGACACGCTGGTCTTCGACAATGTCACGACCGGCGGCATCGCACGCTTCGATGGCTGGGAGCTCATTCGCGCGACCGACGATAGCGAACTGACTTTCGACGGTTTCCTGACGCTGGGCGATGCGGGAACGGGCACCGGCCGTTTCGAGCTCGACGCGTCGAGCACGATCTTCGGCGGCGGCCTTCAGGGCGGGATCGCGGCCTTCACCGCCGGCCAGCGCGCGACGCTGGTCAATGCGGGACGGATCGACCTGACCAATGGCGGCCACACGCCGGGCGACATCTTCACGGTGCGCGGCGATTATATCGGCGACGGCGGCTTGCTGCTCATCGACACAGTGCTCGGCAATGACGCATCGGCATCCGACAGGCTGGTGATCGACGCGGGCGCCGCATCGGGCACGACGGGGATCACCGTGCTCAACGCCGGCGGGACCGGCGCGGTGACCGCGCAGAACGGCATATTGGTCGTCGAGGCAATCAATGGCGCAACGACCGCGAGCGGAGCCTTCGCACTCAATAGCCGCGTCGCGGTGGGCGCATACGAATATTTCCTGTTCCGCGGCGGCGTCTCGGCCGGAACCGGACAGAATTGGTACCTGCGCTCGACCTTGCCGCCCCCGCCGACTCCAACGGCACCCACGCCGCCCGCGCCCGCACCAGCGCCGCCGATCCTGACGCCGCCGCCGCCCGCGCCAGAGCCCGTACCGCCCGAACCACCAGCGCCCCCGCCCCCTCCGGTCCCCGATCCACCGCCCCCGCCGCCCGAGCCGACGCCGGCCGATCCCGATCCGGTTGACCCCGCACCACCGGTGACGGTCACCGATCCGCCTCCGGCGTCGACGCCCGAACCGCCCCCGGCGCCCGCACCCGAGGCGCCACCTCCGCCCCCCGAACCGCCGGCCGAGCCCGCGCCGCTTCCCCCGCCGACCCCCGACCCGGCGGCCGAACCGCCGACGCCCGGCGCAACGCCAGCGATTGCCGAGGCCGGCGAAGCCATCCCGCTCTTCCGCCCCGAGGTCGCCGCCTTCGTCGCCGCGGTGCCCGTCGCGCATCATCTCGCCAGCGCGACGCTCGGCACCTTCCACGAACGCCGCGGCGAGCAGGCGCTGCTGCGCGGCGGCGGGGTGCTGCCATCAACATGGGGCCGCGTCTTTGCCGAGAATAGCAACGTCAAATGGGACGGCGACGTGGCGCCCTCGCTCGACGGCGACCTGACCGGCTTCCAGATCGGACAGGATTTCGCCGAATGGGGCGAGGATGGCGGAACGAATATCCGCCTCGGCGCCTTTGTCGGGCGTTCGTCGACCGACGGCACCGTCCGCGGCGGCGCGCTTGGCTGGAACGACCTTATAGTCGGCCAGATCGATATCAAGGCGACGAGTCTTGCCGGCTATGCAACTTTGGTCGGGACAAGCGGCTGGTATGTCGACCTGGTGGCGATGCACAGCTGGTTCGACGGCACCGCCGCCGCCAGTTCGGGCATGGCTATCGACGTCAATGGCACCGGTTGGACCGCGTCGGTCGAGGCCGGATATCCGATCGCGCTTTCGGATAGCTGGACGCTCGAGCCGCAGGCGCAGCTCCTGTGGCAGCAGGTGAAGCTCGACGACCGCGCCGACGCCTTCTCAACGATCGATTTCGCCACCGGCGACGTGCTGACCGGCCGCGCCGGACTGCGCCTGCAGGGCGAATATGGCGGTTTCCAGCCCTATCTCCACGCCAGCCTGTGGCACGGATTCTCGGGCGACCAGTCGACGCGCTTCGGCACCGACCCGATCAGTACCGACCTCGGCCGCACCGAGGCCGAGATCGGCGCCGGGCTGATCGCGCGCTTTGGCGAAAGCGTCGCGGTGCATGTGAAGGGCGATTATGCCTTCGACGCCGACGGGCCGCGCAGCCGTCGCTACGGCGGCACCGTCGGGGTAACGATACGCTGGTAGCCGTCAGACGGGGAGCAGCGCCTTCAGCGGGGTTTCAGTGTCGGCCAGTTGCTCTGCCGTCGCCCGAAGCTCCGCGGTGACGATCATGCGGCCCTGGACATAATCCTTGGTCGCGTTGACGCAGTCGATCGCGATCACCTTGCCCTCTTTGAGGTAAACCACAGAAAAGCTGCGCGTCGCGGGATCGCCGCGCATCACCGCGCGGTCGTGGCCGGTCGAGAGGCCCGCGGTCTGGAGCTTGAGGTCATACTGGTTCGACCAGAACCAGGGGATTGCATGGTAAGGCGCTTCGTCGCCCACAATTCCCTTTGCGACGACATTGGCTTGGTCGTTGGCGTTCTGCACCGATTCCAGCCGGATGACGACACCCTCGGCAAAATGATTCTCATGCGCGGCGCAGTCGCCGATCGCATAGATGTCAGGCAGGCTCGTCTTGCAGAGCGCGTCGACGAGCACGCCGTTGCCGCCTTCGGCGCCCGCCGCGATCAGCGGCTCGACCGCCGGCACGATGCCGATGCCGACGATAACGAGGTCGGCGGGGATCACTTCGCCGTCCGACAGGCGGACGCCGGTGACACGCGCCTCACCCTCGATTGCCTCGACGCCGACGCCAAGGCGCAAGTCGACGCCGTGATCACGATGCTCCTGCTCATAGAAGCGCGACAGCTCGTGGCCCGCGACGCGCGCGAGCACGCGGTTTTGCGCCTCGAGCAGCACGACCTTCTTGTCCGCCTTGCGCAGCACCGCCGCGGCTTCGAGCCCGATATAGCCGCCGCCGATCACGACGATCTGGCCCGCACTTTCCGACGCCGCCTTCATCGCGTCGGCGTCGGCGCGTGTGCGCACACCCTGCACACCGGGCAGGTCGCCGCCGGGGATCGGAAGCATGCGCGGTGCGCCACCCGTCGCCCAGACGAGCTTGCCATAACCGATCGCCTCGCCGCTATCGGTGGTGACATTGTGTGCCGCCGGATCGACCGACACGACACGCTTGCCGAGCAGCATCGTCACTTCGCGCTCGTCCCAATATTTGGCGGGGCGCAGCTGGATGCGTTCGAATTCCTTCTCGCCCGCGAAATATTCCTTCGATAGGGGCGGACGCTCATAGGGAAGCTCGGGCTCGTCGCCGATGATCGCGATGGTGCCGGTGAATTTCTGCGTGCGCAGCATGATTGCAACCTGCGCGCCGCCATGGCCAGCGCCCACAATCACTACGTCGAAATGCATCGCGTTCGTCTCCTGTCGCCTCCCGTGGCGCGCCCCTCGCACGCGCGTGCGGGCGAGGCAAGCGGGTGCTTCGTTGCGATGGCGAAAGAAAAGCTGCGGGTCAGGAGAGGCCGGCGAGCCATTCAGCGATCATCGCACGCCCCGCTGCCACGGCGGAAGGGCCATGCCGGCTGTGGAGGTCGCGCATACCCTCCACGCTCCCGCCCGTTTCGTCGAGCGCATCGGGCCATTGGCGCAGCCATTCGTCGAACCGCGGGTCGAGGCCCATTTCGGCATGGAACTGCAGCGCGAGGATATTGTCGCCGCGCCGGAATGCCTGGTGTGGATAGGCCGCGGTCGAGGCCAGAAGCTCGACGTCATCGGGAAGGTCGAAGGTGTCGCCGTGCCAGTGGAGCACGGACACGTCGGCGAGGTGGCGCAGCGGCGACGCCGGATCGACAAAGCTCAGCGGGTGAAAGCCGACTTCCTTCGCGGGCCCCTGATAGACCCGCGCGCCCATCGCCGCCGCCATCATCTGCGCGCCAAAGCACACGCCGAGCGTCGGCCGTCCTGCTTCGAGCCGGCGCGCGAGCCGCTTCATCTGGCACGCGATCCACGGATGCGCGTCCTGCTCGTAAACCCCCATCGGCCCGCCCATCATGATGAGCAGGTCGGGCTCGCCGAGATCGACCGCGCCGAAATTCGGATCGGCGACATCGAGGCGCGCGAGCTCATAGCCCGCTTCCTCGATCGGGTCGCGATATCCAGCGATCCCTTCGTGCGGGACGTGGCGGATGATGAGTCCGGTTCTGGTCTGCTTGTGCTGGGGCATATCGGGCGATGAATCGAGTGGTTGCTGCGCTGTTTCGAACCACCGCAGTCTAGCCAAGCCATCGCCCTGCTGTCACTCTACCAAAGCAGTAGAGATACTGTTGCGGCCCGTAGCTGAGCTTGGCTCCGTTCGCTACGGGCCGCTCTCATTCCGCCGCCATCAACTCGGCCGCCAGATCTTCGAGCTCGGCCCCCAGCACCGCGACCACTTCGCCGAGCTTTGCCGCGATGATCGCCGCCTGCGCCTCGTCAAGCCCTGCGACCGTCACATCGATCCGCATATGCGTCGGCAGCAACTGCATCGTCATCGCATCGGGAACGATCGACCGCTGCGCGAAATGATTGGCGACGCGCGGCAGCGATTGCGGGTCGAGGATCGCGTCGACATGAAAGCGATGCATCACGCCGCCTCGCGCTGCGCGCCCGCGATCACCTCTTCGGCCATCTCGTCAGCGACGAGCGCGGGCGAGCGGCCTTCGCGCGCCGCACGCTCGAGCAGCGCGCCGACGCGCGGCGCGATCTCGGCAACGCGAAGCTTCACGTCGCCCTCTTCCTCGCCCAGATATTCGGCCGACACATTGATGATCCCGCCGGCGTTGACGACATAGTCGGGGGCATAGGCGATTCCGCGCTCCATCAGCAGCCCCGCAACATCGGGGGTCGCAAGCTGGTTGTTCGCGGCGCCGCAGACGAGCTTCGCCTTGAGCTTGCCGACCGTCTCGCGATCGAGCGCGCCGCCGAGCGCGCAGGGCGCGAAGATGTCGGCATCGACCGACGCGATCTCGGAAACATCGGCAACCTCGGCGCCGTGCACCGCTTGGAGGCGGTCGCGGCGCGCCGGATTGACGTCGGCGATCACCAGACGCGCGCCGGCTTCAGCAAGGCGGCGGCAGAGGTCGGCGCCGACATTGCCGGTGCCCTGCACCGCGACCGTCAGACCGGCGAGATCGCGTCCCAGCGCAAACTCCGCCGCGACCTGCATCGATTCGAACACGCCCTTCGCGGTCCAAGGCGAAGGATCGCCCCCCGCACGTCCCGCCACCGCGGGCAGGCCGGCGACATGGCGCGAGACCGAAGCGACCTCCTGCATATCTTCGACCGATGTGCCGACATCCTCGGCGGTGACATACACGCCGCCCAGATTTTCGACCGCGCGGCCGAACGCACGGAACAGCGCCACGCGATCGAACTCACCTTCGGGACGCCGGAGCACGGCCTTCGCGCCGCCGAGCGGCAGACCCGCGAGCGCATTTTTGTAGCTCATGCCCTCGGCAAGCCGCACGGCATCGCCCAGCGCCTGCTTCATGTCGGGGTAGGACCACAGGCGGCAGCCGCCCGCCCCCGGCCCCAAGGCGGTCGAGTGGATGGCAATGAATCCGTCGAGCCCCGCTTCGAGATCATAGAGCCGCACGCATTCGAGCGGCGGGGCCAGACGGGCAAGACGGACGACCATGAAAACACTCCCTTTGATGGAGGGCCCTTGTCGCATTTCGGCCTTGGACAATCTTGCTCGATTATCGGCTACTCGCGCTCATTTTCGCATATCCTATTCCAGAATAAGTCGATATGAGGTCAAAATGACCGATCTTGACCCCTTCGAGATAAAAATTCTCCGCGAATTGCAGCGCGACGCGAATCAGACAACGGCGGAGATTGCCGAGCGCGTCGGCCTGTCGGTCTCGCCATGCTGGCGCCGCGTCGACCGGCTCGAACGCGAGGGCTTCATCAAGAAGCGCGTCGCGATCATCGACCGGCGCAAGGTCGGGCTCAACGCGCATGTGTTTGCGCAGGTGAAGCTCGACGCCCATGGCCGCGCCAACCTCGACGAATTCAGCGCCGCGATCCGGGGTTTCCCAGAGGTGCTCGACGCCTATGTGCTGATGGGCACGACCGATTTCATGCTGCGGATCGTTGCTCGGGACATCGACGCCTATGAACGCTTCTTCTTCGACCAGCTGAGCAAATTGCCGGGGGTTCAGGAAATCAACTCGACGGTGGCGCTGTCCGAAATCAAGGCGACAACCGAACTGCCGCTCTAGGCCCGCCGGTCGGGTACGCGCGTGTCGAATCCCGTTGCCGCAGCAAAC
>Ga0209050_1003220_pt1 | contig 12352 bp, 13 predicted proteins | sample Araplavi_mTSA_r2_FD_184276 | JGI IMG/M metagenome (GOLD analysis project Ga0209050, IMG submission 184276) | Arabidopsis root microbial communities from North Carolina, USA - plate scrape MF_Cvi_mTSA_r2 (SPAdes) (version 2) | ecosystem: Host-associated > Plants > Roots > Endosphere | place: USA...
GTGCGCACGCGGGGCAATCCGCATGGCCACGTGGTGCTGCGCGGGGGCGACGGCCGGCCTAACTATGATTCCGTATCGGTGGCGATCGCGGAACAATCGCTGCAGAAGGCCAAGCTGCCGGCCAACATCGTGATCGACTGCTCGCACGCCAACTCGTACAAAAAGCCTGAATTGCAGCCGCTGGTAATGACGGACGTGGTCAACCAGATCGTGCACGGCAACCAGTCGATTACTGGCGTGATGATCGAGTCGAACATTGTGGCGGGCAACCAGAAGATCCCGGCCGACCTGTCGGAACTCAAATACGGCTGCTCGGTGACCGACGCCTGCATCGACTGGGAAACCACGGTCCACGTGCTGAAAGAAGCGGACCGCGAACTGCGCGCCCGTCCTTGAACCGGCAACCCGGTGTCAGACCCCACGGGTCTGACACTGAATTACCGGTTTTAAAAGCGCCAGCTTCCCTCAACGCGAATCTCAGACTTGACCGAGCGCGCCAGGAAGCACTCTCCATGCGCTTCATGGTGCAGCCGCTCCAATTCCGCATCCGTCGGCGCCTTTTCGCCCGAAAAGGCGACCACCGGCTTCAGCGTCACCACGCTGATCCAGCCATCCTCCATCGTCCCTTCCGCCGCATCGACATAGCTGTCGACCACATAGCCATCGCGCGCGGCCAGGCTCAGGAACCACAACATATGGCAGCTCGATAGCGAAGCGACGTACGCCTCTTCCGGATCGACCGCAGACGGATCGGACAGCGGCACCCGCACCACATGCGGCGAAGACGATCCAGGAACCACCGTGCCGCCGTCGAAGGTCCACTTGTGCAGCCGGCTGTAACGGTTATCGGTAAATTTGGCATCATGGCGGAACCATGCCACTTCAGCGGTATGCGTCGACATCGAAGGCCTCCTTATTAAGAATGCAAGCAAGATACACCTGCGCGCTTTCCATTACAATGGCGGATTCCCCTCTCACTTTTGCTCCAAACGATGATCGTTCTCGGCGTTGAATCCTCCTGTGACGAAACCGGCCTGGCCCTGTATGACACGCAGCGCGGCCTGCTGTCGCACGCCCTGCATTCGCAGGTAGCGATGCACGAGGAATACGGCGGCGTGGTGCCGGAACTGGCCTCGCGCGACCACATCCGCCGCGCCATCCCGTTGCTGGAACAGGCGCTGGGCAAGGCCGGCATGCCGGCAAGTGCGATCGACGCCATCGCCTACACGCAAGGCCCCGGCCTGGCCGGCGCCCTGCTGGTTGGTTCGGCGATTGCCTGCTCCCTGGGCATGGCGCTGGACAAGCCGGTGCTGGGCGTGCACCACCTGGAAGGCCACCTGCTGTCGCCGCTGCTGGCCAGCGAACCGCCGGAGTTTCCGTTCGTGGCGCTGCTGGTATCGGGCGGCCACACACAGCTGATGCGCGTGGATGGCGTCGGCCAGTACGAACTGCTGGGCGAAACGCTTGACGACGCTGCAGGCGAAGCCTTCGACAAGTCGGCCAAGCTGCTCGGCCTGGGCTACCCGGGCGGCCCGGCCATCTCGCGCATGGCCGAATTCGGCGATCCGGAAGCCTACAAGCTGCCGCGCCCCATGCTGCACTCGAAGGATCTGATGTTTTCCTTCTCGGGCCTGAAAACAGCCGTGCTGACGGTGGTGAACAATAACGGCGGCGCCGCCAATGTCTGCGAGCAGGACAAGGCAAACATCGCGCGCGGTTTCGTGGATGCGATTGTGGATGTGCTGACGGCCAAATGCCTGTCCGCGCTAAAGCAGACCGGCCTGAAACGCCTGGTGATCGCTGGTGGTGTAGGCGCAAACGCGCAACTGCGCGCGTCGCTGAACGCGGCAGCCCTGAAGAAGCGCTTCAAGGTCTACTACCCGGAACTGGAGTTCTGCACCGATAACGGCGCAATGATTGCCTTCGCCGGCGCCATGCGCCTGCAGATCAATCCGCAAGCGGCGCAGCGGGATTATTCCTTCAACGTCCGTCCGCGCTGGCCGCTGGACGAACTGCGGGTCATCTGATCAGGCAAGCAGCCAGGCGCTCAGGCCCACCAGGGCCAGCAGGCCGGCTGCAACACCAGTGCGCAGGCCGGTGTGGCTCATCTGCTGGCGCACCAGTTCATGGCGGTTCGGCTTGTCTTCCCGCTTTGCTTCTTTGTTAACTTCGTGCTGCTGTACTTCAGTACTCATCAGGTATCTCCGTTTGTATAGACCACCAATGTAGCAGCAGAGTCGCCCCGCTGCCACACTTTTGCACATTGCTATGCAGCAAAACGTTGTGCCGGGCGTCCTTGTCGTTGGTAGAGGAATTCCAGCACACTTGTCCGATAGTCAAGATACAACGGATCTTGCGCCAGGGCCAGCCTGTCGCGCGGGCGCTCCAGCCGAACTTTGACGATGTCGCCGATGGTCGCGGCCGGGCCATTTGTCATCATGACAATGCGGTCGGAAAGCAACACCGCCTCATCCACGTCATGCGTGACCATCACCACCGTGGCACCGGTGGCGGCAACGATGCGCATCAGTTCATCCTGCAGGTGGGCCCGGGTCAGTGCGTCGAGCGCGCCGAACGGTTCGTCCATCAGCAGCACCTTCGGCTCCATCGACAGCGCACGGGCGATGCCGACACGCTGCTTCATGCCGCCCGAGATTTCGCTTGGACGTTTGCCACCCGCCGCCGCCAGCCCCACCAGCTCGAGCGCCTTCCAGGTGCGTTCGTCCAGCTGCCTGCGGGTCTCCTTGCCGCCGAACACGCGCTCCACCGCGAGGTGGATGTTCTCGAAACAGGTCAGCCACGGCAGCAGCGAATGGTTCTGGAACACCACCGCGCGCTCCGGCCCCGGTCCGGCGATTTCGCGCCCGCTGCACACCAGCACGCCGTTGCTTGGCCGGTTCAGGCCCGCGATCAGGTTGAGCAGCGTCGACTTGCCGCAGCCGGAATGGCCGATCAGGGTAATGAACTCGCCCTGCTCTACCGCCAAGTTGATGTCGCTCAGCACGTGGAAGTCGCCGAAGCGCATATCGACCCTGCTGATATCGATGAATTTCGACGTCATCTCATTTCTCCTCATAGCTGAAGGCTTTGGCCAGCGCTACCAGCGCCAGCTCCAGCAGCAAACCGACCACGCCGATCACGCCGATGGCGATCAGGATGTGCGGCACGTTCAGGTTATTCCATTCATCCCACACCCAGAAGCCGATGCCCACGCCGCCGGTCAGCATTTCGGCGGCGACGATCACCAGCCAGGCGGTACCGATGGCGAGCCGCACGCCGGTCAGCATATAGGGCAGCACCGAGGGCAGCAGGATCCTGGTCGCCACCTTCCATTCGGACAGGTTCAGCACGCGCGCCACGTTCAGGTAATCCTGCGGTACGCGCTGCACGCCAACCGCGGTATTGACGATCATCGGCCAGATCGAGCAGATGAAGATGGCCCAGATTGCCGCTGGATCGGCGGCCTTGAACACCAGCAGGCCGATTGGAAGCCAGGCCAGCGGCGATACCGGTTTCAAGAGGCTGATCAGTGGGCTGAACATGCCGTACACAAAACTGAAGCGGCCGATCAGGAAGCCGAGCGGAATCCCCACCAATGCCGCCAGCCCGAAGCCCAGTGCCACGCGGCGTAGCGATGCCAGGATATTCCAGCCGATGCCCTGGTCATTGGGACCTTTGCGGTAAAACGGGTCCGAGAACAGCTTGACCGCCTCATGCCAGGTCTCCAGCGGGGTGGGGAATCCTGCGTTGCGCACCGCGAGGATCTGCCAGGCCAGCACCAGCAGCGACAGGCCAAGCAGCGGCGGCAGCACCTTCATCACGAAAGGCCGCAGCCGCCCGCCTTCCGGTGCCAGGTGGATGCCTTTGGCCGCAAGGCGCGTGCGGCGCGTTGGCCTTCCCGGTACCGCAGGCGCCGGTTGCGCCGATGCTGCCGCATTCACAGCCAACCCTGCCGGCGCGGCGTCCGCCTTCGTTTCCATGCTCCGCCCCACGCCAGCTGCGGCCAGCGCACCATGAGTATCGGGCGCGCCCGCACCCGCGCCATCCATCGTTCCGTACATTGCACTCATACGCCTTCCTTTCACGCTTTGATCTTGAACGAATCGGCATAGGCCTTGGGATTCTTGCCGTCCCAGGTTGCGCCATCGATCATCTTCACGCTGCGCAGCGGCGACTTTGGCACGCTCACCTTCGCCATGGCCGCGCCGTCCTTGTACACATCGATCTGGTTGATCTGGGTGGCAACTGCCAGGTAGTCCGGCTCCGCCTTCAGCAAGCCCCAGCGCTTCTGCTGCGTCAGGAACCACATTCCGTCGCTCAGGTACGGGAAGTTCACCGCGCCATCATTGAAGAACTTCATGTAGTTCGGATCGTCCCAGGTTTTGCCCAAGCCATTCTGGTAGCGGCCCATGATGCGCTGCCCAATCACATCGACCGTCGTGTTGACGTAGGACTTGTCGGCAATGGCTTCCGCCATCTTCACCTTGTTCGACAGGGACGCATCGATCCAACGTCCAGCATCGAGCACCGCAGCGATCAGGGCGCGTGCAGTATTGGGATACTTCTTCACCCACTCCGCACTGGTGCCAAGAACCTTCTCCGGATGGTCGCGCCAGATGTCCTGCGTTGTGGTGGCAGTGATGCCGACGCCATCCACAATCGCGCGGTGATTCCATGGTTCGCCAACGCAGAAACCATCCATGTTCCCGATCCGCATATTGGCCACCATCTGGGGCGGCGGCACCGTGATCACCTTGGCGTCCGTCATCGGATTGATGCCATACGACGCCAGCCAGTAATACAGCCACATCGCGTGCGTGCCGGTGGGGAAAGTCTGGGCATACGTATATTCGCGCTGCTCAGTGCGCATCAGCTTTGCCAGCGAGGCCCCATCGACTGCGCCCTTGTCGGAGAGCTTCTTCGACAGCGTGATCGCCTGGCCGTTGTGATTAAGGTTCATCAGCACGGCCATGTCCTTCTTCGGGCCTCCCGCGCCAAGGTGCACGCCATACACCAGCCCATACAGCACATGGGCTGCGTCGAGTTCACCGTTCACCAGCTTGTCGCGCACGGCGGGCCACGAAGCCTCCTTGCTCAAGACGATCTTGATGCCGTACTTCTTGTCGAAGCCCAGCACGGACGCCATGACAACCGAGGCACAATCTGTCAGCGGGATGAAGCCGACTTTGACTTCTTCTTTTTCCGGCTTGTCGGAGCCTGCAGCCCAGGCGTAATTCGATAAGGCTGTCGCAGCACCCGCAGCAAGCAGGCGACGACGGGTAAGGCTGAACGTGCGATCCATCTCTATCCCCGGTTTGTAAATAATGGGGATATTGCAAACGCCGTGCCACCCCGCTTTCAGGGGGGAAGGCGGTGGAAATCCAGCACTGTGTTTGTGCGCCGCACCAATTTAGCGCTGTCAGCGCACCGGGTGAAGCCTCGGATCGGTGCGCAGGCGCTCGGCCATCAGGTCGACGAAGCTGCGGATGCGGGTCGAGCCCTGGCGGCTGTCGCGGTGGATGATATGGATGGGCACCGCCGGCGTCGCGTAGTCCTGCAGCACCTCAACCAGTTCGCCAGCATCGAGCAAGGCAGCCGCCTGGTAGGACAGCAGGCGCGCGATACCGAAGCCGCTGCGCACTGCCTCGATGGCCGAGTCGTTATTGTTCACGCCCAGGCGCGGCTTGACGCGTAGCGACTGCGTACTGCCGCCATGCTGGAAGCGCCAGTCCGGCGGAACGCTGGAACCGGACGACGCGACGATGGTGTGCTGCTCCAGTTCCTGCGGCGTGCGCGGAGCACCATGCCTGGCTATATAGGATGGCGAGGCAATGATCATGCGCCGTACCTGCCCGACCGGAATCGCGCGCATGCTCGAATCGGGCAGTTCGCCGATGCGGATGCCGACGTCGATGCCTTCTTCCAGCAGGTTGGTCACACGATCGACAAATACGGTGGAGACGTCCATCGCCGGATAGCGCTGCAGGTAATCGACGATGCCCGGCATGACGTAGATGCGGCCGAACAGCACCGGCGCCGTCACGGTCAGGTGGCCGCGGGGCGCGGCATTGATGCCGGCTACCGCATCGTCAGCCTCGTCGACTTCCGCGATGATGCGGCGCGCATCGTCCAGGTAGCGCTGGCCGGCTTCCGTCACGCGCACATGGCGCGTGGTGCGGTCCAGCAGCTTGACGCCCAGCCTTTCCTCCAGCGCCGCCACCGCGCGGGTGACGGCCGGCGGCGACATGCCAAGCCGGCGCGCGCCTGCCGCGAAGCCCTGCTCCTCGGCCACGGCCACGTAGACAGTCATCAGGTAAAGGCGGTCCATTTGCGTTTCACCATGAAGTCGATAAAGTGCCGCACGCGCATCGGCATGCGGCTGCGCTGCGGATAGTACATGTAAACGGCCGCATTCGCCGTCACGTGGGTCGGCAGCAGGTGCACCAACCGGCCTTCGGCCAGGTCGCGCTCCACCATGTACAGCGCCAGCTGGCCGATGCCGACGCCGGCGCGCACCGCTTCCACCTCACCTTCGGCAGTATTGAAGGTGGCCACGCATGGTACGTCCTGGTAGACCGTGCCGCCCTGCCCTTTCAGTTCCCAGGGAATGATGCGGCCGGTATTCGGCTGGCGGAAGCCGGTGCAGCGGTGCTGCTGCAACTCCTCCACCGTGCGCGGTGCACCGTGGCGCTCGATGTAGCCGGGCGAGGCGCAGATATACAGCGGGATCCGCCCCAGCTGGCGCGCGACCAGGTTGCGTTCCGGCGGATTCCCGGCGCGGAAGCCGACGTCGATCTTCGACTCGATCAAGTCGGTGAAATGATCATCGAACAGCATGTCGAAATGCGCGCTCGGATACAGCTCCTGGAATTCACGCAACAGCGGCGCCAGCATCACCGTGCCCAGCGAGGTCGGTGCCGCAACGCGGATCATGCCATCGACCGCCTCGCGGCTGTTCTGCACATGGTCCAGCGCCTCGTCGAGCAGGCGCAGGCCGGGATTGGCCAGCTCGAACAGGCGCTGGCCTTCGTCGGTCAGGCTCAGGCTGCGCGTGGTGCGATGGAACAGGCGTACGCCGAGGTATTCCTCCAGCTGGCGGATCGCCTTGCTGACTGCCTGCGCCGACAGGCCGGCATCCACCGCCGCCTGGCTGAAGCTGCCGGCATGAACCACGCCGATGAACAATGTGATGACGCGGGCCTTATCCATTCATTTACAACCATTAGTTGAAGATCAATCATCTTTACCATGGCTAGTGTAGCAGCTTCCCGGGGCCTAATATTCACTTCACCAACCCACCCAACGAAGGAGCAATATCATGGCAAACAAAGTCTGGTTCATCACTGGCGCATCCCGTGGCTTCGGCCTGCTGATTGCCCGCGACGCCCTGGCGCGCGGCGATTCCGTGGTAGCAGCCGCCCGCAACCCGCAGGCGATTGTCGACGCCCTCGGCGTGCATCCCCAGCTGCTGCCGGTGCAGCTCGACGTCACCAAGGAGGCTGCCGCGGTCGTCGCCACGCAGTCCGCGATCGAACGCTTCGGCCGCATTGACGTGCTGGTGAATAACGCCGGCTACGGCATCCTCGGCGCGGTTGAGGAGACTTCAGCGGAAGAAGTGCGCCGCAACTATGAGACCAATGTCTTCGGCCTGCTGAACGTGAGCCGTGCCGTGCTGCCGGCCATGCGCAAGCAACGCAGCGGCCATGTGATCAATATCTCCTCGCTGGGCGGCTACCAGGCTTACTACGGCTGGGGCGTCTACGGCTCCACCAAGTTTGCGGTGGAAGGCCTGAGCGAAGCGATGGCGCAGGAACTGGCCCCGCTCGGCGTGCACGTCACGGTGGTGGAGCCAGGCTTCTTCCGCACCGATTTCCTCGACGCCACATCGCTGGTGGAGACTGCCGCACGCATCGAGGACTACAAGGACACGGTAGGCGCCATGCGCAGCTTCGCCGCCGGCGCCAACCACGCGCAGCCGGGCGATCCCGCCAAGCTGTCGCAAGCCCTGCTGCAACTGGCCGACGCCTCGCAGCCGCCACTGCGCCTGCAGTTGGGCAGCGACGCCGTAGCCCGCACCCACGCCAAGCACCAGCAAGTCGAACAGGAATTGGCAAAGTGGCAGGAGCTGGCACTGTCGACCGACTTCGAGCAGCCGGTCAAGCAGGCCGCTTAACTCCCCGGAAGTTTGGTTCCGCAGCTCTTGCAGAAACGCGCCGACTGCTCATGGTCTCCCGCCAGGCAGCCGGTGCAAGTGCGATTGGAACGGCGCTGCTGGCTGATCTCCGCGCTGATGATGCCCGTCGGGACCGCGAGAATGCCCCACCCCAGGAGCATCATGACCGAAGCAATGGCGCGGCCCAGGTCCGTCTTCGGCACCAGGTCGCCAAAGCCCACGGTGGTCACCGCGGAAATCGCCCAATAGACGGCGGTCGGAATGCTGGTGAAGCCGTGCGCCGGCCCTTCGACCACGTACATGACGGTCCCAAGCAGGAACACGACCATGAACACCACCGACAGGAAGATCAGGATCTTGCGGCGGCTGGCCAGCAAGGCTCGCCCCAGCATCCCGTATTCCTCGATGTACAGCGTAAGCTTGAGGATACGGAACATGCGCAGCAGCCGCAGGATCCGCACATTGAGCAGCACATGCGCGCCCGGCACGAACAGCGCCATATAACTTGGCAGCACCGCCAGCAGGTCGATCATGCCGAAGAAACTGCGCGCGTAGCGCAGCGGGTGCCGCACGCACAGCAAACGGCTGATGTATTCGATGGTGAACAGCACCGTAAAGAACCATTCCGCCGCGAACAGCCAGTTGCCATAATCGCGCGCAACTTCGGTCACGCTGGCCAGCACAACAGTCGTCACGCTCAGCAGGATGGCGCCGATCAGCGCGAGGTCGAAAGCCATGCCGGCAGGCGTATCGGACTCGAAGATCACGGCATACAGTTTTTCGCGCCAGCCGCCTTCCGGCCGGCCGAAGCGCTGGTGCGGATCGTAAGTCTTCATTGCGCACTCCCCAGCAAGTCAATACGCGGCATGCCCCATCCCGGCACGCTGAAAGGGCATTCCGGTTTCGCCGCCAGCATCAAGGTAGTGAAATTCCCGCGCGGCGATGCGGAGAAGCGCAGGTCGCTGGCCTGGGCCGCGTCCACCGCCGGCATCCGTGCGAAACGCAGCCACGCAGCCAGCTGGCAATCGACGGCTACGCGGGAACGCAAGGCAGCCACATCGCCCTGCCACGAACCGGAAACCAGCACGCCAGGCACAGTGGCGGCCATCTCCTGCACCGCATCGGCACTCAGCGCAGCCGGGCATTCGCGCGGCGGCAGCAATGATGGCGCAAGGCTCAAGTGCCCGCGCCGGAGCTGGTAAGTCTTGCCGTCCGACTCGATCGAGGTGAAGCTCCAGCACAGCGGCTGTGCAGGGAAAGCCGTCAGCGCCACATCCAGCACGCGCGACTGCGGATCCTGCAGCACCAGTGCCGCCGTCACCGCCTGGCGCGCCTTGAACGAGGCCGACGCCTGGATGCCGACAAACGCCAGCACCAGGCCGAGCGCCAGCAGCAGCGCACGCCGGCTCTGCATGTGCATGAAGCGCAGCGCCGCCACCGCGCCGCCAAGCATGACCAGCGCAGCGAACGACGCCCAGCCAAGGTAGCTATGCATCGTCACATACAGCAGGACCACTGGCAGGACGGCCAACAGCACAATGCGCATGCGCCGCGAAGGCGCGGCCATCGCCAGCGGTACCCCGAATGCCACCCAGAACACCGGTTCGATGATGTAGACCATATCGCCGAAATACCAGGTTCCGCTAAAAGGATAGAACGGATGAACCCCATAGTTGTTCATTAGGTCCATGCCCAGGTGCAGCAGGAAGCCCGCGGCCAGCGCCATCAGCAGCCCACGCCGCGCATCGCGGCTCTCGCGCAGCAACGCACGCGCATTCGGCCATAAAGCCCACAACAGGGCGCACAGCAGCAAAGCTTGCGGCAGCAGGTACAGCAAGGTATGCGTATGGCCCCGGTGATGCAGCAGGTAGCCCAGTGGCGCCGGCGCCAGCCGGGTGAGAACGAGGTCGAGATCGGGAAAATTGCTGGCGAGGGCGCAAGCCGTCAGCAGCAAGCGATGCCGCGTCCTGTGACGCCCCGGATCGGCCTCCGGCGGCAGCGAGCGCTGAACCAGCTCGCCAACGCCCAAGCCAACTACGCTATGAGTAATGTTATCCATGCTTAATGAAAGTCGGGGTCAGCTCTGGCAATCGGACACGGGCTCAGCCGCAAGCGGCTGAGCCCGTGTCCGATTGCCAGAGCTGACCCCGACTTTCAACAATTAATGCTGGACCTCGACGCCGTGCCAGAACGCGATCCTGTCCTTGATGTTGTTGGCCGCTTCCTTCGGCGAGGGGTAGTACCAGGCGGCGTTGGCGTTCACTTTGCCGTCCACCACCACGTTGTAGTAGCTGGCCACACCCTTCCACGGGCACAGCGTGGTGTGCTGGCTCGGCTGGAGATAGTCCTGCTTGACCCGCGATGGCGGGAAATAGATGTTGTGCTCAACGATCTCGACTTCACTGCTATCGGCTTCCGCAATCACGGCGCCATTCCAAATTGCCTTCGGCATGCAAACTCCTGTCCTGTTCAACCTTCCACGCGATTGCGGCCATTGGCTTTGGCACGATACAGCGCGGTATCTGCCTGCTTCAGCAGCATCTCGGCATCGTCAATATCCATGTGATTAAAGGAGCCGACGCCAAGGCTGGCCGTCACCATTACCGTGCGGGCCCCGGCGCTATGCACCTGGGCTTCAATCCGCGACCGCAACGTCTCTGCGAACTTGCGCGCTCCGTCGAGCGGCGTGTTCGGCAACAGGATACACAATTCTTCGCCGCCGTAGCGTCCAGCCACGTCGATGACCCGCACGTTTTCTCGCACCAGCCGCCCGATGGCGGCCAGCACTTCGTCGCCAAGCTGGTGGCCGAACTCATCATTGACTTGCTTGAAGTGGTCGACGTCCACCATCACCGCCGACAGCGGCGTGCGGAAACGGCGCGTGCGGGCGACTTCGAAGCGCAGCCGGTTCATCAGCGAGCGGCGGTTGTGCAGCCCGGTCAGCTCATCGGTGGTGGCCAGGGTTTCCAGCTCAGCCATCGATGTTTTCAGCGCCTTTTCATTGGCGCGCAGTTCAAACAGGGCCATCACCTGGCGCGCCAGCTTGCGCAACATGTCGCGCTGCGAGGTCGACAGGCAGCCGGGTTTGGTATCCATCACGCACAGGGTGCCGATTGCATGGCCGTCGCTGGTCGCCAGCGGCACGCTGCTGTACATGCGCATGAACGGCGCTTCCGTGGTGAGCGGCATGCGGGCCGTACGGGCATCCTTGCTCAGGTCGCAGATCTCGGTGGCATCGTCGCCCAGTACCGCCAGCGAACAATAGCATTGCCTGCGCGGCATGGAGCCGAGCGCCAGCCCGGTGAAGGATTTGACGAACACGCGCTCGGCATCGACCAGCGTGATGAAGGAATAGGGAACGTCGCAGACCTTGGCGGCCAGCTCGGTCAGGAAGGTGAAATCGTCGCTAGCGGGCGCATCGAGAGCGTCGAAGCGGTGCAGCGCGGCCAGGCGGTGATGGTCGTCGGACTGCCCAGGGTACAGCGTCGTTATGATTTTTTCTGCGGCAGACATGCTCTCTCCCTTGTTACGGTACCAAGTGTAACAAGGTTGTTAGCAAGATAATAGTGTTATTTGGACGCCATGATTTGCCGCAGCGCGCGCTCGAACGCTTCAGGAGGCTGTCCACCAGAAATCAGGTGTTTTTCGTCGATGATGACAGCCGGCACTGACTGAATGCCATTGCGATGATAGAAGTGCTCCATATCGCGAACTTCCTGCGCGTAGCGGCCAGATGACAGTACTTGCACCGCTTCCGCCTCGTCCAGGCCGACCTTGCCCGCCACCTGTACCAGCAGGGTGCGCGAACTCGGGTCCTGGCCACGCGTGAAATAGGCGTCGAACAGCGCCTTTTTCAGCTCCTTCTGCTTGCCATGTTCGCCGGCCCAATGCAGCAGGCGATGCGCATCAAAAGTGTTGTAAATACGGCTACGCATGCCCATGGCGAAGTCGAACCCGACATCGGCGCCGCGCTGGCGGATCATTTCCCGGGTCTGTTCTTGCTGGGCGGGGCTGGCGCCGTATTTCTGGCGCAGGTGTTCAGTGATGTCCTGCCCTTCCGGAACCATGTGCGGGTTCAGCTCGAAGGGCTGGAAGTGGATTTGCGCCTGGACGCTGTCGCCAAGCCGGGACAGCGCCACTTCCAGGCTGTTCAGCCCGATCGCACACCAGGGACAGGAA
>Ga0209050_1003222_pt1 | contig 12345 bp, 9 predicted proteins | sample Araplavi_mTSA_r2_FD_184276 | JGI IMG/M metagenome (GOLD analysis project Ga0209050, IMG submission 184276) | Arabidopsis root microbial communities from North Carolina, USA - plate scrape MF_Cvi_mTSA_r2 (SPAdes) (version 2) | ecosystem: Host-associated > Plants > Roots > Endosphere | place: USA...
GAACGCGACGGCTTTGTGCTGGGCGAAGGTGCCGGTGCCCTCATCCTGGAAGAATACGAGCACGCTAAGCGCCGTGGCGCCAAGATCTATGGCGAAATCCTCGGCGGCGGCATGTCGGCCGATGCCTATCACATCACTGCGCCCCATCCCGAAGGCGCCGGCATCACCAAAGTGATGCAATATGCCATGGAAGACGCGGGTATAACCCCCGACCAGATCGACTACGTGAACACCCACGGTACGTCCACACCCCTGGGCGACATTGGCGAAATTCGCGCCATCCAGAAAGTATTCGGCGATCACGCCTACAAAATGAACATCAGCTCCACCAAGTCCATGACCGGACACCTGTTGGGCGCAGCCGGTGCCATCGAAAGCATCGCCTGCCTGTTGGCCATCAACCAATCCGTGATCCCTCCCACCATCAACCATTTCACCGACGACGATGATCTGGACAGCAAGCTGAACCTCACCTTTAACCAGGCACAAAAGCGCGAAGTGAAGATAGCGCTTAGCAATACGTTTGGATTTGGGGGACACAATTTTTCGGTGATTCTCAAAAAGGTAGATTAGTCTTTTGCGCGGACTTCCGTAGTCAGGAGCCAGAGTCTTTTTCTCGGACTTCAGTAGCCAGTATTCAGAAGCCAGAATCTTTTTCTCGGACTTCAGTTGCCAGCGTCTTTATTCGCGGACTTCAGGGGTGGAATTATTTTTTCAACCTTTGGTCCGAATACAGGAGCGGTTGTTCGTTTGTCAGGAAAAATACATTTTACTACTGCGACGCCAACGACAGAATCCTTCACATAGAGACCTAATCCATCTCAAAAATGCTGAACAGGTCGCAACTCCCGAGAGTAAAGACTCAGACTACTGGCTACTGATTACTGAAGTCCGAGAAAAAGATTCTGGCTCCTGATTCCCTCCCAAACCAGCGCGCAACCTCCCAACCTAAAAAGACTCCCAACCAAAGCCTCCCGACTAAAGCCGATATTTGCTAAATTAGCAGCCTGTAAATCAATTGATAGAAACGCTTGGTTTGGAAAATCCTTAAAATTCCGAAAGGAAAATCAACAACTGATAAAAAGCTGGTGGCGGCTATTGAAAACATAGCCGGTTTCACGCCGTCCAATCTTGAGCTTTACCGTCTTGCCACGGTGCACAGTTCCATCGCGAAAGAGAATGGCACGGGCTATAAAGAGTCCAACGAGCGCCTGGAGTACCTCGGGGATGCCATCCTGGGCGCTGCCGTCGCCGATTTCCTCTTCAAAAAATTTCCCTTCAAGCCCGAGGGCTTCCTCACGGAAATACGATCGCGCATTGTCAACCGCGAGGCCCTCAACCTGTTGGCCCGCAAGATCGGCGTAGCCAACATCGTGCAGTACGATCAAAAGAACGCCCACCTGCAGCAAGTCATCCTGGGCAATACCCTCGAGGCGATCGTGGGCGCCATCTACCTGGACAAGGGCTACCTGCGTACCAAGAAATTTGTCATCGACAAGCTCATCAACCCCAACTATAACGTCGACGACCTCGTCAATTCCGACTCGAATTTCAAAAGCAAGATCATCGAGTGGGCGCAGCGCGAAGGTAAAGACGTGCGTTTCGAGATCCTGAATGTGAAAAAAGGGCGCAACCATAAGGAATTCACGGCGCAGGTGCTGGTCAACAGCGAAGCCAAGGGCACCGGCTATGGCAACAGCAAGAAAAAAGCGGAACAGGATGCGGCCTTCAAAACCTGCGAAATGCTGAATTTATTGAATACCTGAGGCGTTATTTGCGCATATCCTGTATTGTTTTTCACTGAAATCGTAAGCGCTTGAAAATAGGAGGAGCTACCGTCAACCAGATCCCATTCGACTGGGACCACAATTCTGCAAACATCATCGACGCCATCCACGAAGGCATCCGCCAACAGGTGAGGATGCTTTGCCTGCCGGAGCTGTGCATCACCGGCTATGGGTGCGAAGACCTGTTTCTGAGCGACTGGCTGTCGGAAAGAGCATGGCAGGAGTTGCTGCGCATCCGCGAGCATTGCGACAACATTACCGTGAGCGTTGGGTTGCCCATCCGCCTGGGTGGCATTACCTACAATGGTGCCTGCGTCATCAGCAATAGATCCATCAAAGGCATCACCCTCAAACAAAACCTGGCCCGCGACGGCGTCCACTACGAGCCCCGCTGGTTCAATAACTGGCCCAAGAACGAGACCCGCGACGTAGATTACCATGGTGAGAAGATCACCGTAGGCGACCTCATGTACACCATCGACGGCATCCGCCTCGGCTTCGAGATCTGCGAAGATGCCTGGCGAAAACACAACCGCCCAGGCTACCGGCTCTACGACCGCGGTGTCGACCTCATCTTCAACCCCAGCGCCAGCCACTATGCCATGGGCAAAAGCCTGACACGTGAAGACGAAGTGGTCACAGAAGGTTCGTCCAAGTTCCATTGCGTCTATGTGTTTGCCAACCTGCTGGGCAACGAAGCCGGCCGCATGATCTATGATGGCGACATCATCATCGGTCAGCACGGCAAGCTGGTGGGGGTGAACAAGCGCCTCTCCTTCAAACCCTTTAACCTCATGGCTACTGAGATCAATTTCAGCGAGCCCGAAAAAACGGAAATCCTTATCTCCTCCGACATCAAGGACAAAAATGAAGAGCTTGCGCAAGCCCTTGCCCTGGGCTTATTCGACTACCTCCGCAAGAGCAAAGCCAATGGCTATGTGCTCTCGCTGAGCGGCGGCGCCGACTCCAGCATTTGCGCTGTGATGGTAGCCGAAATGGTGAAGCGGGCCGTGGCCGAACTGGGATGGGAAAAGACGCGTGAAGTCCTGCGACTCAAACCCCAGACAGACCAATGGCAAGCTGCCGTGGGGCAACTCCTGACCTGCGCCTACCAGGGCACCCGAAACTCTTCCACCGAAACGTACGTGGCCGCCGAACACCTGGCGCGCTCCGTGGGCGCCGTTTTTCACCGGTGGGACATCGATGACGAAGTAATTTCTTACACCAAAAAAATAACCCATGCCATCGGCCGCGAGCTGAAGTGGGATACCGACGACATCACGTTGCAGAACATCCAGGCGCGCACGCGGTCGCCCATCATCTGGATGCTGGCCAATGTGAAGCGCGCCGTGCTCCTCACCACCAGCAACCGCAGCGAAGGCGACGTAGGCTATGCCACCATGGACGGCGACACCAGCGGCAGCCTGGCTCCCATCGCCGGCCTCAGCAAAGTATTCATCCTCCAGTGGCTGCGCTGGGCCCAACAAGCCCTTCACCACGACGGCCTCAACGCCGTGAACAACCTCCAGCCCACAGCCGAGCTGCGCCCGCTCGAACGTCAACAAACCGACGAGTCGGACTTGATGCCGTACCCCGTGCTGGCCGAGATCGAGCGCCATGCCATACAAGACCGCAAGTCGCCCCTGCAGGTGTTCGAGGCCATGAAGACCACGCACGAACCCGAGGTCTTGAAACGCCACATCCGGAAGTTCTTCACACTCTGGTCGGCCAACCAATGGAAACGGGAGCGCCTAGCCCCCTCCTTCCACCTGGACGACATCAATGTAGACCCGCGGTCATGGTGCCGTTTCCCCATTCTTTCATCGGGCTTTACGGCCGAATTGGCTCTGTTACCCTAGGCTGAAGCGCCCGAAACGGCTTTTTTTAGCCATTATTTTTTTTCCGTGAACACCTCCGGAGGACGCCGAGTCTTTCAATTAACGGACTATATTTGCCGGCTATGGCTATATTGAGTTACATCATTTGGAACGGCAGCCCGGAGATTTTCACGATCGGCCGCTTTCCCCTGCGCTGGTACGGTCTCCTGTTTGCATTGGCGTTCCTGATCACCCAACAGATCCTTTACTACATCTATAAAAAAGAAGGCAAGCCCGAACGCGATGTGGACACACTCACCATCTACATGGTGATCGCCACCATCATCGGCGCCCGCATGGGGCACGTCCTGTTCTATCAACCCGAGCTGATCTGGGAAAATCCCCTGAGCATATTTCTACCCTTCACCCTCCATCCCTTCGAGTTCACCGGCCTCCAGGGGCTGGCCAGCCACGGCGCTGCCATCGGTATCCTCTTTGCCTTGTGGTTATACGCCCGCAAAAAGAAGCCGGGACAAGCCTATTTCCAGGTCGTTGACCGCATTGTGATCCTCGTGGCGCTGGCCGGCGCGCTGATCCGGTTGGGGAACTATTTCAATTCGGAGATCATCGGGTTGCCTACGGACAAATCCTGGGGTGTCGTGTTTGTGAACCGCTTCACGGACGCCATCACCAGCCCGCGCTATGATCCCAACGGGGTGATCGAATCGATCGAATACCAACGCAACGATTCGTTGCCCAAAGGTCAGAACGGCCGGGTGCCGATCAACATCTATATCTTCTTCAAACGAGGCACGTCGCCCATGCAGGCCGATGACTTTAGCGACCGCACGGCCCGTCACATTCTGGCCAACACCCTCTACGAATATTTCGACGCCACCGGAACCAACACGGTCACCAACGCCGTCTCGCTTCCCGATGGCATGCTGGCGGCACGCATTGTCACGTTTGGCATTGCGCGGCATCCTGCACAATTGTATGAGTCCTTTGCCTGCGTGATCCTCTTTTTTCTCCTGCTGTGGATCTGGTCGCGTTACAAATCAGATTTGCCACAAGGCAGATTGTTGGGCATCTTCCTTATTTGGTGTTTCGGACTGCGCTTTTTGTTCGAATACCTGAAAGAACCACAGGAGGCATTCGAAAACGACATGTTTCTGAACATGGGGCAGGTGTTGAGCATCCCGCTGGTGGTGGCAGGTATCGGCATACTCATATGGTCATTCCGGAAAAAAGACCCTGAGCCATCGTCGGCCCGAAAAAACGAAATGCAAAATTCCTGATTTCAGGAAAAGTAGCGTTAAACTTATTTACACTAGAGTGGGTCTTAGCGTTACATGATGCGGGCAGTTTTCCTTTTTTTTGCATGCTTATTCTTAGCCTCCGCGGTCTGGGGCGCTCCGGATTCCGGCGTGGTCGCCGATTCGCTGAAGCGTGCGTCTAAACGCAAACCCGCCCCGGCCGACACCACCGGCCATATCCTGCATGTGAACCGCATTTTTATTGTCGGCAACCGCATTACCCGCGACCGCATCGTGCTGCGCGAACTTTCCCTAAAACCCGGCGACACCATTTCCAGCACCCAACTGGCTGCCGTGCTGGAACGCGACCGCCGGAAATTGATCAACACCCGTCTTTTCAACACCGTAGAACTCAAACCCCTTGAATTCGAGGACGACCTCATCGACCTGCTCATCGACATCAACGAACGCTGGTACACGTTCCCCTCTCCCATCTTCGAACTGTCGGACCGGAATTTTAACGAATGGTGGCAAAACTATGGCCACGACTTCGACCGGGTGAACTACGGCCTGCGGCTCTACCAATACAACATGCGGGGCCGCAATGAAACCCTGCGGCTCACTGCCCAATTCGGTTTCCAGCGAAGGTTCGAGGTCATGTATCGCTTTCCCTACATCGACCGCCAGCAAAAACAAGGGCTGATCCTCAGCGCCGACTTCACCGAGGCCAAGAACCTGGCCTACAAAACGCTGGACCACAAACTGGTGTACGCGCAAGCCGATCACATCCTGAAGATCACCCGCGGCGCCAGCGTCACCTATACTTACCGCGGCTCCTTCTACGACACCCACGCCCTGAAAGCCGAATACCGCAGCGCTTCCATCGCCGATACCGTGACCCTGCTCAATGCCGATTATATGGGCAAGGATCAAGCCGAGCAACAGTTTGGCGTGCTCTCTTACCAATTCACGTCCGACCACCGCGACTACGTAGGCTATCCGTTGCGGGGCTATCATTTCACCGGCGGCCTGGTCAAAGTCGGATTGAGCAAGAGCGACAATTTGCGCAAGTTCGAAATGAACGCATCCTACTCCCGCTACATTGAACTGAAGAACAACTTTTTTCTCTCGAACAACACCGTGGGGTACTGGAGCACACCCAACACGCTGCCCTATTCGAACTACAGCGCGTTGGGCTATGGCCGGCAGTTTGTGCGGGGATATGAGGTGTATGTGATCGAGGGGCCGTGGTATGCACTGAACAAGACGACGTTTAAGAAGCGGATATTTTCACGCATCTATAATTGGAACGCCATGCCCATCCGGCAATTCCGTTACATTCCACTTTCGATTTATCTGAAATCCTATGCCGACCTGGGCTATGTGCGCAACTATCCAAACTACACAAACAGTTACCGGTTGGCGGATAAGGTTATTTCGGGCGTTGGTCTGGGGATCGATATAGTGGCTTCGTATGATGCCGTGCTCCGGTTTGAATATAGTTTCAACGCGGAAGGGGGGCATGGGTTTTTCTTTAATTTGAAGCGGGAGTTTTAGGGTCAGGAGTCAGTTGCCAGTAGTCAGGAGCCAGTTGTTCGTTTGAGCGATTCGTTTGATCTTTTTTATACGGATATAACCGTTTACATTCTTTTATTTAGTCTACCCCGCACGTTACTTCACGCCGGAAGTTATCTGGTGTGATGAAAATGTTATTGCTGGTTATAAGCTTGTTCTTGCCGGGCATATTGCTTTTTGGGCAAAGCTCGTCTGTGCTCATGGGGGCGCCGGCGGCGGGGTGCGCCTATGCGTCCAGTTGTACGCGGGATGAGTGGTCGCTCTTCAATAACGTAGGTGGCTTGACGGATGTCAAGAAGGCGACGGTGGCGTTTACTTACAATGCCGTTCCGTCATTCAAATTGTTCAATCGCATGGCGGCAGCCGCGACGCTGCCGGTTCGTTCTGGAGTGGCGGGCGTTGGTGTTTATCGTTTGGGGAACGACTTGTATAATGAACAATTGCTGACCGCGGGATTCAGCAATGCCCTCGGACTGGCATCGCTGGGATTACGGATCAACTATGTGCAATACTCGGCGGCGGGCTTCGGAACAAAAGGTGCGTTCAGTCTGAGCTTTGGCGGCATTGCCACGCTGACACCGGCCTTGTCGCTGGGGGCGCACATCATCAACCTGAACCAACCCGTGCTCTCCCAAACCGACCAGGAGCGCCTGCCAACGATAGTTTGCGCGGGCATTTGTTTAAAGGCTTCTGAGGAGGCACGCATCACCACGGAAGTGGAAAAAGACCTGGACTATCCTTTGTTGTGGAAGACAGGAATAGAATATCGGTTTCAGAAAAAAGTATTCTTTCGCACCGGCTTTGCGCTTCATCCCAACGCAGGTTTCTTCGGCCTGGGGTTCAAACCAAAAACGCTTTCCGTCGATTATGCCTTTCAATATACCGGGAGTCGCGGTGCACATCACGAAGCGACGGTCAGTTATGCGTTTAATAAAAAACAAAAATGAAACGGCTCCTCGCGGTGATTCTTGTTGCCTGGACGACGAATGGATTTACACAGGAATATCCCCGCGAGGAAATTGATGTGAACCAACTGATCGATGAATGGTATGGCATCCAGGAGCTGGATCTGAATTACAGCGATCTCTACGAAAACCTCGTACAGCTCCTCGCCCGCCCACTCAACCTGAATACAGCCACCGAGGAACAACTGCGCTTTGTCAAAATGCTTTCGCCTGAACAAATCAAAAGTCTGCTGGTCTATCGCACAGAGAACAAAAACCTTATCTCCGTCTACGAGCTTCAGGCGGTTCCCTTATTCGACATAGAGACCCTTCACAAGCTCGCACCTTTCGTGTATGTTCCCGATCCGGCTGCCGTGCTCGATGCCGGCTTCGTGGCACGCATAAAAGACCAAAGTGACAGCTACCTCTTGCTTCGCTATGGCCGCAGTCTACAAAATGAACGCGACAACAACGCACAACCCGATTCAAGCGCACGGTTCAACGGTTCGCCGGAGAATGTGTACCTGCGCTTTCGATGCAGCGTGCCCGGCGAATTCAGTGTGGGCTTCACCGCCGAGAAAGATGCCGGCGAAGCCTTCCGTTGGGATCCCGCAGCACGGTATTTTGGTTTCGATTATTTTTCATTCCATGCGCACCTCCAAAACAAAGGCCGGGTAAAAAACCTGGTGGTGGGCGACTATCAAAGTCAGTTTGGACAAGGGCTCATGCTCGGGGGAATTTTTGGAATGGGCAAGGGCGGTGAAACCATCACGACCGTGCGAAGGACGAACATCGGATTGCTCCCCTACACATCGGTGTACGAGGCTGGATTCATGCGTGGCGCGGCGACGACCGTGGCGTTGACCCCCGTGCTCTCGATGACGGGGTTTTACTCCCAAACCAAACGCGACGCCACGGTGTTGTCAAACGATACGACGTCAATACCTTCCGCAGATGCGGAGACCATTTTCATTTCATCTTTTCAAACTACGGGCCTGCACCGCACGGAAAAAGAGTTGGCCGCCCGCCACCAGGTCGGCGACAAAAGTTGGGGAGGTGTGCTCCAGTACAAAGCAGGCGCGTTAGATGCAGGACTTATGTACAACCGCGTGGATTTTGGTGCCCGCGTAACGCCAAAGGCCACACCCTACAACCCCTTTGCATTCACGGGGTCGCACAATCAAAATGTGGGCGGCTATCTCAACTATACGTTCCAAAACATGACGTTCTTTAGCGAATATGCGCGTTCCATCAACGGTGGCGCGGCGTATGCGGCGGGAACCTTATGGAGTCTTTCGGGCAGGCTTGATCTCTCGTTGCTATACCGAAAATTCGCACCCAATTTTTATGCATTCTATTCCAACGCTTTCGCGGAAGGCAGCACGACGCAAAACGAAGAAGGCCTGTATTGGGGATGGAAATATAAACTGAACCGGCGCTGGACCTTTGCGGGCTATATGGACCTCTTTCGCTTTCCGTGGCTGCGCTTCAGAGCCTATGCGCCCACCGAAGGTCATGAAGGATTGCTCAGGGTAGTTTATCAACCTTCCCGCACGGTGATGATCTTTGCCGAAGCCCGCGAAGAAGTGAAGGCGCGAAATGAAACCTCCGCCCACAACAACCTTTATCCTATACGCGATGGTAAAAAACACCTCTACCGGGTCAACCTGGAGTATGGCATACATCAGGCGCTCCACCTGAAAACAAGAGCCCAACTCAGCACGCTCGACTTCCGCGGCAAGCAAACCCAGGGTTTTATTCTCCTGCAAGACGTCACCCTCAAAACCGGCCCGTTGGAATGGACCGGCCGCTATGCGCTGTTCGACACCGATGACTATGACAACCGGCAATACACCTATGAACAAGACGTATGGCTGGCATGTTCCATGCCGGCCTATTACGGACGAGGAGTGAGACAAGTGTTGCTGATCGAATACAAAATGAACAAGGCCATCAGTTTTTGGCTGCGCTATGGACAAACGCGCCACGTCGGCAGAGACGAAACAGAATCCACTGGCGGAACCATGGCCGGCCCCATACAAAACGATATGAAAGTGCAGGTACGGGTCTCGTTTTGAAATTCACGACACCGCGGGAGCGGTTTGAACCAGCGACCCGATAAACTCAAAAGAATAGCCAGATTTATCCAAAACATGGGTAAATTTCAGACGCGGATCGCCCTTTCAGGGTGGTCCCTCACCGACAAAACGAGATACGCTATGCATGCCACGAAGTTGATTACCCCGGAAGTGTTGCTGGTCATGTGTATTGGGGGCATAGCCTTTATCCTGATCATGAAAGCCATCTTCCGTAAACCGAAGTAAGGTTTGTTCCGGATTGTGTAGAGATTTGGAGGCTACGGGCGACCAACTCCGTTTTTAATCGTCGGGAGGGTTTTCGAATCCGGGCATGGTGCCGTTATTTGGGACACTAATTTTTAATACATCTATATGAAAATCAGGCCTATCCTCGCCCTTGCCCTATTGTTTGCTGCTCACCTGTCGTTCGCCCAGACCACCAAGAAAGTGCTGGAGCTTCCCGAATTCAAAGGCATCTACGTAAACTCCAACTACACGGTCTACCTGAAACAAACCAACAAACAGGAAGTGACCGTAGAAGCCCTCACGGAAATTTTTAGCGTCAGTGACATTAAAGTGGAAAATGGGATTCTCATGATCAACGTTGACCGCAAACCCGACAGCTCCAACAAAAGCCTTTGGGCCAAGATCGACGACATCAAGTTGAACCCTACCATGAAGCTCTATGTGAGCGTGAAGAACATCAACGACCTCCAGGTGAACGGCGGTGGCAAGATCATCTCCGATAACTCCATCGCTTCCGACTACATGACCCTGGGCGTTTCGGGCAGCGGCTCGATCGACGTCGACCTGAAAGGAAATACCATAAAGGCAGAAGTGAGTGGCAGCGGATTACTCAACCTCCGCGGCTATGCCACTTCCATCGATGCGGTCGTGAGCGGTTCGGGCGGTATCACCGGCTACAACTGCCCGCTTGAAACAGCGAAAGTAAAAGTGAGCGGCACGGGCTATTGCAACCTGAACGTCACCAACAATATCGACGCCCTGGTGTTGGGCAGCGGCACGGTGAAACACAAAGGCAACACGAAGACCGCCCAGAAAAAGATCTACGGCAGCGGTGCCGTTGACCGCGCCTACTAAAACCTACCGGCTTTCATAGACGTATATTTGCGCACCATGCCTTCTATACGTCTATGACCATAGCCATTCCCACCCTCCATCTTTTCGCTCCCCTCGACGAAAAGCTCATCACCTTACTGCGCTCCCTCTCCCCGGACGATTGGCAAAAACCTACGCGGGCCAAACAATGGACCGTCAAAGACATCGCCACCCATTTGCTCGATGGCAACCTCCGCACGCTGTCGATGTTGCGCGACCAATATTTCGGTCAGCCCGGTCCCACAGACACCCGCTACGAAGGCATGGTGCGCTATCTGAATGATCTGAACGCGTCGTGGATAAACGGTGTCCGCCGCCTCAGCCCTGCCGTGTTGGTGGATCTGCTCGAGCACTCCGGCCGCGAGTACACCGCCTACCTGCATACGCTGGATCCCTTTGCCCCCGCCGTATTTTCAGTGGATTGGGCCGGCACCCACCCCACCCCAAACTGGTTTCACATCGCCCGTGACTACACGGAGAAATGGCATCACCAACAACAGATCCGCGAAGCCGTGAACCGCAATGGCATCGCGTCGCGCGAGTTATATTATCCGGTGTTGGATACGTTCCTGCAAGCCCTTCCCCATCACTACCGCGGCGTAACCGCTTCGCCCGGAAGCACAGTGAAACTCCACATCACGGGGTTGGCCGGAGGTGAATGGCACCTGGTCCGAAAAGAAAGTGGATGGCAGTTGACAACCGAAAAAACGACATCGGATGCCGTGGTCACATTGGATGATGACACGGCCTGGAAGCTTTTTACAAAAGGGTTGACACCCGAGGACGCCCGTCGCCTGGTTTCCATAACGGGTGATCGCGCGTTGGGTGAGCCCATCTACTCCATGGTGGCCGTGATGGCTTGAACGAAGTTTACAACTGCAGCCGAATCTTCATCCGGTTCAGCACCGGTACCAGCGACATCACCGCCACGGCAAAAACCAGCGACCAGAGTATCCCCACAAATCCCTCGCGCAAAAACGAAGGCCAGTGCAGGTCGAAGGTTTCCATGAGGGCATACACGACAAAAGGAATGATGTAGGTAAGCAAAGGATTGGATGCCGCCGGCTTGATGAAATTCGTCCACCCGCTGATCTTCCTCAGGTCGATGAGCCAATATAAAAACGAAAAAATCACCACACAGGCCGCTGCGCTGAAGAGGCACCAGCTGGGGGTGGCGTGTATCTTGGAGATTTGAAAATACGGACGCAACAGCACACCGCCGATGATCAATACCACGGCATACACGGCAACAGCGTTGAAACGTTGCTGGTTGGTCATGCTCTTTCCATGAAAAAATATCAGGGAGAGGATGATGCCCATCAGCACCAAGGAGGTGTGTGAAGCATGCCCGCCCTGGCTAAACAAAACATGCCATGCCGAACCGTGGTCGATGGTTTTGCCTAAGGCATAATAGCCGATACAGAAAACCACCGCCGCCGACAAGGCAATGACGTTGCCTCTGAAAAGCTGGTAACAGATGCACCCCAGCAAATAAGCCCATCCGATCAATCCCAATATGCCCCACCAGTGGGGCTTCATGTACTCCGTGCCGTCCTCGCCGCCGCGATAGAGGAACGCGAGTGCGATCAGGATGACGACACCCGTTATGCGCAGGCTGTTCTTCAATGCTTTGTTCTCTGCGGTATAAACATTCCAGATCAGGATCACCGCTACATAGAACAATAACGACCACACGCCAATGGGGATGGCCATCGCCGCTTCGTTGTAGTCGCCTTCGGCATTCACCATAAACACGCCCAGGACCAGCA
>Ga0209050_1003223_pt1 | contig 12336 bp, 12 predicted proteins | sample Araplavi_mTSA_r2_FD_184276 | JGI IMG/M metagenome (GOLD analysis project Ga0209050, IMG submission 184276) | Arabidopsis root microbial communities from North Carolina, USA - plate scrape MF_Cvi_mTSA_r2 (SPAdes) (version 2) | ecosystem: Host-associated > Plants > Roots > Endosphere | place: USA...
CGCCGGGCTGGAACACGAAGGCCAGCACCAGGCCCATGGCCAGTGCAATAGTGGTCAGCACCTCGAAGTAGATGAGCGACTTCACGCCCACGCGGCCTACGCGCTTCAGGTCGCCCGCACCGGCGATGCCGTGCACCACCACGCAGAACACCAGCACCGGGATGATCATCTTGATCAGTTTGATGAACCCGTCGCCGAGCGGCTTGAGCTTGACGGCGTACTCGGGCGCCAGCAGGCCCGCGAGCACGCCGAGCACCAGCGCGATGACCACCTGGCCGAAGAGGGATTTGGCGAAGCGAGGCATGGAGGACTCCTGTTGTCTGGGCGACGTTGTGTGTCTCTGGAGGTTTTGCATGCAAGCCCTGCCGTGTCTTGCATACAAGAAATGTAGGCAAGAAGGTGCGGAGGGGTTCAGAGGGTATTCCCGGGATGGTGCGGGCAGAGGCTGCCACGTGTCGCGCGCTGTGGCCTTGCCGGAAGCGGGCGATCAGGCAGGGCGAGCGGGGACGCGTGGATTCGTCTGGCGATGCAGCGCGGCGATATCCCGAAGCGGCTGCCAGCGCAGGTTGGCCAGTGCCAGTCCGGGCAGGCCCGCGGCGGTGCTCACTTGCCGGCCGGATGCTTCGCGCCGCGCCCCCGCAGCCGCTCGCTGCGCTCCTGCATCACCTGCTTCAGCTCGACCATCCTGCTGTCGCAGGCGGCCCGGTTGCTCACCAGCATGAGCGGATTGCGGCGCAGCGTCTCGATCGCTTTCTCGGTGGCTGCAGGGTCGGCGGTCTTCTCGATCCATCCTGCGGCAACGAAGGCCCTGGATTGGCGCGTGAACAGCTTCTCGAAGGCCGGGGTGCCGCAGCGGGCGGCCATCACGCGGTAGTCGGCCTCGAGTTGCCTGCCTTGGGCGGGGCTCGGGGTGTCCGGTGCGTACGTCGGAAAAGCGGACTGTGCAAGTGCCATCGAAGGCATCAGGCAGAGCCAGAGCGCCATCGCGCGCAGATCCCGATCGACAGGCTGGAGCATCGCTGCCTCCGTTCGAATCTTCCGATGCTTCTCAGGCTAAGCACGCGAGGATCGGGCGTCAACGGGGACGAACCCTTTCGTGGAAAAAAGATGACGCGGCATCGCCGCGACGCATCACGAACCCCGGTCGCGCACGTGAACGATGGCTTCCGCCCGCGTGCGCACGCCGAGCTTGTCGAAGATGCTCGACACCTGGTTGCGTACCGTCTTCTCGCTCTTGCCCAGTTGCTGCGCGATGGCGCGGTTGTCCAGGCCGATTGCAACGAGGCGCAACACCTCGCGCTCCGCCGGCGTCAGCGCGTCGGCGGCGTCGGATTCGGCACGGCCCAGGAAACCGCGCAGCTCGGCCAGAAAGACGGACCACGCCGGCTCGCTGTCGAGCAGCACGTGGTTGTCGCTGTCGAGCGGCACGAAGCGCGCGCCGGGGATCAGCGCCGCCAGCCGCACCCCTTCATCGAACGGCACTCGGGCATCGCCGCGCGCATGCAGCACCAGCGTCGGCACCTGCAACCGGCGCGCCATCTCGGTCACGTCGACGCGATGGAAGGCGTCGAGCGTGCGCGCCGCGTTTTCCGGGCTCGCGGTCAGGCGCTCGAGCTCGTTCCACCACTGGTGCTGCGCCGCCGTGCCGCCGGGAATGAACTGGTTGGTGAACACCTGGCGAAAGGCGGCGTTGTCGCGTCCCCAGCCCAGGCGGATCAGGTTCACCAGCGTCTCGGCTTCCAGCCGCTGCGCGGCGCTGGTGGCGCGCTGCAAGGCCCCGCGTGCGTACGCGCCAGGCAGAACGAGGTGGGACACCTTGTCGGGATGCCGCACGGCGTAGGCGATGGCCACCGCGCCGCCTTGCGACATGCCAACCAGCGGAAAGCGGCGCAGCCCGAGACTGTCGACCACGGCCTCGAGGTCACCGACCCAGGCATCGAGCGAGAAATCGGTGACCGTGGCGTCCGACAGGCCGCAGCCGCGCTGGTCGTAGCGGATGTACTGGCGGTCGCGCGCGAGTTCGCGAAGCCAGGGCTGCCACACGGGGCTGTGCAGGTCGTGCTCGACATGGCTGAGCCAGTGCGCAGCGCGCACCAGCGGCGGCCCCGAGCCGATCGAGGCGATCGCGATGCGCGTGCCGTCTGCCGCGACGCAGAAGCGCAGGCTCTGGCGCAGTTTCGGCGGCATCCTCGGATCGGTGGCCATGCGGGATTGTCTCGCTTCTTCCCGAATGTGGGCCGTGCGTCCCATGCCCCCGGCGCTTGCGGCCCCCGGCCGGCGTGCGTGCGGGACATGCGCCTCATGCCGCCGGGCGCAGGCCGCGGGATGCTCGGTCCACATCAACGAGATGCACCGAGACGCTTCATTCGAAAGGACCTTGCCATGAACACCGCCGCAGCCACTGCCACCACCCCCGACATCGCGCGCTACGCCAGGACCATCGAAGTGTCCAGGCGCATCCGCTGGGACATCGACCGCGACGTGATCCGCGGCCGCACCTTCGACCTGGCCCACACCTTCCTGCCGGACGGGCTCTCGCTGGCCGACGAGCTGCCGTTCCTCGGTGCGGCGGAGCATCGCTTCCTGAGCCAGGTCCAGGGCCGCACCTACGCCAACATGTTCGGGCTGGTCGAGCGCTTCATCGGCGCCAAGATGCTCGAGGTGAGCCGCGACCACTGGCTGGGCGACCAGACCGCGCTCGAAGCCATCGTCCGATTCACGGACGAGGAACTCAAGCACCAGGAGCTGTTCCGTCGCATCGAGCGGCTGGCGGGTGCGCACATGCCCGCGGGCTATCGCTTCGACGTGTCGCCCAACGACGTTGCGTCCTTCGTGCTCGGCAAGTGCACATGGGCCGTGCTTGCGCTCACCTGCCACATCGAGCTCTTCTCGCAGGCGCACTACCGCGCCAGCATCGAAGCGACCGATGGCCTGTCGCCGCTCTTCAAGGACGTGTTCCTGTTCCACTGGAAGGAGGAGTCGCAGCACGCGATCATCGACGAGCTCGAGTGGGAGCGCGAGGACGCGAAGCTCGCGACCGACGCGCAGCGAGACTTGGCGGTGGACGACCTGATCGCGCTGGTCGGCGGCGTCGACGGCATCCTGCAGGGCCAGGCCGCGGCCGACGCGGCGTACTTCATGGGCGTCTGCGGCATGGCCGCGAGCGACGAACGCGCGCAGCAGGTGACCGACACGCTGCTGAAGGCCTACCGCTGGCAGTACATCGTCTCGGGCGCGCTGGAGCCGCGCTTCCGGAAGGTGCTTGCCAGGCTGGTGAATGAAGACCAGCTCGCACGCATCCAGGCCGCGCTGGCGCCCCTGAGCTATGCGGTGCCGACGCGAGCGGAGGCAATGAGCGCGATGGTGCAGTGAGGCGCGCCCTGCGGGGCGTGGTTCGCCGAGGCAATAATCGGCCGGTGCCCGAACCACGCCGCCCCGTCCTGCCGCCGTCACTGCAAATCGCCCTGCCTCTCGTCGTCCTGGCGCTCGGGCATACGCTCTCCAATCTTCTTCGCACGCTGCCGGCCATCGCCACCGATGTCATGTCCGCGGACATCGGTACGACCACCGCCTACCTCGGCGTGCTCACCGGCGCCTATCACCTCTTCTTTGCGCTCGGCCAGATACCCGCCGGCGTGATGCTCGACCGGCTCGGCGTCAAGACGGTGTCGCTGTCGCTGTTCATGCTGGCCGCGCTGGGCTCCGCGGCGGGCGCTCTGGCGCAGGGGCCCGTGAGCTTCTTCCTCGCGCAGGCGCTGCTCGGCATCGGCTGCTGCGGCATGCTGCTGTGCCCGTTCGCGCTGGCTGCGCGGACGCTGCCGCCGGCGCGCTTCGCGATGTGGTCCGGACTCATCCTGAGCATCGGCAACTGCGGCATGCTGCTGTCCGCCACGCCCATGGCATGGCTCATCGAGCACCACGGCTGGCGCGCGAGCTTCTGGGTCTCGGCGGCGCTGGCCCTCTGTATCGGCGCGCTCGTCGCGCTGGTGGTGCCGCGCGCCGAAGCCGCCGTGCCGCGGCCGTCGCGCGAGCTGAAGGCGGAGTTCCGCGAGGTGCTGGCGCTGACGGCGTCCATGCCCTTGCGTGGGCCGGTGCTGCTGGCCTTCAGTTCGCTTGCCGCTGTGCTCGCGGTGCGCGGTGTGTGGGGCGGCCCGTGGTTCATGGACGTGAAAGGGCTGTCGCGAATCGACGCGGGCAACGCGCTGATTCCACTCACGCTGGCGATGGCCGTCGGCCCGCTCGTGGCGGGTGCCATCGACAGGCTGACCGGTGCCCGTCGCGCCCTGCTCGCGGGCGGGCATCTCGGCGCCGGCTTCATGCTGCTGTTCGTCGTGGCCGCCATGCCGGGTGCGTGGCTGCACGGCGGCCCGCTGGGCTCGGCCACCTTCGACTCGTGGGTGTTCTTCGCCTTCGGCTGCTGCCTGTCGACCCAGCCGCTGCTCTTTGCGATGGGGCAGACCTCCACGCCGAAGGAAAAATCCGGCAAGGCGCTGGCGGCATTGAACCTGATGTTCTTCTGCGGAACGGCCTTCCACCAGCTGGTCAGCGGCGCGATCGCGTCGAGGTTCGGCCTCGCGGCGGTGTTCCTCTATTTCGCGCTGGCGTTGACCGTGTCGGCCATGCTTTTCCTCTACTGCACGAGGCGCAGGCCCGCGGGCGCGATCGAAAACCAGGCATCGGCGCGACCCTCGTGAGGCCGCGTTCGCGCGAGGATGTAACCGCGTTTCTGGAATCGCGTTTCAGGCCCGAAAGGCTACCCGCGCCCGGCAAAAGATGCATCCAGCTTTTATGGGAGCCCACGGGGTGGAACGCGGTCGGCGGTTCGATGAAAATCCGACCCGATGTTTGTCCCTTCCCCCCGCACCACCGAACGCGCCCAGAGACTGGCGGCCCGGCTCGGCTTCGCTGTCGGCGACTTCAACGAGCCCTACGGCCTGCCCAAGCCTGCGGTGCTCGGAAGCCTGTCCGGCGTCTCGATGACGCTCAAGGAATTCGGCGGCCGCTGGGACCGCACCGACCGCGTCTATTTCTTCGCCAGCTGGCCCATGCTCGAGGCCGCGCTCGAGCACCTGATCTCGGAGCGCGAGCAACTGGCCAAGGCCTAGAAGCGGCGCGCAAGGCCGCCGGGCGGTCTCATTCCTCGATGTGCACGGCACGGCCCACCGAAAGCCCCAGCCCGCACATCGACACGCACAGCACGGTGCATACCACCAGCGGCACCGTCCAGCTTCCCGCGGCCTCGTGCAGGAAGCCGATGAGGGTCGGCCCCACGGCGGCCAGCAGGTAACCGATGCATTGCGACATGCCCGACAGCGACGCCGCGATCCGCTGGTTGCCCGCACGCAGTCCGACGAAGGCCAGGCTCAGGATCAGTGCCGCGCCCATGCCCATGCCGAACGCGAAGACCCACAACGGCGTGAGTGCGGGCAGCGTCATCAGGCCGACGAGGCCGAGCGCGCTCAGCGCGGGCGAGGCGAACGAGATCCAGCGCTGGTCGCGCATGCGCTGCATCAGCGGCATCAGCAGCAGCGCCGGCACCGCGCCGGCGAGCTGCATCCAGCCGTGCATCGCGCCGGCATGCGCGCTCGAGTGGCCGGCCTCCAGCAGGATCGACGGCAGCCATGCGATCGCCGCGAAGTAGATGAAGCAGGTCAGCCCGAGGTAGGCCGCCACCTGCCATGCCAGCGGCGCCTTCCACACCGAAGCGCTCGCAGGCGCGGAGGACAGGCCGGGCGCCGACGTCGTGCGAAAGCGCAGCTGCGGCAGCCACAGCAGCGCCGCCAGCAGCGGCAGCCCCGCGGCGGTGGCCAGCGATGCCGGCCAGCCCGCGCCGAGCGCGCGGTGCAGCGGCACCGCCACGGCCGACATCACGCCGGCGGCGGCGATCATCGCGAGGGCATAGCAGGCCGTGAGCCTCGCCACGTGCTGCGGAAAGTCGCGCTTCAGCAGGCTGGGCAGCAGCACGTTGGCGATGGCGATCGCACCGCCGATCACGCAGGTGCCCGCATACAGCGCAGCCGCGCTGCCGGCCGAACGCAGCACGATGCCCGCGACCAGCAGCATCAGCGCAGCGAACAGCACGCGTTCCAGGCCCCAGCGGTGCGCGACGGGCGCGGCGAGCGGCGACACCGCCGCGAATGCAAGCAGCGGCAAGGTGGTCAGCAGCCCCGCCTGCGACGCGTTCAGCGCGAAGCTTTCGCGAACGAGTTCGAGCAACGGGCCGAGCGCGGTGATCGGTGCGCGCAGGCTGGCGGCAATGCAGAGGATGCCGGCGACGAGAAGTACGGGGCGGTGCGTGCGCACCGCGAGGGTCGAGGAATGCATGGCGTGTGGCCTGTTGGGGGACCTGTTCGAATCTATCGACCGCACAGGAATCGCGATGCCCGCAGGCGGACAGACGATGGGCAAATCCGGTCAAAATCGCCCGCGTGACGCCGCAGCAAGCCAGCCCCTGGAACTTCGAGTTCGACAAGATGGATTCGGCCGTGGCCGCATTGCAGATCCGAACGCAGGCGCATGCGGAGCAGCTCGCGACCCACGCGCATGCGCAAGGGCAACTGGTGATGGTGCTGCGCGGCGCCATGACCTGCGAAGTGCCCGGCGCGTTGTGGATGGCGCCCATTCACGGCGGGCTCTGGATTCCCAGCGGTGTGCCGCACGGCAACCGCGTCACCCCCGATGCGAACGTCTGCTTCGTTTTCGTCTCGCAGGAAGCGGCTGCCGCCATGCCGCGCAGCTGCTGCGCATTGGGCATCAGCCCGCTGCTGCGCGAACTCGTCCTGCATCTGGCGGCCATGCCGAAGCACGCGCTGCACGACGCCGCGGCGCAACGCCTGCAGGCCGTGCTGCTCGACCAGCTGGTGCGCATGCCTGCGGAAGCGATGCACCTGCCGGTGTCGGACGAGCCGCGCCTGCGACGGGTCGTCGAGGCGCTGATGCGCGACCCGTCCGACCGCTCGACGTCCGCTCAATGGGCTTCGCGGCTGGCCATGAGCGAGCGCACCTTCGCGCGGCTGGTGCAGCATGAAACCGGCATGTCCTTCGGGCGGTGGCGGCAGCGGCTGCACCTGATCGTGGCGCTGCAGTGGCTGGCCTCGGGCCGCACGGTGCAGCAGGTGGCCGGCGACCTGGGCTACGACGCGGCCGGCGCGTTCATCGCGATGTTCCGCAAGGCGATGGGCCAGCCGCCGGCGCGCTACCTGGCCGAGCGCCGGTTGGCGCAGGGCGCGGAGCGCGCCATCGTCACTTCACCGGAATGAAGAAGTCCACGCCCTTTTCCTTGATGAGCGTGACGATGAACTTGGCCGGCTGCGTGGTGCTCGCATTGCGTCCGACCGTGTGGATGTCGTTCGGGCCTTCGTAGAACGTCTGGCCCTTGGTGAGCGTGACTTCCTTGCCGCCCTTCACGCCCATCACGATCGAACCCTCGAGCACATAGACGAACGCATGCGCGTCGTGGCGGTGCACCGGGTCGATCGCACCGGGCGGGTAGTCGACGTTGATCATCAGCACTTCCTTGCCCGGGATGTTGGGCAGGTCGCGCGTGAGCAGCGGCGTGACCACGGCTTCGGGCGCCGCGGCCGCGTGCTGTGCCAGCAGCACGCCGCAGGCCAGCAGCAGCTGCTTTCCGGTTTTTGCAATAGCGGACATCTTTCTTCCTTCGGAGGGCCCCGTCTCGCGGGGCTGGGTTGCAGATCACGGCGCCACGGCATCACAGGGCAATGCGCAGGTTTTTTCCGTGACCTACTGTGCCCGCCGGATGTGCCTTCGCCAGTCTCTGGTCGTCGCATGCGGGCCTATCCCTTTGCGGGGGGCTTCCGCGTGGCTGCGCGTTCAGAAGCGGTACGCGTAGCGGACCTGGACGAAGTTCTCGCCCGGGTTCGGATGCTTGATGCCCGCGTTCGAGAAGTGCTCCACGCGCAGCGCGATCTCGTGCTGGCGGCGCTCGCCGAAGCTGCGGCCCACCGCCAGGTGCGTGCCGAAGTTGAAGCGGGTCGAGAAGGTCTTCTGACGCGTGCGATAGATCGACGAGGTTGCCGTCAGCCCCACGCCGGTCTCGAAGAACCAGGGCGACGCGCCCTCGTCGGGCCTGAAGCGGAGCACCGGCACCAGCGCGAACTGCGACAGCTGCGAGCGGCCGTCGCGGTCGCTCGCCTGGATGTGCCAGTACGCGTACGAGGCCTCGAGGTAGCTGTCGAGCCGGCCGCCGCCGAGCTGCCAGCGATAGGGCAGGTCCCAGGTCAGGCCGGTCGTCAGCGTGCGGGTGCCATGGGCCGAGCCCGTCTGCACGAAGGCGGAAGAGGGTTCGAACAGCGACGCGGCATCGGCGTGCGGAAGAGGGAGCAGGCAGAGCCCTGCGCCGAGCAGGGCTGCGGCGAACGCATGTCGCCGAGGGGGAGTGGGCTTGGAAGCCGTGGGAATCTTTTCTTCGAACATGTGGATGGTCGCCAGGCTGGCGCTCTTGAAACGCGAGCGGACATCGGTGTCCGCTGCGCATCGAGCGTAGGCAGGCCCGGCGCCGCGCGCATGCGCCAGAAGAGGGATTCGGCGTCCTCTCTTCGGCCGTGGAGCGCTGGCCCACCACCCGGCGCTCGCCGCGCGTTCACGGCGTCACCAGATGCTCTCGAGCAGCGCGTCGAGCTTCACGCTCGCGTTGCTCCCGAGGTCCGCCACCTCGTTCGGATAGTTCTTCTTCAGCAGGCGGGCCACCTCGGGCAGCCTGGCCGGATCGAGATCGAAGTCGCCGATGCGGGCCGGCAGCCCGAGCGAAGCGACCACGCCGGAGATGCGGTCGGCGAGCTGCGTCGCAGCGTCTTCGCCCGGCCTGCGCGTGCCGAAGATCTCCAGCTTGTCGCCATAGAAGTCGGCGCAGGCGCGGATCACCGGCGCCAGCGTGATGCAGGAGGTCGCGCTGTGCGGCAGGCCGAAGGTGCCGCCCAGGATGTGGCCGATGCGGTGGCTCAGGCCGTAGATGACCGAGGCGGGCGAGAAGTAGCACTGCCAGGCCGCGAGCTGCAGCTGCAGCAGGTCGGCGGGCGTCACCGCACCCTGCTCGAGTGCCTCGCGCGTCTCCAGCGACTGCGGCCACTTCTGCAGCACGGCCAGGAAGCGTTCGAGGCCGCTCGCGGCCATGATCGCGTGCGGATGCTCCCTGGTCACCTTGCGCATGCCCTCCACCGCATGGTCCATGCCCTTGATGGCCGATGAGAGCAGCAGCGCGCGCGGCGTGTCGGACACCAGCACCGGATCGATCACCACCACCTTGGGCACCGTCTCGCGCACGGCGTAGCTGCGCTTGAATTTCTGCGGGCCGTCGGTCTCGGTGATGCCGAAGTAGTGCGAGAACTCCGAGCCCGACAGCGTGGTCGGAAGCGCGGCGATGGGCAGGTAGCGCCCCGTCTTCTCGTGATGCAGGTGCGACACCGCCTTGGCCGCATCGAGCACCGAGCCGCCGCCCAGCGCCAGGATCGATTCGGCGCCCGACTGCAGGCAGGCCTCGAGGCCGCCCTGCACCGCCACGTCGGGCACGTGCGCCGGCAGCGCGGTGAAGCTGCCCGCTTCGTGCTTCAGGTTGGGCTGAACGCAGTTGCGGTACAGGCGCTCGAGCGGCTCGACCGTGAACGTGACCGGGCGCCGGATGCCATGGTCGCCGAGCCTCGCCACCGCACCCTGCAGGATGTGCTGGCCCCAGAAAACGCCTTCTTGCGGCAAGCAGTTCAAGTGATTCATATCGGTCGGGCTGTGTATTTCAGGAGCCCACAAGATAGGCGGGCCATCCTGCGCCCACAAGCCGCTCATTGACAGACGCAGCGTCCAGTTTCGTGGACGATCGGGCCGCCGCGCGGTGCGCTGCGGGCACCTCTCGTCAGTGCCTCACTCGAAGTGGAGCGGATGGTCGAACGCGGTGATCACCGGGATTTCCACGGCCAGGAAATCGACCAGCGAACGCACCGCGGGAAGCAGCCCGGTGCGGAAGGGAATGAGCGCGGAGATGCGCGCGTCCGCGGCCGACCAGTCGGGAAGCAGCTGCTGCAGCGCGCCGGTGCGCAGTTCGGTGCGGCAGATGTAGCCCGGCAGCGCGGCAATGCCCAGGCTGGCGCATGCCGCTTCCTTCAGCGCGACCATGTTGTTGCTCTGGAAGCGCGGGTCGATGGGCATCACGACCTCCTCGCCATGCGGCCCGCGCAGCGGCCACTGGGGCGGCCCGTTGCGCACCATCGCGATGGTGGCGTGCTTCGCGAGATCGGCCGGGCTTTCGGGCACGCCCATCTTCTTCAGGTACGCAGGGCTTGCGAACAGGTACCAGGGCACATCGGCCAGTGCGCGCTGCACCAGCGTGGAGTTCTGCAGCGGCGCCGTGTGGCCGCGGATGGCCAGGTCGAAGCCCTCGCCCACGATGTCCACGTAGCGGTCCGTCGCGATCTCGATCACGCGCACCTTCGGGTACTGGTTGAGGAACACAGGGAGGATCTCGCGCAGCGCGAACTGCGCGATCTCCACCGCCGTGGTCAGCCGGATCACGCCGCTCGGCTCGGTCAGGCGCTGGCGCACCGCCTCCTCGGCAACCTCGGAGCTGTGCAGCATCGCGACCGCGTATTCATAGAACTCGCGGCCGATGTCGGTCATGCCGAACTGGCGCGAGGTGCGGTTGAGCAGCCGTACGCCCAGGTAGCTTTCGAGCTCCTGGACGCGGTGGCTCAGCGTCGACTTGGGCAGCCGCAGCGCGGTGCCGGCGGCCGTGAATCCGCCGCGGTCGACGACCTGCACGAAGTAGAAGACATCCTTCAGATCCAGCATCGTTGGCCTGCGCGCCGTGCACGTCCTGCGTTTCCTGCGTTCCCTGCCGGGCAGGCAGTGGCTTGCCGCGGTGCGCGGCAAGGCTGGGCAAGCATAGCGCGCACGCGGCGGCTGCGCGCGCCCTCAGGCAACTTCGGGCACTTCGGGCGACGGCTGCCGCGCCGCGCGAAGCGCCCGTGCGGTCGATGCGACGCGGCGGCCCTGGTAGTTCGCCACTGCGAGTTCCTCGGCGCCGGGCATCACCGAATCCTGGTGCGAGATGTGGGTCGCGCCGTAGGGCGTGCCCGCGGCGAACATCGCCGGGTCGGCGTAGCCCAGCGGCACGATGATCAGGCCCAGGTGGGCCATCGGCGCGTAGATCGACAGCAGGGTCGACTCGTTGCCGCCGTGCTTCGACGAGGCGGAGCCGAACACCGAGCCGACCTTGCCGTTGAGCTTGCCCTGGAACCAGAGGCCGCCGAGCGAGTCGATGTAGGCCTTGAGTTCCGAGGCGATGGAGCCGAAGCGGGTCGGCGTGCCGAACACGATGGCGTCGGCCCAGTCGGCATCGGCCTCCGTGGGGGCTTCGTACCTGGCGTTCATCTCGCTGGCGCGCTCGGCCCAGCCTGGCGCCTGGCGCATTGCCTCGGGCGTGACGAACTCGCGCGCGCGGCGAAGACGCACTTCGGCGCCTTCGGCCGCGGCGCCCTGCGCGACGGCCTGGGCCAGGAGCTCGGTGGAGCTGTTGCGTGAATAGAAGGCAATGAGGACCTTGGTCTTTGACATGGCGTGGCCTGTGTGAATGGAAAAAGGAAACGTCGGTGGATACGAAGGCGGCAACGCTCAGACGGTGATCGGCTCGAGGCGTCCGAGCAGCTCGTCCTTGCGCTCGCGCAGCCATGGCGGCAGCTGGAATTCGGCACCGAAGTGGCCCGGCTCTTCGTCGATGGCGAAGCCGATGTCGGTCGTGGCCGCCTCGAACATCACGCCGCCGGGCATCTTGAAATACATCGAACGGAAGTAGTTGCGGTTGACCGACTCGGAGGTGTCGATGTGGCCCATCGACATCAGCTTCTCCTTGATCTGCATCTGCTGCGCCACGCTGTCGACCGCGAACGCCACGTGGTGGATGGTGCCCTCGCCGTAGATCGACGACCCCTGCAGGCGGTCGGGCTCGTGCAGGAACTCGACCACCGTGCCGGGCGTGCCGTCGGCGGTCTCGAAGCGGTGGTGCGGCCCCGACTCGCCGGCATACCGGAAGTCGAGCGCCTCCTGCATGAAGATGACCGACTCCGCCACCTCGCGCAGCGACAGAGTGATGCTGTGCACGCCGCGGATCGCGTACTGCGCGGGAATGTCGGCGGCGGTGCATGGCGGGCGCGTGTCGCGGTCGGAGGCGACCAGGTCGAACTCGATGCCGCACGGGTGCTGGAAGCGCTGGCGCTGCTCGCCGAAGCGCTCGACCACCGCGTCGTCGAAGCGCACGCCATGGGCGCGGAAGCGCTCGCGCCAGAAGTCGAGCGAGCCGGCGGGCACCGAATAGTTGATTACCTTGATCTG
>Ga0209050_1003224_pt1 | contig 12326 bp, 10 predicted proteins | sample Araplavi_mTSA_r2_FD_184276 | JGI IMG/M metagenome (GOLD analysis project Ga0209050, IMG submission 184276) | Arabidopsis root microbial communities from North Carolina, USA - plate scrape MF_Cvi_mTSA_r2 (SPAdes) (version 2) | ecosystem: Host-associated > Plants > Roots > Endosphere | place: USA...
GGTCCGTAAATGCGGAAGTATATAAACCATCCCTTGCCGGGAATGGTCTTGATCCATTGACCTTCTTTGCCCGCCGGGGCGTTGGGTCCGAAGAACAGGTCGACCGAAGCTGCGCCGTTTATAACGTCTTTAAGTTCAAACAGGGAACGAAGGGCGGCCTTGGCCTGGTCGGTTTGGACCTGGCTCCGTGTTTCGGCGTCGTAGACGGTGACGGACCAGAATAGTTTTCCGGGTACCGGCAGGGGCACGGTAAGCCTATACGTTTTTCCGCCATCCACATAGGCGCCGGTGTTGTCGCGCAGCCCGAGCCAATACAAAGATCCCGCACCGGCGTTGCGCCGGAACATGGCGGGCGATGAGCCGATCGCCTGGAAGAACCATTTGTCGCGTGCATACGTGTCGGCAAAATTCGCGGCGTTGAAGTCTCCGTCTTCAAAACGCAACGCTGCCCATTCCCACTGGCGATCGGTCCACACGATGCGGTCGGGCCGGCGGTCGGCCATGGACTCTACGCGCATCTGCGCGTTGGCGATCTTTGCGGCTTTTTCCAGGATTCCTTTCATGCGCGCGTCGGGCGCGAAGGGCTTGCCTTTCTCGATGCCTAAGGCAGCGAGATCGCCGTAATGATCGGCATAGCCCGCGAAGGCAGGTTCCTTTTCAATTACCTCGGCAAGCTCCTGCCAGTATTGAAAATTCCCTTCCCATGCCAGGGGCGTGGTGTCTTGGGGGTCGGGTGTGAGGTCGGCCCAGGTTGGCGCTGTCCATCCCGCGGGCAAATGCAAGGGATGCACCTTCACGGTTTTGATGCGCGCGATCGCTGCCGCCACGTCGCCATTCACGGGAAGCGAGCGAATGCCGACGAGCATCCGGTTGGAGGTGGAACGCCAGACGTGATAACCCGTGGGAATTTTGTCTTTGTATCCGGGCGGCAGCAACACATGCTTGCCGCCTTTGCCGGCGTCGGGTCCGGGAATGCCCATGTCGGCAACCCAGCGTTGATTGATGTCCATCGCAACACAGATCAACGGGCCGGCAGGCATCTCTACCACCATCGGGCCGCCGCTCAGATCGACCAACAAGGGGGCATACGGTGTGTCGGAGTTGAGGGTGTAACCAACATGCTTCGGCTGGGTGTCGAGTGTGCCAAAAGCTTTGTTGGGAAGAATGCCGATCTTTGCATTCCCTTTAAAGATGGCAGCGCCTGAAACGGTAGGATAAAATATCCGGTAGACCGATACCGCACGGTTAAGATCCAGCGCATCATAAGCCTTGTTGATGGTTGGGGTGGTGGGATAGCCTCCCTTAAATTCATAATCGGCTGCATCCGATGTTGACGGCGTCTTTGTCGAATCTGCGTTGCCCGTTTCGCCGGAAGGTGATTTGGTACACGCTGTCAACACGAAGAGCGATAGGATGATCAGAAGCATTTTTTTCATAGCGTAAGGATTCTTTTGTTTCATTCTCACGGGCTGGCACGTAAAGCACGCCGCTATTTTTTATTTCAATTCCACCGTCACCTTCTCCACGGTTCCCGTGAAGGCGAAGGGAAGCTTGTAGCTGAAATCCACGGCCGAGCCCACATCCAGACCGATATCCAATCCTTCGCCTAGACTGAATTGGACGGGTATCGATTTCTCCAGTCGTCCTTCCGCGATTTTCTTTCCATTGGCGGTCATCGTGATCTTTCCACCTTTGCCAAGTCCTCCGCCATCATAAGCAAAATCCACCACCAGCTTCACGTTCCCTTTCGGCAGCGGATCTTTTGAGGCAAAGGCATGGCGTTCGATAGCCAGATAGTTATACAGAAAAGTGGGTTTGCCGTTGACGAGGTATAGTCCGTAGCCGCCTTCCAATCCGCCGTGGGTGACGATCATGCCGTTGGCATTCTTATCGGGCACCACGATGTCGGCAGTGACCGTCCACGATTTATTGGTCATGTTAGGAGACGCTGCGTCGGGCAGGCCGATGGTGCCCGAATAGTAGGTCATCATTTTCCGGTGGCCCATCAGGGTGGGGCGTCCCATCAGTTCGGCGTTAAACCGGGGATTTGATCCACGCCAATCCAACGGCAACACGTTGTAGCGCGCGGCTTCTGCCCACCAGAGGTCCTGCAACTGGCGGAGCTTTTCCGGATTTTGCGTTGCCAGGTCGTTGGCTTGCGTAAAGTCTTCGTCGATATGGTAGAGTTCCCATTTCTGTTTGTCGGGATCGAATTCGCCCCGCACAGACTGCCAGGGGGGGAACGACAGCGCGGAGGCCATCCATCCTTCGCTATAAATGCCACGGTTCACGGCCAACTCGAAATACTGGGTCTTGCGATGGCCCGCTGCCTTGGCATCGGTGAACGTGTCGAGAAAGCTGATGCCTTCGATCGGCTTTTGCGGGATGCCGTTCAACACCGTGGGTGGCGTAATGCCGCAGGCTTCGTAGATGGTCGGCGTGATGTCGATGGCGTGTATGAACTGGCTTCGCAGGCCGCCGTGTTCTTTAATCTTGGCGGGCCACGAGATGATCAACGGGTTGCGTGTGCCGCCGAAATGGCTGGCCACTTGTTTGGTCCACTGGAACGGCGTGTTCATCGCGTGTGCCCAGGCGCTGGGAAAGTGATTGAAATGTTTTGGGCCACCCAACTCGTCGATCACTTTCAGATTGTCCTGCCATTTTTCCGGGAAGCCGTTAAAGAAGATATTCTCATTGAGCGAACCCTCCAGGCCACCCTCCGCGCTGGCGCCGTTGTCGCCGGCAATGTAGATGATCAGCGTGTTGTCGGCGTCGGGCAATTGCTTCACGGCATCCACGATGCGTCCCATCTCATAGTCGCAGTGCGCCCCAAAGGCGGCGAACACTTCCATCATGCGGGCATACAATCGCTTCTGATCTGCATTCAGCGACTCCCATGCGGGCAACCCTGCAGAGCGCACGGTGAGCTTTGCATCCTGCGGCACTACGCCGAGTTTCTTCTGGCGTGCAAAGGTTTCTTCGCGATACACATCCCAACCGCCAGCGAACTTGCCTTTGAATTTATCGATCCACGCTTTCGGCGCATGGTGGGGCGCGTGCGTAGCGCCGGGGGCTACATAGAGAAAGAACGGTTTGTCGGGTGCAATGCTCTTCATCTCGTGCATCCAGCGGATGGCGTGGTCGGCCAGGTCGGTCGTTAAATGATATTGCGGATCCTTCGACGCGGGAACCAGGTTGTGATTTTCTAGCAGCACGGGATTCCAGTGGTTCATGTCGCCGGCGTTGAAGCCATAGAAGTAGTCAAATCCCAGGCCGTTGGCCCAGCGATCGAACGGGCCGGCGGCGCTGGTTTCCCACGTGGGTGTGTTGTGATTCTTGCCGATCCACGCGGTCATGTAGCCGTTCTGCCGGAGCACTTCGCCTACCGTGCCGGCATTCCTCGGCATGATGCACGTGTAACCGTCGTAGCCTGAAGCCGCCTCCGTGATGCCGGCAAACGAAACGGAGTGGTGGTTGCGTCCGGTGATCAGCGCGGCGCGCGTGGGCGAGCAAAGCGCCGTGGTGTGAAAGCGATTGTAGCGCAGTCCGTCGGCGGCAAGTTTATCCATGGTGGGAGAGGGCACACCGCCTCCGAACGTGCTGAACTGTCCAAACCCGGTGTCGTCGATGAGGATCAGCAGCACGTTGGGGGCTCCCTTGGGCGCGGCCACCGCTTGGGGAAACTGCGGAGGATCGGATTCCAGGTAGGTGCGGCCAACGCTGCCGGGAAAATGAAAATCAGCGCGTGGCAGAACGGCCGGCGTGCTGTTTTTTTCCTGCGCCATTGTCACAAGTCCGAGGCTTCCGCCAAAGAAAATCACCAGGGTCGATACGATACTTTTTGCTTTCATAGTTCTGCGTAATACATGGTTATGGTTTATTGTCACGCTTTCAAAACTGACAGTTGATGCCACCAAACAACTGCAACGCCGGCTGACCGGCACCTTCGTGCAACACGGTGAACTGCGGCTCTAAGAATATGTTGAATAAAAGATTGCCCGCCTTGGCCACGTGCCCCGCCCCAAGACCGAGCGGCACGTTATAGGCATTGTTATACAAATTGAAATTCCACAAAGCCGACGAGCGCAGATACGCGCCCTTGCCCAACTGAAAAAGCAGTATCGGCTGCACGACCAGCAACGCGGTAGATACCCGGTCCTCGTCGCCGGCAACAGACGTCTGGTACGTGACAAGTCCGCCCCACTGAAAGGCAGGCGACGACGCGTTGAAGACGACGAACGCGCCACCCAACTGCCACTTACCCGCACCGAGCGCATCAGCAGACGCCGTGGGGAGAACCACCTGTGGCCCTACGCCCAGCAATGTCTTAGCATCCGGTTTTGAAAAAGTATACGTGACAAAGAAATTGAGATCCCCCAGTCCGGAACTATACCGGGGCGATCCGCTGGGTGAGTATCCTGCCGGCGCCGTGCCCAACGGGAGGGTTGCACGCATCAGCACTCTGCCCCCGGCAAACGGCATGGCATACCGGATGAGTGCCGTATTGGCTTTCAGGGCGGGGTCATCATAAAGCGTGGGAACGTAATAGTTCTGAAGGTTGAGCGCCTTGGTGTTGGCCAGCGGGTTGTTGGCTTTTTTTACTTCCTCTTCAGAAGGACCCTGGCCGCGCGCGGACAGCGAGATCACCAACAAGCTAATGAGAAGGGTGGGAGTGATATCAAATACGGTTGCAGCCATCTGTCCGTTCTATTATTTGATCAACTTGCCATCGGCGTTATACACCAGTTTTTTTCCGTTCGTGAGGTACACCTCATAATAGTTTTTCTTCTTGCCGTGGTCGGTGATCTTGTAGTGCTTGTCTTTTTTGAGCGGCACACCTTTATAGGGACCGTTTTCATAGGCGGTCAGGATCGCCTGGGGCAACGCCACGTTCTTCTCTTCCTTCCACGACATCAGCAGTTTTCCATTCGCATCGTAGAGGGCGTGGTAATAGGAATCTTTTCCGCGCATCTCTACACTGTAATGGTTGATCTTATCGCCTTTCGAGAAATTCTGTTCTTCTGTTATTTTCCAGTCTTTGGAGAGTGTGGTATCGCCTACCGCATAATATTGAAAGGGACTGGCACCGGGAAAATCTATTTCTGCCTGCTTGGCAACCGGCCCGGGCGCGTCGGACTTCGAAATTTTCACAGCATCCATTTCTTTCAATACTTTACCCTGTGCATACGAACTCAGGATGCAGACGACAGCCAAACATGTTACGATGAGCTTTTTCATAGGATTGTTTTTAGGGATGAAATGTATGAGGATATGTATCATGGTATTTTCTTGTCGATCGTTTCACCGGAACCACGAGCTGCCAAACACGATGTAATACGCCCACTGCTCCGGTCCGCGGGCAAGGTCCACGCCGCAGCGCAATTTGAATTTGCGCGCCACGAGATAGCGAACGCCGGCGCCACCGCTCGTCTCCCAATCGGCTTCGCCAAAGGCGCTCCACGCGTCGTAGGCTTTGCCCGTACCGACAAATCCCACGATGCTCCATCGCCGCACAAAGTCCCATCGCCATTCGGTCTCCGCCAGGGAGACGATGTTGCCCTGGTATCGCGCCAGGGGTATGCCCCGCAAGTCGATGAAGGGCAACAGGTAGAACGGGGGCTCATCGAAGATTTCCTGCATCTCCCACCGGAACCCGCCGATCAGATTTTTCAACACCGGGTAGTAGTAGTTCACATAACTGGTAAGCTTCACATAGTCGTAGTCACTGCCAAAGACGTTGTCGGACCATCCCACGCTGGTTCGCCAGCGCAGGCCTTGGTTGGGTGTCAGGATGTTGTCGCGGTTGTCGTACTCCACGACCGCGCTGGGCATGCTCACGGTGCTGGTCACTTCTTTGCCGGTCACAAACGCGGGGAGCGATTCGGAGTCGGTCTTCAGTTTCGTGTAGAGCATCATGTATTGCAGCCCGGCACTCCAATTGGTGCCCCGGATGCCCTTGAGCAAGTAGCCCATGAAGGGGAAGGTCCTCATGTTGAAGCGGAACTGTTGCTCGCTGTTGTTCAGCGTGCGGTAGAACGAAAGGTTCACGTTCGCATAGCCTCCGGCGAGGCGGTATTTGCTGCGCGCCTTCAACCAGGTGCCGGACTGGAAGGCCAACACGCCCCAGGTTTTGTTCAACGTATAGAATGCCGCCCCGCCCGTCATGTCGGGCGCCGTCGGTGTTATTTTGATGCGCGTGGCGAGCGTGTCGATCTGGGGTGGACGCTTTTTCAGGAACACGGGTGCAACGCCCAACCCAAATCCGCCAAGGGCGGGCTCCGTGATGACAACGGGCACCGGCACAAAGCCGCGCATGGTGATGAGGAAAGCGCTAAAGTCCAACGCCCCGTCCAATGAATCCCGAAACACGTGCAGGTCAAATTTCTTTGACTGCGATTGGCCGCGAACGATAATAAGGAGGAGACAAATGAGCATGACAAGCGTTTTGAATGATTTCATTTTGGAAGCGTGTCGTTTGAAAAAAGAAGGTCGGAACGGAGAGCGGTAACTCCAGATCCCACTCCCGTTCCTTCCTACCTTAACTACTATGAAAAAAAAGGGAGGGTCTTTTATTTCAATAGAGTTGAAAGGCCATACCGGTGTTTAGCGATAGACAGGATTGCATTTCCCGATAGATCCTCGCGAACGTGCGCAACGCGTGGGGTATGCTGGACACAACGCCACCAGGTTCAGGAGACATAGTTACCGCGGCATGACTAGAAAAGATAGTTAAACACGGTGTTACACCGTTAAATTGGGAGGGGACTCACGTAAAGAGAAGAAGGATCCTGGAAAGGGAAGGGATCAATAGAAAATGAGCGGCACCAGCAAGACCACGACCATGCCAAGCACGCCGGTGGCTTGATGTTGGATGAGCTTCTTTAACCCTTCGCGTACTTGCAGCGCGAAGGCATGAGGCGTGAAAAGTGCATTTAACCGGTTGGGATCCAGCAGTTGCTCCGTGAGCAGTTCCTGGCGCTCCAGCGACAACACGTCAAAGGCCATCGTGTAGTTCTCGAGGAAGGCATAGGACGCGGCCTTCAGCATGGCGAGCTTTTCCGATGTGACCTCGATCCGGTCGATCCAGAAAATGGCGTCCTGGTAGTGTTCACGGTTAAATGCGTAATAGCCAAAAGCCAGCACCTGCCACCAGGGCAAATACGGATCGCGCGCAAAGGCATCATCCAACAGCTCTTTGCCTCGTTCGTAAAATCCACAATAGATGAGCGTCGCGCCCATGTAGGCCTTGTAGTCGTTTGACTTTGGGTTGATGCGGATGCCCTGCTCCAGGAACTGTGCGGCGTCTTTGTAGTGCTCCCGCATCAGCTGGTTGATGGCCAATGCCTTGTAGGCTTCCTGGCAAAGCGCGTCACGCTTCAGCGCCAGTTGCGCATACGCGAGGCCGTCGTCCAACCCCCTTTCAAATCCCATGTTGACCAGGGCTTTTTCGCTGGAGCACACCTGGCTGAGGTAGGCATAGGCCAAAGCATGGTTCGGATCATTCCGGACGATGTCGCTGTAGGCTTGCTTGGCCCGCTGAAGGGTGGTCAGGTCAAAGTTTTTGATCAGATGGAAGTACCAATAATGGATCGGGTACGACGTTCGTTCTTCCGGCTTCATGTTGTCGGTCCGGTTCACATAAAAATGCGAGAGCACGCCGTATATTCCCATGATCTCGGCCAACACCTGATTCACGATCTCTTCCTGGAATTCCCAGTAGCTTTCAAATGAAATGTGCCGCTCGAATGTTTGCGCCCACAACTGCTCCTGCGTCTCGAAATGCGTCAGGTGTACCCAGGTCCGGATGCGGCCGGTGACCCATTGAACGCTTCCCGTAAGGACGAAGTCGCGCGCTTTAGACTGTTCACGTTCCGGGGTGATGACTTTCACGTTTCTGAAGTGCGTGAGCTCCGCGCTCATGTATTCGGTCAGCCCGCGGGCAAAGAACTGGACTTCCTTTTGCGCGGTGATGTTTTTGAAAGGGAGCACTTCGATGGTGGGCTTTTCCTGGAGGATCATCACCGGTGCTGCTGGCGATCCAATGTACGTGTCGAGCGGATTGATGGTGAACTCGTCATGGCTTTGATCCGTCAGCGCCATGATGTCCTTGTCGGACTTGAACGTGAAGATGGGAGTATAGCTGCCTTTGGGGATGTCGATGATGATGGGGTCGTTCTGGCCGAGCTCATAATAATACTCTTTCAGCGCGCGCCGCAGCCGGCCGGCATGGATGCGTACGATAGAGTCGATCTGTGGATTGAAGTCGGCATCCTTCTTCAGGGCCTGCACACCGATGGTGTATTCCTTCAGGCTGTCACTCCGGCCGGCGAGCGTTTCGGTTACCACGAAATTCAAGAACTGCGTGAGTACGCTCGAATTCATGATGGGCGCAGCACTGAGAATTCTACGAAGTTGAATGGACACTTCTTCTCGTAACATCGGGGGGTCGGGTTTTGGCTTGAAACAGGTTTTACTGTTAAATACCGTTATTCACTTATAGTTCACACCGGAAGCCTCTACATTCGTTCAGGCACTTGAAGTATTCAACGATAGTGAAGGTACATATTTTCCGAAGATATAATTATGAACGAGGAGATTATTTACATGCTTGATCGATTTCCCAAGCATCGAAAAATAATTCTAAATGCATACAACACAAGCGACGACTTTAAGAGCCTGTGTCAGGATTTCTATTTCAGCGCGAGGACGCTTGAGAACTATAAGAACGATATGATTAAAAATCTGAAAGGCGAGCTGGAATATCAACGCGTTTTCGCTGACTTGGAGAAAGAGATCGTCCAGTACTTGAATTCAGACGATAGTAAGAAGATCACAAAGTGAATGCTTCCACTGCGCTTACCGTCATGAACAACACCATCGACGACACGTCTGCGGCCAACGTTTCCGCACACGACAACAACCACAACAAAAATATATAGTGCGAGTTTAAACTCAAACGAACTTAGTCACGATCGTGACTAGGGGTTTTCCGGGAGTCGATGATGAACCCCTGGAAGCGGGGGTTAGAACGGTGTGGCGAAAAGTCCCCAGGCCGGCCATGGCCAACCCGGGGAACTCCTTCAGAGATCGTGCACCCTTACAGCACCATCTCCTTCACCGCACCATTGCCAGGCCGGTCGGTTGCTTTGACCACAACCTTGGTACCGGGAAGCGAAGTGTTTTCAACCGACGCGGCATACTCCCACACCGCCGACTTGTGCCGTTGGATTGCCCATCCCTTTTCGATCGTGACACCGGCAGCATTCACCAGGTCCACCGACACCGTCCGCACCTCCAGTTCATCTTCAGCATGGATCAGGATCTTGCTTCCCACCACACCCGTGTAGGCCGACGTGTCGACCAGCAGGATGGAAGGCGCATGGAAGTAATCGGCCACCGCCAGTGTGCGGGCACTCTTGAACTGTTTGCGCCGGGCGACCTCCTCGTAGAGGCTCTTGGTGGCAGGGTCATCCATTTGCGCTGTGGCATAGGCAGACGCCATCCGGAACCTGTTGCGCTGAGCCACTTGTTGCTCCGTGGGTTCTCCGGTCTGCGGGCCAGGCGCAACAGCCAACACCGTCTTGCCTCCAACGCGACGAAAAACCAGGCTCTTCCCCAGCTTTCCGCTCAACCCCTCGGTGAGGGGATTGTTTAGTGATTTTGACATAGTTAAAAATTTTAATTGTACTGCCCTCATCACGAAAGGAGTGCCAACCGGCATCCGCATTTTTGAGCACGCTGGTCAAAGCCCTGCCCACATGACCCGACGAAATATCGTTGGCCCGACGAAATATCGTCGGTGATCATTGTCGATACAGCTATCGCGAGACATAAATTCTTTGTTCAGACTACCCGGACGGCAGACCTCGATCGTCGCAGAAAAAGAATTTAGAGAAAGCGCTGGGATTTCAAAACGTCATAACGTAATATTGCGTTATAACGATATGGGGATAACAAAATCAGAGCTCTTCAAGAAACGCCAGAACAGGGTTGCCAATCTGGCCAAGGCGTTCGATCATCCGGCCCGGGTGGCCATACTGGAACACCTGTTGAGCAATCAAACTTGTATTTGCAACGACTTGGTCGATGTTCTTCCGCTCTCGCAATCCACCATCAATCAACACCTCAAAGAATTGAAACAGATCGGGATCATCAAGGGCGAGATCGAAGGCCCCAAGGTGAACTACTGCATCGACGAGAACGTGTGGGAGGAAGCCAAAGATATCTTCATAAACATGTTCTCGAAATTTGTAAAGAAGAACGACTGCTGTTGAATTTTTTTGCCTAGTGCTACCGTAATATTACAATAATACAATAACCATGTCAGCGATTCGAACCGCCACCCTACGCTCTCCCTTACAAGGAACCGTCGAACAACTCAGCCGCGAGGTTGACCAGATCCCCGCAGCGCGAAAACAACTGCTCCACCAACTCACGGCTTTTGTTCAAAACAAGATCGACGCAAACCAGAAAGCTTATCTCAACTTTATTTGTACACACAACTCACGGCGAAGTCATCTTTCCCAGATATGGGCGCAGACCGCTGCGTATGCCTTTGGCATACCCAACGTGGTTTGCTTTTCGGGCGGCACGGAAGCGACAGCCTTCAACCCCAGGGCAGTAAAGGCCATGCAGGATGCCGGGTTCTCGATCACCAAATTTTCCGATGGCGACAACCCGGTCTACGAGGTGAGGTTTTCTTCAGAGGCTCCCGGCATCCGGGCCTTCTCAAAAAAATACGACGACCCCTTTAATGAAAGCGACAACTTCGCGGCCGTGATGACCTGCTCGCACGCCGACGAAAATTGCCCCGTCGTGTTGGGCGCCACCGCCCGGATCGCCCTCACCTACAACGACCCAAAAGACTTTGATGGAACGCCGCAAGAAGCCGCCAAATATGCCGAAAGGGTCCGCGAGATCGGCCGCGAATTACTGTATGCATTCTCACAGGTGAAGGTCTGACCACAATGCCATGAACAACAAAAAGCAACTCGGATTTCTGGACCGCTACCTCACGTTCTGGATTTTTCTGGCGATGGCGGTTGGCGTAACGCTGGGCAACTTCCTTCCCGTAGAGCAACTCATGGCCCGCTTCCAGGTGGGCACAACCAACGTGCTCATCGCCGGTGGACTTATTGTGATGATGTATCCGCCACTGGCCAAGGTCAGGTACGAACACCTGGACAAGGTTTTCAGTAACGTGAAAGTGATCAGTCTTTCTTTGTTGTTGAATTGGGTTGTTGGTCCCTTATTGATGTTCACGCTCGCGATCATCTTCCTGCGCGACAAACCGGAATACATGGTCGGCCTCATCCTCATCGGCCTTGCCCGCTGCATTGCCATGGTGCTGGTTTGGAACGACCTGGCCAAAGGCGACAAAGAGTACGCCGCGGGGCTGGTAGCGCTGAATAGTATTTTCCAGTTGTTGTTCTATAGCGCATTTGCCTGGCTGTTCATCACGGTGCTGCCGCCCTATTTTGGAGTGGAGGGCTCGATCGTAAACGTCAGCATGCGCGACGTCGCGGAGAGCGTGTTTCTCTACCTGGGCGTGCCCTTCCTGGCCGGTTTTCTGACGCGGTACATTTTTAAAAAGACAAAAGGAGAGGCCTGGTATATCGCATACGTCATACCTAAAATAAGTCCATTGACGTTGATCGCCTTGCTGTTCACCATCGTCATCATGTTCAGTTTCAAAGGCAAGATGATCGTCGACATTCCGTTGGACGTGGTCCGCATTGCCATTCCCTTGATGATTTATTTTCTCATCATTTTTGTGTTGAGTTTTATTTTATCAAAGCGACTGGGCGCCAACTACGAGGAAAATGCCTCGGTGTCGTTCACGGCCACGGGCAACAACTTTGAACTGGCCATCGCGGTGGCTGTTGGCGTTTTTGGGATCAACTCCGGGCAAGCCTTTGCCGGGGTCATCGGTCCCCTCATCGAAGTGCCGGCGTTGATCCTGCTGGTGAACCTGGCGTTCTGGTTTAAAAAAAGATGGTATACAACAACCGTTTAAGCATGGACAAAACGTTTGACGTGGTCGTTATCGGTGGCGGGCAAAGCGGCCTGGCCATGGGCTATTATCTCCGGCGCACTGGGTTGTCTTTTGTCATACTCGATGACCAAAAACAACCGGGTGGTGCCTGGCTTCACACCTGGAGATCGCTGCGCTTATTCTCTCCCGCCCAGTGGAGCGCGTTACCCGGCATGCTCCTGACAGGCGGCAAAGACTATCCGACACGGAATGACGTGATCGAGTACCTGAAGACCTATGAGTCAAAATATACCCTGCCGGTGCGACGCCCAATTTCCGTAACAGGCGTTTC
>Ga0209050_1003227_pt1 | contig 12312 bp, 10 predicted proteins | sample Araplavi_mTSA_r2_FD_184276 | JGI IMG/M metagenome (GOLD analysis project Ga0209050, IMG submission 184276) | Arabidopsis root microbial communities from North Carolina, USA - plate scrape MF_Cvi_mTSA_r2 (SPAdes) (version 2) | ecosystem: Host-associated > Plants > Roots > Endosphere | place: USA...
GGCGGTGGCAATGGAGGCGGCGGTGGCGGTAATGGTGGCAGCGGTGGCGGTAATGGTGGCGGCGGTGGCGGTAGTCACGGCGGAAGCGGCAGTGGCGGCAACAGCGGCAGCGGCCATAGCGGCGACCATGGCAGCAACAGCGGCCATGGCAGTGCCAACAGCGGTTCGAACCACTCCGGAACGGCCTCGTCCTCAGGACGCAGCGGCACCCATGATGAAGCGGGGGATGACCATGGCGTCCACGCCAATGGCGAACCCGGCGATGACCGTGGCGTCCATGCCAATGGCGAGCCCGGCGATGACCGTGGCGTCCATGCCAATGGCGAGCCCGGCGATGACCGTGGTGTCCATGCCGAACCCGGCGATGACAAAAGGAGCTGATTCCCGCTGATTCCAATACAACACAAAACCCTGTGGGAGCGGCGGTGCGGCGATCCGACTTGCTCGCGAAGGCGGTGGGTCAGTCAACAACTTCTTTGACTGTCACACCGCCTTCGCGAACAAGCCCGCTCCCACAGTAGATTGTGTGAACCCTATCCTTACAACCCACCCTCGGACTGATCCAGCGCCTCGCGCAAGAACTCAACCAGCACCTGCACCGGCCGCGAACTCTGACGATGCTGCGGATACACCGCCGATAACGTCAGCGGCTCGGGGCGCACATCCTCCAGTACCTCCACCAGCCGTCCATCCTTCAGTGCCGAGCCGACGATGAACGCCGGCAAATACGTGATCCCCAGGCCGGCGATAGCCGCATCCCTGAGCACCTCGCCGTTGTTGACCCGCATCCGACCGGTGACGTTGACCGTTAGCGGCTTGCCCTGCCCCGCAAAACGCCATTGCACCTGTCGACCATGGCCGTACGGCAGACAGTCATGAGCGTGCAAATCCTCAGGTTTAAGCGGTGTGCCGCGCTCGGCCAGGTACCCGGGGCTGGCGCAATACACCCGCTGGATCGAGGCGATCCGCCGGGCAATCAAGGTCGAGTCCTCGAGCGTGCCGATGCGCAACGCCAGGTCGTATCCCTCACCCAGCAAATCCACAGGCCGATCGCTCAAATCCATCTCCACCGTCACGTCGCGATAGCGCTGCAAAAACACCGGCAACAGGCAGCCCAGATGCGCCAGTGCGAACGACAGCGGAGCGCTCACACGAAGGGTCCCGCGTGGCTCGGTGGTCTGGCCGGCGATGCCCTGCTCCACTTGTTCGACTTCGCTGAGCAGGCGCAAGGCTGACTCGTAATAGCTTTGCCCCAGCGGCGTGACATCCAGTCGCCGGGTCGAGCGATTGAGCAGGCGCACGCCCAGGCGCTCTTCGAGTTGCATCAAGCGACGGCTGACAAACTGCTTGGACAGCCCCAGTTGATCGGCGGCAGCCGTGAAGCTTCCAGAGTCCATCACCTGGCAAAAAATACGCATATCTTCGAAGGGGTTCATTGTCACTTCCTGGTTGACAGTCAAACACTTTATAGCCGCTTTTTCCTTTCCTGACACAGTATTAATCTGCTCCGCACTCAAGCGGGCGACGACTCCCTCGCCACAACAGCACCCTCCACCTGCGCGACCTCATTTCTACTGGAGCATTCCCATGTCCTTTCTCCTCGGTCACCTGCTCTCCCTGAGCACCCTGCTGCTGGCCATCGACGTCCTGCTCTGGCACCTCGCGCCATTCAAGCATCGCGTCAGCCGGGTCGGTGTGCGCCTGGCGCTGTTTGTGCTGTTCGGCGCGATGCTCATCAATGCTGGCGTCAGCCCGTTGCAGGCGCCGTTGTTTGCCGATGATCGCGTGGCGCAACTGGGGGCCACGGCGCTGGGGATTCTCTGGTGGCTGTACGCGGCGCGGGTGCTCACCGAAGTGATCGGCCTGGCCCTGATGCGGCGCATCGGCCACAGCGGCAGGCTGTTGCAGGATGTCATCGGCGCACTGGTGTTCCTGATTGCGGTAGTGGCCGCCGCCGGCTACGTGCTGGAACTGCCCGTGAAAGGTTTGCTGGCGACCTCCGGCGTCGTCGCCATCGTAGTGGGCCTGGCATTGCAGAGCACCTTGAGCGACGTGTTCTCCGGCATCGTGCTCAACACCACCAAGCCGTACCAGGTCGATGACCGGGTTTCCATTGACGGTATTGAAGGCAAGGTGCTGGACATCGACTGGCGTGCCACCCACCTGCTGACCAGCGCCGGCAGCACCGCGGTGGTGCCGAACTCGGTGGCGGCCAAGGCGAAGATCGTCAATCTCAGCCGCCCGTTCAACATGCACGGCGTGTCGATCAGCATTCAGGTACCCAACCATATTCGTCCGCGTCGAGTACTCGATGCCCTGGACCGCACCCTTCAGGGCAGCAGCAGTCTGCTGCTAGATCCGGCGCCCAAAGCCGTGCTCAAGGAAGCCGGCGAAACCATGTCCGAATACGTGGCCAGCGGCTTCATCGCCGAATTGGGCAAAAAGGGTGAAGTGCGCAATCAACTGTTCGACCTGGCCCATCGGCACCTCGAAGCGGCAGGCATCTCCCGGCAACCCGATGGCGTGATCGAGCCGTCGACCCGCGCACGGGCACTGCTCGACGAAGTGAAGATCTTCCGCTCCCTGAGCGCCGAGGAACGGGATCGCCTGGCCCAGAACATGGTGGCGCAGCAATACGCGGCCGGAGATGTGGTGCTGGACCTGGAGGAAGTACCGGACAGTCTGTTCATCATCGCCACCGGAGTGGTCAGCGCCACCGTCCCCGACGGCAGCACGCAGATCGAAGCCGGGCGCATGGGGCCGAGTGAAGTCATGGGCGAACAAAGCATCCTCGCCGATACGCCGTCCCAGGCACGGTTCACCGCCATGACCTCAAGCATCATCTACCGCCTCGACAAATCCCTGACCCGCAACTGCATGGCGCAACGTCGGGAGGTCGATCGGGCGTTGAACAAGCTGCAAGCGGTGCGCCAGCAGAACAGCCGGATGGCGTTGATGGCCAAACCGGTGGCGGTCAGGAAAGGTGGTTTTTTGGGGTGGTTGCAGAGTCGATAAGCGGATGTGAACACAAAACCCTGTGGGAGCGAGCTTGCTCGCGATAGCTTTCTGTCAGTCAACCTATGTGTCGACTGATACGCCGCCATCGCGAGCAAGCTCGCTCCCACAGGTGTACGTCTTACTTGGCCGTGAATTTCATGTAGCTGTTGATCAGGTTGCGATAGTTCGGCAGGCGTTCCGACAGCAGGTTGGCCAGGCCTTCCATGTCATTGCGCCAGTCGCCTTGCAGCTCGCAGGCCACGGAGAACCAGTTCAGCAGGTGCGCACCGGCGGCCGACATGCGTGCCCAGGCCGCTTGTTGCACGGTGGTGTTGAAGGTGCCGGAAGCGTCGGTCACCACAAACACCTCAAAGCCTTCGGCAATGGCCGACAGGGTCGGGAATGCCACGCACACGTCGGTCACCACACCGGCGATGATCAGTTGCTTGCGACCGGTGGCCTTGATCGCCTTGACGAAGTCTTCGTTGTCCCAGGCGTTGATCTGGCCCGGGCGGGCAATGAACGGCGCGTCCGGGAACTGCGCCTTGAGCTCCGGCACGATCGGGCCGTTCGGACCGCTGTCGAAACTGGTGGTGAGGATGGTCGGCAGTTTGAAGAACTTGGCGATGTCGCCCAGCGCCAGCACGTTGTTCTTGAACTCGTTGGGCGAGAAATCCTGTACCAGCGAGATCAGACCGGTCTGGTGGTCGACCAGCAAGACCACGGCATCGTCTTTGTTCAGGCGTTTGTACGGAACGTTGCTCATTGGAAGCTCCTTGATGGATGGTTGTTGCATACCGCGCCGCCCTGTTGGGTCGGCGCTTTTTTGAATGCGTCAGAAGGCAAAACACGAGCAGCCAAAAGCGCCCCAGAAACCGGCGAAATCGCTGACCGGCGCGTTCGACAGGCGCGCCCGCTCATGGCTGTGGGAATGCACCGCACACGGCCCGCTGCAGTGGTGAACCTGGGCCTGCATCGGCGACGTCGGGCGCCAGTGGCCCGGCACTTTCACCACCGGCGACCAGTCCGGCAGTACCGGCACGCTGGCCGGCCCGAGCTTCTCGAAGTCACCGGCGCCGTACACTACTTTGCCGCCGACCACCGTCAACACCGACTCGATCCACTTGATCGCCTCTTCATCGACGCTGAAAAAATCCGCGCTGAGGGCGGCGACGTCGGCCAGTTGCCCGACCTTGATCTGGCCTTTCTTGCCTTGCTCCGACGAGAACCAGGCGCTGCCGTGGGTGAACAGTTCCAGCGCCGTCAGGCGTGAAAGACCTTCGGCGTGCAACTCCATGCCACCGACGGTGCGGCCGCTGACCATCCAGTACAGCGAAGTCCACGGGTTGTAACTCGATACCCGCGTGGCGTCGGTGCCGGCACCGACCGGTACACCCTCGGCCAGCATGCGCTTGATCGGAGGCGTCGCTTCGGCCGCTTTCGCGCCGTACCGCTCGACGAAATACTCGCCCTGGAACGCCATGCGATCCTGAATCGCGATGCCACCGCCCAGCGCCCTCACCCGCTCGATGTTCTGCGGGGTGATGGTTTCGGCGTGGTCGAAAAACCACGGCAAGCCGTTGAACGGAATGTCGCGGTTGACCTTCTCGAACACGTCGAGCATGCGGCTGATGGATTCGTTGTAGGTGGCGTGCAAACGGAACGGCCAGCGTTGCTCGACGAGGTGACGCACCACTGGTTCCAGTTCGGCTTCCATGGTTTGCGGCAGGTCCGGGCGCGGCTCGAGGAAGTCTTCGAAGTCCGCCGCCGAGAACACCAGCATTTCCCCGGCGCCGTTGTGCCGCAGGTAATCGTCACCCTGGTGCAGCTTCACGCTGCCGGTCCAGTTCTTGAAGTCGGTCAGCTCTTCCTTGGGTTTCTGGGTGAACAGGTTGTAGGCGATGCGCACGGTCAGTTGCTCATCCTTCGCCAACTGCTCGATCACCTGGTAATCGTCCGGATAGTTCTGGAAACCACCGCCGGCATCGATGGCACTGGTCAGGCCCAGGCGGTTGAGTTCGCGCATGAACTGGCGGGTCGAGTTGACCTGATACTCCAACGGCAGCTTCGGCCCCTTGGCCAGGGTCGAGTACAGAATCATCGCGTTGGGCCGCGCCACCAGCATGCCGGTCGGCTCGCCATTGGCGTCGCGAACGATCTCGCCACCCGGCGGGTTCGGCGTGTCGCGGGTGTAACCGGCTACGCGCAAGGCAGCGCGGTTGAGCAAGGCACGGTCGTACAGGTGCAACACAAACACCGGGGTGTCCGGTGCCGCCTGGTTGAGCTCGGCCAGGGTCGGCATGCGCTTCTCGGCGAACTGGAATTCGTTCCAGCCACCGACCACCCGCACCCACTGCGGCGTCGGCGTGCGGTCGGCCTGATCCTTGAGCATGCGCAAGGCATCGGCCAGGGACGGTACACCTTCCCAACGCAATTCAAGGTTGTAGTTCAAGCCACCACGGATCAAATGCAAGTGCGAGTCGTTGAGCCCGGGAATCACACAACGGCCCTTGAGGTCGATCACTTGGGTGCTCGAGCCACGCAGGGCCATGGCCTCGGCATCACTGCCCACCGCGACAAAGCGACCGTCGCTGATCGCCACCGCGCTGGCGAGCGGCTTTTCGCGGTCAACGGTATGAAATTGGCCATTGAACAGAATCAGATCGGCGTTCATCACGGTTCCTCGTGCAAAGTAGCGGGAGACAGCCAGGGCGCGAACAGACGCGTCGCCATGGGCATGAAGATGTAAACCACCGAGAGCACGATGGTCAGGGTGATCAGGAACGTGGCCACCACGTAGTTGGAGAGCAAGGCGTTGAGCCGCAACAACGGCCCCCAGAGCAGCGGCACCAGCAAGGTGTGCGGCAGGATCACCAGCAACGTCACCACGGCCTGCTTCCAGCGCGGCGGTGGCGTACCGGCTTCGGCCTGGGGCGAGAACCAGAACTCGTTGACCGGATTGACTTCGGTCTGGTCGCCATCGGCCAGCATCGGCGCGGCTTCGTCGACCAACGCCTGGCGTTGCGGCGAATCGAGCCAGTTCTGCATCGCCTCGGTCGAGCAAAAGCGCAGCACGCAGGTATAGGTGTCGAGGCCGGCGTTCTTGCCGCGCACCACATCCACACCCAGGTGCCCGACATTCTGCGCGGCCACCTTGACGATGTTGCGCAACCAGGCTTCATAAGGCACTTCAAAACCGGCCTTGACCCGGTGCTTGACGATCAGCGTCACCACTTCATCAGGCCCGGGACTTGCCGGCTCACGGCGATTGAGATCAGACATAACGCAAGGCTCCGGCGAAACGGATATTGAGCGCCAGCCGTCCCGGCCCGGCGATGAGAATGCTGGTGAATACGATCAGCAACAGCCAGCCGAACTGACCTTCGAAGAGGGTCCACTGCGGATGCACAAGCAACATCGACACCCACAGCAAAAACAGAACAGGCAAACACGCCAGACGCACCAGCAACCCGCCGACGATCAGCAGCGGGCACACCACCTCGGCGAAGATCGCCAGCATCAGCGTCAGGTTTGCGCCCAGGTGGAAAGGGTCTTCGATGTTCTGCAACTCGGCACTGTAGTAAAGCAGCTTGGGCAAACCGTGCACCCACAATACAAACAACCCGCCGCTGACCCGCAGGAACAGCAGCCCCCAGTCTTGCGCCCGATCATCTCGTCGCGAAGTGTCCATGGCCCACCTGCACCAATGAAAAACCACCGGCGTCGATGCGCCGGGACAGGATTCGATAGTGCCGGGACGGGGGGAGGAAAAATTGAATGTACGTGCTCTGTTTTCTGTGTGGACCGAGAACTGTCCATCGACACAGATCCTTGTGGGAGCGAGCCTGCTCGCGATTGCGGCATTACATCCGGCATTGATGTGGGCTGATCCACCGCAATCGCGAGCAGGCTCGCTCCCACAGGGTTACTCGTTACTGGCTGCTACTCGGCTAGCCTTGCAGGTCGAAATTATCCAGCGCCCGATTCACCGCCTGCTCGTCGAGCATGGTGATCTGTGCTGACAAGTTTTAAACGGCGGAATGCGATAGGCGCTCAAATTTTCGCTGGCAGCGAAGCGTTTATGGAGATAGTAAGGGTCACTTGCGGTGAGTACTGTTCCGGTGCCTCGTTAAAGCTTGCGTGTTTCTGAAACTGGAGGAACATGTTTCGCATTTGAACGGGTGATCCTGGGTGTGGATCTTTTTGTGTCTAGTCAAAGCCGACTCCTCAATAAAAATTGCGCTGCAAACGTCACATGTGTGCTGCCTCTCTGGGGAGTGATTTTTTATCATGTGATATTTCAGTGATCGAGGAGACCGAAGCCTGGAACTGCACACTCCACATGAGTAGGGTGTTTCGTTGGAGTGGGTCCGTTCATGGGTCGATAAATTGCCACGTTGTGTAAACCTCTTATTGCAGACGTCACACACAAAAGGCTGATCCCCGGCATGGATCCGTAGGTGGCGCTTAAGACCTGCATTGCTTGTCAGTCTTTTGTGGCATTGCGGACAATCAAACCACTTCCTCACAGTATTTGCCTGACCTGCACCACCCCCATAAGCCGCAGCGGAAGTCGAGGGCTGGGGATCAGCCGGGATGGAGGGGAACGCCGTTCGACTGGGACCGGGCTTAGGGGAAGCTGGTGCCAAACCCGCAACCCCAACAGGCACTACTGGGGTAACAGGTCTCGGGCCCGGCAGGAACAACTCCGCCTCTGGACCCGGGAAGAATTCCATTAGTTCGAGCAACGTTGGTTCCTCTCCAACATTCGCATGCCCACCCTCATTCAAAGGCATGTTTGCAGAAGGCCCCTCGCCCACCTCAAGCGCACCTTGATTACCCATGGCGCCGCTTTGCTCCAGTGACTGGAAAATTGCAGCCAATACGTTCGGATCAAGGAGTGGGAGATCCCCCTCCCTCATACGCCCATCACGGTCGATATACCGCACCGGTGAATTGCTCACAAAACAGTAAAGGTTCAAGCCATCCACTTCCCCCGCCGGATCCGGATTGATCCAGCGTTGCTGCCACGGCGCGTAATAGCGATAGCCGTAGTAATACAACCCTGTCACGTCGCGTTCCTTGCCTGAATAACCTCGGGTTTTATAGGTCGCCTTGGCCCCGTGGTGTTCGATCCACCAGGCCCGGCCGCCAAATGGCAGGTACCCCTCTTCGCTCAACACCTCGCCGTGTTCATCGAGTTCCAGCAGACTGGAACCGAGGTGGTCGGTGAGGCTGTAACTCAGGTGATCGTTGTCGACCCCGTTGGGTGGCGCACCGACCCAATGCAGCAGGCGCACGGCATTGCGCCCGGCCTCGGCCTCCAGCACGTGACGCTCCTCGCCATTGGCGGCCCGGTGGATTTCCAGCCCCGGCAGGTAACGCACTTCGCTGAGCACAGTACGCCCGGATGCCAGGGCGCAACGGACTTTGCGCAGGCGTTTGCCACCGCCGCCATAGCGATAGAGTTCGCGGTCGTCCGGGCCCTCTTCCCGCAGCACCGGAGCGACCTGACTCAGCTGGTTACGCGCATCCCAATGCATGAGCTGGCCGCGCAGCAGCTGAGTCTGGTTGCCATTGCCGTCGAACTCGCGGTCGAAGTCAGGCGGTGAATCGCCGTCGTGGTGAATCACGCTGCGGTTGCTGTCACTGGCCACGACCCAGCGACGGGTGAACGGCTGCTCGCCCAGGTGACGCAAGAGCACAACGTTGTTGCCGGCGTCGTACTCATATTCTTCGCGGTAGTTGACCTGCGCGTTCGGGTCGTTGGCGGCGCGGTAGACCTCACGGCCGGTGGCGCTGATCAGGCGGTCGCGAGTGTCGTAGGTATAAGTGCCGACGGGATCGATGCGCTGGTTCTTGAAGTAAGTGGTGGCCTTGGACCGGTCATCGACTTGCAGCAGATTACCGACCGGGTCGTAGGCGTAATGCAAATCCTGGCGCAAGAGTTGGCCAGGGCGCCCGGCGCTCAAGCGCTGCAGACGCATGTCCTCGGGGAAAAATTCAGCGCAGGTGACCACGCCGTTGCCCGCTTGTTCCTCTTCGACCATCCCGACTGCGTTGTAACGGATATCGCTGACCAGCGGGAACTCATCGGCCCCCATGGGCTGCAAAAAAACCTCGCGCAATTGCCCGGCGCACGTGCGGCCGAAACGACGACGGTTGAGCATCGCATCGGTTTGCGAAGTGACTTCACCGAGGGCGTCGTAGCGCCAGCGACTGTCCAGTCCGGGGCCCGCCTCCAACAGGACATCGCGCGCCTCGACCTCGGCCGGCCAGTTCACCGGGTCCAGGGACTTGAGGAAATGGCTGGTCTCCAGCAATGGCAAACCGTGCACATCGTAATCGGGCATGTGCCGGGTGGTGGCCGGGTCGTCATGACGAATCAACTGACCACACTGGTTGCGAGGGCTGCCACCGGGGTCGCCATAGAGAAAGCGCTCGACGACCCGCGGCTCTCCACTCTCCAACTGCTCGGTAATGGCCAAGGGGCGCAGTTGCTCGTCGTAGGTATGTTGCGCAGAGCTGCGACTGTCCCAACGCTGCAGCAGCTGATTGGCCTGACCGGGTAACGACAATGTCCAGCCGGCATCGACACTGACATTCAACAGCAGGTTGCCGGACAAGGTAGGGACCGAGGTGCGGTTCGGCCCTCGCCCTTCACAGAAAAAACGCGGATCCTGACGCTCGACTTCACGGCCCTGCGGATCGAACACCTGCCGTGTGATATGCGGTTGTGCCGGTTGCTGCACATCGCGGCGAGCAAAAGCGACCGCGCGCACTGTCAGGCCTCGCGGATCAATGACCGTGAGGCTTGGCGTATGGGTGTGCAAGCTTGGGCTGTTCATGCCGTATGAATAACATGCAGTGCCGGGGGCGGCTACTGACAGAAATGACAGTGGGTGAGGTAGGGCTGGTCAGGCCGCCTTCGCGAGCAAGCCCGCTCCCACAATTTGACCGAGTACATTTGAAAGAAGTTGGTTGGCTGTCAGACCGCCATCGCGGGCAGGCTCGCTCCTGCATTTGATTTTAATTTTTGACCATGTCGAGTGGGCGGAAGATCAAGATCAAAAGATCGCAGCCTTCGGCAGCTCCTACAGGGGGACTGCGTTTAGTCGAAAGAGATTGGTCGGCCCACGTACAGCCCCACCACTCATCAGGCCGAGCGGATGAATGCCGCAGCAACGGATATGCCCCCAATCAGGAGGTAATATCCAAAGCCAAAGACATGAACTGCCCAATCCGCGCCCGCAACCACCGCTCCGCCGGATCATTGTCATGCACCCCGCTCCAGGCCATCGACAACTGCGCCGCCTCAATCTCGAACGGCGGATCCTCGGCGCGCAACCCGCACCCCTCGACCAACGCACAGGCCGCATAATCCGGCACGGTAGCAATCATCTCGGTGCCCGCCAGCAACGCCCGCAACCCACTGAACTGCGGCACCCCCAGCACCACGCGACGACTGCGCCCGACCTTCGCCAGATCCAGATCGATATTGCCGCTCAAGTCACCGGAAAACGACACCATCGCATGGGGCCGTTCACAGTACTCATCCAGGGTCAGCGGCCCCGGCCGGGTATCACCGCGCAGCACTTTGCAGGGAATATCGCGCAGCTTCTTGCGCTTGGCATTGGCCGGCAGGTCCGTGGTGTAGCTCACGCCCACCGAGATTTCCCCCGACGCCAGCAACGCCGGCATCAACAGGTAATTGGCCCGCCGCACAACCACGACGATGCCCGGTGCCTCCTCTTGCAATTGACGCAGCAACGGCGGAAACAAACCGAACTCGGCATCGTCCGACAGCCCGATGCGGAACACATCGCAACTGGTCGCCGGATCGAACTCCTTGGCCCGGCTGACCGCACCGGAAATGGTGTCCATCGCCGGCTGCAGCTCCTTGAGAATCGCCAGCGCCCGCGCCGTCGGCTCCATGCCGCGACCGTTGCGCAGCAGCAACGGATCGTCGAACAGATCACGCAGTCGCCCCAGCGCGGCGCTCACCGCCGGTTGACCCATGAACAGTTTTTCCGCGACGCGGGTCAGGTTCTTTTCGAACATCAGCGCCTCGAAAATCACCAGCAGATTCATGTCGACGCGACGCAGATCATTACGGTTCATAGGCACGGTTCCCTTGTGTGTTCGGCCAGGCGCGAGGTTGGGAAGTGTGTCTGACTTTACCCAGGCCGTCCCGCGCTTAACGAGGAATTAACAACGATTAACTCGCAAGCCAGAGCCTTCGGGTCCAAAAATGAAGCCTACCGACTCGGACATTTACCATGGCTCACGTTCAGCAAAATGCCGCGCCCGCGCCATTCACGCCTGTGCCAAAGAAAAGCACCGGCGGCCTCAGCCCGCAGCGCGAACGGCTGGTTAAACAACTGATCCTCGAGCGCCTCGGCGACAGCCTGGAAGTCACTGAACTGGCACAGGCGTGCGCCCTCTCGCGCAGTCATTTCTCCCGCGCCTTCAAGTGCAGCACCGGACTCTCGCCGCAGGACTGGATTCGCCGGCAACGCATAACCCTGGCCAAGCAATTGATCCAGCACACCGACATGAGCCTGACGCAGATCAGCCTCGAATGCGGTTTCTGCGATCAGGCGCACTTCTGCCACCTCTTCACCCGCAGCGAAGGCATCAATCCGTTTGCCTGGCGCTGTCAGAGGGTGGCTGGACTTAGAAGCAAAAGATCGCAGCCTTCGGCAGCTCCTACAGGCATGCACGCTACCGTGTAGGAGCTGCCGAAGGCTGCGATCTTTTGATCTGGCTTTTCAACCTTTCAAGAACGCCAACAGGTCAGCGTTGAGCTGATCCTTGTGGGTGTCCGTCAGCCCGTGAGGGGCGCCCGGGTAGATCTTCAGGGTCGAGCCTTTCACCAGTCTGGCCGAGGAGACACCCGCCGCCTCGTAAGGCACGACCTGATCCGCGTCGCCATGCACCACCAGCGTCGGCACGTCGAACTTCTTCAAGTCTTCGGTGAAGTCGGTTTCCGAGAACGCCTTGATGCAGTCATAAGCATTCTTGTGGCCGGCCAGCATGCCTTGCATCCAGAACCAGTCGATCATGCCCTGGGACGGTTTCGCGCCGGGCTTGTTGAAGCCGAAAAACGGCCCGCTGGCGAGGTCGATGTAGAGCTGCGAGCGGTCGGCCAGCGAGGCCTGGCGGATGCCGTCGAACACTTCTAGTGGCAAGCCACCGGGGTTGGCTTCGGTCTTGAGCATCAGGGGCGGCACCGCGGAAATCAGCCCGGCCTTGGCCACGCGGCCAGTGCCGTGGCGACCGATGTAGCGCGCCACCTCACCACCGCCGGTGGAG
>Ga0209050_1003236_pt1 | contig 12273 bp, 11 predicted proteins | sample Araplavi_mTSA_r2_FD_184276 | JGI IMG/M metagenome (GOLD analysis project Ga0209050, IMG submission 184276) | Arabidopsis root microbial communities from North Carolina, USA - plate scrape MF_Cvi_mTSA_r2 (SPAdes) (version 2) | ecosystem: Host-associated > Plants > Roots > Endosphere | place: USA...
AACCCCGCCGGAGCGGCGGAGTTCCCCATGATCCCGGCCTGCATTGCAGATTGGTGCGGGCGAAGGGACTCGAACCCCCACATCTTGCGATACTGGTACCTAAAACCAGCGCGTCTACCAATTCCGCCACGCCCGCAGGTGTTTTCGGCCGGGTGCACGAAATCGCGCGCTGCCGCGCACGCCCGTGCGGGCCGCGCGGGGCTATAGCAGACGCGTCGCCGAGGGCAAGGGCGGAAAGCCGCCCGTTCCGCTGGCGGAACATGCTTGGCGCCCGCTGGCGGAACATGCACCGCGCCCGTTCGTTGGTTAACTCAAGGAGAGTGACAATGACAAGCAGCCGCGACCCGCTTCCCAAGCCGAAACCCGACACGATCGAACCGATGGCGCCGCCCGAACAGCCGGTGCAGCCCATCCCGCAAGAAGACCCCGCCGGCCAGCCCACCGAAATCCCCGGCCGCCCCGGCGGCGGCGACATCGACCAGCCCGGGCGCGGGCCTGACGAGGTGCCGCCACAGCAGGTTTGACGTCCCGTTTTCGTCGGCCCCGCTTTCGTTGGATGACGAAGATTAGATTGCTCAGCAATACTTGACCTCTCCGCTCACGCTCCGCACGATGCGCCGCAGGGGAGAGAGATATGAAATTCACCGCTGCCGTCGCGCTGCTGCTGGCAACCACCGCGCCCGCCATTGCGCAGGACACCATCCTCTATCGCGGCGGGCCGATCGTCACGATGGACGGCGACACCCCGCAGACCGTCGAGGCCGTCGTCACCGCCGGCGACCGCATCGCGTTCGCCGGCCCCGAAAGGCAGGCGCGCAAGGCCGCTGGCAAAGACGCCGCCGTCTACGACCTCAAGGGCGCCACCCTGCTCCCCGGCTTCATCGACGCCCATTCACATTTCACGGTCGCGACGATGAGCGCGGGCGGGCTCGACCTCCGCGACAAGGCGCTTGGCCCGATCACCGACATCGCCGGCGTGCAGGCGGCTATCCGCAGCCGGATCGCCCGCACCCCGGCCAGGCCCGGCGGCTGGATCACCGTCTGGCAGTTCGATCAGGAAACGCTCGCCGAAAAACGGTACATCACCCGTGCCGAACTCGACGCGATCGCACCCGACCGTCCGCTCGTCGTCCTCCACGTCTCGCTCCACGGCGCGGTCGCGAACAGCGCCGCGCTGAAAGCCGCGGGCATCGACGAGAGCACGCCGGTCCCGCCCGGCGGCATGATCCTCCGCGACGATGCGGGCAAGCTCAATGGCGTGCTGCTCGAAAAGGCGATGTTCCTGATGCTCGCCAAAATGCCGCAGCCGACTGCGGAGCAGAAGCTCGCCGCGCTCGACGCCGCGCAAAACGCCTATTTCGCCGAGGGCTATACGCACGCGCAGGACGGCGCCACCCTGCCCCCCGACGTCGCCTTCCTCACCTCTCCGCAAGCGCGCGAGCGCCTCAAGATCGACCTCGCATTGCTCCCCTTCTCGACCGGCCTCGATGGGCTGCTCGCCAACCCCGACCTCAAATTCGGCAGCTACCAGGGCCACGTCAAGCTACAGGGGATCAAGTTCGTCCTCGATGGCTCGGTCCAGTCGCGCACCGGCTTTTTTACCCGCGACTATAAGCGCGGCAGCCCCGAAGGGCATCATCCCTGGCACGGCGAACCCGTCCTATCCGAGGCCGAATTCCTGACGCAGGCGAAAAAGGTTCACGACCGCGGCTGGCAGCTATTCGTTCACGCCAATGGCGACGCCGCGATCGACATGGCGATCAGCGGCTTCGACGCGCTCGGAATCAAGGCCGCCGACAACCGTCGTCCGATCGTGATCCACTCGCAATTCCAGCGCCGCGACCAGCTCGCCGCCTATAAACGCATCGGCGTCGGTCCCGCCTATTTCTCGAACCACACATGGTATTGGGGCGACGTCCATCGCACGAATTTCCCGGCCGAAGTCGTCGATTTCATAAGCCCGCTGCGCTCGGCGCGCGCGGCGGGACTGACGCCGTCGAACCACAGCGACTACAGCGTCACCCCGCTCGACACGCGCTTCATGCTCTGGACCTCGATGGCGCGCGTCTCGCCGACGGGCGTCGTCAGCGGCGCGGGCGAGCGCCTGAACGCCTATGAAGCTTTGCAGGCCCTCACCGCCGGCCCCGCCTGGCAGGCCTTCGAGGAAGACCGCAAAGGCCGCATCAAAGTGGGCCTGCTCGCCGACTTCGTCATTCTCGACAAGAACCCGCTGGCGACGCCGGTCGACGACATCAAGGACATCCGCGTCCTCGAAACGGTAAAGGAAGGGCGGCCCGTTTGGAAAGCCGTGCGTTAGCGCAGCACAGCCCGGGCCGCCCGTCGATCAGGGTTGTGCCGCGACGGGATCGCTGGCCGGCGTGTCCGGCGCGTTCACTGTCTCGGTCACCTGCTTGCCGCGCGCATAGGTGAAAACGCCCTCGACCGGCATCACCCGGTCCACCTCGATGCCGAACCAGTTGGCCCGCGGCCCCGCGGGCTTGAGCGCCGCAGGAACCACGCTCCCCGCGGGAAGCCGTGCGTCCGCGAACGCCGCACCGCCGAGTTTGAACGGCGTCGTTCCGTCCGGATTGTTCATTGCCAGAAGATCGAGGGCGACGACCTTGCCCGCCGGCGCGTCGAAGGACACCGTGCCGAGGCAGGCGCAGGTGGCCCCGACAGCATAGAAAATATACGCGCCCGCCGGCGCCTCCTGCAGATACACCGACCCGTCGACCTTGCTGAAGCGGTTTTGCGGACCGAGAAACATCGTGTGCTTCTGCTCATAGCTCGGATAGCCGAAATTCTCCATTGTCGGCTCGGTGGGTTTCCGGCGCTTGTTCGGATCGCTGCCGGCAACCTTCGCCTCGAGCTCGATCGACGCGACACGTTTTCGCCACGACTGATGCGCGCGGGCAAAGGCTTCCGCCCTGTCCGCTTCATGCGCAGCGGCGGCCTCTTCGCTGGGAAGGCGCATCAAGACCGGCGTAATCTGGGCCGGTGAGCGCACCAATATATAGGCCTTGGCAGGGTCGAGCGTCACCGGCTGCGGCTTGTCTGTGATCGCCTTTGTCGCCCATTTTTCTTTCTTCTCTTTCTTTGCGGGCTTTTCAGCTGCGGCCGCGGAGGTCGACAGTGCCAGCGACGCTGCCGCGACGATGATGAGACAACGCGCGATCATATTCCTAGCTCCCCGGTCACGGGTTTCGTCCCCGACGCCACTTTCGCCTGCTGCGCCAGCATCGCCTGCCGCTTGCTTTCCTCCTCGCCGGAAAAACCTTCCTCGAAGTGGAATTCCTGCCACAAATCCTTCTGGAGGCCGTATCGCGCATAGCCCTTGTACCCCATGCAACGGCGCATGTTGGTGCGGCGCAGGCTGCGCTTGTTGGCCGATCCGACGATCGCTTCGGCCAGCAGGTTGCCAAGGATTCCGCCCGCGGCGCCCGCCATCGTTCCCGCATAGGGATAGGGCGCCTGCGCATATTGCAGGCCGCTTTGCAGCCCCTGCGACATGCCGTCGCACTCGCGCAGGTCCGCCAGTGCTTCCTCGAAGCCCGTATCGGCGCGATGGAAATAGAAATATTTGTCGTAATCCGCCCGGTCGGCATCGGTCTCGGTGAAGTCCAGCTTGGGCATCACCACCGTTGCCGGATCGGGTATGATTTTCGTGACGTCTTCGGTTTTCGCAACGTCCGCAGCCGCAACCGGCGCCGCCCACATGGCGACGGCGGCCAGCAACGGGCCGCCCATTCTGATAGCCCCCATTTACTCCCCCCATTTTTTCGGGGCCGCATGATCCCCCGGCCCCGATCCATTGATGCTGCAGTAAAGGGGACGCGGCAAGGGGGGATCGTAGGCAATTGATCCGATCTGGCAATATTGCGGTGCACACCCCGCCGCTCCGATAGATCAGGGGATGATGCGCTTCGCTTCGACGTCGGCCAGCATCGCCTTCAACGCCGCAGCGTCATACCAGCGCCCGTTCGCCATCACGCCGAGCGGCGCGCGCAGCGTCGAGGGCTTTTTAAGCGGATTGTCCGCAACCAGCAGCAGATCGGCGCGATAGCCCGGCGCCACCAAGCCGAACTTCGCCGCCCCCGGCACCATCTTCGCGATGAATTCGCCCGGCGTGCGCGTCGCCGCCGACAGGACCTGCCAAGGCGTCAGTCCCGCGCTGAGCATCGCGTCGATCTCGCCCTGCAGCGCAAAGCCGGGCACCAGCCCCGGAATCGACGGCGCGTCGCCCCCGGTGATCAGCGGCACGCCGCTATCCGCCATCGCCTTCACGAAACGCCCCTCGAACGCAACGCGCCGCGACAGGTCGACCGCCTTCTTCTGATAGCCCGACCGCGCCCAGTCGATCCGGTCGCCGGGCGACAGGTATCGCGCCTCGGGCGCCGCGAGATACGCCTTCACCGCCTCGGGCTTGCCGAACTGCGCTGCGATTGTGCGATAGGTGAACAGGTCCGACGTCACATACGCCCCGTGCGCCTTCACCAGCGCGATCGCATCGGCGATCCGCGCGTCGGCGGGCGGCGCCTGCGGGTCGCCCGCGGGCGGTTCGGAGAAGAAGCCGTAGAAGAACTCCTCGATATGCGCGACCATCGCCTGCCCCGCCGCCAGCTGTTTCGCGAGCCCGACCGCGGCGACATTATGCCCGACAACGCCGATCCCGTGCACCTTCGCCTCGTCGGCCAGCGCCGCAAACGCCTCGGCCGACAGGTTGGTGTAAACCTTCATGAAGCTGTAGCCGTTCGCCTTCGCCAGCCGCACGATCGCGCGCGCTTCTTCGGGCGTCCGCACCACGAAATGCCCATATTGCGGATCGCCGTCGACGACGAAGGCGGCGAAAATCTGCGGCCCCACGATATCGCCCTTCGCGACGCCCAGCCGGATGCGCCCGACGAACGCATTGGTCGCCTCGCCCATGTTGAGCATCGTCGTGACGCCATTGGCGAGCAGCAGCGAGAGGTCGTCGCGCGCGCTCACATGATTGTGCATGTCGGCGAGCCCGGGCAGCAGCCACGCGCCCTTGCCGTCGACCACCCGCGTCCCCGCGGGCAGCTTTGCCATGATGCCGATGCTCGCGATCTTGCCGTCGGTGACGATCACCGTCGTGCGCGGGATCACGCGTTCGCGGTCCATCGGCACGACGTTGACGTCAGTGAAGACAATCGTCTCCGCCCGCGCGAGACCCGCGCCGGCGATCAGCAGCCAGAGGGTCAGGAGCGCGCGAACTATCGCGCGCATCCTCAGCCCAGCGCCTTCTTCAGCAACTCGTTGACCACCTGCGGGTTCGCCTTGCCTTGCATCGCCTTCATCGTCTGCCCGACGAAGAAGCCGAACAGGGCCTCCTTGCCGCCCTTATACTGCTCGACCTTGTCGGCATTGGCGGCCAGGATCTTCGCGATTTCACCCTCGATCGCGCCGGTATCGCTCGTCTGCTTCAGGCCATCGCGCTCGACGATCACGCCCGCGGCGTCGCCGCTTTCGAGCATCTTTTCGAACACCGCCTTGGCGATCGTCCCCGAAATCGTGCCGTCGGCGACGAGACCGAGCAATTCAGCGGCATGCTCGGGCGAAACCGGCGAGTCCGAAATGTCGCGGCCCATGCGGTTGAGCGCGCCGAACAATTCGCTCGTCACCCAGTTCGCCGCCGCGACCGGCTTCACGCCCGCTTCCAGCAACGTGTCGAACCACAACGCCGCCTCGACCTCGGCGGTCAGAACATCGGCGTTATACGGCGAAATCCCCGCCGCCAGATAACGCGCGCGCTTGGCGTCGGGCAGCTCGGGCAGACTCGCACGGCACTCGGCGAGGAATTCATCGTCGAGTTCGAGCGGCAACAGGTCGGGATCGGGGAAGTAGCGGTAATCATGCGCGTCTTCCTTCGAGCGCATCGAGCGCGTCTCGTTGCGGTCGGGATCATAAAGCCGCGTTTCCTGCACCACCGTGCCGCCGCTTTCGATCAGTTCGACCTGGCGCTTCGCCTCGCCCTCGATCACCGCCATCACGAAACGCACCGAATTGACGTTCTTCGTCTCGGTGCGTGTCCCGAATTCGTCGCCGGGCTTGCGCACGCTGACATTGACGTCGGCGCGCATCGAACCCTCTTCCATATTGCCGTCGCACGAGCCGACATAGCGCAGGATCGAGCGCAGCTTGCGCACATAGGCGCCGGCTTCGGCGGGCGAACGCATGTCGGGGCGCGAGACGATCTCCATGAGCGCGACGCCGCTACGGTTGAGGTCGACGTAGCTCATCGTCGGATGCTGGTCGTGCATCAGCTTGCCGGCGTCCTGCTCGACATGGATGCGCTCGATCCCGATCATCTTGTCGCCGGGAATCCCCGCCTTCTCATCGGCTGCGATCGTCAGCGAACCTTCGCCGACAAGCGGATGATAAAGCTGCGAAATCTGATAGCCCTGCGGCAGGTCGGCATAGAAATAATTCTTGCGGTCGAACCGCGACCATTTGTTGATCTGCGCCTCGATCGCCATGCCCGTGCGCACCGCCTGGCGGATGCACTCACGGTTCGGCACCGGCAGCATGCCGGGCATCGCGGCGTCGACCAGCGACACCTGCGTATTCGGCTCGGCCCCGAACGCCGTCGCGGCGCCCGAGAATAATTTGGCGTTGGAGGTAACCTGCGCATGGACCTCGAGGCCGATCACGACCTCCCACTCGCCGGTTTCGCCCTTGATGCGATAATCGCTCATCTTACCACCACTTCTCGGCGCGAGCATTGAAGCCCGCCCGCTCTTCAATTGCGAGCCCGGCGTTCAGCACGCCCTGCTCGTCGAATGCCTTGCCGATGATCTGCAGCCCCAGCGGCAGCCCTTCGCGGTTCAGCGCCGCGGGAACCGACATCGCGGGCAGTCCGGCGAGGCTCGCGGGCACCGCGAACACGTCGTTCAGATACATCGCCAGCGGATCGGCCATCTTCTCACCCAGCCCGAACGCCGCCGACGGAGCGGTCGGCGCGAGGATCACGTCGCACACCCCGAACGCCGCCTCGAAATCGCGTGCAATCAGCGTCCTAACCTTTTGTGCCTGGGTGTAATAAGCGTCGTAGAACCCTGCCGACAGCACATAGGTGCCGATCATGATGCGGCGCTTGACCTCGGGCCCAAAGCCGTCAGCGCGCGTCGCAGCATACATGTCCTGCAACCCCGCCCCATCGGGCAGGTCGCGCAGGCCGTAACGCACGCCATCATAACGCGCGAGGTTCGACGACGCCTCGGCCGGCGCGATGATATAGTAAGCCGGCAGCGCATATTTGGTGTGCGGCAGGCTGATCTCGACGACCTCGGCCCCCGCATCCTTGAGCATCGCAATGCCCGCGTCCCACATCGCGTCGATGTCGGGATCGATGCCTTCCAAGCGATATTCCTTGGGAATACCGACCGTCTTACCCTTGAGATCGCTCGACAAAGCGGCTTCCCAATTGGGCACCGCCATGTTCAGGCTCGTTGCATCCTTCGGATCGAAGCCCGCCATATTTTCGAGCATGATCGCGCAATCCTTGACGTCGCGCGCCATCGGCCCCGCCTGGTCGAGCGAGCTTGCGAACGCGACGATGCCCCAGCGCGAGCAACGGCCATAGGTCGGCTTGATCCCGCTGATCCCGACGAACGCCGCGGGCTGGCGGATCGAGCCGCCGGTGTCGGTCCCCGTCGCCGCGGGGCACAGCCGCGCCGCGATCGCGGTCGAGCTACCGCCCGACGAACCGCCCGGCGCGAGCGCGGCATTGCCGCCATCCTTGCGCTTCCATGGGCTGATCACATTGCCAAAGTAGGAGGTCTCGTTCGACGACCCCATCGCGAACTGATCGAGATTCAGCTTGCCGAGCATGCCGCAACCCGCGTCCCACAATTTCTGTGAAACGGTCGATTCATAGCGCGGGACAAAGCCTTCGAGCATATGGCTCGCGGCGGTCGTCTGGACGCCGTTCGTCGCGAACAGATCCTTCATCCCGATCGGCACACCCGAAAGCGGCTTCAGCGTCCCCGCCGCGCGATCGGTATCGGCCGCCTTCGCCGCCGCAATCGCATGCTCGGGCGTCTCGACGATAAACGCGTTGAGCAGCTTCGCGCCCGCGACATTGCTATTGAACGCTTCCGCCACTTCGACGGCGGAAAAATCGCCCGCGCGGTGCCCATCGCGGATCTCAGCGACGGTCAGATTGGTAAGCTCGGTCATTATTCGATCACCTTGGGAACACCAAAGAAGCCGTGCATCGCCGCTGGCGCATTCGCCAGCACATCGTCACGGCGGCCACCGCCGGTCAGCGGGTCGGCGTCGACGACATCGTCGCGCAGCCGCAGCACATTCGGGATCACCGCGGTCATCGGCTCGACCCCGGTCACGTCGACCTCGCCGAGTTGCTCGACCCAGCCCAAAATGCCGTTGAGTTCGCCTTCCATCGCGGCGGCTTCGGCATCGCTGATCGCGATGCGCGCCAGCGACGCGATTTTCCTTACTGTTGCCTGATCGATTGACATGGTCGCCCTAACTTTAACGAAGCCGCGCCGCTAGCATCCCGCCCCGTGCGCTTCAAGGTGCGGCTACTCGAAAGTGCCGGATTCGGGCACCCCATCGACCAATATACGGCGTTGCTGGACCGTCTCGACCTCGATCCGCGACTTCGACAGGTCGACCGGCGGTTTTTTAGCCGGCGCGGCCTTCGCCCAATCGCCCTGGCTCCACTGCCCCGCATCATTCTGCGTCACAAAATCGAAATTGAGCGAATCGCCGGGCTCATTCTGTCCGAATACGCCGATCCTCTTATCGTCGAGCCACACCGCAACGCACGACTTCGCGCGGCTGCACATATAGCTGCCAGACACGCGCTCCAGCGCCTCGGCAGGCAGTGGTCGATCCGCCGGAATGACGCGAAGCCGCTCGGCAAAAGGCCTCAGCAAGGTCGGCCCCTCGGGTCCCGTCAGATCCCAGCGGTTCTTCGCCGCCAGCGCCGCCTTCGCCGCGTCGGCGCGCGCCTTGATCGGCGAACGCGCAAGCTCCTTCAGCGCCCCGCGCCCGCTCGGCCCGAAATCATAGGCCAGCGCCGCCCAGTCGAATTTTTCGACCGGCGTCGTTCCCGATTTGAGCCGCGCCAACTGGTCACGCGTCGAAATCGCCCCGAAATCGAGGATCGGAAGCGCGAGGAAAAGCGCGAGCAGCGCCAGCCCGATCGCAAGCTTCTGCTGCAACGGCCGCAGCAGATCGTCGAAATCGCGCCGACCTTTCGCGACCGCCCACACGCCCGCCAATCCATAAGCCAGCGCGATCATCGCCGCGATCACGCCCCAGATGCGCTCGGGGGTCCAGCCGTACTGGATCACGCGCAAATGCATCGAATAGAAAGCGATCCCCGCCAGCGGCAGCACCGCGACAACCAGCACCGGCGCCGCCCAGCGCAGCATCGGGCTCGTCGCGCGGTCGTCGCTGCCATTGCCGATCACCGCATTGGCGAGCAGCACCGCGAACGCCGCGACCGCCATCATCACCGCCGCGGTCGAAAAGCCCGAATCCCAAAGCTTCTGCAGCCCCGTCCCCGCCAGCGAGAGCAGGAACAGCACCAACGCAACCGCGAGCACCGGCGCCAGCACCGCGAGCACCATCATCACCAGCCGCTGCAGCGTACCGACGAGCTTGTCGCGCTCGCGCAGCAGGCCCACGGCGCCACCGAACGCCGCGCCCGCGAGCATCCACCCAAACCATTCGTCGTTGAGCAGGTCGAAGATCAGGTTGATCCCGATCAGCTTGAACATCTGCCCGATCAGCACGGTCAGCAAGAAAGTGATGCCGACAAAAGCCAGCGAAGCCGCCCCGATCACCGCGTCGGTCCACGCATGGCTGTGCAGCCGCTCGTACGGCATCTTCCACAGCTTCCAGAAACGTCCGTCGGGCGCGACGTCGCGCCGCGTCTGGAACAGCGGCGTCGCGACCAGCACCGCGAGGATTCCCGACCAGAACGGCCATTCGACCGGATTGCCCTGAATATTATACGCCGCCGTCTGCCACGCAATCAGCCCGAGGATGACGCCCCAGCCGAGCGCGAACCCCAGCGCCCAGTGCCAGCGGCGCAGCTCGACGCCGAGGACGAACGCCACCGCCGCGACCGCGACACCCGTCGCCAGCGCGCTGCGCCAGTGCGACAGCGCGTCGTCATATTGATGGTCGATGAGCAGGTGGAACGCGAGCCCGGCAAGCGCGCAGATCGCCGCCATGATCCACGGGCGCAGCGGCCAAGGCAGGTCATTCTCATCGAGGCGCGCCGAAACGCGCGACGATCTGGGCGGCGAATCGGGGGCGGCGGGTGCGGTCGCATCGGTCATGCCCCAAAGCCTATCGCGTATCATCATCATGCTGAACTTGTTTCCGGATCGGAATTTAGCATGACGCGTTATTTGTGGCCGAGCCCCGGAGCCGCTAGAGAAGCCCGAAATTCATCTCTCCCGACCGTATGGAACCCAATTTGGCCCGCAAATTTCTCTACGTCATCGCCGCCGTCATCCTGCTGATCCTCGCCGCCGGGGTCGTGTACCAGCTCTTCCCGGGCTGGATCGCGCGCACCGCCTTCGTCCCCAGCACCGAATTCAAGCCGCAGGCCGCAGTCGCGCCCAATGCTTATGACGACCCGAAAATGTGGTTCGCGCGCCCGGGCATGGAGCAAGACCCGTCGGCCTGGCGCCCCGCCGCCGATGGCAGCGAGACCCCCGGCACCGAAGACGCCGGAGCGCCGGCAGGCCAGCTCATCCCGCCCGCCAACGCCGCCCATACGACCGGTGAAACCCCCTTCCCCAAGGGCGACGCTGCGGTCTTCTTCGTCCACCCGACCAGCTACTACAGCCGATCGAGCTGGAACGCGCCGCTTGAGGACCGCGATTCGGACCACCGCGCCAACCTGTTCGTTCAGGGCATGGCCAGCGCCTTTGCCGATGCCGGCGAAATCTGGGCGCCGCGCTATCGCCAGGCGACGCTCGGTGCCTTCCTTGCCGAGGACCGCGTCACCGCGGGCAAGGCGATCGATTCGGCCTATCGCGATGTCGAGGAAGCCTTCGACGCCTTCCTCGCCGCGCAGCCGAAGAACCGGCCGATCATCCTCGCCGGCCACAGCCAGGGCGCACTTCACCTCACGACCTTGCTCAAGACTCGGATCGCCGGCACCCCGCTCGCGAAACGCATCGTCGCAGCTTACGTGATCGGCTGGCCGATCAGCCTCGACACCGATATCGCCGGCCTCGGCCTCCCCGCGTGCCAGACCCCGGAACAGAAGGGCTGCATCCTCGGCTGGGCGAGCTTCGCCGACCCTGCCGACCCGATCATGGTCACCGACGCCTATGACGGCACGATCGGTTTCGACGGCCGCCCGCGCGCGGGCACGCGGATGCTCTGCACCAACCCGCTCACCGGCATCCCCGACACCGAGGCGCCGCCCGTAGCGAATATCGGTACGCTGAAGCCCACCGAGGGCTTCAAGAGCGGGTCGCTGATCGCGGGCAAGATCGGCGCCAAATGCGACGACACGTACGGTTTCCTGATGATCGGCGATGCCGAGATCGCGAAAAATTACGTCGTCGCGGGCTATGTGCTGCCCGGCAACAATTATCACGTCTACGACATCACCCTCTTCTGGGCGAACGTCCGCGCTGACGCGCTCCGTCGCCTCGCGACTTATGAAGGCAAGCCGTCGCCGGTGCCGCCCGCTGCGGCGCCGACGCCTCCTCCGGCCGCGCCTGCAACCGCCACGCCGAAATCCTGACGATGATCACCACCGCCGCCCCCGAATTCGCCGCCCACTTCCCGAACGGCGGCCGCCTCGCGGGCCTCGACGTCGGCACGAAAACCATCGGCGTCGCCTTCTGCGACGTGAACTGGAGCTTCGCGACCCCCGACAAGACGATCATCCGAAAGAAATTCTCGGTCGACCTCGAAACGCTGAAGGCCCTGATCGCGCAGCACAGCACCGTCGGCCTCGTCGTTGGGCTCCCCCTCAACATGGACGGCACCGACAGCCCGCGCACCCAAAGCACCCGAGCCTTCGCGCGCAACCTGCTCCCGCTCGATCTGCCGCTGCTGCTGTGGGACGAACGCTGGTCGACCGCCGCAGTCGAACGCGCGATGATCGCCGCCGATGTCAGCCGCGCCAAACGTGCCGAACGCGTCGACAGCGCCGCCGCCGCCTTCATCCTGCAGGGCGCGATCGACGCGATGACGCGGGGTTGAGCCTGTATATCCTGATCTGGCTAGGCATCGCGAACCTGATCGCGT
>Ga0209050_1003237_pt1 | contig 12267 bp, 6 predicted proteins | sample Araplavi_mTSA_r2_FD_184276 | JGI IMG/M metagenome (GOLD analysis project Ga0209050, IMG submission 184276) | Arabidopsis root microbial communities from North Carolina, USA - plate scrape MF_Cvi_mTSA_r2 (SPAdes) (version 2) | ecosystem: Host-associated > Plants > Roots > Endosphere | place: USA...
TTATCTCCATACCGTCCTTTCACGCATCGCGTATGCGCAAGACATTCCCGACACCCTCGATCGCATTGTGCTCGAAGGGCTGATCACGCACGAACAAAAAGAGGTGCTCTATGGGCAATTGCAAGAGTTAATGCGCAATGACCAGATCGCGTCGTGGTTCAGTGAAGCATGGGATGTGCGCACGGAAATTCCCATTCTCATGCCCGGCGGTGCAGAGAATCGCATCGACCGTCTGCTCATCAAAGACAAGAAGGCCATCGTCATCGATTTCAAAACGGGGGAACCGGCCAAGGCGGATCAGCAACAAGTGTCAGAATACATGGAAATCCTCCGCCAAATGAATTTTACCGACATCTCCGGACATCTGCTTTACATCAAAAAAGGCGAAGTCATCTCCGTGCCCCGTGGCAAACCAAAAGCCGTGCGCAAAATAGACGACAAACAGCTGGGGTTGGGGTTCTAGACCGGAGACCGCATTCAAAAAAATAGCCTTTGCCATATCACACGGCAAAGGCTACTCTCCTCACGATAAATGGGTCGTTAATTGAGCTTGTTGATTTCGGCGTGGCCAAAGATCAGGCCTTTGTTGACGCTGGCATCGCCTTGATACGAAACTTGCGACTCCCCAAAGGCATTTACTTTCAGTTGGTCTTGGGTGTTCAGTTTGATATTGCTTTCGCCAAAAATGTTGGCGGTGGTGGAGTAGCTCTTCAATTCCTGGGTGTCGATCTTGTTCTCGCCAAAGAGTTTATACTTCTGATATTCCGCTTTGCCGCCTTTGATCCGGAGTTTGTTCTCGCCGTAGAGGCTGGTCTTCAGGTATTCGGCTTTCACCGAAGCGAGGTTGATCTCGTTTTCGCCATAGGCCTTCAAAACAAATTTCTCAGCGCGCAGCGGGGTGGTACAGGTAAGCTCCTGGTTGCCGCGGATTTCAAGATGTTCCAATTCTTTATAGGTCACATACGCCGTTACGCTCACATTGTGGTAGATGCTGCGTTTGCTATGGGGGTTCACGAATTCGTTCCGCTCGGTCACCTTAGCGTCGTCCAGGTAAACACGCAGGGTGTGGTGTTGTACTTTGATGTTGATTTTGTCGGCGGTCACGTTATTATAGACCAGGCGGATGCCTTCGTGGTCGCCTTGTTCCAGAATGAGGTTCACGCGGGGAGAGACCACCACTTTGCGGAAGGGCTTCAGGTCTTGGGTGAGTTCTTTTGTTTCCTGCGCGCAGGCCACCTGCACGGCGACGGCGAACAACACGAGGGAGAGGAGTTTTTTCGGGAATTTCATAAAGCTTGTGTTAATGCGTTTCAATTTTTTTGAAGGGGTTTGTTGTTAGACACCCCACCTTCGATCTACCCCTATTGCCCTTCCGGATTTTTTTCCGGATTGGGCTGGATACTATGAAGACTTAAAAAAGAAAAGAAAGGTTGCACCACCCTATTCATTTCTCAAGGATTTTACCGGATTCCCCGACGCCGCCTTCACCGCCTGGAAACTCACCGACACAAAAGCGATGACCAGCGTGATCCCACCGGCAATGAGGAACGCCGACCAGGGAAAGGCAATGCGAAACGCAAACTGGTCCAACCAGCGGTGCATGGCCCACCCGGCCACGGGCCAGGCCAATACGTTGGCCGTGACGACCAGCTTTAGAAAGTCCTTGTTGATCATCAAGACCATGTCGCCCACCGTGGCACCCATCACCTTGCGGATGCCGATCTCCTTGGTGGCCTGTTCGGCTTTGAAGGTGGCCAGCCCCAGCAAACCCAGGCAGGCGATAAAAATCGCCAGCGAGGTGAACACCGTGAAGATCATGCCGAGGCGTTTCTCGGCTTGTTGCTTGGCCTCGAAGTTCCAATCCAGGAACTCGTATTCAAACGGGGCGTCCGGCGCATATTTTTTCCAGAACGACCGGATGAGGGCCAGCTTTTCTTCCGTGTTTCCCTTGGTGATCCGGATGGCCATTTCCCAATTGGGCTCCGGCCCCAGCACCACGGCCAAGGGCTGCAGCGGTTCCTTGAGCGACTGAAAATTAAAATCCTGTATGATGCCGATCACTTCGCGTTGCCTTCCGTCGTGATCATAGTTAGTAACGAGCTTTTTGCCTTTAAATTCTTCCCACCCCAATTTTTTCGCCGCCGTTTGGTTTAGGATGATCGCATTGCTGTCGCCGGGGATCTGGGCGGAAAAAAACCTCCCCTTGACCATCTTATAGCGCATGGTTTCCAGGTGGTCGGCATCCATTTCGTAGAGGGCCAGCAGGTATTCGTTGTCGGCATCGACGGGCTTGAACACTGATTGCCAGTCCACCTGCGGCGGCAGTCGGTTGGCATAGCTGGCCGAACTGATCTCGGGGTATTCCATCAAGGCCCGTTTAAAGGCTACTCCGTTTGTTCGCAGGTTCTTCGTATGCAGGAGATTGATCACGTTGGCCTTGTCAAACCCGAGATTGGCGCTTTGTATGAAACGCAGTTGCTGGTATACCACAATCGTGGAGACGATGAGCACGGTCGAAATAAAAAACTGGAAGATCACCAACAGGTTGCGCAGGCTGAAATTCTTGCGTGGCAACCGCATTTTCCCGGTCAACACTTCCACGGGATTGAACCGCGCCAGGTAATAGGCCGGGTAGCTTCCTGCCAGCAGCCCCACCATCGCCACGAAAACAGCCAGGCCTCCAAAGAACGCCGGCGTTAAAAGCGTATCCAAAGTCAACCCCTTGCCGGTAAAATAATTGAACACGGGTAAGGCGACCATCACCAGAAAAAGGGAAATGAACACGGCCACGATCACATAACTAAACGACTCCACCAGGAACTGCCCGACCAGGTTTCGGTAGGGCGCCCCGATCACCTTGCGCACCCCCACCTCGCGGGCACGCGTGGCGGAGCGGGCCGTGGACAGGTTCATAAAATTGATACAGGCCAGCACCGTCACCAGCAAGGCCACCGACCCGAAAATATAGATGTATTGAATGTCGCTGTTGGGCTCAACCTCGTCGCTGAGTTGCGAATGGAGGTGAATGTTCAGCATGGGCTGGGCAAAGAAATGCAGTTGGTTACCCCGCGATGTGAAAGCAACCCAGTCCGAATGATTCCGGTGGCCCAGTTCATGGCCCACTTTCTTTTCCGTCAAACCGTTCAGACGGTTCATGACGTCTTCCGCCAGGTTTCCCGGCTTGAGTTTGAAATAGGTGACCAGCCGGCGCGTCAGCCAGTCGCGCGACTCGGCTTCGTCCCACGACGACAAGGAGAGCAGCATGGTGAAATGGAAATGCGAATTGAGTGGCGGGTCTTCGGCGATGCCGCTCACGCGCACGTTGTAGCCCTGGGCCAACGCGAGGGTTTTCCCCAGCGGCGTTTTATCTCCCCTTCCTTTGTAGTCAAAATAACGACGGGCCGTCGATTCCGTGATGACGACCTTGCGCTCGCCCCTTAGCACGGAGTCCGGGTGCCCCTCGATCAAATTAAAATGAAAGAACCTGAAAAAATTCTCGTCCACCAGCAGCAGCTTTGGTTCCGTGAACGCGCGGTCCTTATAGCGGACCGGGAAAGTAGCCCAACACGCCATCCGCAATGTGCCGGCCACACCCGGGATTTCTTTGCGCAAGACGGCAGCCACCGGGCTGCCGGTTTGGGTTGAGCTGAACGAGCGTCCTTCCAAGGCACCGGAAAATCCCAGCCGGTAGGTATCGGCCGCGTCGGGATGAAAGGTGTCGTAGCGCAGTTCGTCGCGAATGAAAAGGATGATGAGCAGCGTACTGGTGATCCCGATGGTAAGGCCCGCAATGTTGATAAGGGAAAATCCCTTATGCCTCAGCATGAAGCGGATCACTATTTTCAGATAATTCTTTACCATGGAGTTTTGCAATATAGCAGTTTCAACGGCGCTCTCCGCCAGAGTTTACACGACGGTGTAAGAAATACGGAGACGCCCGTTTCCTCTTTCGGAATACGTTGCTCAACGGGTCGTTCGCTTACACCAGAAACCGTGATAAGGTTGCTGCTCGCTTTCAAGATGAGCAAGCACGGTCAGTTTGCCTTATCGCGCTGCCACAAAGCCTGGCCCGTGCAGCACCACTCCGCTTCGTGTTCCCGTATGTTTCCCCTCCTCCACCACCAGTTGGCCGTTCACGATCACAAAGCGAAAACCGTTTGAATAAACATGGGGCTTCGCGAAAGTGCTTTCATCACCCACGGTCTTTTCATCAAACACCACGAGGTCGGCAGCCATGCCTTCGCGTACAAGACCACGGTCACGGAGTTGAAATTTTTGAGCGGGTAGCGACGTCATGCGGCGAACCGCCTCTTCAAGCGGGATCACTTTCTGGTCGCGCACATAACGCCCCAACACGCGCGCATTGGTGCCATAGCCGCGCGGGTGAGGCACGCCCGAACCAAAACGAATAATGCCGGCGTCGGACGCAAACATGTTGAAAGGGTACTTCATGATGTTCTTCAGGTCGTCTTCGTTCATGCTAAAGAAAACCATTTGGGCACCGCCTTTATCGATCATCTCCAGGATGGTCTCCGCTTCTTCTGTGGCTTTGGCTTTGCGTCCTTTCGCGAGATTTACTTCTGAAATGTTTTTGCCGTTCATCAACGTGTCGGCACTGTATCGCGCCACCACGGCATAGCTATAACTCTTCAGCTGTTTACCTTTCAAGGTAGCCAACATCTCTGCTTTTATTTTTTGATGGATCGCTGCATTGTTCAATCGATAATGAAGGGAGTCGGTGCCCCCGGAAAAAGCCCACGTGGGCAAGACGGTGTTCAGGGACGTGCTGCTGGCGACGTAGGGGTATTGATCCACCGTAACATCAACGCCCTCACGACGTGCTTGCTCCACTTGTGCCAACGTGTTTGCCGAGCGGCCCCAATTGGGTTTGTAGGTAACTTTGAAGTGCGAGATCTCCACCGGCATACGCGCTTGCCGCCCGATGTTGATCGCCTCTTCGATGGCTTGTGTTACCTGGTCCCCTTCATCACGGATGTGTGACGCATATACGCCGTTGTACAACGACGCAGCCTTGGCCAGGCCGACCACTTCGGGCGTTTTGGAATAGGTGCCGGGCACATAGATGAGACCCGTTGAAAATCCTACGGCTCCGTCTTTCATGGCTTGCTCCACCAAGGCTTCCATTTTCTTTTGTTCGTCGGGTGAAGGGTCGCGTTGGGTATCGCCCATGACCGCGCGGCGTACGCTGTTGTGACCGATAAGTGTGGCCACGTTCACAGACGTTTTTACACTATCGAGTTGTCCGAAGTAACGGGCCAGCGCGGTGTTGGACGAGCCGCAGTTGCCGGTCACCACGGATGTGACACCGTCAAAAATGAAATTGCCCGCGGTGGGCACGGTCAGGTCGTTGCCTTCGATGTGGGTGTGCACGTCGATGAAACCCGGCGCCACTACCAGTCCTTTCACGTCCAGCACCTTGCGGGCCTGGCCGGCATTGAGTTTGCCCACTGCTGCGATCTTCCCATCGCGAATGGCCACGTCGCCATAGAACCAGGAGTTGCCGGATCCATCGATGATCTTGCCGCCCGTGAGCAATAGATCATACGTTTGCGCGGCCAATGGGGCAACGGAAAAAACAAAAGCAAAAAGAAACAGGAAGAGCGATCGCATAGCGGTTTGGTTTATCCGCTTTGAAAATAAGGGATGACCGGCAGTTATGCCAACATAAATGACTCTATCTTTGCCCGCTCATGACGTCATCGCGCGAACAACTGCAGAAAACCCTCGAGCTCATCAAGCTCGAACGCCAGGCCGACCTGGAATACTACCGGCAGAAAGTATTGCTCCGGTCGCTCCACCAACGCACCCAGGATGGCACCACCTGGTACCCCTTGCGTTTGAAGCGTGACTACATCGGCACGGGCGAGCGCCTCATCATCGAAGTGGAACGTACCAGTCACCGCGAACAACCGCATGCCTTTCAAAGTGGCAAGTCGGTGAATATTTTCTCCAACGGTTCCGGCAAACCGGACCGCGACCACGTCAGCGGGGTCATCAACTATGTGCGCGACGACAACATGGTCATCACCCTCAACGCGGAGGACTTGCCCGATTGGATCGGCGACACCCTGCTCGGGGTGGACGTGATGTTCGAAGAAATGACCTATCGCGAGATGGAGTTCGCTTTGAAAGAAGTGATGAAGGCCGAAGAAGATCGCGTGGCCGAACTGCGTGAGATCCTGCTCGGCTCGGCCACGGCCCAACGCGAACAAGAACGCCCCGAAAAACTGGTTCCCGTTTCCGGGCTAAACGCGAGTCAGCAACAGGCCCTCGATCGCATCGACGGCATGGACGTCGGCTTCATTCATGGGCCACCCGGAACCGGCAAAACAACGACCCTGGTGCACGCCATTGCGCGCACCGTCAAGGAAGAACAACAAGTGCTGGTTTGTGCACCCAGCAACGCCGCCGTGGATCTGCTCACCGATAAACTGAGCGATCAGCAACTGAGCGTGCTCCGCATCGGCCACCCGGCGCGCGTGACGGAACAAACGTTAAGCAAAACGCTCGATGTGCGCATCTCCGAGCATGCCCACTACCAGGAGCTTCGCGCCCTGCGAAAGAAAATGGAACAAATCAGAAGTTCTGCCTTAAAATATAAACGCGACTTCGGCTACCAGGAACGGCAACAGCGCAAGATGTTACTCCAGGAATCCAAAGCCTTGAAAGCCGACGCCGATTTGCTGGAGTTCTATATTGTGAACGACCTGCTGCAAAACACGCAAGTGATCTGCTGCACGCTGGTGGGCTCGTCGCACCCGGTGTTGCGCGGCAAGAAATTTAAAACCGTGTTTATCGACGAAGCCGCGCAGGCATTGGAACCGGCGTGCTGGATCCCCATCCTGCGGAGTCGTCGCGTGATCTTTGCGGGCGACCATCAACAGCTTCCGCCCACCATCAAATCCAACGAGGCGGCGAAGCAGGGACTGGCCAAAACGCTTTTCGAAAAAGGCATGGGCCGCCAGCCGCAAACGTCCACCATGCTCACCGTGCAGTATCGCATGCATGAAGCCATCATGAAGTTCTCGTCCTCCTATTTCTACCAAGACGAGTTGATTGCCGACGACAGCGTGAAGCACGAATTGCTGCGGCCGAATGAACTTCCCATCGATTTCATCGACACCGCCGGATGTGGATTCACGGAAGAACAAGACAAAGAAACCTTGAGCCGCTTCAACGAAGAGGAGGCACGCTTGCTGATGCGCCAGGTGGAGGGGCTCGTCGAAGGGATTGGACAAGATGCATGGATGGACCGCGGCATCACGCTGGGAATCATCACACCCTATCGCGCACAAGTAGATTACTTGCACAAGCTGGCGGAAAGCTCCGCGATCCTGGAGCCGCTGCACCGCCTCATTACGATCAACACCGTTGACGCCTTCCAGGGACAGGAACGCGACGTCATTGCCATCAGCTTTGTGCGCAGCAACGACAAAAGTGAAGTGGGATTTTTAGGAGACATCCGCCGTACGAATGTGGCGATGACCCGCGCGCGAAAAAAACTGATCATGATTGGGGACAGCGCTACTTTGGGATCGCATCCGTTTTATTTGGACTTGATTGAATATGTTCAGGAGGGGGGATTTTATAAGAGTGCGTTCGAGATCATGGGTTGAGGACGCGGGGGTAGAATTCAAGCGCCAGGAGTCAGAAGCCAGGTGCCTGGAGATTGGGGAAGGTTTGCCTTTGCCACATTTCATGAGGGTTTGCGTGGACGGTGGGGAAAATATTATTTTAACGTTCAAATCTGTTTCGCATGAAAAATACATTTCGATGGATGGCCCTGCTGGCTTTAGTGGCGGTCGGCGCTTGTAAGAATAATGCTAATGATAGCAATGATGGGGTGGCCACCATCACGGCGGATGGTCTCTCGCAATACATCAAATCGCTGGCTTCGGATGAACTGGAGGGGCGGCGGCCTTTTACCCATGGGGAGAAGAAAACGTTGACCTATCTGGAGGAACAGTTCAAGGCCCTTGGATTAGAGCCTGGAAACGGTACCAGCTATTTGCAGGAAGTGCCTATGGTGGAGATCGTGCCGGACGCCGATACGGTGATGACGGTGAAGGGGGCGAAGAAAAATATAAAGCTTTCGGGGTTCAAGGATTATGTGTTGTGGTCGCAGCGCCCCGATACATTGTTGGATTGGAAAGACGAAGAACTCGTGTTTGCCGGGTTTGGGGTGGTGGCCCCCGAATACGGCTGGAACGACTACAAGGACCTGGATGTGAAAGATAAAGTCGTGTTGGTATTGGTGAACGACCCGGGCTTCGGTGGAAACGACACAACGTTCTTCAAGGGCAACACGATGACCTACTATGGACGTTGGACCTACAAATTCGAGGAGGCTGCGCGCCAGGGCGCCAAAGGTTGCCTGGTTATTCACAACACGGTGCCGGCCGGGTATGGTTTTTGGGTCGTGCAGAACAGTTGGAATGCACCCCATTTGTATCTCGATCCGCGTGGCAAAAATGATTACTTCTGCGAAGGCGTGGGATGGACGTCTATGCCGGCCACAGAAAAACTTTTCGAGGCTTCGGGATTCGACTTCAACGAATGGCAGTCCAAAGCGCGGCAACCCGGTTTCAAGGGTTTTAGTCTCCGCTCGAAGATCAGCACAAAGGTCAGGTTCAAATCCACTTACAACAAATCGTATAACGCGGTGGCCAAGATCACGGGCAGCGAGACGCCCGATGAGTTCATCATCTATTCTGCACATTGGGATCACTTCGGCATCGCCAAACCCAACGCGGCCGGCGACTCCATCTACAATGGCGCCGTGGACAATGCCGGTGGCGTGGCCACGATGCTGGAGATCGCCAAAGGTTTTAAGAGCCTGAAGCAAAAACCCAAGCGTTCCATCCTGTTCCTGGCTGTCACGGCCGAAGAGCAGGGGCTTTGGGGCTCGGCGTACTATGCACGCAATCCCATTTACCCGATCGACAAAACGGTGGCGAACATCAACATCGATTTCACCAATGTGATCGGCAAGATGAAAGACGTTACCGTGATCGGCCTCGGCCAATCAGAACTTGACGACTACCTCAAGACCGAAGCCACCAAGCAAGGCCGGTATTTAGCACCCGACCCAAACCCAGTGGCGGGTATGTATTTCCGGTCCGATCACTTCAACTTTGCCAAGGTGGGCATCCCTGCCTTGTTTGTAGGGAATGGTGTGGATCATTTCGAGAAAGGAAAAGATTTTGGCAACGCACAGGAAGCCGAATATACCAAGAACCGTTATCATCAGCCTACGGATGAATTCAACCCCAACTGGGATTTGAGTGGCGCGGTCGAAAATGCACAGCTCCTGTTCCAGGTCGGAAAACGTCTCTCCTTCGAAGAGGTGTGGCCCCAATGGAAAGCCTCATCCGAATTCAAGTCTCTTCGTCAGCCAAAAAAATAAAACCGCGATAAGCGTCCGCGATCCGCGGGCGCTTTCCTTTTCGTCATGACGTTCGCCGACAACATCCTCCGCTTCTACGCCACGTTAAAAATAAAAACCACCTTACCCGAAGGCGTCGAGATCCTGGATCCCTATCGCAACAAGGAGACCATGGCATTGTGCCACCGGTTCTATCACAAATATTATGGCGACGAAAACGAAAGAACAGTCATCATCGGCATCAACCCCGGACGGAATGGCGCGGGGCTCACGGGCATCCCTTTTACCGATCCGATCAAACTGGAAGCACAGTGCGGCATTCCCAACACGTTTCCAAAAAAGGCCGAACTGTCGGCAGACTTTATCTACACGATGATCAATGCCTACGGCGGGCCCGCTGCGTTTTACAAAAAGTTTTTCTTTAGCGCCGTAAGTCCGCTGGGTTTTGTCAAGGATGGGAAGAATCTGAATTACTACGACATCCGCGAACTGCAAGAAAGCCTGCGCGACTACATTGTTGCCTCGCTAAAAAAACAACTCAAATTCGGTGTCAACACCCGGATAGCGTTTTGTCTCGGCGAAGGTGAAAATTTCAAATACATCAGCCGTCTGAACGGCGAACTTAAGATCTTCAGCGAGATCGTTCCGTTGGCGCATCCCCGCTTCATTATGCAGTATAGGCGTAAACTGGTAAACGAATACGTTGAGCACTATCTTCAAGCCCTAAGCCGCTAAAAAAACAGAATCCCTCCCACTCAACTGCCGGAATGTCTCCGCTTCGCACCCCTCACAGCCTCCGCCGTCCAGGGATCTTCCGGCCAATGATGACGGGGGTAGCGCATGCGCATCTCCTTTCGCACCTCATGATAGGTGGTCTGCCAAAAGCTTTTCAAATCTTGTGTCACTTGCACCGGCTTAAAACCTGGCGAGAGCAAATGAAGTATGATCTTGTTTCGTCCTTCATTTACGGCAGGTGTCTCTGTCAACCCAAAAACTTCCTGGAGGCGCACCTCCATGTGGGGTGGCCTTCCCTCTGCGCCGTAGTGCAATTTGATCATCGACCCACTGGGCACTAAAAGTTTTGCCGGCGCAAGAACATCGAGGCGGCTGCTCAAATTCCAGGGGATAAGTCCCGCGAGCATGGCGCCGAGATCGAGCTTGTTAAAGTCTTGCTGACGGGTCACGGCCGTCAGGTATGGCGCCAGCCATTCGTGTGTGGTCTGTAGCAAATGTGTCTCGCTCACGTCGGGCCATTCCTCATCGGGGCGCCACGTGCGCAAACTCATGACGCGCGCTTGCCATTCATCGTGCACGTCGGTCCAGGGCAGCATCCTGATGCCTTCCTGCTGCACGGCGTCGCAGAGAATTTTGATGCGCAGGTCGTCGGGTACTTTTGTCAGCGGTTTGCTGGACAGCATCACGTTGCCCACGCGTTTTTCCAACGCCGCCGTGATCATTCCCTTTTCATGGTTCCAGGTCACCACTTCCTTTTCCTCCGCGCGGTGCACGAGATCTTCTTCGTCCAATGGCGCGGCGAGAAATATTTTGCCTTCACCGCTGCCGCTATCGAGCTGTGCCACGGCAAGCCACGTTTCGCGCATCAAGGGATCGTGATCGGGCAGCCGCACCACGCGGCCATTGGCCAGTTTAAAGCGTACGCCGTGTTTCTCCATTTGTCGCGCGATTCGCTCCGGGTAGGCTTCTGCCAAAAGCTTGCCCACATCCGAGTCGATGGGTCCTGCATTGTCCACCCCAATCTTAAAGATCTTTCGCCACGCTGAGGCCACACGCTCAATGCGTTCCAAAGCCGACCGTTCGGCGTTCACCCGTTCCCCGGCACGCCATTTGCGCAGTACCTCCACCCGCAGGGAAAGATCGGCGCCCGCTGTCTTTGCCAGCGGATCGCGTTCTTCCAGCAGCGCGGCAATGTCGGTGGCCAGTGCCGTTAAATTTCTTCCCTCCAATAACATGTGGGCAATGCGCGGATGCGTTGGCAACCGGAGCATTTCCTTTCCCCGCGCCGTGATCGCATTTCCCGCGATGGCACCCAACTGCTCCAATAATTCCTTTGCCTGGTTGATCGCTCCCACGGGCGGCGGTGTGATCCAGGTGAGGTCATAAATATTTTGCACACCCCAGTTCATCAGCTCCAGCAGCAACGGTGCCAGGTCAGCTTCCAGGATCTCGGGTTGGCGGTGAGGCTGCAATTGGTGGTGCACATTCTCCGCCCACATCCGATAGGCAACGCCCGGCCCAAGCCTGCCCGCACGACCCGAACGCTGGTCGGCGGCATCGCGCGTGACGCGAATGGTTTCCAGCCGGGTGAGACCGCTTCGTGGATCGAATTTTGGAACACGCGCATACCCGCTGTCCACCACGGTGGTGATGCCCTCGATGGTCAGCGAGGTCTCGGCGATGGAAGTGGCCAACACCACTTTTCGTTTTCCATGGGGGTGTGGAAGGATCGCCTCCTGCTGTTTCTTGAAAGGAAGCTCGCCGTAGAGAGGATGAATGCTGGCTTCCATATAATCGGTCTCCAACAACTCTGCAACGCGATGAATATCCGCCGTACCCGGCAGAAAAGTAAGTATATCCCCTTGCTGCTCTGCCAATGCCTTACGAATAACGCGCGCTGTGGAGGGCGCGAGATACATATCTTTATCCGGTGCTGCATAATTCAATGTCACGGGATATTGCCGGCCCAGGCTCGTGATGATGGGAGCCTGGTTCAATAGTCCCGAGATCTTTTCGCCGTCCAGCGTGGCCGACATGATGAGGATGCGCAAATCGTCCCGCAGCACTTGCTGTGCCTGGAGGCATAACGCCAATGCCAGATCGGCATGAAGACTGCGTTCGTGAAA
>Ga0209050_1003239_pt1 | contig 12267 bp, 11 predicted proteins | sample Araplavi_mTSA_r2_FD_184276 | JGI IMG/M metagenome (GOLD analysis project Ga0209050, IMG submission 184276) | Arabidopsis root microbial communities from North Carolina, USA - plate scrape MF_Cvi_mTSA_r2 (SPAdes) (version 2) | ecosystem: Host-associated > Plants > Roots > Endosphere | place: USA...
ACCCGGCGACGCCGCCCGGGCCCTTCGACAACTACAAGGAGACACCAGGAATGATCCGCAGGACCATCCTTTCGGCATTCACGGGACTGCTGCTGGCCGGCACAGCCGCCTTCGGCAGCGCCCATGCCCAGCAGCCCATCCGCATCGTCGTGCCCTTCTCGCCCGGCGGCGGCACCGACCAGTACGTGCGCCTGCTCGCCTCGGAGCTGACGAAGCGCGGCAGCCTCGTGATCGTCGAGAACAAGCCCGGCGCCAGCGGCATCGTGGCCGCCGACTACGTGGCACGCTCGCGGCCCGACGGGCTGACCGTGCTCATGTCGTCGCTGAGCACGCTGACCAGCAACACGGTGCTCTACGACAAGCTGCCCTACGACCCCGCAAAGGACTTCGCTCACGTCACGCAGATCGCCTACCAGCCCGCGATCATCGTGGGCCGCATGGACCTGCCCTACTCCAACATCAAGGAGATGGTGGCGTACGCCAAGGCGAACCCCGGCAAGATCAACCGCGGCTCGCCGGGCGCGGCCATCCTCACCAACCTCGCGCCGATGTCGTTCGAGAAGATGGCGGGCATCGGCACCACGCACATTCCGTTCCCCGGCGATTCGCCCGGCATCCAGGCACTGCTCGGCAAGCAGATCGACGTGCACGGCACCTCCATCACCGGCCCGCTGCCGCACATCCGCGCCGGCAAGCTGCGCGTGCTCGGCGTGATGGACAACCGGCGCCTGCCGCAGGTGCCCGAGGCGCCGACCTTCAAGGAGCAGGGCTTCGACATCGAGGCGCCGCTCTGGTATGCGCTGTCGGTGCCCGCGGCCACGCCGAAGGACGCCATCACCCGCCTGAACGCATCCGTCAACAAGCTGGTGACCGATCCGGAGTTCATCGCCCGCGCGCGCGCCATCGGCATGGAGCCGCGCGGCGGCAGCCCCGAGGAGATCACCCGCTTCATCCGCACCGAGCACGAACGCTGGGCGCCGCTGCTGCAGAGCCTGAACCTGGTCAAGGAAGCGCAGTGAGCGCCTTGTTCGACGGCACGGTGGCGCTGATCAGCGGTGCGGGCCAGGGCATCGGCCGGGCGATCGCGACGCGGTTGCTCGAGGCCGGCTGCCGCGTGGCCATCACCGACACGCAGCTCGAACCCGCGCGCCGGGCGGCGCTGGAAACCGGCCACGGTGCCGACCGCTGCCGGCCGTATGCGCTGGACGTGCGGGACACCGCGCAGTGCGAGGCGGTCGTCGCCGAGCTCGCGCAAGCGTGGGGCGACGTCGGCGTGCTCGTGAACAACGCGGGCATCGGCGGGCGCAGCGCACCGGGCGACGCCGCCGGGCTTGCGGACGACATCGACCGCGTGATGGCGGTCAACGTGAAGGGCGTGCTCAACCTCACGCTGGCCTGCGCCGCGAGCCTGGAGCGCACGCGCGGCGCGGTCGTCAACGTGGCGTCGATCACCACGCTGGTGGCCACGCGCGCGCACATCGCCTACGGTGCGTCGAAGGGCGCGGTCGGGCAGCTCACGAAGTTCCTCGCGCGCGACCTCGGGCCGCGCGGCGTGCGGGTGAACGCGGTGGCGCCGGGCCTGGTGATGACGCCGATGACCCGTCACGTCGCGGACGATGCCGCGCGCTTCGGCGCGATGGTCGAGCGCACCTTCCTCAAGCGCGCCGCCGAGCCCGAGGACATCGCCGGGCCGGTCGTGTTCCTCGCGTCGGAGCAGGCCCGGTACGTGACGGGCACGGTGATGCCGGTGGACGGCGGCTACACGGCGAACTGATCGCTCCTTGCGCCGCCGCGCCGGCGCATGGGTTGCGAGGAACCTGGCCTGGCGTGGCGCGCCCGGCCTTGACGCACATCAAGCCCGCGCGCCGGGACGCTCCGGATACTGGACGAACACCTCTTCATCCACTCCAGGAGCCATGCCATGTACCAGCGAATCCTTGTTCCCGTCGATGGCAGTTCGACATCCGGCCGCGGCCTGGCCGAAGCCATCCGCCTCGCGAAACTCACCGGCGGCCGGCTGCGGCTGGTCCATGTGATCGACGAACTCTCGTTCGCGCTCGCGATGGACGCGTACGCGGGCTATGCCGGCGACTGGCTCAAGGAATTGCGCGCCGGCGCCGCGCGGCTGCTCGAGGAAGGCCGCGCGCAGGCCGCAGCGCAGGGCGTGGACACCGACGTGGTGCTCTGCGACAGCTTCAAGGGCACGGTGCACGACCAGGTGGTGGCGCAGGCGCTGGCGTCGCACGCCGAACTGATCGTGATCGGCACGCACGGCCGCCGCGGGCTGGGCCGCTGGGTCATGGGCAGCAGCGCCGAGCACATCCTGCGCATGTCGCCCGTGCCGGTGCTGCTGGTGCGCGCGCCCGAGGAACTCGCCAGGGCCGAGTCGGAACGCTTCGCGCTGCCGGCCGGCGAAGTCGCCAGCCAATAGCGCAAGCGCCTCGCGGCTGCCGTCAGGCGTAGGAACGCAGCCGCACCGAGAAATCGGCCAGGGGCGCGATGCCGCTGTCTTCCGCGCGTTCGCACCAGTCCTGAAGGCGCCGCACGAGCTGTTCGCCGGTGGCGCCCGAGCGGGCCCACAGCACGGTGAGTTCGCGGCGCATGGCGTACATGGTCTGCAGCGCCTGCGAGGCGTTCAGCGCCGACGACAGCTGCGCCTGGCGCGACGGGCCGAGCGCGCCCTCGTCCTTGCCCAGCCAGGCCTTCACGCCGCGCAGCGCGCGCGCCTGCTGCGGCGCGTGCTCGCGCAGCCGGCCGAACTCGCGCGCATAGGTCTTCTTCAGCGAACGCGTGTAGTTCGACAGCACGTCGTAGTGGTGGCGGATGACGGCCTGCACCGTGTCGAGGTCGATGTCGGCGCGCGGCGCCACCAGCCGCGGCTTCGGCGCCAGGTGCTTCACCTTGGCCAGGCCCACTGCCTGCAGCATGCGGATGTAGAGCCAGCCGATGTCGAACTCGTACCACTTGCTCGACAGCCTGGCCGAGGTCGGAAACGCATGGTGGTTGTTGTGCAGCTCCTCGCCGCCGATCACGATGCCGATGGGAAAGAGGTTGGTGCTGGCGTCCGCCGCGGGCCAGTTGCGGTAGCCCCAGTAGTGGCCGATGCCGTTGACCACGCCGGCCGCCCAGAACGGAATCCATGCGATCTGCACGAGCAGCACGAGCGCGCCCGGCACCACGCCGAACAGCGCCATGTCGGCGAGCCCGGTCAGCACGATGCCCAGCACCTGGTGGCGGGTGTACAGATGCCGCTCGATCCAGTCGTCGGGCGTGCCGTGGCCGTAGCGCGCCAGCGTTTCCTTGCTGGAAGCCTCCTTCGCGTACAGCGCCACGCCGCGCCACAGCACGCGGCTCAGGCCGTACACCTGCGGGCTGTGCGGGTCGTCGGGCGTCTCGCACTTGGCGTGGTGCTTGCGGTGCACCGCGGCCCATTGCTTCGTGACCATGCCGGTGGTCAGCCAGAGCCAGAGCCGGAAGAAATGGCTCGCGGCCGGATGCAGTTCCAGTGCGCGGTGCGCCTGGTGGCGGTGCAGGAAGATGGTGACCGATGCGATGGTGACGTGCGTGAGCGCGAGCGCGGCGAGCACGCAGCCCCACCATGGGAGATCGAGAGCGCCTGAGAAAAGCAGTGAATGCATGCGAGCGAACCAGTGGAAAGACCGGCGGATTCTGGGCGGCGCACGCACGCCCGGCCTTGACCTGCATCAAGCGCCGAAGCTGCCGCGCGCGAGCACGCGTGCTACGCTTCCCGCGATCCCCCGCCTGCTCCTCTCCCGCATGAAAACCGCACCCCACATCGCGGTGCTCGACGACGAAGTCGACATCACCCGGCTGCTGGCCAACTACCTGCAAGGCCACGGCTTCCGCGTGACCGAGCTGCACGACGGCGCCGCCCTGATGACGCTCATGGCCACCGACCCGGCCGACCTGGTGCTGCTCGACCTCGGCCTGCCCGGCGAGGACGGCTTCTCCATCGCGCGGCGCATGCGCGAGCGCTGGCAGTGCGGCCTCGTCATCGTCACCGGGCGCGGCGACGCGGTCGACAAGGTGGTCGGGCTGGAAGTGGGCGCGGACGACTACGTGACCAAGCCCTTCGACCTGCGCGAACTGGCCGCGCGCGTGAAGGCGGTGCTGCGGCGGCTCACCCCGATGCCCATGCCGGCGCCGATGGCCGCCGCGCCGGTCGCAGCCGCGGTGCCGGCGGCGGCGCCCGGCAAGCTGCACTTCGCCGGCTGGCGGCTCGACACCGCGGCGCGCCGGCTCGACGATCCGCAAGGCGCGGAGGTGGCACTCACCGGCGGCGAGTTCGACCTGCTGTGCGCCTTCGCGCGAAATCCGGGGCGCGTGCTGTCGCGCGACTTCCTGCTCGAGCAGACGCGCGGGCGCGAAGCCGCGCCCTTCGACCGCACCATCGACGTGCAGGTCGGCCGCCTGCGCAAGAAGATCGAGGCCGATGCGGACCATCCGCAGCTCATCAAGTCGGTGCGCGGCGCGGGCTACATCCTCGTGCCGCCGGTCTCGCATGGCTGACGCGGCAAACCGCCCCGCCGCCCTCGCGCTGCCCTCCGGCATCGAGGAGGGCAGTGTGTTCCGCTCGCTCTTCATCGCCTACCCCGACGGGCTGCTGCTGGTGGACCGCGCCGGGGCCATCGTGCTGGCCAACCCGTCCGCGGCGTCTCTGCTGGGCTATGCCGTCGAGGAACTGCCGGGCCTGAACGTCGACGTGCTGGTGCCCGACAGCATCCGCCCGCGCCATGCGTCGTACCGCGAGGCCTACGGCCGCGCGCCGCGACCGCGGCCCATGGGCACCGACATGGAACTCGTCGCCAGGCGCAAGGACGGCAGCGAGGTGATGGTCGAGATCGCGCTGAGCCCCCTGCAGGACCATGGCCTGCCGTTCGTGGTGGCAGCGATCCGCGACATCGGCGCCTATCCGCGGGTGAAGCAGGCGATGCAGCGAGCGCGCTACAGCGACCATCTTGCGCAACTGGGCCGCCTGGCCGTGGACACGCGCGACCTCGCCGTGGTGCTCGAGCAGGTGCCGCGCATCGCCGCCGAGGGCCTCGAGGCCGAGGTGGCGACGGTGCTGCTGCTGGAGCGCAGCGGACTCGAGTTCCGCGTGGCGAGCGCACTGGGCCATGTGCCCGGCGAGGAGATCGGCGCGCGCATCGCCAACCGGCCCGACACGCCGCCGGGCTTCGTGCTGTCGCAGGGCCGCCCGGTCGTCGTTGCCGACTACCGCGAGGAGCGCCGCTTCGCGGTGCCGCCGGCCTACCTGCAGGCGGGACTGGTGAGCGCGCTGGCAGTTCCGCTGTCGGACCGGGGCCGCGTGATCGGCATGCTGTCGGTGCGTTCGCGGCAGGCGCGGCGCTTCGGCGGCGAAGAGCAGCACTTCCTGGAATCGCTCTCCAACCTGCTGGCCACCAGCCTGCAGCGCGTGCAGACCGAGGAGGCACTCGCGCACTCGCAGCGGCTGGAAACCGTGGGCCAGCTCACCGGCGGCATCGCGCACGACTTCAACAACCTGCTGACAGTGATCCAGGGCAACCTGCAGGTGCTCGAGGAGCTTCCCTCGCTCGCGCAGGACCCCCATGCGCAGCAGTTGGTGGCGGCCGCCGCGCGCGCCAGCCGCCGCGGCGCCGAACTCACCGGCAAGCTGCTGGCCTTCTCGCGGCGGCAGGTGCTGCAGCCCGACATGGTCGACACGCACGCGCTGCTGCATTCGCTCGCCGACATGCTGCGCCGCACGCTCGACCAGCGCATCCACATCGCCGTCGATGCGGATGCCGGCCACCCGCCGGTGCTGGCCGACCCGGTGCAACTCGAGTCCGCATTGCTGAACATCGCCATCAACGCGCGCGACGCCATGCCCGAAGGCGGCACGCTGCACTTCCGCGCCGAGGCCGGCGCGGTGCTGCCGCCCGCGCTGCGCACGGAGCCGGACGGCAGAAGCGGCGACAGCAGCCATGGCCGTGCCCGCTTTGCCGCCATTTCCGTTTCGGACACCGGCACGGGCATGCCCGACGAGGTCAAGGAGCGCGTGTTCGAACCCTTCTTCACCACCAAGGAGGCCGGTCGCGGCACCGGCCTCGGCCTGAGCACGGTGTACGGCTTCGCCACGCAGTCGAAAGGCGCCGTGGCCATCGACAGCGCGCCGGGCCGCGGCACCACCGTGACGCTCTACCTGCCGCAGTGCGAGGCCCACGAACAGCCCGAAGACATCTCCGCGCCGGCGTTCGCCGGCACACCTGCCGAAGAAGCGATTCCACCGGGCCTGCGCGTGATGCTGGTCGAGGACGATGCGGAAGTGCGCAAGGTGGTGCGCACCTTCCTGGCCACGCTGGGCTGCGATGTGCAGACGGCCGCGAACGGCGAGGAGGCACTGGCGGCCATGCAGCCCGGCGATGCGCCTGCCGACCTGCTGCTGAGCGACATCGCGCTCGGCGCCGGCATGCGCGGCACGCAGCTCGCGGCCGAGGTGCAGCGGCGTTTTCCGCGCATCGCGATCCTGCTGATGTCGGGCTTCTCGTCGGAGCTGCTCGACGCCGACCGGGACATGCCGCAGGGCTGGGAGCTGCTGCCCAAGCCCTGCACGCGCGGCGAGCTCGCGCGGGCGATCGTGCGGCTGCTGGCTGCGCAGCCGCCGGCCTGAACGGTCACTGCAGCATCGGCGCCGCAGGAGCAAGGCAACGCTGCACGAAGGCCGAAAGCGCACCCACGTCGGGAATGCGCACATCGCGCCGGCCCTTCTCGGCAAAGCCGATGACCTTGTCGCGCGCCAGCCGCGAGAGCGCGCGGCTCACCGTCTCCAGCGTCATGCCGAGGTAGTTGCCGATCTCGGCGCGCGTCATGCGCAGCGTGATCTGGTCGGTCCGCATGCCGCGCTCGGCCAGCGACTCGGCCCAGTAACGCAGGAAGTCGGCCACCCGCGCGTCGGCCGGCAGCGTGCACACCGACATGAGCGAGTCGCGGTCGTGCGCGATCTCGCGGCTCATGGCGGCATGCAGCAGCTGCAGCAGCGGCGGGTGCTGCATGCACGCGACCAGCAGCGCGTCGTAGGGAACGACCCAGACCTCGCCGGTGTCCATCGCCACGGCGTCGCAGGCGTAGTGGCCGTCCGCGATGCCGTCGAAGCCCAGCCAGTCGCCGCGAAACTTCAGGCCCACCACCTGCTCGCGCCCGTCGGCCGCAAGGTTGACGATCTTGAAGAAGCCCGAACTCAGGATGTAGAGGTTGCCGAAGCGCTCACCGGCCTGGTAGATCGCGTCACCGGTGTGCACCACGCGTCGCTGGGGGCACAGCCGGTCGCAGAGCAGCCTGAGCATGTCGGCGGTGCTCGCCGTGCCGGCGGTGGCGGTGATGTCGGTCAGCTGGAACTCCTTGGGCTTGCGGTTGCCGCGCATGCCGCGCGGCGATGAACCGATCCTAGGAAGCGCCGGCCTGCGCAGAGCCAATGCTCCGCATCGTCCGGTAACGCTCGGTGAATGCCGTGTGTCCGGCGTGTATCAGCGCCGCGACGCACGGCGCGCTTGATGCGTGTCAATTCCACCGCAACCGGCGGGGATAGCCTTGCGATGCAAGACCTTCACGCTCGCCATGCCGCTTCGCACCGCCTCCCCGAACCTCTGCGCCCACCTGCCGCTGTCGCCAGCGGAATCGACGGCGCTGGCCGCGCTCGCGCGGCGGTTGCGGCAGTTCGCGCAGGCCGGTGCCCTGCCCCCGCTGCTGCGCGGCCGAAACATCGGCCTGCTGCGCGGCTCGCACGATGGCGAAGCACCGGCGCTGCTGGTGCAGGCCGCGCGCGAACTCGGCGCGCAGGTGGCCACCCTGCGGTGGCACCTGTCGGCCGCGAGCGCGCCCGGCGAGGTGCAGCACACCGGGCGGATGCTGGGGCGCCTGTACGACGCGCTGGTGTGCCAGGGCATGTCGCCTGCCCAGGTGCGCGAGGTGGGCCTGGCCGCGGGCATTCCGGTGTTCGACGACATCGCGGCCGACAACCACCCGTCCGCCGGCCTGGCCGACGCGCTGGGCGACGAGACACCGGCTGCCGGCAACCGGTTCTTCGTGCTGCAGGCACTGCTGGTCGACGGCCTTTCCTGAACCCGGCACGCGGCCCGCACCGCTCAGACCATGCGCGAGAAGCGCTCGCGATGGTCCGCGCCATAGCGATCGAACACCATGGCCACCGCACGCACCACGAACCAGCCTTGCGCAGTGACGGTGATGTCGTGGTCGGTCAGCCGCACCAGCCCCTGCGCGACCAGCGGCCCGAGCGCGGCGAACTCGGCGGCGAAGCACCGGCGGAAGTCGATCGCATGCGCCTCGCCCATCGCGTCGAAGTCCACATGGCCGCGGCACATCAGCGCCATGATCACGTCGCGCCGCAGCAGGTCGTCGCGCGACAGCACCAGCCCGCGCACCACCGGCAGGCGCTGCCGGTCGAGCAGGCCGTAGTAGTCGTCGAGCGTCTTCGCGTTCTGCGAGTAGGTTGCGCCCATGCGGCCGATGGCCGACACACCCAGCGCGAGCAGGTCGCCGCCGGGCTGCGCGCTGTAGCCCTGGAAGTCGCGGTGCAGCCGGCCCTGCCGCCGGGCCACGGCGAGCGCGTCGCCCGGCAGCGCGAAGTGGTCCATGCCGATGTGCACGTAACCCGCCTGCCCCAGCACCTCGATGGCGCGCGCCAGCATGCGCACGCGCATCGGCGCGTCGGGCAGGTCCTCGGCCCGGATGCGGCGCTGCGGCTTGAAGCGCGCGGGCAGGTGCGCATAGGCGTAGAGCGCGATGCGGTCGGGCCGCAACGCGCACAGCTGCGCCAGCGTGCGTTCGAACGATGCGTCGTCCTGGCGCGGCAGTCCGTGGATCAGGTCGACGTTCACCGACTCGAAGCCGAGCGCCCGCGCATCGGCCATCAGCGCGAACACCTGCCCGGCGGGCTGCACGCGGTGCACCGCGCGCTGCACCTCGGGGTCGAAGTCCTGCACGCCGAAGCTCAGGCGATTGAAGCCGAGCCGCGCCAGGTGCGCGAGGCGCGCGGTGTCGACGGTGCGCGGATCGATCTCGATGGACTGCTCGCCGCCGCGTGCGAACTCGAAGGTGCCGCGCAGCATGTCCAGCAGCGCAGCGATCTCCGCGTCGTCGAGGAAGGTCGGCGAACCGCCGCCGAGATGCAGCTGGCCCACCACCGTGCCGGGCCCCGTCTGCGCGGCCTGCAGCGCAGCCTCGCGCGCCAGATAGCCGAGGTACTGCCGCGCCTTCTCGCGGTTACGCGTGACGACCTTGTTGCATGCGCAGTAGTAGCACACCGACTCGCAGAACGGGACGTGCACGTACATCGACAGCGGCGCCGCCTGTGCGCCGGACTCGCGCCGCAGTCGCACCGCACGCGCGTGGTCGTCGGCGCCGAAGCTGTCGACGAAGCGGTCGGCCGTGGGGTAGGACGTGTAGCGCGGGCCGGGCACGTCGAACTCGCGCAGCAGGTCGGCGGGCGGCGCTGCGGCCCCGTGTATTGCAGCGTCTGGAATGCGGGGCGGGGCGAGCGTGGCTTGCATGAAGCAAGGCTAAGGGCGCGCGCCGCGGGGCGGCTTGATCTGCATCAACCGCCTTCAGGAGCGCCCTGCCTAAGCTGCAGGCCCGCTTCCGGAACAAAGGAACCACCGCCATGTTCAAACGCATCCTCGTCGCCACCGACGGCTCGCCGTTGTCGGAACGGGCCGTCGACCGCGCGATTGCGATGGCCGCGGGAAGCGATGCCGAACTGGTCGCGCTCACCGTGGTGCCGCGCTATCCGCAGAGCTACCTGGAGGGCGCCATGACCTTCTCGGCCGAGGAGATCGGCCGCGCGGAGAAGCAATGGGCCGACAAGGCACAGGCGATGCTCGACGGCGTGCGCGACCGCGCGCAGGCCTGCGGCGTGCGGGTGAAGACCGCGCAGGTCAGCTCGGACCTGGTGGCGGAGTCGATCATCGCGGCGGCAACGAAGCACGGCAGCGACCTGATCGTGATGGCCTCGCACGGCCGCAAGGGGCTGCAGCGCCTGCTGCTGGGAAGCGAGACGCTGCAGGTGCTGACGCATTCGGCCTTGCCGGTGCTGGTGCTGCGCTAGACGCCCGCGGCATGGCGGCGGCGATGGACAAAGCGGGTGGCTGCGGGTAGCTTTCGTCGCGAACCCGCAGGACCCTCCCGAACATCGGTTCATCGGCAAGAAAAGGAACGACATGGCGAAGATCACCTCCCTGGTGCCCGGCTACTTCCGCATCCCCCTCGAGACACGGCTCAGCGACAGCACGCACGGTCTCATGCTCGACTTCGAGCTGAACACGGTCCGCCTGCAGGACGCCGACGGCGTGGAGGGCGTGGGCTACACCTACACCGTGGGACGCAACGGCGCCGCGATCCACGCGCTGCTCGAGCGCGAGTTCAGCGAGCTGGCCATCGGTGAGGAAGCCTCGCGCATCGAAGCGCTGTGGCAGAAGTTCTGGTGGGCATTGCACTACGGCGGGCGCGGCGGCCCGACCGTGCTGGCGCTGTCGGCGGTCGACATCGCGCTGTGGGATCTGAAGGCCCGCCGCGCGAACATGCCGCTGTGGCAGCTGCTCGGCGGCCACGACCCGCGCGTGCCCTGCTATGCAGGCGGTGTCGATCTCGACCTGTCGATCGATGCCCTGCTCGCGCAGACCGACGCGAACCTGAAGAAGGGCTTCCGCGCCATCAAGATGAAGGTGGGCCGCAAGAACCTCGGCGAAGACGTCGCGCGCCTCGCGGCGATGCGCGAGCACCTGGGCGCGGAGTTTCCGCTGATGGTCGACGCCAACATGAAATGGACGGCCGACCAGGCGATTCGCGCCGCGCGCGCGTTCACGCCGTACGACCCGCTGTGGCTCGAGGAGCCGCTGATTCCCGACGACGTGGCCGGCCATGCGCGCGTGCTGCGCGAAGGCGGCCTGCCCATCGCGGCCGGCGAGAACCTGCGCACGCTGTGGGAGTTCAAGCAGCTCATCGACAGCGGCGGCGTGAGCTTTCCGGAACCCGACGTCACCAACTGCGGCGGTGTGACCTCGTTCATGAAGATCGCGCACCTCGCCGAGGCCTTCAACCTGCCCGTGACCTCGCACGGCGCGCACGACGTGACGGTGCAGCTGCTCGCGTCCGCGCCGAACTGCGCCTACCTCGAGGCGCACGGCTTCGGGCTGGACCGCTACATCGCGCAGCCGCTCGCGATCGACGAAGGCTTTGCGATCGCGCCGGACCGCGCGGGCCACGGCATCGCGTTCGACTGGGAGCGGCTGGCGACGGTGAAGGCCTGACAAAGCATCAGGAGGGCCACGTCTTCAGCAGCCGCCTGTGCACTTCCCGTTCGCGTCGAACGCCATCGTCACGCCCGAGAGCGGCACATGCACCGGCACCTTCGAGGCCTTCACGAAGGCCTCGGTCTTGCTGCCTGGGCGCACCTTGCCGTTCACCGTGCCGACCTCGTTCGCATGCGAGGCGATCACCGACGCGGGCTTCACGAGCTCGTTGATGACGTAGGCCGACTCGGCCGGCCCGGTGGTGAAGCCGTCGCCCATGTTCATCACCGCGAGCTTCGCCTTGTAGTAGTCGCGAACCACGCGCTCCTGGTCGGCCACGATGCCGGTGTCGCCGGACAGGTAGGCCACGAGGCCGTTGCTGAATCGCAGCACGTAGCCCGTGGCGGTGCCGACGTCGCCGGCGATGCCCGCATCCTTCATGGCCTTGCCGAGTTCGCCGCCGATGTAGTCGGGGTCGACGCCGTTGCTGTGCAGCGCCATCACGGTGGCGATGCGCACGCCGCCGAGCGTGACGCTGCCGCCGAAGCGCGCCAGGATCGAGTCGGCCGGGTTGCCGCCGTTGGCCTTGAGCTTGGCCGCGAAGAAGGGCGGCATCTCGCTGCCGGTGACGATCTTCGACTTCTTGGCGAGCGCGATCTCCACCGCGCTGGTGTTCGGCAGCGCCGACACCGACATGTCGGGGCTTTCGCAGCTGCCCGAGTTCGGCGCCTTGTTGTGCGCATTGCCGACGTGATCGCCGTGCATGTGGCTCACCAGGATGATGTCGATCCTGCCGAGCCGCGGATCGTCGGCGCCTGCCACGGTGCGGCCCGGGTCGTAGAGGATGCGCGTGCCGTTCGGGTCCTCGAAGACCAGCGCGCGGTCCTGCGGGCAGAACTCGCCGTCGATGCCACCGAGCGGCGTCACCTTCACGGTCTGGGCCAGGGCGGGCATCGCCAGGGCGGCGGAAACGGCGGCGAGG
>Ga0209050_1003244_pt1 | contig 12254 bp, 9 predicted proteins | sample Araplavi_mTSA_r2_FD_184276 | JGI IMG/M metagenome (GOLD analysis project Ga0209050, IMG submission 184276) | Arabidopsis root microbial communities from North Carolina, USA - plate scrape MF_Cvi_mTSA_r2 (SPAdes) (version 2) | ecosystem: Host-associated > Plants > Roots > Endosphere | place: USA...
GATTATTTGTGCCTTCATAGATTTCCCCCATTACCCCTAAAATTGCTTATATTCCAACAAAAATCCTATAAACTACCATTTTTTTGGCTGCCTCAGCGTGTATGGCAGGGGTGTGCAGAGCGAGGTCCGATTGCTAAACGCGGGTACAAAATGCTAGGGCAAAATTCAGGATAACGACACCGCTTGTAAGGTTCAGGCTAAAAATCCCTATTCGCTGGTGTTTATTCTTTGTAGTATTGAGGTTAAATTTTAATCTGTATGACAAGAAAGGTCAATCTGCTTTACTGGTTATTGTTCTTTTCAGTGGTCGCCCTCCAGGCCCAGGACAGCAAATCGCTGGCGGATGCCGAACACTATTTTAGTGTCCGGAGCTATGACGTAGCCCTTCCCAAATTTCTGGCGGCCATTCAGGCTGGAGAAAAAAGCCCCCTGGTATATTACAAAACGGGCGTCTGCTACCAGAAATCGCCGGAAACCGACGAACAGATCAAATCCATTCCTTATTTCGAATATGCTTTGAAAAATGGCAAAGACATGCCGGCCTCGTTGCATTATGATTTGGGCACGATGTATTTAAAGGACGAGAACCTGCAAAATGCCGTACAGAGTTTCACCAAGTTCCGCGACCTGAGCAGCAAGGCTGATAAAAAAGTCATGGTGCAAGCCGATGAAGCCATCCAAACGTGTCACAACGCCATCGCCCTGATGTCGGTGCCCCGCAATTTTAAGGTCACCCACTTCAACTCCATCATCAATACAAAATACACCGAATACAACCCGGTGGTCTCGGCCGATGAAAGCGTGATGGCCTACACCGCTCTCCGCCCCAACACGGGCAAGACGCGGACGGGCGATAAGTTTATCGAAGAAATATACATCACCTACAACATCAACGGTGCCTGGTCTGAACCCAAAGTCGTACCGATCGCCCACGATTACAACGTGGGCACTGCGGGCATTTCGGCCGATGGTCAGAAGATGCTCATTTTCATGGGCGGCGCATCCGATCCGGGCGGACTGTACCAGATCTCCAAGGCGGCGGGCGACACCTGGTCAAAGCCAAGCCTCCTCACGCCAACACTGAACACCCCGAAATACCTGGAGTCCACCGCCAGCATCACCCCCGACGGCAAAACGATCTACTTCGCCAGCGATCGACTTGGCGGTCAGGGTGGTTTGGACATTTATAGAACCAGTTTGCAAGCCAATGGTTCATGGAGCAACCCGGTTAATTTGGGCCCCGAAGTAAACAGCAAGGCCAACGAAGACGCCCCGTTCATCCACCCCGATCAAAAGACGTTGTTCTTTACGTCAGACGGGCACAACTCCATGGGTGGCCGCGATATTTTTGTGACCCGCATGGTGGGCACCAAATGGACGTCGCCGGAGAATATGGGCTACCCCGTAAACACCACCGTAAACGACAATTACTTCACGCTCATCGCCGACGGAACGCGTGCTTACTTTTCCTCCGACCGCAAGGGCGGCATGGGAGGGCAGGACATTTACTACATCGACCTGCCGGCGGAATCGGCGAACATCCCGCTGACCATGATCAAGGGAAAGATCCTGAACGCAGAAACGGGCAAGCCCATGCCGACCAAGATCTATCTCATCGATAATGAAACGGATAAAAAGCTCGATTTCGTCTACGACCCCGATCCTGAAACGGGTAACTATCTCGTGATCCTGCCGCCGTCGAAAAACTATGATATGGTGATCGAGTCCGAGGGCTTCCTGCCCTATACGCTGAACATCAACATCCCGAACCAGACCTATTTCTACGAACTGTATCAAATGGTGAGCCTCAAGACCATCAAGCAATTCGACGTGGTCGTGGGCCAGGAGGTACAGGTGAAGAACGCCTTCTACGATACGGACAGCGACGTGAAAGCCGACCTCCGCAAAACACACGAAGCCAAACTGGTGCAAGGCGGCAACGTAGACGTATACGACATGATGCTGGACCTCATGGCCGCCCAGGACAAGGATGGCATCAACTACCTGAGCGACCTCATCCAAATGAAAGATCCCATCGAAGATGTGAACTTCAACGAAAAAGAAAACTCACGCATCGAGATGGCTACACGCACGTATTACTATGACGAAAGCGATGAAAGCAAATTCGAGCAAAAGAAAGTAGACGGCAAGACCATCTTCTCCCTGCCCACGTTCATGGTGAACGAAGAGATCATGAAGCAGAAGGGACAGACGGCTAAAAAGGTGTCGGTCATTGACAAGGCCGTGCTGGCCAAGAGCGCAAAAATATATTTCGATGCCGGCAAGAGCGACCTGAAGGCCCAGTACAACGCACAGCTGGATGGTATCCTGGCCGAGTTGAACAAGAATCCGGACCTGGGAATCGAGATCCTTGGTTTCGCTTCCGCGGAAGGCACAGAAGAAATGAACCGCGACCTTTCCAACAAGCGCGCCATCTCCGTGCTTGACTATATCAACCACAAAGGTGTTGTGCGACGCCGGATCGTAGCAAAAGGCTACGGAGCCACAAAAGACCAGAGCGCCTCCAAAGAAGAAGGCCGCCGCGTAGAAGTCCACATCGTCGATCTCAACGCCCTCTCCGAAATAAAATAATAGTGTTCTTTTGCGCTGTTCTTTGCGCCTTTGCGCCTCTGCGGTTTAAATTTTTACCGAAGAGGCGCTGAGACGCAAAGGTCAGCCTTTTGTACGCGGGATGAGTAGAGAACTATCGCCGTAGCTGAGAAAGCGATAACCGTTAGCGAGCGATTCGTTATACACTTTGCGCCAGTCTTCACCGATGAAGGCGGCTACCAGCAAGATCAACGTTGAACCGGGTTGATGGAAATTGGTGATCAACGCTTCGCATACCCGGAACGTATAGCCCGGCATGATGTAGATAGACGTTTCGCCGGTTAGCAGATCCAACTGATTCCGGTCCATATAGCCAACGACAGCACGCAGCGCCTCATCGCGCGACGGCCAGCGGTCCGCGGCAGCATAGGCTTCATGTTGTGAGATCGTAAAAACAGCTTGCGGGTCTTTCAGCAACTTCACGCCATACCAATACAAGCTTTCCAACGTCCGCATCGATGTGGTGCCCACCGGAACAATATATCGTCCCGCCAAAAGATGCGTCAGGTTGGCCCGTGTCACCACCACCTGTTCGTTGTGCATCACATGTTCCACGGCGTTTTCCACTTTCACAGGTTGAAAAGTTCCCGCGCTTACGTGGAGCGTGACAAAGTCGTGTGCGATGCCCTTGGCGTTCAGTTGTTCGAAGACGGCGGGCGTGAAATGCAGTCCGGCCGTTGGCGCGGCCACGGCGCCTTCGTGGTGCGAGTAGATGGTTTGATAACGCTCGCGGTCGGCTTGCTCCGCCTTGCGGTGAAGGTAGGGCGGCAGGGGGGTCTCTCCGGCGAGGGTCACCACCTCGGCAAAGGAATGTTCCGTAGCCCACTCGAATTCCACCAACCCTGTTTCGCGATCGCGCAATGTTGCCTTCAAGGTGATGCCGTGAAAGGTTTTGAACAAGGGCTCGTCTTTCCAGCGCTTCAGGTTGCCCAATGTGCATTGCCACGTGCAACGATGGTGGGCCTGCATGGCTTCCATGACCAGCGTGGAAGGAAGCACCGGGTGCAACAAAAAGATCTCGATGACTGCGCCGGTGTCTTTCTGGAAGTGAAGCCGCGCGGGGATCACTTTGGTATCGTTAAAGAACAGGAGACTGTCGGCGGGCAAAAGATCGGGAAGGGATGAGAAGACTTGATGATCGATAGCGCCCCGGTCGTAGAACAACAGCTTGGATTGGTCACGGTTTGCCAGTGGGTAGATGGCGATGCGTTCCGGGGGAAGCGTGTACGTATAGTCGCTGATGGAAATGTCCATGCCTGATAAAGGGCTCAAAGTTAATTCTAAAACCTTATTTTTAGCAGATCATTGTTGCCTATGGCGCTACAGACAACCTATTCGCAGGAAACTTTCCGTTTCAGCTTCAATGCCCGCACCTCACGGGGACTGATGAAAGATAAACTATCGTGGTTCGTAAAGCTTTGGGACGACGCCCAACCCGGTATCGCCGGGCTTGGCGAAGGCGGGCCGCTTCCCGGACTCAGCACCGATGACCGCCCCGACTTCGAGGCGACGCTTGCCGGCGTGCTGGCCAAGCTCCCCCTCCACATCTCCTCCCAGGATTTGCAGGGGGCTCCCTCCCTGGACAACCCTGTGCTGCAAAAAGCGCTGGCCTTGGTGCCGGCGGGCTATCCATCCATTCGTTTTGCGATCGAGACCGCGTTGCTGGACCTGATGAACGGGGGAAAGAAGATCATTTTTCGCAACGCCTTCCTCGACGGCCAGCGCATTCCCATCAACGGTCTCATCTGGATGGGTGGCCTGGACTTTATGATGAGCCAGATCAACGAAAAGGTGGCCCAGGGATTTCGCTGCATCAAGCTGAAGGTGGGCGGCCTTGACTTCGACCGTGAATGTGAAGTGATCGATTACCTGCGCAAGCGTTATTTCCGGGAGAACATCACCATACGGCTGGATGCCAACGGCGCCTTTAAAGTCGACGAGGCGTTGTCGCGCTTGCACGAGCTGGCGCGGTTGAAGATCCAGTCCATCGAGCAGCCGATTAAGCCCGGGCTTCCGGAGATGGAAAAATTGTGCCGGGAGTCGCCCATTCCGATTGCGCTGGATGAGGAGCTTATCGGGGTGGAGGCGCCTGAAGAGAAGACGGCGCTGCTGACGCGTCTCCGTCCGCAGTTTATTATTTTGAAGCCTACGCTTCACGGGGGGATGACGGGTTGTCGGGAGTGGATTGCGCTGGCGGAAAGTCTTGGCATCGGGTGGTGGATCACTTCGGCGTTGGAATCCAATGTGGGGCTCAATGCCATTTGTCAATTCACGGCCAACTATCCCGTGACGCTTCCGCAGGGATTAGGAACGGGGATGATCTATGAGAATAATGTTCCTTCCAATCTTACGGTTAAAGACGGACATATTTATTTGAGTGAAGGCGTGTGAAGTCAAAATGATTTCCCATACCGTTTTCTAAACAACCAATACAACGGTATACCAGTCGCCGTCAAAAAAATACCCAGCAGAGAATTGATCAGATGCGTCTTCCCAATGGCATAATTGTAAATATCCATCCACAACGTAGCCACCACGAAGAACGTCGAAAATAACACAAACACGGCGGGCACGATAGGGTATCCCCACACTTGATATGGCCGCTCAACATGCGCCATTTTCTTCCGCAGCACGAAGATGCCGAAGGCACTCAACCCATAGAAAACCCAACTCACAAAGATCAACATGTCGGTGAGCATATCGAACGACCCGCTGAGAATGAGCACGACCGTCCAGAGCGCCTGAATGACCAGGGCGTTGCCCGGCGTGCCGTAACGGGGGTGCACTTGACCGACCCATCCAAAAAATTGTTTTTGTTGTCCCATCGCAAAGAATACCCGGGCCACGGGCAGGATGTTGCCGTTGGTGGCGCCGATGATGGAGATGATCACCATGAAAGCGATGATGCCACCGCCCACCGTGCCCATCACCACCTGCGCTGCATCCGACGCCACCATACCCGACTGGGCCATGGCATCGATGGGCAAGACATACAGAAAGCTCAGCGTGATGATCGTGTAGGTGATGATACAAATGAGCAATCCGATAAAAAGACTGCGGGGAATGTTGCGCTGGGGCTCGCGGATCTCTCCGGCAATAAACGTAATGTTATTCCAGCCGTCGTATCCCCAAAAGGCTCCGGACATGGCCGCCACCAGTGCGCCGACGAACGCCCAGCCCTGGGGATGGATGCTTGCCGAAGGCGTAATGAGATTGGTCAGGCTGCCTTTCGGAGAAAAAAATAATCCGAAAACCAACAAGGTCAGCAAAGCGATCTTCAGTGCGGTGAACACCACTTGCAGGTTGCCGCCCGATCGCGTGCTCCGGTAGCTCACCCACGTGAGCACCAACACCACCAGGATGGTGACCGACTTTACTCCGATATTTTCCAACGGATACATCGACCCGATGAAGGGGATGTAAACCTCCACCGCTTTCTCCACGCCTGGACCGAAGCGCGGCAAGGGAATAAAATATTCCAGGTAAGTGCCAAAGCCATACGCCACCGAGGCCACACCGGCCGTGTTGAAAACGATGAAGGCCGACCACCCATACAGAAAGGCAACAAACCGGCCATACATTCTTTCGAAGAAAATGTATTGACCACCCGTTTCCGGGATCATGGCCGCTACCTCGGCATTGCTCAACGCGCCAAAGAGCGTGATCACCCCCGCGAAGATCCAGACGGCCACCAGCCACAGGGGAGAGCCCAGCTGGGAGGCCATAAAAGCAGGCTTCATAAAAATGCCCGAACCGATCACTCCGCCCGCAACGATGGCGATACTGGTCCACAAGCCCAGGGTGGGTTTTAGTTTTTGGGGTGACGGCATCCGGTCTTCAATTTAAAAACTCAGCCAACAGGCGATGAAAATGGTGCGTGCCCTTTTCCATCTTCACCGAATAGCGTCCGTGTTTATAAAATCTCGACCGTATTCCCTTTTGTACATGCTGCACCACATCTTCATCTTCCATCTCTACCTGGTGCAAGTTGGCGCCGGCACCCTGGCGAAGCTTGTTCTCGTCCCACACATACGACAGGAACGAAACGGTACACCGCGACACACCTAGCGGGCGGACGATGTTGATGGAGAGTCCCCAGGGATAGAAGTTGAACATCATGTTTGGAAAAACCCAGAAGTAATAGCCGGCGATTTTTTTTCCAACGTCCGGCGAAGTTGGCGGTAGGTCGAACACGGCGTCGTCGCCTTTCGCAAAGCCGATTTGTAAATTGGAGTATTGAAAAATTTCGGTGGTATAATTTCCATAGTCGATCACAGCGTTGAGTCCCGCGTGTACAAAGGGGATGTGAAAGCCTTCAAGATAGTTCTCACAATACAGCGCCCAGTGTGCATCCACCTTGTACTCCTGCGAAAGCTCAGGCCGGAATTGAAAATCCTGGAAAGGCATCCAGCCTACGCGCTCGAGCATTGCCCCTAGGAAGGTGTGCGCATCGAATTTCGGGTGGAGGGAAGTGAACAGCCATTTTCCAAATTGATAGAGGGGAAGCTTCGTGAGGTCGTCTTCTTCGGAGGGAAAGTTGGCTACTTCCTTGAACTCGGGCATGGAAAGGAACTTGCCATCCAGGTGGAAACGTCGGCCGTGGTATTTGCAGCGGATATCGTTGATCTTGCAGGGGCGTTCCACCAACAGGTTGCCCCGGTGGGTGCAGACATTGCTGAGGCAATGCAAATCGCCCTGTTTGTCGCGGGACAGCAGCAGGGGTTCGTCCAGGAATTTCTCCAGCAGGTTCACCGGCGTGGCCCAGCCCGGGTCTTTCACCTGGTCGGTGTCGCCGATCAGTTGCCAGGTGTTGGCGAAGATCTTTTCTTTGGAAAGTTCCAGGTAAGTGGGGTCGAGATAGAAATCCGTGGCGATGGTTTTTGCCTGCGCAATATCCGGATGGACGTGGAAGGGAGTCATGACGTGAGGTTTGGCGTGCAAGCAAAATACTAAATCCTTGTCGCTTATCTGACAATGCACTTTCAATTATTCGGTTACATTTATCCCGTCAATAATTCCTTTCGACTATGAAAATTGCTACGGTAGTGTACTGGATCGCACGGCTTTTGGCCGCTGTCATCATGCTGCAAACCTTGTTCTTTAAGTTCACCGCTTCCGCGGAATCCGTCTACATTTTCACGACCGTGGGCATGGAGCCTTGGGGTAGGATTGGGGTGGGCGTGATGGAATTGGTCGCGGCCGTGCTCATCGTGGTTCCGGCCACGGCATGGTTAGGAGCCGGATTGGCGTTGGGATTGATGGTGGGAGCGATCGGCATGCACCTGACCGTGCTGGGCATCGAGGTGCAGGGCGACCATGGCTACCTGTTCGGCCTGGCCTTGGCGGTGACGCTGTGCAGCCTCTACGTGTTGGTACACGACAAAGACAAGGTCTTGTCGCGGATCAAAGCGCTGCAAAAAACTAGTTGAGTTCTTTCAGGGCATCTTCCAGCGGTTGCTTGAAGGTGTCTTGGGTGAGCGAGCTCTTCAACCCTTCCAGCACGAAGTTGGGGATCTTTTCGGCCCGCGAGATCCGGCCTTTGATGTCCTGGATCATCTCCAATGCATTCGCCTTGCCTTCGAAGTCGGCTTCGCTTTTTACTTTTTCTTCCAGCACATCCCAGGCGGAAAGTTTTTTCTCGGCCACTGCCCGCTGGGCGATGATCTTGCCGTGATCTACGGTCTTGGACTGGATGCAGGCGTTGTATTCGTCTACGATCTGCAGGAGATCTCTCTTGTTCAATTCGTCATGGTCGATGCGGTCCGCCACGGTAGGGCAGTCTTCCAGGAAATTTTTCATCGCCTTTTTAAAGGTCAGGTTGGGGACCTCCGTGCTCTTGCCGTCTTTCTTTAAAAGAAATTGGCCGTCATAGGTCACTTGATTGGGCAGTTGATACGCATATAGCGAAAGGTATCCTGACTTGATCACTTTCATAAATGAATAGCCATCGGGGCCTTTCACGGGTTGATAGAACGCGTCCTTCCATTTATAGGTACGCACCTGGAACATGGGGTAGAGCGTTTTCTTTTTATCGGGGCCAACGACCTGTACTTTTTTGTCCACGCCAAACGTAAGGGGTTTGAGCTCCCCGCGGAGGGTATCGCCCGTCACGGTCACCAGATAATCCTGGGCGACGGCCGTTGTGCACACGGTCAGAAAAAAGCAAGCAAGAAGGTATAAGCCAGAACGTTTCATGTTCATAAAATGCAGTTTTATAGCCGGAAAGATAAGCGATAAAATAATTTCCCGTCACGCTATCCGGAATTTCTTGCGATTTAAAAGCTGGATTTGGATGGGCGCGATCGCCGGCAACGTGTTGGAAAATTTTCCTTGAATAGGCTTATTGCAGGAAAGTTCGATCCCATGGTCATGTATAACCCCCGAAACTGGATTTCTATCATCTTTCACGCCTACAGCCGGCGCGTCATGGCAACCCTGTTGCCGGTCATCCTCTTTATGATTGTCTATTCTACCGTGCTGTGCTACATCATGCTGGACCGTCTAAAGCTGCACGAAGCCGACTTTCAGCCCACCATCGCCATGCATTCGCTTCTGGGGATCGTGCTGGGTTTGTTCCTCGTGTTTCGCACCAACACGGCCTATGACCGGTGGTGGGAGGGACGCAGGATGTGGGGAGGCATGGTCAACAGCACCCGGAACTTTGCCATGAAACTCAATGCTTGCCTCAGCCCGGAGAACCACGAAGACCGCGACTGGTTTGCCAAAATGATCCCCAATTTCATCTTTGCCGTAAAAGAAAACCTGCGTAACGGCGTGCAACTGGCCGAACTGGACCCACCCTCCGACACGTTCCTCAATGACCTCAAGAAATATAAACACAAACCCAACCGCATTGCCGGCCTGATGTACAAACGCATCAACGAACTATACCGCAACGGCAAAGTGACCGGCGACCAGCTCATCAATCTCGACAAGGAACTGAAAGATTTTATCGACCTCATGGGCGCCTGCGAGCGCATCAAATACACGCCCATTCCCTATAGCTATATGATGTATGTAAAGAAGTTCGTCTTCATCTACATCTTCACGCTGCCTTTCGGCTTTGTCACGCAAACGGGCTACATGACCGTGCCGATCGTGGCACTGATTTCTTACGTGTTGATGAGCGTGGAATTGATCGCGGAAGAAATCGAAGACCCGTTCGGACGCGACATCAACGACTTGCCGTTGGACGAGTTGGCCAGTAAGATCCGGGAGAACGTAAGAGAAGTGTTGTTGTAAGAAATTATTCCGTGAGGAAATCAATATCCACATTCAGCGGATAGCGCATCAGGTATTCCAGCGCCCGGGTCACGGTCATGTCTTCGAACAACACCTGGTATAAGGTGGTCGTGATCGGCGCGCGCACTTTGTAGTAGTCGGCGCACTTCTTGGCCACTTTCACGGTGTTGATGCCTTCGGCGATCTCGTCGGTGCTGGCCAATATTTCGGAGAGCGTTTCGCCTTTCGCCAGCCGGTAACCCACCGTAAAATTACGGCTCAACGAACTGTTGCACGTGGTGACCAGGTCGCCCACGCCGGCCACGCCGAGGAAAGCTTTCGTGTTTCCGCCCAGCGCGCGTCCCAGGTAGACCATCTCCACCATACCGCGGCTGATCAAAAGGCCTTTGGCGTTTTCACCATAACCCAAGCCGCTCAGCGCGCCGGCGGCTATGGCAATGACATTTTTCAAGACCCCGGCCAGCTCCACACCCACGACATCATTGTTGCCATATACCTGGAAATGATTGGTGCGCAGCAGCCGCTTGCCCAACTGGATCACTTCATTGAAATGACTCGCGATGACGGTTGCCGCGGGGTGTCCTTCGGCCAGCTCTTTGCTGAGGTTGGGGCCCGCCAGGCAGCCTACGCGCACCACCACGCTCTCTTCAATGATCACCTCACTCATGGTCTTCACCATGCTGCGGTCCAAAGTGGTCATGGTGTCCAGGGTTTTGCCTTCCGGGAGGGAAACATCAAAACCTTTGGTGCCGTGAATGAGGATGTGATAGGGGTGCAAGTAGGGCGATAACCCTTTCATCATCGTGCGGAAATGCAGAGACGGCACAATGGGAAAGATCACGTCGCACTGATCGGCCATGTAGCCGAGATCATTGGTGGGCATGACGTTGGCATGCATCTGGTGACCCCGGTTTTCGCGGGTTTTCAGAATGCGCTCGATGGCCGCATCGTCGCGCACGTGCAGCAACACTTGCCGCCGTTGGGCCAGCAAGTTGGCTACCACACTGCCGAAGTTCCCGGCGCCGATCACTCCGACCGGTTTATCGTTCTCAGATAAACTTTTCGAGGTCATAGCCGACAAGCCGGTTGTGATAATAATAAAGTGTACTGAAATCCTTAGTGATGATGTTGCCTTCTTTGTTCATGAGCAGCGGACGCTTCAAATGGAAGATGCCCACATTGTCGAGTCCATGGCGGATCACCAGGTTGATATTTCCTTTCAGATGGGTAGCGTGATAGACTTTCCCTTCCTCTTTCAATTTATAGATCTGTTTGCGCACCCGCTTACAGGCGGCGCGAAACTCCTCGAACTGCAGCACCTGGTCCTCCTCCGGCAATTTCAACAAGCCAAACAGATCCAGCTTGGGGTGTTTCTTTTGCCACATCTCGAAGGCTACAAAGGCCACCAGATGGCTGGCAAACACGCGGTTGATGCGGTGATACTCCGACACGATCTTGTGACTGAGCATGCGCGTATACTCATCTTCACGTTGCTTGTCGACTGTGATGTCGCCATGCGAAATAAAGTAGTCGCGGGTCTCAATAACCCGTCCCTGCGCGTCCAGGCTGTTGCCCTGGTCGTCGACATAATTTCCCATCACGTCCAGCCCGCGTCCAATGGACACAGAGATGTTGGACCCTTTGGTGAAAAACTTGAACAGGAACTGCAGCAATTGCCAGCTTCCGTATTTGTCTTGCTCCGGCAGATAACGGTCCTGGCCTTTCGACGACAAATATTCATCGATCAGGTCCGGCGCTTCCAGCACAAAGTGATAGTTGAGCGTTACGGGCACGATAAAGATCTTGCGCACGGGCTCGGTAGGGGGCGATTCCAGGTAGAGATTGCGTTGGGCTTCGATGGTGGAGCTGAGCAATCCCAGCTTCAGTTGTTTTTCCAGCATACCCGAGCGGGAGCGCGTGCCCCCGGGGAAGAAAATGCTGTGTGCCCCTTTCTGGATGGCGCACATCGAATAGAACTTCAACGTCTCCAGGTAGGGGACATTCTTTTTCCGGCGGTCTACCTTATAGGCGCCGAGACTGTTCATGAAGTAGGCGAAGATCTTGATGTTGAAAAGATTCAACCCGGCGCCGTAGATGAAGGCGGGCAATCCCAGGGAGTGAATGATCCACCCGATCAGGATCGAGTCGAGGTTGCTGAAGTGCGTGGGCACCATCACTACCGTGCCCTCTTTGGCCAGCGTGCGCAGTTGCTTTACTTTGCCGACGATGTGGATCTTGTCGCGAAGCGTGTATCGGCTGCGGAAGAAGGCGCCGAACTTCTTGACGCGGGCGCCGTTCAGCAAGCGGGAAAACCAGAACTTTACGATCTCGCGTGTGAGGCGGTAGCTGTTGGGCTTGAAGTTTCCGGCGATCTCGTTGGCATAGCGCAACACGATGCGGTG
>Ga0209050_1003245_pt1 | contig 12254 bp, 6 predicted proteins | sample Araplavi_mTSA_r2_FD_184276 | JGI IMG/M metagenome (GOLD analysis project Ga0209050, IMG submission 184276) | Arabidopsis root microbial communities from North Carolina, USA - plate scrape MF_Cvi_mTSA_r2 (SPAdes) (version 2) | ecosystem: Host-associated > Plants > Roots > Endosphere | place: USA...
AGCAGGAGCGGGTGATTGTAGTTGGGGCGCGCGATGAAGCGGTCGGTGATCGGCAGATCTTTCACGGCGGCGGCGGTGCCATCGATTTCGAGCCGCGAGGCGACGGAATAACCGATGAGCGGCTCAGCGCGACTGCGGCGTTCCTCGGCCGAATCCACGACCAGATTGCCACTGAGCCCGCCGGCGAGGGAGATGGCGCCGGAGAAAAAGAGCAGGAAACAAAGGAAGGCCCGGATCCACTCGGCGCGCGGGGCGATGACGACCTGCCAAAGCGCGGGGAGCACGATGAGGTAGCTCCAGATCATGAGTTTCGTGTTGTCCCACGGCCACGGGGCAAACTTCACGAGGCAGCAAAGCAGGAAGACCACCGCGCCGGGGACGGCGAGGGCGGCCATCGAACGCGGGCCGCGCCGATAGGCGAGCTCGGCGAGCAGGCTGAGGCAGAGCGGCAGGAAGAGGCCGAAATTCATCAGCCAGAAGGCGAAGAAATTCTGTTTCTCCTGCATCCAGCCGGGGTTCCAGCCGATGAGGCCCTGGCCGTGAAAACCACCGGTGACACACCAGACAAGGGCGCTGGCGGGCACGACGGCGAGGCCGACGAGGATGAGGAAGTGCCGCCGCGCATTCCTGAGCCCGAGGAACCAGATCGCCGCGACGATGGAGAGGAAGAGGAAGGTGTGGAGATGGAAGAGGGGCATCGCTGCGTAGAGCAGCCATTCGCCCCAGAGCGGGAGCCGTTGATCCGGCCGTCCCGGTTCGAGGAATCGCGCGCGCCAGCTGGCGAGCAACGCGAGGCCGGCGGGGAGGGCGAAGAGCAGGCCGCGCTGCGTGACGAACAGGGCCAGCGGCAGGCTTTTCCACGCGACGACCAGGCCGTCCCAGGCGGCGTCGCTTTGATAGTCGATCAACTCCCCGCCGCGGCGGAAGATCTCGAAGCCAAACGTGCCGCCGGCGAAGAGGAATCCGGCGACGGCGAATCCGCGTCCCCAGCGCCAGAGCATGGCGGCCGTGCAGAAGCTGCCGATCAGGCCGACCCAGACAAAGCTGCGCATGATGTCCTGCCCGGCGAGGACGAGCAGGCTATTGAACAGATCCATGCCCACCGGGTAGGTGAGGGGAGCTCCAGCGAAGATTGGGTTTTCCGGCCAGAAGGGCGCGCCATTGGCGAGGTATTGCACGTAGGTCACGTGCAGGCTGAAATCGCCGAGATTGTTCGGCGAAAAAACCCACCAATCCTTCCCTGCGGGGAAAACGAGCCAGAGGAACGAGCGCAGCGCGAAGAGCGCAAAAACGACCAGGGCCAGGACGCCCCAGACATCCGGCCGAGCTCCGGTCGAAGGGGCATCCGAGCGGCGGGGCCAGAGCGAATAGCCGCCGATCAGGAGGCCGAGCGTGAGGGCCAGCCAGGCGACGCCAAGGGAGATGCGTCCGGTGGCGAAACCGAGCACGACCGCGCCGAGGGCCGTCGAGGCAAAAGCGTAGAGCAGAGCGACGGCGGCCTTCATTCCGGAGCGGGCCCCTTTTCGATTTTCAGGCGCATGGAAGGCCGGAATTCCGGCTCGCGGCCAGGGTAGTGATCCGCAAAGACCGCGGCGCGCAGGTAGAGGTAACATTCATCCGGCGCCATGCCGCGGAGGTGCAGGCGTTCGCGGAAATACGATTGGGAGAGGCCTTGTTCGATGCGGCTGCTCGACTCGGTGTCGACGAGGAGCCAGTCCACTTCGAGCGGTTCCGGTGCCGCTTCGCGATCGCCCCAGGTGATCTCCGGCCAGTCGCCGAGCAGCCAGATGAGCGGGTGGTGTTCGCCTTCGATGATGTGCCCCGGCCGGAAGCGCGCATCGGGGTTGCGCCGAGCCAGCCAGCGCAGGGGTTCGACGACTTTCAGGACGTCCGGCGTGCTTTGCACATAGACGTACGGTTCGCGGTCGTCGGAGAATTTGACGAAGTTCAGAATACGGCATTTCGCGAGGGAAAACGCGCAGACCAGTCCGGCGAGAGCACCGATGGTCCAGCGGTCGATGCGGTGTGCGACCCATTCCACCGCGACGCCGAAGACGAGGAAAAACGGCCAGGCAAACGAGATGAGGCACCACGGGGTTTTATACGGCACGATACTGTAGGCCACGAGCGTGCCGAGCGAACTGATGGCCAGCCAGCGCACGAAACGGTTCACGTGCGGCGCGATGACCGCACAGGAGGCCACGGCGCCGAGCAGGGCGGGCCATTCGTATTCGCCGAGCAGTTGGAGCCAGTACCACCAGTCCTTTTCGTGGCCGCTTTCACCCGCGGCACCGGTATGGGTCCACTTGGCGAAGGCCATGAAAAAGCCGCCGATGCCGGGGGGATCGAGCAGGCACCCCGAGTAGAAAAAGACGACCACGGCGGCTCCGATCGCGATCGCGGTGGTGAGATCGTTGAGGTTGAATTGCGGCCCCGAGCGCGGCCACTCCGCCGAGGGCGAGAAGCGCTCGATAATCCACAGGGTGCCCGCCGCGAGGAGAAATGCGACGATGTGGATGACCCACGTTTCCTTGGTCAGCAGCATGCCGCAGAATCCGGCCGCGGCGAGCCACAGATCGCGGCGCCGTCCGGTGCTCCACAGCCCCGCCGCGCCGGCGGCAAACGCGATGAGCGAAAGCACGAGCCACGTTTCGTGGATCGCATAGCGCGCGTAGAAAACGAACCCCGGCGAGACGGCCATCGCCAGGGCCGCGATCCGCGAAGCCCGCACGGAAATGAACCGGCGAAAACTGAAGAGCAGCAGCGCCACGCAGACCAGGCTGGCCAGGACCAGCGGCAGCCGCAGGGCCCAGACTTCCCGGCCAAAGAGCGACTGCATGAGGAAGAGCACGTAGAAATGGAACGGGCCGTGAAAATTCGTCGGGTCGTAGTGGTAGAACCCGTTGCGCGCCATCTCGTCGAGGAAGTAGCCGTTCACGCCTTCGTCGAAGTGCGGCGGCTTCAGGCTCAGGGCGGTGAGCCGGAGGACGGCGGCGAGCAGGAGGATGAGGGTATCCCAGAGTCCCTGCTGCGGATGGAAGGCGGCGGTGAGTGCCCGCCGCCAAATTGATGGTGCAATGGACGTTGCGTCCCGCTGGGGGTCTGTGCTCCCCTCTGCGCTCTCCATGCCGCCGGATTCGGTTTCCATCGTCATTCCCGCTTACAATGAAGCCCGCCGGCTGCCGCCCACGCTCGTGGAGTTGGAGCGCTGGATGGCGGCCTGCACGAGGCCGGTGGAAGTATTAGTCGTGGTGGAACCAAGCACGGATGGGACGCGCGAAATAGCTGCCGAAGCTGCCGCCCGCCAGCCGAATCTCCGGGTCATCGCGAATACCGAGCACCGCGGCAAAGGCTTTGCCGTGCGGACCGGCATGCAGGCCGCTACTGGCGCCTTCGTTTTCTTCATGGACTGCGACCTGAGTGTGCCGCTGGCCGAAGTGGAGGCGTTTCTGCATTACTTCGAGGCGCACCCGGAGGCGGACGTCCTTTTTGGCAATCGCCAGCATGCGCGGAGCCGGATCACCGTGCAGCAATCCTGGTTGCGCCGCCGCATGGGCCAGACCTTCAATGCCATCCTGCGCCGCCTGACCCTGGCCGGGGTGCACGATACCCAGTGTGGCTTCAAAGCCTTCCGCCGGGCGGCGAATGAAGCCATTTTCTCCCGGCAACAGCTCGATGGGTTTGCTTTCGACGTGGAGGTGCTCCTCCTCGCGCAAAAGCTTCGCCTGCGCGTGGCCGATTTGCCTGTGGAATGGCGCAATTCCCCCGAGAGCAAAGTGCACCTCGTCCGCGACAGCCTGCGCATGCTGCGGGATACGCTGCAGATCAGGCGCCGGCTGGCGGAGTAGGTGGAAGACGAGACTGAGTAGCCGGGAGCCATCCCACCGCCGCTGACACAGCGGCGGCTACACGCGGCATTTGGAAATACGGCGGGCCATACCGATGAACCTTTGTAGCCGCCACTGTGTCAGCGGCGGTGGCGAGAGGCGTGGCTGCTCCAACACCGCCTACCGACCCGCCACCTTCGCCGGTTTGCCGGGGAGGTAATATTCCACGTAGCCAAGCATCATTTCGTCGGTGGTCTGCGGGCCCCATTTGACCGTCTTGTTCGGGTCGGGGTTGGCGGGGTTGTTGGCGCTGTTGTCGTACCAGCCGGTGACGCGGATCTGGCTGCCGGCGGGGATGGTGGGTGGCTCGGCGAAGCGGTAGGCGAGCTGCCAGTTGAAGTCATAACGCGGGACATCGAGCAAGGTGCGCACTTCCTGATTCGGCAGGGCGATTTCGTAGCGGAAGGCTTTCCCTCGGACGTGCATGTGGGGCATGAAACCGAGCAGAGCCACATCGCGGGGAATGGTGAGCGCCGCGCTTTCGGGATGATTGTCCGCCCCGGGCGGAATGCTGAGACGATGATTCGAGATACCAGCGACGAGCACCGCGTGCTCCGGCGCCGCTTGGGCAAAGCGGACCCCGAGTTTGACCTGATCTTCGGCGGCCTGCCCATTCGGAGTGTAGTGAATCTGGAAGATCAGCGTCGCGCCGGCCGGCAATTCCTTGGCGAGGCCTTCGGGATAAATGACGTGATCATTCCCCGGCACATAAGCGGCGAGGTAACCGCCGCTGCCGTCCTCATCGCTGCTGATCTGCCGGCCGGAAAGCATGCCCGGGCCGCGGACGAAGACGAGCACATGGTGGACGACTTCGCGGGCCGTGGGTTTGACTTCGATGGCCTGGATCCAGCGGCCTTCCTTGAGGCCGGTTTCCACGGTCACATTTTGGTAGGGCATCGTGCCGCTGGCTTTGACCGCGATGGGCTGGGGGATTTGATAGACGGCGTCGGGCTGGCCGATCTGCCATTCACTGGGCCACGTGCGCGCGAGCGGCGCCTCGGCGACCTCGCCCTCGGGTTTGCCATTGGCCAGCCAGGTGAGGAGATCGGTACGGTCGAGCTCGGCGAGCGAACGATCGTTGCCCCACGGGGAGTGCTCCCCTTTGGCCGGGGGCGCGGCAAACCACGGCGGCATCAGCTGCCGCTCGACCATTTTGCGGATCATGCCGGCTTTGGCTTTCACCTGCTCGTAGGTCTCGAGCGGGAAGGGGCCGACGCCGTTGGAACGGTGGCACTCCACGCAGTTCGCCTGCAGGATGCGGGAGATCCGGTTGTGATAGGTCACGCCGGACGCCACGGCAGTGGCTGTTGCGGTGGAAAGATCGAGCACGCAGCCGGGAGCTTCCGTGGCTTGGACCGCGGGGACCTGGGCGTTGATCGCCGCAGCGATGGCGTCGGCGGCGTAGCGGTGCCGCGGCGCATCGAGCGAGTAACCGAGGCCGTATTGATCGTCGAGGGCGCCGCGGTAGATCAGCGTGCGGCGGGCATCGAGCACAAAGACATCGGTGCTCACCGTGGCCCCGAGCGTGCGGGCGAAGTGGCCATCGCGGTCGAGCACGCACGGAGCGGAAAGTTTCGCGGCGGCAAAAGCGGCGCGCAGGTTTTCCGGCGTGTCGGTGGCGGTGGGCGCGACGAGGAGAAGACGAACGCCGCGGGCCTGGGTTTCGGCAGCCAGCGCGGCGAGGGAGGGGAGATAACGTTTGCTGACCGGGCAATCAGCCCCGACCAGCGCGATGACCGTGGCGGGCCCCTGCGTGTACTCCTTGAGCTGGTGCGCCTTGCCGTCGAGATCCTGGAAGGAAACGTCTGCGATCATCCGGCCGACTCCGGCGTCACTGGGCTTGAGCCGTTTGGGTTCCTGGCGCGGACTGGCGGTTTCCGGGCGGAAAACCGGCGGGGCCACCGCGGAAGCGGGTGGGGGAGTTGGCGGACGCAGGTTTTCGAAAAAAGTGCGGGCCTCGGTTTGCGTCACGGTGCCGTCACCATCGAGATCGAGGCGGCTCAGCCAGCGGGTCTGGGCGAGTTCGTCGCCGGAGAGTTTGCCGTCGCCGTTGCGGTCGAGTTGCCTGAACCGCTCCGCCATTTCCCCGGCGGCGGCGCGTCCCATCGGGGTATCGAGCCCCTTCAGCACCTGGCTGCGGAAATGCGCGCGGACTTCGTCCAGGGTGAAAAAGCCGTCCCCATCGGCATCGGCTCCGGCGACGTAAGCCGCGACCGGTTTGGCTTCCTCGGCCGAGAGTTTGCCATCGCGGTCGAGATCGAGTTGGGCAAATTTTTTGTCGATCACATTGCCTTCGAGGCGGCGGAGGACGGGGAGCCCCGGACTGTCTTCGGCGTGGAGCAGGCCCGTGGAAAGCAGCGCGAGAGCGAGCGGAGAGGCAAAACGCAGCGGGGTCATCGTGGCGTAAAGGACGCAGTGAGGTACGCCATGGTTACACTTCGGCGCAGGAAGCGACAGGTCTTTACGCGGGGCCCGTCGCTGGCCACCGTGCGGCGCGATGATTTTCCGCGCATGACCACTCCCGAAACTTCGCGCTCGCGACTGGGTGAGCTGGCGGGTTTGTTTCTGAAATTGGGCGCGACGGCCTTTGGCGGGCCGGCGGCGCATCTGGCTTTGATGGAGGAGGAAGTGGTCCGCCGGCGGCAATGGCTGACTCGTGAGGAATTCCTCGATCTGCTCGGCGCGACGAACCTGATTCCCGGGCCGAATTCCACGGAGATGGCCATTCACATCGGGCACCGCCGGGCGGGTTGGGCGGGCTGGCTGGTGGCCGGCGCGTGTTTCATTTTGCCGGCGGCTTTGATCGTCGCCGGATTCGCCTGGGCGTATCAGCGGTACGGCGGGTTGCCGGAAGTCGCAGGCATTTTGTACGGGGTGAAGCCGGTGATCATCGCGGTGGTACTGCGCGCCCTCTGGTCGCTCCGGGTAGCCGTGACGAAAAACCGCTGGGTCGCCGGGATGGGGCTGGCTGCGGCGCTGCTGAATGGCGCTGGCGTAAACGAATTGATCGTCCTCTTTGCGGCGGGGATCGTGGTCGCGCTGGCCCAGCGCAAACCGGCGAGCGCTTCTCCCGGAGGCGCGATGCCCGCCCTGGCCCTGGCCGCCATCGCCACCCCGGCGACTGCGGCCACGAGCACCGCATCGCTCGGCGCCATCTTCTGGTTCTTTCTCAAGATCGGCTCGGTGCTCTTTGGCAGCGGGTATGTGCTGCTCGCGTTTCTCCGCGCGGACCTGGTGGAGCGCTGGCATTGGCTCACCGAGGCGCAGCTGCTGGATGCAGTGGCCATCGGGCAGGTCACGCCGGGGCCGGTGTTCACCACCGCGACCTTTATCGGCTACCTGCTGGGCGGATGGACTGGGGCTGGCGCGGCCACGCTGGGGATTTTTCTGCCGGCCTTCTTTTTCGTCGCGATCAGTGGACCCCTCATTCCACGCCTGCGCCGCTCTCCGAGCGCGAGTGCGTTTTTGGATGGTGTGAATGCCGCCTCGCTGGCCTTGATGGCAGTGGTGACGGCGCAGCTCTTTGGCGCGGGGATCGTGGACGGGGTCACCCTCTCGCTGGCCATCCTCAGCGCGGTTTTGATCTGGCGCGGGATTAACTCTACCTGGCTGGTTCTGGGGGGCGCGATCGCCGGGTTTTTGCGCGTTTTGTGGGGGTAGGGGAATCCCGTAGTTAAGAGCCGGGCGACAACCCCTTGCGTCATCAGTGTCACGCAACTGTAACATTGATGTCGTAAAACCGACACATTTATGGCGCAGTGTTGTGACCCCTTGGTCGCCATTTTGTAACCAGGACCATTTACCCTACCAACCAAATCCCATGTCTCAGCTAACGAAGTTCGTTCCTGCCGCGCTTGCGGCTCTCGCCTGCGCGATGCCGGCTCCGGCCTCTGCCAGTGAATCCGATGTGCTCCTGAAAATCCTCGTGCGCAAAGGCATCCTCTCCCAAGAGGAAGCAGCAGGCGTACGGGCCGAAGTCGCCAAGGAAAACGCCAAGGAAGCGCAGCAGGCTGCGGCTACGGCGGCGAAAACACAGTCGCTCAAGCTGCCTTCCGACGAAGGTGGCCTGCTCTCGAAGCTCGATCTTTCCAAGCCCGTCGAGAAGCTGAAGCTCTATGGCGATCTGCGCCTGCGGTATCAGTACGAAGACAAGGATCCGCAGCTCTTCATCCCCGATGGCAGCCGCCGCCGGGATGTTGATCGCTCGCCGAGCGGTGCCCAGCAAAGCCGCTGGCGTTTCCGCCTCCGGATCGGTGCGGAAGTCAAGCTGACCGACAATTGGTCTGCCGGTGTCGAGCTTGGCACCGGTCAGGCTGCAGACACGGGTAATCAGACGTTCGAAAACGGTTTCGACGACTACAATATTTTCATCAACAAGGCATTCCTGCGCTGGGATCCGACGCCGGCCTTCACCTTCGTCGGCGGCAAGATGGATCGGCCGTTTTACTCCACCGAGCTCGTGTGGGACTCGGACATCACGCCGAACGGTATTGCCGAAATCATCCGCTTTGATCAGCTCTTTGCCCACGAAGACGACTCCGTCGAAGGCTCGAGCAAGGATGGCAAAAAAGCCGTGGTCGAAACCAAATCGGAAAGCCCGTGGGAACTCAGCCTCATCGCGGGCCAGTTCCTCTTCGACGACAACAACGAAAACAACTTCGACAACGACGACTCGACCGACGCGTACCTCTTCCAGACGCAGCTCCTCGGCGGGTACAAGGTCTCGAAGGATGTGAAGATCACCGTGGCTCCGGGCTGGCTCACCTACGTGAACGGCGCGGTGACGGGCGTGACCAATAACAATCCCTTCAACGATTCGCCGACGGTCTCCGGGGCCACGCGCAATATCAACCTGCTGCTCTTCCCGGGTGATGTGTCCTTCAAGATCGGAAATACCAAAGCCAAGTTCTACTGGGACTTTGCCTACAACATCGAAGGTCGCAAACGGGCGGAGGATATCTATGACCTCTACACGCTCCGGAACGACAGAGGCCAGCGGAGTGACGACGGGGTCACCGATCCCGACGATCGCAATTCCAGCCATAGCGCGCAAGATGACTACGCGTACCTGGTGGGGATCCAGTTTGGTGACAACAAGAAGGCCGGCGATTTCTCCTTCCGGACCGACTGGCGCCAGACCGGCATTGCTTCCGTCGATCCGAACCTGAACGATTCGGACTTCGCGGCGAGCGAGTTGAACACCCGGGGCGTGAAGCTCCAGCTCAACTACAACTTCACCGACTTCGCCATCGGCACGGTGAGCTATATGCACGCGTGGAATCTCCGCGACGATTTGATCGGCGGCCAGGCGACTGGCGGCAATGCGATCGGCGACAGCAACACGGTGAAGGTGTTGCAGGTCGACTTCACGGTGAAGTTCTAAGCGGCTGTCACGAGAACGTAACACTCCGGGTTTTGCCGCGCATCGGCTGGGCGACTACCGATGTGCGGAGCCCGTAACTATCCTCTGATTCTCCTATGACCACCACCCTGCGTAAACCGCTTCTGGCCATTCTCTCCGTCAGCCTCGCTGCCGTCTGCACCGCTTCCGCCGAAAAGGTGGAAGTCGACGCGAAGATCGCTTCTTACAAAAAGAGCTCGGGCGTGACCGGCAACCTGAACTCGATCGGTTCGGACACGCTGAACAACGTGATGGCGCTCTGGGCCGAAGGCTTCAAGGGCGACTACCCGAATGTGAACATCCAGGTCGAGGGCAAGGGCTCCGCGACCGCGCCGCCGGCGCTGATCGAAGGCACCGCCCAGCTCGGGCCGATGAGCCGCGAGATGAAAAACGACGAGGCCGACCGCTTTGAAAAGAAGTACGGCTACAAGCCGACCGAAGTGCGGGTCGCGATCGACTCCCTCGCCGTCTTCGTCCACAAGGACAACCCGCTCAAGGGCGTGACCCTGGCGCAGGTCGACTCCGTTTTCTCCAGCACCTACAAGGCGGGCGGCAAGGACATCGCCAAGTGGGGTGACCTGGGGCTGACCGGCCCATGGGCGGCCAAGCCGATCTCGCTCTATGGCCGTAATAGCGCCTCGGGCACCTACGGGTTCTTCAAGGAACACGCGCTCCAGAAGGGCGACTTCAAGCCGACGGTCAAAGAGCAGCCGGGTTCGTCCTCGGTGGTGCAGGGCATCGGCAGCGATCTCGCCGGCATCGGTTACTCGGGCATCGGCTACAAGACGAGCGAAGTCCGCGCGCTGCCCCTGGCAGCGAAGGAAGGCGGCAAGTTCGTCGAGCCGAACTACGAAAACTGCCTCAGCGGCGACTACCCGATGGCCCGCTTCCTCTACGTTTACGTCAACAAGAAGCCCGGCCAGCCGCTCGACAAGCTGACCGGTGAGTTCCTCAAGTTCGTCCTGAGCAAGGAAGGCCAGCAGGTCGTTGTGAAGGACGGCTACTTCCCGATCCCGAAAGAGGTCGTCGAAGAAGAGCTCAAGAAGCTGAGCAAGTAATCAACCACTTTGGCCAGCGGCGCGTAGCGGCCGGTCCGTTGCGCGCTGCCTTTTGCGGTCCGGTCCAGCGGGAGGAGAAATTTTTCCTTCTCTCGCCACCGGCACCGTTTTCTCTCATCCATGCCGCCCAAAGCACCAGTATCCACGGACGAACTGCCAGAGCGTTTCCGCGTGGCCCCGAGCACCCTGTGGTTCGATTGGTTTATGACCCGCTTCATCCGCATCGGAGGGGTGCTGGTGATCGGATCGGTGGCGGCGATCTTTGTCTTCATCCTCACCCAGATCATCCCGCTGTTCCGCGGGGCGACGGTCGAGGAATTGAAAACAGTGCCGGCCGGGCCGGCGAAGCTGCTCGGAGTGGACGAGTGGTCGGAGCTGCCGGTGCTGATTGCCCGGGACGGTTCGCTGACTTTCGTGGACGTGGCCAAGGGGACCACCAGGAAGGTGATGCCCGAGTTTGCCGATGGCCGCAAGGTCAGCGCGGTGGCTTATCAACAGGCTGGCCAGCGCGTGATTGTGGGTACCGAGGACGGCCGTTTCGCGTTGGTCCCGCTGAACTACTCCATGTCCGACCGGGGCGTGACCGCGGACCCGAAGCCGGAGACGTTTTACGAAGTGGGCCCGGAAGGCAGCCGGGTGATCGAGATCGCTTACGGTGATTCCGGGGACACGAAACTCGCCGCCGCGATCTGTGAGGTCGCGGGCAAGTGGGAGCTGCACGCGGCGACTCTCACCCAGAAGCGTTCGCTCATGGGCAAGGGGAAGATCGAGGTGGGCGACCGCTTCAATCTGACCAGCGAAATTCAGGGCCGCCCGGAGCGCTTGCTGGTCAATGCCGGGGCGGATTCTATCATCGTTTCGACCGATGCCGGCGAGGTGGATTACTTTTTCCTGGCGGGCGACAAGCTGCTCAAACGGCAGAGTTTCAAGCCCTTCGGCAAGCTGCCGAATGCGCGGATGGCCACGATCGATTTCCTCTTCGGCGACGTGTCCCTGGTCTGCACGAGCATCAGTGGCGATAACCTCGTCTACAGCCTCTATGTTCCCAAAGGCAGTGATCAGCGCCTGTGGGGTCAGACGAAGACTTTTCGCTCGCTGCCGAACACACCGAGCGCGTTTGCGGCCAGTTCGCGCAACAAATCCTTCGTCCTCGCCAGCGGCGCGACCGCCACGCTGCGCCACAGCACGACCGAGAGCATTCGCTGGGAAAAGAAGCTGCCGTTCTCCGTGCAAGACGTGGTGCTCTCCGGGAAACACGACCGGATCATTTTCCTCGATGAGAAGGAGCAGTTGCACCTGTTCAAGCTCAGCGATCCGCACCCGGAAGCGAGCTGGCACGCGCTCTTCGGCAAGCTGTGGTATGAAGGCGCGAGCGAGCCGAAGTATGAGTGGCAATCGACGGGTGGGACCGATGATTTCGAGCCGAAGCTCTCGATGGTGCCGCTCCTCTTCGGGACCCTCAAAGGCACGCTCTACGCGCTTGTTTTCGCTCTTCCAATTGCGCTTCTGGCGGCGCTGTACACGGCCCAGTTCCTCGAGCCCCGCTTCAAACGAGTGGTGAAGCCGGTGATGGAAATCATGGCTTCACTGCCATCGGTAGTGCTGGGTTTCATCGCCGCGCTCTGGCTGGCGCCACTGCTGGAAACCCGGGTGCCTTCGGTGATTGTGTGCGTGATTTTGATTCCGTCGGCTGCGTGGTTCTTCGGCTGGTTTTGGGCGGGGCTGCCGTACGAAAAACGCCGGCGCATTCCTCAAGGCATGGAGTTCCTCGTCTTCGCTCCAGTCCTGCTTTTCGTCGGTTGGCTGGGCTGGAAGCTCGGGCCGTGGGTGGAGCGGGTGGTCTTTACCGTGCCGGACGCCGCGGGTGGCCGGTTGGTGGACTTCCGCCCGTGGTGGACGATGCTGACC
>Ga0209050_1003246_pt1 | contig 12253 bp, 9 predicted proteins | sample Araplavi_mTSA_r2_FD_184276 | JGI IMG/M metagenome (GOLD analysis project Ga0209050, IMG submission 184276) | Arabidopsis root microbial communities from North Carolina, USA - plate scrape MF_Cvi_mTSA_r2 (SPAdes) (version 2) | ecosystem: Host-associated > Plants > Roots > Endosphere | place: USA...
GCGCAGGCGGTCAGCCAGGTGGCGGCCGCGCGTGCCGAGGTGCAGCGGGCTCGCGAACAGGAAGGCGGCAGCGAGGAAGACAACGCCAAGCTGCGCAGCGCCGCCGCCGCCGTGGAAAAGGCTGAACTGGACCTGGCCAACACGCAGGTGCGCGCCCCCGCCGCAGGCCTCGTCACCGACCTGCGGACCGACGCCGGCCAATTCGCCGCGGCGGGAAAGCCCGTGATGACGCTGATCGCCATTCACGACGTGTGGATCAACGCGGAAATGACCGAGAACAACCTGGGGCACGTCGACCCCGGCACGCCGGTCGCCATCATCCTGGACGCGCTGCCCGGGCAGGTGTTCGAGGGCCGCGTGCGCAGCGTGGGCTATGGCGTGAGCGTCGGCACGCCCACGCAGCCCGGCAGCCTACCCACAGTGCAGAACAGCCGCGACTGGCTGCGGCCCGCCCAACGTTTCCCGGTCGCCATCGACCTCGATCCCGGACAGCTTCCGTCCCTTCGCGGTATCCGGGTGGGCGGCCAGGCCGAAGTCATGGCCTTTCCCAACCCCGGCAATCCGCTCAACCCCCTGGGCCGCCTGTACCTGCGGCTGATGAGCTGGCTGTCCTATGCTTACTGACACGCCCCCCGCCCCTCGCGACCCCCGCGGCCAGCGCGCCCTGCGCCTGGGCGTGGGGACGGCGCTGTGCCTGGCCATCAGCTTCGGGCTGGACATGCCGATCCCGATGATCGCGCCGGTGCTCGGGGTGTTCCTGCTGGCGCAGATGAACCGGCCGCTTTCGTTGAAAGCCGGCCTGGGCCTGGCCCTGGTGGCGATGTTCACCACGGGCAGTGGGCTGTTGCTGATTCCGCTGCTTCGCTACTACCCGGCCGGCGGGGTGCTGATCGTCGGCCTGTGCCTGTTTCTGGCGTTTCGCCACGGGCTGCGCGGCGGCAATAATCTGGTGTCGACGTTCCTGATCATCGGCCTGACCATGATTTCTGCGGCAGGCACACTGGACTTCGGCCTGGCGGTAACGGTGATCGAGGCCCTGGTCAAAGCGCTGCTGCTGGCCGCCCTGGTGCTGGGCGTCTGCCACGCGCTGTTTCCCGAACCGCCTGGCCTGCCCGCGCCACCGCCCCCGCCTGTTTTGCCGGCCGCCGAGGCAAGCCGCATGGCCCTGCGCGCGGCGCTGGTCGTGCTGCCGGCCTTTCTGCTGGCGATGACCGATCCGCTGGGCTACATGCCCATCATCCTGAAGGCGGTCAGCCTGGGCCGCCAGAGCTGCGTCACAGCGGCGCATGGCGCGGCGCGCGAGATCCTGGGATCGACGCTGCTGGCCGGCGTGCTTGCGGTGGGCTTCTGGATCGCCCTGCGGCCCTTTCCCAGCCTGTGGATGTACTTCCTGTGGATGCTGCTGTTCGGGCTGATGATGGCCAGAAAGCTGTATCGGCTGAGTCCCACGCCGCATGCGCCCACTTTCTGGCTGAACACCCTGATCACGCTCATCATCCTGCTGGGCCAGTCGGTGCAGGACAGCGTGGCGGGCAAGGACGTCTACACCGCCTTCGCCGTGCGCATGGGGCTGTTCATCGCCGTCACCCTGTATGCCTGCCTGATGCTGCAGTTGCTTGAACCCCGGCCGCGTGCGCCCCGCAAGCCGGGCGTATTTTCCTCACGCCGCCGTATTTCCGGAACTTGATTCACATGCCTTGAATTCCCCCGCCTCATATTCCACCCCTTGCAAGGAGACCGCCATGAGTGTCCAAGACCTGCCAACCCAACCCGCGCCGGCAATGGGCTGGCGCTTCAAGTGCGGAATCGGAATTTTCATCCTGGCCTTCGCGCTCTGGTTCCTGATTCCCATCGGCGCCGCGATGGACATCCCCGGATCGCGCATCGCGGCACTGACCGGCGCCATCTTCATCGCCAACAAGGTGCTGCTCATTACCTGCATCGCCGTTATGGGCAAAGAGGGATTCCAGCAACTCAAGGCCATCATCGGCGGCCACGCGAAGAAACTGGCGCCCGTGCAGAAGGTCGGCCCCGTGCGCCACGCCATCGGCATGGTGATGTTCATCCTGCCCCTACTGACGTCGATGCTGGAACCCTATGTCGACCAGATCTGGCCCGGTTTCCGGCCGCGGCTGTGGCAGGCGCAACTGCTGGGCGACGTCATGCTGGTGGCCAGCTTCTTCGTGTTGGGCGGCGATTTCTGGAACAAGCTGCGCGCCCTGTTCGTGCGGTCGGTCTAGTCATCAGCCGTCACGCGCCGCCCTTGTCCAGATCCGGCGCGCGCGGCGCCGCAGTGAGCCGCGCCGCCATGAATTCCAGAAACTCCTTGGCCAGCGGCGGCAAGGTGCGCCCTTGCAGCGTCACGGCCTGGATGCTGCGCTGGCGCATTTCCGGGTTGCTGAACGGCACTGCGGCCAGCGCGGTGCCCTGCGGATCCCCCATCAACGTCAGGTAGCCCGTCAGCGCCACGATCCGGCTGCCCGGCAGCATGGGCAGGAAGGCCGCCGAATTGTTGGACACGTAGGCCGGCTCGATATGCAAGCCGGCATTGGCGCACGCGGTATCGAAAAGTTGCCGCACGGTCGTGCCCTTATCGCCAACCGATACCGGCACGTCGGCCAGGTCACGCAAGCTGATCGCACGGCGCGCGGCAAGCGGATGCTGCCGGCACATCACCGCGTAAACCGGCGCGCGCGTCAGCAGTTCGGTCTTCAGGCGATCGTCCTGCGCCACCGTGTAGTGCAGCGCGATCTGGGACATTCCCTCGAGAATCCGGCGAATCACCTCCTCCGGCCGGTCCACCTGAAGATGAAAACGCGTCTCGGGCCGGACCTGCTTGAAGTCGGCCATGCATAGCGGCAGGAATCGGTGTGCGAATCCCTCGCTACAGGCCAGCCGGATCGTGACGTCGCCTAGCGCGCTGCGCCGCCGGATCTCCTTGGTGACGCGTTCGGCCTCCAGCGCGGCCGCCCGGGCGTATGCCGCGAGTTGAAGCCCGGCCTCGCTGAGCGCCATGCCGCGCGCCTGGCGTTCGAACAGCACGATGCCCAGGCTGTCTTCCAGCTTGGCGATCTGCCGGCTGACGGCGGATGCCGCCACGTGCAGGCTGGCCGCCGCGCCTGCGATCGATCCGCAGCGCGCGACTTCCAGGAAATATCTGAGTCCGAGGGAGATCATGGATGGCTCCTGGATGAGATGCCTTTATGGCAACGCAAAGGTGCGAAATATCTAATTGTGGCACGGGTAGAACCGTAATACTTTTGTTTTTCCGTACTGCCCCGAGAACCGCCATGACCCGCGAACAAGCCATTCTCCACGCGACAGAAGCGTATGACAGCGGCGTCCTTCAGGACACCCTCGCGCGCCGCATCGCGTACACCACCGAAAGCGAAGTCTCCACCCAGGGCCCGGCGCAGCATGCCTACCTGTCGATCGAACTGGTCCCGCGCCTGTCGGCACTGGGCTTTTCCTGTGAAGTGCATCGCAACCCTGCCGGGGTGGACCTGCCGATCCTGGTCGCACGCCGCATCGAAGCGGCCGAGTTGCCGACCGTCCTCATGTACGGTCACGGCGACGTGGTGCGAGGCAACGCCCCAAAATGGGACGCCGGCCGGGACCCCTGGCGCCTGCAGGTCGAGGGCGACCGCTGGTACGGGCGCGGCACGGCCGACAACAAGGGCCAGCACTCCATCAACCTTGAAGCGCTGTCGCGCGTCATCGCCGTCCGCGGCGGCGTGCTGGGGTTCAATACGATCTGGCTCATCGAAACCGGCGAAGAAGCGGGCTCGCCCGGCCTGGCTGCGTTCTGCAAGACACACCGCAATCTTCTGGCCGCCGACGTCTTCATCGCCAGCGACGGGCCGCGCCTGAACGCCGCGCGGCCCACGCTGTTCATGGGCTCGCGCGGCGCGGTCAATTTCGAACTCAAGGTACGGGCTCGGGAACGCGGCTACCATTCCGGCAACTGGGGCGGACTGCTTTCCAACCCGGCCATCCGGCTGACACATGCGATCAGTTCGCTGGTGGACGCGAACGGCCGCATCGCCGTGCCCGGGTTGCGCCCCCCGCCCATCCCCGATGCGGTTGCATTGGCGCTGGCAGACCTGGAAGTCGGTGGTGGCGACGACGATCCGGACATCAACGACTGGTGGGGCGAACCCGGCTTGACCTCGCCGGAAAAGGTGTTTGGCTGGAACAGTCTCGACGTCCTGACATTCGGCGCCGGCGACCCCGCCAAGCCCGTGAACGCCATTCCTCCGGAAGCGTCGGCATGGTGCCAGTTGCGCTTCGTGGTCGGCACCGACTGGCGTGCCCTGCAGGAACACGTGGTCGAACACCTGCATCAGGGCGGCTTCGACGACGTCGAGGTTCGTGTCGGCATGCAGGCGGGCGCGACGCGCCTGTCGCCCGACACCCCGTGGGTGCGCTGGGCCGCCGCCTCGCTGGAGCGCACCACCGGCAAACGGCCGGCCCTCTTGCCCAACCTGGGCGGCTCCCTGCCCAACGACATTTTTGCCGACCAGCTTGGCCTTCCCACCCTGTGGGTGCCGCACTCCTACCCCGCCTGCGCGCAGCACGCGCCCAATGAACATCTGCTGGGCAGCGTCGCCCGGGAAGGCCTGGCCATCATGGCCGGCCTTTTCTGGGACCTCGGCACCCAGGGCGCCGACTTGCTCGAACAAGCCTGCTCCCAATCGTCCACCTACGCCTGATCCGACCGAGCCCCATCATGACCGCCAGACTTCGCACCGCCCTGTTGGCGTTGACACTTGCCGCCGCGAATGCCCACGCCGCGTATCCGGACCAGGCCATCAAGATCGTCGTCCCGTTCACGCCGGGCGGCGCCACCGACGCGGTGGCGCGCCTGCTCGCCACCAAGTTGTCGGGCAAGCTGGGTCAGCCCGTCATCGTCGAGAATCGCCCCGGCGCCTCCACGCTTATCGGCGCCGAGGCCGTCGCCCGCGCAGCGCCCGACGGCTACACGCTCATGCTGTCGGGCAGCACCACGTACAGCGTCCTGCCCGCACTCAAACCCTCGCTGCCCTACGATCCCGTGCGCAGCTTCGAGCACATTGGCATCGTCGCCATGGCGCCCGTCGTGCTGCTGGCGCAAAACGCGCTGCCCGCGGCGACGCCACAACAGGCGGCGGAGCTCGCCCGACAGGAAAGCGCCAAAGGCGGACTGATGTACGGCACGTTCGGCTCCGGGTCCGCCCCCCACCTCACCGGCGAGATGTTCGCGCAGGCTGCCGGCGCCAAGATGACGCCAGTGCCCTACAAGGGCAGCGCGCAACTCATGACCGCGCTGATCAGCGGCGAGATCGCGCTGGCCGTCGATACGGTGTCGGCGTCCGCCGCCCACGTGCGCGCCGGCAAGATCCGCGCACTGGCCGTCACCGGCGAGCAACGCATGCTGCAATTGCCGGACGTGCCGACCTTCGCCGAAGCGGGCATGCCGGAGGTGTCGTTCGTGGGCTGGTACGGATTGGTCGCGCCGGCGAACACGCCGACTCCGGTCATGCACACCTTGAACCGGGTAATGGCGGAAATCATGCAGGACACTCAGGTGCGCAAGCGCGTATCGGAACTGTCACTGAATCCGGTCTTCCTGCCAGGGCAGGCTTTCCGCGAGCAGATTGCGATAGAAATCGCCACTTTCAGCGCCATCGCCCAGCGTGCCGGCATAACGCTGGAATGACGGCCGGCGGGACGCCAACCGGGGTCCCGCCCCCATTTCTGCAAATGACTCAGTTCGGATCCATGCGGCTGATCTTCGATCCTTGCAGACCCATCCCCGCCATCAGGCCCTGCTCGCCAAACGGCACCGCGTACACGTCTTGCGTCAAGGTGGTGGTCGAGATGCTGGCGGCGTAGCCCTGATCCACCACGACCAGGCTGGGCCCCGCCCCCAGACTCCAACCGTCGCTCTGATCCAGGTACGCCAGCGCCGGCTCATTCATGAAGAACAGCGCGTACGAAAACTGCTGGGCGCCGGCCTGGAACCCGAAAGACAGTGCAGATATCGAATAAAACCCTTCGACCTGCCCGCGGCGGATCAATGCGCCCGAGCCGCGCTCGCCGCCGACCAGGAAGCCGCCCTTGATGATGTCGGGAAACACCAGCACCGCGACAGCCTGCTTGCCCAGTTCACGCATGCGCGGATCCTGGGAGTAAAGCTGCTCCAGCGCCGCCATCGCGTCGGCGCCGATCTCCGCCGCCGACGCGGCCCGCGCGGACGGCGAGACGCTGACCAGGGCGGAAAAAGTCAAAAGGCTGGCGCAGAGCCAGCCAAGGAACTTCACAGGCAACACGGACGCGCGATTCATACGGCCTCCCCGGTTAAGAAGGACGCGCGCCCATTGCGCGCGTCCGACCTGCCGGCTCAGTATTCGCAGCCGCCCCGCACGTGTCAATGATCCGTTCTTACCCGTGCGGGCGCGTCCTCATACCTTCGGTGGCGTGGTCTCCCGCTCCGGATGGCGGTGTTTGCCCAGCGCCGCGATGAACGCCTGCGGATCTTCCCCGCCCAGCAGCAGACCGCCATCGTTCGGATCGGGATCGATGCCTGCGGCCGCGTAGACCTGCACGCCGTCGCCGATGCCCATCAGCGTCTTGCCGTGCCGGTAGGCATCACGCAGGAACTCAAGCGCCCGACCGTCGGCAGCCAGGAGCGCCGCGGCATCCGCGCCGCCCGCCACCACCGCCCCGTCGAACACGCCGGACGGATGGTTGTCCAGCGACGCATCCGCATCGAACGCGCCGCCGTCGACGGTCTGGACGGGACCAATGCGCTGACCCACCAGCCGCACGACGGCGCCCGCCTGAATCAGTGCGTCGGCCACCGCGGATACGGATTTGCCATCCACGCCTTCAGCCACCAGGATCGCGACCTTGCGCGTAGCTACGCTGCCGTCGCCCGGCCGCGCGGTCAGGGACAGCGATGGCGACACCTGCACTTCGGGCTTGGGCGGGTTCTTTATGGCGCGCGGCAACGGGTCCGGCAGCGCCATGCCGAGCTGATCGGCCACCCCTTGGGCCAACTCGTCGGACACGTTGCGCAGGGACGCCACCATGCGCTGGCGGATCTGCGGCACGGTCACCTTGCTGAGCTCGAACGCGAAGGCATCGACGATGTGCTTGCGCTCCCAGGCGGTCTGGCTGTCGTAGAACAGCGTGGCCTGGTTGTAGTGCTCGGCAAACTTTTCGGGATGCCCGCGCAATTCATCGCTCGTCACCGGTTCCGGGAACGACACGAAGCCGTCCATGCCCGCCTGGAACGGGCAGCCGCCGGCCAGCGAATTGGGCTCATAGGCCACCCGGCCGCGATGGATGGCCTGGCGGTGCATGCCGTCGCGCTGGTTGTTGTGCACCGGCGCCAGCGGCGCGTTGATGGGAATCTCGTGGAAGTTCGGGCCGCCCAAACGCGAGATCTGCGTGTCGACGTAGGAATGGATGCGGCCAGCCAGCAGAGGGTCATTCGTGAAGTCCACGCCGGGCACCACGTGCGCGGCGCAGAACGCCACCTGCTCGGTCTCGGCAAAAAAGTTGTCGGGGTTGCGGTCCAGCACCATGCGGCCAATCGGCACGACCGGCACCAGTTCCTCGGGCACGATCTTGGTGGCGTCCAGCACGTCGAAGCTGAACCCTTCGGCCTGATCCTCGGTGAAGACCTGCACACCCAGTTCCCATTCGGGGCCATGGCCCGCGTCGATCGCTTCCCACAGATCGCGCCGGTGATAGTCCGGGTCCGCGCCCGACACCTTGACCGCTTCGTTCCACACCTGCGAATGCGTGCCCAGGATCGGGTTCCAGTGGAATTTCACCAGCCGCGATTCGCCCTGCGCGTTGACGAAGCGGAACGTGTGCACGCCAAAGCCCTGCATCATCCGGTAGCTGCGCGGAATGGCGCGGTCCGACATCGCCCACATCAGCATGTGCGTCGATTCGGGCATGAGCGACACGAAGTCCCAGAAGGTGTCGTGCGCGGAAGCCGCCTGCGGCATGCCATGGTGCGGTTCGGGCTTGACCGCGTGAACCAGGTCCGGGAACTTCATTGCGTCCTGGATGAAGAACACCGGCATGTTGTTGCCGACCAGGTCCCAGTTGCCCTCGTCCGTGTAGAACTTCACGGCAAAGCCGCGCACGTCGCGCGCCGTATCCTTGGACCCGCGCTCACCAGCCACGGTCGAAAAGCGCACGAAGACCGGGGTCCGCTTGCCGGCCTCGGCAAACAGCGACGCAGCGGTCAGGTCCGTCAGCGGCTTGTAGCACTCGAAGTAGCCGTGGGCAGCCGAGCCGCGCGCGTGCACGATGCGCTCGGGGATGCGCTCGTGGTCGAAATGCGTGATCTTTTCACGCAGGATGAAGTCCTTCAGCAGCGCCGGCCCGCGCAGCCCTGCTTTCAGCGAGTGCTGGTTGTCGCTGATGCGCACGCCCTGGTTGGTGGTCAGGGCTTGGCCGCCGCCGTCCGCGCGCACGCGGGGCAACGTACCGTCGTTCTGGTTTACGCCCGGCGTGGCGGCATCGCCCGTCTTGTCCGAGACTTCCTTCTCGGACAGCGAGCTTGCGCCCACGGCGGGGTCCACCGTGCCCACGTGTGCGCCAGCGTAGGGACAGCGCGCGGCCTGCTCGCCGTACTCCGCTTCCTTGTTGGCGTTATGGGGGATGGCGCCTGTGGTGGCGCCCACGGCAGCCGCGCGCTGGAGCGCGGGGTGGGTCGGCTTGCCGGCGGGACCGGTGGCCGGACCGCTGTCGGTATTCATGTAGGCGGTGTCGAGCGCGCCGCCCTTTGCTGGCTTCTTGCTTGCCATGATTTTTTTCTCCTTAATGGGTCAGCATCGTTTCGCGCGCCTGCTCGGCGCGGGACGCACCAATGGCGGTTTCCACCTTCTTTACCTCTTCGGGCGGCGGCAGCACGGCCGGGAATCCCAGCGACTCGATCCACAACTCGCGCGACCAACCTTGCGTGTGATACAGGTGATGGTCCTCATCGGTGGCCACGGCGTCATAGGCCTGCTTCAGGATCTTGGCTTCTTCGCCCGATTGCTGCTCGGCAATCAGCCCGATCAGCGACCAGTTGGCGTGGTCCTTGGTCTCGGCCAGCACCACGCATTCGGTCGCCACCAGCTGAGCCGCGGCCGGGTCGCCGGCGTTGATGGCCATCTTCATCGCCCGCACCAGCGATTCGCCCAGGTGACGCACCACGTCGCGGCCCGGCGACTTGGCCTGCGGGTCCAGCTTCAGTTGTTCGAACACCGTCAGCAACACACGGCGATGGGTGCGGGTTTCTTCCAGATAGCCCAGCCATTCTTTCTTCAGGTCTTCATTGATGGCACAGCTGACCGCAGTCTCGTAAATGGCAAGGCCGCCGATCTCGGTTTCCAGCGCCTGGTACAGCAGCTCCTTGATCTGGCGGGCGTTTCCGGCTTTGCGTTTCATGGTTGGGCTCCTTGTCGTAGGTCATCAACGATGCGCACGGCGGGCGATCGCTTCCGATGGAGGCGCGAACACAGCAATTCGCGTTCCCGAGGCTGCGTCCGCCGAACCGCACAGGCGATTGCCGCCTTGAGAGCAGTGGCGGCCCGGAAGCTGTGCAGAAAATACAAAGCGCTCCAAAGCCGGACGCCGCGCCGATTCCCGTAGAATCGGGGGCATTACCCACAACAGCGCAAGGGCGTCGCGCCACCCGGCAGGCACAGCGACCCGCGCAACAAAGCAGCCGCATGACCATGAACGACCTCTGCGCCATCGCGATGGCCTTGCTGCTGACCTACGCCGGCATGGCTTGCCTGGCGCTCGCCACCCCCCGTCACTATCACCAGGTCTGGACGCGCAATCCGCACGCCGGCCACACGCGCGTCCTGCGCGGCGCCGGGGTCCTGTTGATGGGGCTGGCCATCCTTCCCTGCGTGGGCCTGTGGGGCGACGTGCTGGGGATGGTGGTCTGGCTGGGCTGGCTGTCCGCAGGCGCGCTGCTGTGGTTCGGCCTGCTGTCATGGGCCCCGCGGCCGGCCGCCGGCACGGCGGCGGTCGCGGTGGCGATTTCCCTGCTGGGCGTGAGTATCGGCTTCTGATCCGGCCGGGCCGGCCGCGGCCGCCAGGTACCAGGCCGGCCGCAGGCGCCAGGTACCAGGCCGGCGGCAGGCGCCGGGTGCGACCGATCGCCGCATTGCGCAAATTCACGACGGTTTTCGGCCATTTGATGCGGGTCAACCGGCATCCACATCCAGCGGTTCCAGCACCATATGTGGTGATAGAGTCTTCGCACTCCACTACATATGGTGCCAATAATGGAAATCCAACACATCCTCAAGCGCGACGGCCGCGTCGTTGCATTCGATAGCGAGAAGATCGCGCAAGCCATGGCGGCGGCGGGCCAAAGCACCGGGGAGTTGGACCTGCAAGGCGCGCGCGCGCTGACCGGCACCGTCATCGCAAAGCTGGACGGCAACGTCTGCCCCGGCGTCGAAACCATCCAGAACCGCGTCGAAGACGTGCTGGTCCAGGCAGGCCACTGGCGCACGGCGCGCGCCTACATCGTCCACCGCGAGCAGCACGCCCGCCTGCGTTCGCTGCGCCATACGCTGGTCGATGTCGAAAGCGCCATGGAAGAGTATCTGGAACAGCGCGATTGGCGCGTCAACGCCAACGCCAATCAGGGCTACAGCCTGGGCGGCCTCATCCTGAACGTCGCCGGCAAGGTCACTGCCAACTATTGGCTGTCCAACGTCTTCACGCCGGAAGCCGGCCATGCCCACCGCGAAGGCGACATCCACATCCACGACCTGGACATGCTCAGCGGCTACTGCGCCGGCTGGTCGCTGCGCCAGTTGCTGACCGAAGGCTTCAACGGCATTCCCGGCAAGGTCGAATCCACGCCGCCCAAACACATGTCGGCCGCCATCGGCCAAATCGTCAACTTCCTGGGCACGCTGCAGAACGAATGGGCCGGCGCGCAGGCGTTCAGCTCGTTCGACACCTACATGGCGCCCTTCATCCGCCGCGACGCGATGACCTACGCGGACGTCAAGCAATCCATCCAGGAACTCATCTTCAACCTGAACGTGCCCAGCCGCTGGGGCACACAAACGCCCTTCACCAACCTCACGTTCGACTGGACCTGCCCGGCCGACCTGAAGGACCAGATCCCTTACGTGGGCGGCGAGGAAATGCCGTTCTCCTACGGCGACCTGCAGGCCGAGATGGACATGATCAACCGCGCGTACATCGAGGTCATGATGGCCGGCGACGCGAAGGGCCGCGTGTTCACGTTCCCCATCCCCACGTACAACATCACGCCCGATTTCGACTGGGACCATCCCAATACCGAGCGCCTCTTTGAAATGACGGCGCGCTACGGATTGCCGTACTTCCAGAACTTCCTGAACTCCGACCTGGAGCCGCACATGGTGCGCTCCATGTGCTGCCGCCTGCAGCTCGACCTGCGCGAACTCCTGAAGCGCGGCAACGGCCTCTTCGGTTCGGCCGAGCAGACCGGTTCGGTCGGCGTGGTGACTGTGAACTGCGCCCGTCTGGGCCATACCTGCCGCGGCGACGAGGAGCGGCTGATGGCGCGCCTGGACCACCTGCTGGCGCTGGGCCGCGACGTGCTGGAAACCAAGCGCAAGGTAGTGCAGCGCTACATCGACCAGGGCCTCTACCCCTACACCCGCCGCTACCTGGGCACGCTGCGCAATCACTTCAGCACGCTGGGCGTGAACGGCATCAACGAGATGATCCGCAACTTCACGGACGACGCCGAAGACGTGACCACGCCCGCCGGCCACGCGTTTGCTGTGCGCCTCCTGGACCGCGTGCGCCAGCGCATGACCGAATTCCAGGAAGAAACCGGCCACCTCTACAACCTGGAGGCCACGCCGGCCGAAGGCACGACCTACCGCTTCGCCCGCGAAGACCGCAAGCGCTACCCCGGCATCCTGCAAGCGGGCACGGACGCCCAGCCCTACTACACCAACTCCAGCCAGTTGCCGGTGGGCTACACGGACGATCCCTTCCACGCGCTGCAACTGCAGGAAACGCTGCAAAGCAAGTACACGGGCGGCACCGTGCTGCACCTATACATGAACGAGGCCGTGTCCACCGCCGAGGCCTGCAAGCAGCTCGTGCGCCGCGCGCTCACCAACTTCCGCCTGCCTTACATCACGGTCACGCCCACGTTCTCCATCTGCCCGAATCACGGCTACCTGGCCGGGCACCACGAGTTCTGCCCCAAGTGCGACGCGGAACTGCTGGC
>Ga0209050_1003250_pt1 | contig 12243 bp, 10 predicted proteins | sample Araplavi_mTSA_r2_FD_184276 | JGI IMG/M metagenome (GOLD analysis project Ga0209050, IMG submission 184276) | Arabidopsis root microbial communities from North Carolina, USA - plate scrape MF_Cvi_mTSA_r2 (SPAdes) (version 2) | ecosystem: Host-associated > Plants > Roots > Endosphere | place: USA...
TGCCCTTCTGGGCTTGAGTCTCTCTGTCGGCCCCCTTGGTTTTTCACAAGCGGCGCAAGCGGCCGAACCGCCCTCCAGCGAAGCCGTGCAAGCGAGCCTGGACAAGATCGCCGACCGCAAACTTCCGGAAGCCGATCAGAAGGCCCTGCAAACCGTCCTGCAAAACACGCTGAACCAGCTCAACAACAAGCGTGACTACGAGCAGAAGCTGGCCGAGCTCAAGCAAACATTGAGTTCGGCACCCAAGCAGACGGTGGAAAACCAGCGTGAACTGACCCGCCTCAAGGCCAGCGCCGTGGTGCCGGTGGCGCAGCGCTTCGCCAAGGAAACGATCCAACAGCTGGAGCAAATGCTCACTGAGCGCTCCACCCAGCAAAGCGACCTGCAAAAAGCCCTGGGCGATGCCAACAGCCTGATCATCACCGCCCAGACCCGCCCCGAACGCGCCCAGGCGGAGATATCCGCCAGTCAGACGCGCATTCAGCAGATCAATAATATCCTCAAGAACGGCAAGGACGCCGGCAAGACCCTGAGCGCCGAGCAGCGCGACCAGCTCAATGCCGAACTGGCAGCGCTGAACGCCCTGATCCCGCTGCGCCGCCAGGAACTGGCCGGCAATACCCAATTGCAAGACCTCGGCAACAGCCAGCATGACCTGTTGTCGGAGCGATCCGACCGCCTGGACAAGGAAATCCAGGAGCTGCAAACCCTGATCAACCAGAAGCGCCTGGCGTTGTCCCAGGAAACGGTCACCCAGCAGTCCATCGAAGCGCAGAAGGCCGGCGGCAGCAGCCTGCTGGCCACCGAAAGCGCGGCCAACCTGAAGCTCTCGGACTACCTGCTCAAAAGCACCGACCGCCTCAACGAAGTCACCCAGCAGAACCTGCAGACCAAGCAACAACTGGACAGCCTGACCCAGAGCGATTCGGCGCTGGACGAGCAAATCAACGTACTCAAAGGCAGCCTGCTGCTCTCGAAAATTCTCTACAAGCAGAAACAGGCCTTGCCGCGCCTGCGGCTCGACCGCAACCTGGCCGACCAGATCGCTGACATTCGCCTGTATCAGTTCGAAGTCAGCCAGCAACGGGAACTGCTGAGCAACCCGACCACCTACGTTGAGAACCTGCTGTCGACCCAGCCGCCCGAGCAAGTCACGCCGCAGTTGCGCAAAAGCCTGATGGAACTGGCCACCACCCGCGCCGACCTGCTGGAGCGGCTCAATCGTGAACTGAGCGCGGTGCTCAATGAATCCATCACCCTGCAACTGAACCAGAAGCAACTGCTCAGCACCGCGCAAAGCCTGCGGGCGACGCTCGATGAACAGATGTTCTGGATTCCCAGCAACAAGCCGCTGGACCTGGAGTGGATTCACAGCGTGCCGGATCGCCTGCAGCGTCAGCTCGATTCGCTGCCGGTACTGTCAAGCCTGAGCGAACTGACCGATGGCCTGACCCAGCGCCCGCTGCTGTTCCTGCCGTTGGCCCTGCTGATCGGTGCGCTGCTGTGGCGGCGCAAGAGTCTGTACGCACGACTGAACAAGGTTCACCAGGACATCGGTCACTTCAAGCGCGATAGCCAGTGGCACACCCCGCAGGCGATTCTGATCAATGTCCTGCTGGCGATGCCGGTTTCCCTGGGCCTCGCCTTGTGCGGGCTGGCCCTGCAAATCGACGCCCGCGGCCAGAACGCCAATATGGGCGCGGCGCTGCTGCAAATGGCCGGGGCCTGGCTGGTGTTCTACACCGCCTACCGGATCCTCGCGCCGGGTGGCGTGGCAGAACTGCATTTCCGCTGGGAAAAGCCCCAGGTGGAATTCCTGCGCAGATGGATCCGCCGCCTCGGCATCGTGGTCATGGCCCTGGTGACCGTTGTCGCCGTTGCCGAACTGCAACCGGCGGCACTGGCCGATGACGTGCTCGGCATGCCGGTGGTGCTGATCTGCTACGCCTTGATGACCTTGCTGCTCAGCCGCTTGCTCATCAGCAGCCCGACCCACGAGAACGCCTCGCTGTTCCGCAAACTGGTGGGGATCCTGTTCACCGCCCTGCCCATCGCGCTGTTCGTGGCGGTGTGCTTCGGCTACTACTACACCGCGCTGAAGCTCAGCGACCGCTTGATCAATACCCTGTACCTGCTGATGTTCTGGCTGGTGATCGAAGCCACCTTCGTGCGCGGCCTCAGCGTGGCGGCCCGGCGGCTGGCCTACCAGCGCGCCCTGGCCAAGCGCCTGGCCGCCAAAGAGGCCGGCGACGGCGAAGCGGTGATCGAAGAACCGACCATGGACATCGAGAAGGTCAACGAACAGTCCCTGCGCCTGATCCGCCTGGCGCTGCTCGGCGGCTTCATGGCGGCGCTGTACTGGGTCTGGGCCGACCTGATCACCGTGTTCTCGTACCTGGACAACATCACCCTCTACGAATACACCAGTGGTACCGGCGCCAACATGAGCATGGTGCCGATCAGCATCGGCGACATGCTCGGTGCGCTGATCATCATCGGCATCACCTTCGCCCTGGCGCGCAACTTGCCCGGCCTGCTGGAAGTCTTCGTACTGTCCAAGCTCAACCTGGCCCAGGGCAGTGCCTACGCGACCACCACGTTGCTCTCGTACGTGATCGCCGGCGTCGGCTTCGTCTCGACCCTGTCGACCCTGGGCGTGAGCTGGGACAAGTTGCAATGGCTGGTGGCGGCGCTGTCGGTCGGCCTCGGTTTCGGCATGCAGGAAATCTTCGCCAACTTCATTTCCGGCATCATGATCCTGTTCGAACGTCCGGTGCGGATCGGTGACACCATCACCATCGGCAACCTGTCGGGTACGGTGAGCAAGATCCGCATCCGTGCCACGACCATCACCGACTTCGACCGCAAGGACATCATCGTCCCCAACAAGACGTTCATCACCGGGCAACTGATCAACTGGTCGCTGACCGACACCATCACCCGGGTGACCCTCAAGCTCGGCGTCGACTACGGCTCGGACCTGGACCTGGTGAAAGAACTGCTGCTCAAGGCTGCACGGGACAACCCGCGCGTCCTGAAAGACCCGGAGCCGCATGTGTACTTCCTGAATTTCGGCGAAAGCACCCTCGACCATGAGTTGCGCATGCACGTGCGCGACCTCGGCGACCGCAACCCGGTGCTCGACGAGGTCAACCGCTTCATCAACCGCGAGTTCAAGAAGCAGCACATCAACATCTCGTTCCGGCAGATGGAGGTCTACCTCAAGAACCTGCACGGCCAGGAATACAAGATGGTACCGATCGAGCCGGAAGCGAAAACCATCGTGCCGATCGTCGACGGCAAGCCGGCGCAAGAACCGCCCGCCGCCAAACTCGACTAACCGGCCATTCCCCAGCAGAATGCTCGGACATTCTGCTGGAGCCGGCCCTTGAAAGCCCTCGACGAACTCACCTTCGATAATCGCTTCGACCGCCTGGGCGACGCGTTTTCCGCCCATGTCCTGCCCGAGCCCATCGACAATCCGCGCCTGGTCGTGGCCAGCCCCGCCGCCATGGCCCTGCTGGACCTCGACCCGGCCGAGGCCGAAACCCCGGAGTTCGCCGAACTGTTCAGCGGCCACAAGCTCTGGGCCGATGCGATTCCGAGGGCGATGGTCTATTCCGGGCATCAGTTCGGCTCCTACAACCCACAACTGGGCGACGGTCGCGGCCTGTTGCTCGGCGAGGTGTACAACGAGGCCGGCGAACACTGGGACCTGCACCTCAAGGGCGCCGGCCAGACGCCGTTTTCACGCATGGGCGATGGCCGGGCGGTACTGCGTTCGTCGATCCGCGAGTTCCTCGCTTCCGAAGCCCTGAACGCCCTGAATATCCCGACCACCCGCGCCCTGTGCGTGATCGGCTCCGACACCCCGGTGTGGCGCGAAAAGCAGGAGCGCGCGGCCATGGTCCTGCGCCTGGCGCCAAGCCATGTGCGCTTCGGTCACTTCGAATATTTCTACTACACCAAACGCCCCGAGCAGCAGAAAGTGCTGGGTGACCACGTGCTGGCCATGCACTTCCCAGAGTGCCTGGAAGAACCGGAACCGTACCTGGCGATGTTCCGCGAAGTGGTCGAGCGCAACGCCGAACTGATCGCCAAATGGCAGGCCTATGGCTTCTGCCACGGAGTGATGAACACCGACAACATGTCGATCCTGGGGATTACATTCGACTTCGGCCCGTTCGCCTTCCTCGACGACTTCGACGCCAACTTCATCTGCAACCACTCCGACGACCAGGGCCGTTACTCCTTCAGCAACCAGGTGCCGATTGGCCAGTGGAACCTCAGCGCCTTGGCGCAGGCCCTGACGCCGTTCATCAGCGTCGAAGCCCTGCGCGAAACCCTCGGCCTCTACCTGCCGCTGTTCCAGGCCCATTACCTGGACCTGATGCGCCGCCGCCTCGGCCTGACCACCGCGGAGGATGACGACCAGAAACTGCTGGAGAACCTGCTGCAACTGATGCAAAACAGCGGCGTCGACTACAGCCTGTTTTTCCGCCGCTTGGGTGATGAAGCACCGGAACAGGCGATCACCCGCTTGCGCGACGACTTCGTCGACCTCAAGGGCTTTGATGCCTGGGGCGAACTCTACGTCGCCCGGGTCGCCCGTGAAGGTACGCTTGATCAAGCGCAGCGCCGCCAGCGGATGCACGCGGTCAATCCGCTGTACATCCTGCGCAACTACCTGGCGCAAAAGGCCATTGATGCGGCAGAGAGCGGCGACTATTCAGAAGTTCGACGACTGCACGCAGTGCTGAGCAATCCGTTCGAGGAACAACCGGGGATGGAAAGCTACGCAGAGAGGCCGCCGGAATGGGGCAAACATCTGGAGATCAGTTGTTCGTCGTGAGGCGGGTCAGATAAAGGTTTCTACAGACACACCGAAACGTTCGGCCAACCAGCGGATCTGCCGCAGGTTGAGCTGGCGTTTGCCGCTCAGGATCTCGGAAACGACCGACTGAGGGCCGACGCCAGGCAGGTCGCTCTGGCTCAAGCCGTGCTCGCGCATCAAGTAGCCAAGAACCTCAACTCCGCTGGGCTTCGGCATCGGGTGATGCTTGTGATCCCATTCCTCAATCCAGTCACCAATGATGTCTACCAGACTCATCAACGGGTGAGACTCATCGTCGCCGGTCATCTCGAGCAACTCGTCCAGCGCCTGCGCCAACAGGTCATAGTCGTCTTCGCTTTTCGGTTTTCGAAGCAACGGCGAGACGAACTCCCAATGCTCGGCAGCTCTTTCGATCAGGACACTCATGCTCTTTCCTCCTTCCATTTACCGCGGTCATATTCGCGGTGATCCAGCACATGCTTGAATAAAGCTTTTGCGATCGATACCTGACAAAAGCGATCAGTCGCAATTTGTTGCCACCGATATCGAAAACATGAAACTCGCCCACCTTGTCGACTGCAGGAAAGGTGGTTCTCATCGCCGCAAAATCCGACGGTTTGCTTCCTTTGGCTAATTGATACCAATGATCCAGCGCGTTGGCTGCCATTGGCCATTTCGCCTTGGCTTCACGTACTCTTTTTTCGGTGAGAACATGCATGCAACATCCTTATCGCATTTTGCTATGGAAAGTTAATCTCAGATCGAAAATATCGCAAGTTGCGATAATGCTCTACAGACAAGCGGTCTGGCTCGGCAAGACTCAAGCCTAGATTCACCGCACGCCGCTGCACGATTGAAAATATGAGCAAACGTCTCCAACTAGGTGTTATCAGCTCCCCATTGGATCTTGCTCATGACCGACCCACTCCTCATCCCCTGCCCCCACTGCAACGGCCTCAACCGCATCCCCGCCGAGCGTCTCAACGACCACCCGAAATGCGGACGCTGCAAGGCCGACGTGCTGCTGAACAAGCCGTTTGAATTGAAACAAGGCGACTACGCCAGCCAGATCAAGGGCGATCTGCCGCTGCTGGTGGACGTGTGGGCGGACTGGTGCGGGCCGTGCAAGTCGTTTGCACCGGTGTTCGAGCAGGCGGCCGGGCAACTGGAGGGCAAGTGCCGGCTGGCCAAGCTGGACAGCGAGGCGAACCAGCAGTTGTCCGCGCAGTTGGGGATTCGCTCGATCCCGAGCCTGATCCTGTTCAAGAACGGCCGGGAGATCGCCCGGCAGAGCGGGGCTTTCCCGTTACCGCAACTGATGGGCTGGTTGCGTAGCCAAGGCGTCTGAAATTGCTCAGGTTCCAATGTGGGAGCGAGCTTGCTCGCGATGACGGTGTTTCAGTCGAAGATGATGTTGACTGTCAGTCCGCTATCGCGAGCAAGCTCGCTCCCACAGTGTTTTGTTTCTCCTGAAAGATCAGGCGTTTTCCAGCAGGCTGTGCAATTCGACAAACTGCTGGGTCAGCTTGTGCCGCGGGTCGAGATGGATCAGCGGCGTGTTGGCCTGGTGGGATTCGCGCATGCGTACCGAGCTGGCCAGGTACACCGGCAGCACCGGCAGGCCTTCGGCGATCAGTTCGTCGAGGATTTGCTGGGGCAGGCTGGCGCGGGCCTGGAACTGGTTGACGACGATGCCTTCGACTTCCAGGCCTTCGTTATGGTCGTCCTTCAACTCTTCGATTTCCGCCATCAGGCCGTAGAGTGCCTGGCGTGAAAAACTGTCGCAATCGAAGGGAATCAGCACACGATCGGCGGCAATCAATGCAGAAACCGCATAGAAATTCAGCGCTGGCGGGGTATCTAGGTAAATCCGGTCGTAGTCTTCGCTCAGTTCCTCAAGCAACTTACGCAGCTTGTTGATCTTGTGCTTGGCTTCAAGCTTTGGCTGCAAGTCCGCCAGTTCGGCGGTGGCGGTAATGACGTGGAGGTTATCGAAGGGGGTTTCGTAGATGTCGACCTGATTCTTTTTGGAGAACGGCCCGGAAGACAGCGTCTGCTTGAAGAAATCGGCGATGCCCATCGGGATGTCGCTACCGGTGAGCCCCGTCAGGTACTGAGTGGAGTTGGCCTGGGCATCGAGATCCACCAATAAGGTGCGAAAACCCTCGCTGGCACTGACCGCCGCCAGATTGCAGGCAATGCTGGATTTGCCAACGCCACCTTTCTGATTGAACACCACGCGCCGCATGTCAAAACCTCCGTGTATCAAAGAATGACCGAGTGTAGTGGTGCACGGCGTTGCTTCGCTACCTTGTCGGCACAGGGACTACACAGTCAGTTGCCTTCTCCTGCTTGAAAAGCCGTGAACGTCCCGAAGGTTTGACGCAGGAACCGACAGACGGAGCAGTGATTATGTGAATAATTACCAATCACTCAGTTTTTGCGAGCCAGCCGCCGCATCTTGTTGAGCAAAATGTAACCAGCATTTGCTACAGGTTCCCGGCACCGGGATAATGCGCGCCACTCGGCGGCAAACGCCGCGCTGGGTGAGTCTCGGCTCTCGGCCACTCCCCGCGTCAAGTAAGCCCGTGAGGGCGGGATGAATGTCTGTGATCAACTTCAACATCGCCCAATGGCGCGCCTGGGCCCCGGGGCTTGAGAGCGTGAGCGACTGGCAGGCCTGGAGCCAGCAACCTGTCGTGCTGCCGGACAGCGATGCTGCTCCCGACGTTTCCTTTCTACCGGCCATGCAGCGCCGCAGGCTCAGCCGCCTGGCACGGATGGCATTCAGTGTCGGCTGGCCATTGGCCGAAGGCCGGCAGGATCTGCCATTGGTCTTTGTTTCCCGTCACGGCGAAACGCCGCGCACCGTCGACATTCTGAGTGATCTGGCCACCGATCAGCCGCTGTCGCCGACCCGGTTCAGCCTGTCTGTACATAACGCGATTATTGGTTTGTGGTCGATCATGCGCGGTGAAACCAGCGAAATGACAGCCCTGGCCGCCGCAGGCGACGGCCTGGAGCATGGCATGCTCGAAGCGGCCGCGCTGCTGGCCGAAGGCTCTGGCGCGGTACTGCTGGTGGTCACCGAAGAGCGGCCGCCCGAGGCTTACTCGACCTGGATCGACGACGTGCCGTTCCCTTATGCCGTCGGCCTGCTGATTACCCCCGGTACCGACTGGCAGTTGTCCCTGAACAGCCCGTCGGATGCGTTGTCCAAATCCCGCTGGCCACACGCGCTGAATCTGTTGCGTATGCTGCTCGGCCAGCAAACCACCTGCCAACATGCCTGGAAAAATCGTGTATGGACCTGGCAACGCAACCCGTGACCGAGAAAAACCGCGACGCCTATTACTGGCGCTTGCTGGCCACCGCCGCGAGCTTTGCCCTGTTCGGGTTGGGCGGCCTGTGCCTGCGCCTGGTGATTTTCCCTGTTCTGAACTGCCTGCCCGGCGACGCCCGCACCCATCGGCTGCGGGCCCGGCAAACCGTCAGCCGCTGTTTCTGGGTTTTTGTGCGCTTCATGGCCCGTACCGGGGTGCTGACCTACGACATTGAAGGCGCGGAAAAACTCGGTCGCCCCGGGCAAATGATCCTTGCCAATCACCCCTCGCTGATCGACGTGGTGTTTCTGATCGGCCTGGTGCGTCACGCCAATTGCGTGGTCAAGCAAAGCCTCTGGGAAAACCCTTTCACCCGCGGACCACTGCGCTGCACCGATTACATCAGCAACGACGGCAGCATGGACATGCTCGACGCGGCTGCCGATGCGCTGAAAGACGGCCAGACCCTGATCATTTTCCCCGAAGGCACGCGCACCCGGCCCGGGCAGGCCCCGGCCTTTCATCGGGGCGGTGCGGCAATCGCCGTGCGGGGTGCGAAAATCCTCACCCCGGTCATTATCAAGGTCAACCCGACCACATTGACCAAGGCCGAGCCCTGGTACCGCATCCCCAAGCGGCGCGTGCACTTCAGTTTCCGGGTCGGGGCCGATATAGACCCACAGGCCTTCGCTTCGCTTGGGCCGGCTCCGCAAGCCTCGCGCAAGCTCAACGATTATTTGCATTCTTACTTCATCAAGGAGCTCGCCGAAGATGAGCGATCGGAACACCCATAGCCTGGTGCTGGAAATCAAAGAGCTGATCATCGAAGCCCTGGGCCTCGAGGACATCAGCGCCGAAGACATCGGCAACGAGCAGACGCTGTTCGGCGAAGGCCTGGGCCTGGACTCGGTGGACGCCCTGGAACTGGGCCTGGCCATCCAGAAAAAGTACGGCATCAAAATCGATGCCGATGCCAAAGACACCCGTAACCACTTCAGTAACGTGGCGAGCCTTGCGGCGTTCGTCACTGCAAAACAGGCAGCTTGAGACCGGACCATGCAAACTCGTGACGACATTTTCAACACCCTGCGCGATGCCCTGGTCGAGCTCTTCGAACTGGATCCCGGGCGTGTGAGCCTGGAATCCAACCTGTATCAGGACCTGGAAATCGACAGCATCGACGCGGTCGACCTGATCGATCACATCAAACGTCAGACGGGCAAGAAAATCGCCGCCGAAGAATTCAAATCGGTGCGTACCGTCAGTGACGTGGTCGAGGCGGTCTACCGCCTGGTTCAACCGGCCGCATGAGTCGACTGATCGGCCTCGGCCTGCTGCTGGCAGGCCTTTTGTATCCCTTTGCGGTGTATTTCGGCATGGAGCACTTCGCCCCCTGGCAGTTCGGCCTGCTGCTCGGCGGACTGTGGCTGGCCCGGGCGCTGACCGGCAAACGTCGGCCCGGCAGCCTGTGGATGGCGACGGTGGCCATGGTGTTCTGCCTGTTGCTGGCACTGCTCGACAGCCCGGCGCTGTTGCGTTGGTATCCGGTGTTGATCAGCGTCTTCATGTTGGTGCTGTTCGGCTCGAGCCTGACATTCGGCCCACCGATCGTTGAACGCCTGGCCCGGGTGCGCGAGCCGCAATTGCCGGCCGAGGGCATTCGCTATACCCGTCAGGTGACCATCGCCTGGAGCGTTTTCTTTCTATGCAACGGTTTGTGTGCTGCCGCCCTGACCCTTTGGGCGCCGCTGAGCTGGTGGACGCTGTACACCGGCCTGATCTCCTACGGATTGATAGGCCTGATGTTTGCCATTGAATGGCTGATACGACTTAGGGTACGAGGCCACCCATGAATTGGATAAAACTTGAGCACCTGCTGCTCAAGGCTCAGCCGGACCGCGCCATCACGACCGGTCCGGCACTGGATCACGCCCGACTCTGCGAACACGCGCTGAGCCTGGCTGCCGGCCTGCAAGCCCGGGGTGCACGACAGATGGCCGTGCACCTTGAGGATGCCGCCGACCTGGCGATTGCCCTGCTCGGTGCCTGGCGTGCCGGGGTCAGCGTGCTGCTGCCGTCCGACCTGCAACCGCAGACCCGCCACCGCTGGTCAGGCGAAGTTGATCTGTGGCTGACCGATCTGCCCGACGACTCGCACCTTGGCGATTTCCAACAGCCACCGCTCAGCGCCGCCGCGCTGGATCTGGATAACTGCCGACTCAGCCTGTGCACGTCCGGTTCCAGTGGCGAGCCCAAGCGCATCGAAAAAAACCTGCGTCAACTGGCCAATGAAGTCGAAACCCTGGAACAGCTGTGGGGCTCTGGCCTGGGCCCGGCGTGCATCATTGGCAGCGTCGCCACCCAGCACATCTACGGTCTGTTGTTTCGGGTACTGTGGCCGTTGTGCGCCGGACGTCCGTTCGTACGTCGGCAATTGGCGTTCCCGGAAGATCTGCAACGTGCCAGCCGCGAGCACCCGGCCTTCGCCTGGGTGGCCAGCCCGGCGCTGCTCAAACGCATGGGCGACAACCTCGACTGGCCAGCCTTGAGCTGCGTACGCCGGGTGTTTTCCTCCGGCGGTGCATTGCCGGTCGAGGCCGCACAGAGCCTGCATCAGCGTCTCGGGCAATGGCCAACGGAAATTTTCGGCAGCTCGGAAACCGGCGGCATCGCCTGGCGTCAGGGCGCTGAACTCTGGCAGCCCTTTGCCGATGTCACGCTGACTCAAGACAGTGAAGGGGCGCTGCTGATCGCTTCGCCCTACTTGCCTGACGGTCATGTCGAACAGACTGCCGATTCAGCACGCATCGCCGTCGACGGTCGCTTCGAATTGCTCGGGCGACTGGACCGGATCGTCAAACTGGAAGAAAAACGCATCTCGCTGCCGATGCTGGAGCAGGCGCTGATGGCCCATGACTGGGTCAGCGAAGCGCGGCTCGGCGTGGTTCAGGAAAACCGCGCCTCCCTGGGGGCGTTGGTGGTCCCGAGCGAAGCCGGTTTGCATGCTCTGCGTAATCTGGGCCGACGCAGCTTCACCGAGCAATTGCGCCAACACCTGAGCCAACACTGCGAAACCCTGGCCCTGCCAAGGCGCTGGCGCCTGCTGCGACAACTGCCGCTGAACGCTCAGGGCAAGCTGCCCCAGGCCGACGTCGACGCCCTGCTGTTGGCGCCGCGTCCCAAAACTCCAGAGGTGCTGGAGCAAGTCGAAAGCGAGGGCGAGTGGAGCCTGCAACTGGCCGTGCCACCGGACCTGGCCTATTTCAGCGGTCATTTCCCCAAGGCACCGGTATTGCCTGGCGTGGTGCAGGTGGACTGGGCGCTGAGCCTGGGCCGGCAACTGATGAACCTGCCGGAGAAATTCGCCGGCATGGAAGTCTTGAAGTTCCAGCAACTGGTGCGCCCGGGCGATGAAATCCAGCTGCACCTGCGCTTCGACCCGGTGCGCGGCAAACTGTATTTCGCTTATCGCAACGAAACTGCCACCTGCTCCAGCGGGCGGATCTTGCTGGAGGCGGCGCATGTGTAAGTTTGGTGAGTGCTGCGCACTCAATCGCGAGCAGGCTCGCTCCCACATGGGGTCCACGGCGTTCACAAATCCAGTGTGGGAGCGGCGGTGCGACGATTCGACTTGCTCGCGAAGCAGACACCTCGGTCTTTCAGGTGTACACCAACATGCATAGCCCCTGCGCCATTGTCCCGGTGTACAACCACGAAGGCGCCATCACCACAGTGGTCGATGCGCTGATCGCCAGCCATCTGCCGTGCATCCTGGTGGACGATGCCAGCAGCCCGCACTGCGCCCGGGTACTGGACCGCCTGGCCCAACGTGAAATGGTTTACCTGATCCGCCTCGCCGAAAACCAGGGCAAGGGTGGCGCAGTCATGACCGGCTTGCGCGAAGCTTCACGCCTGGGCTTCAGCCATGCCCTGCAGGTGGATGCCGATGGCCAGCACGACCTGCAGGACGTCAAACGCTTCATCGAACAATCACGCCGCCACCCACGGGCGGTGATTTGCGGTTATCCGCAATATGACGCCAGCGTACCGAAAGGCCGTTTGTATGCGCGCTACCTCACCCACGTC
>Ga0209050_1003254_pt1 | contig 12229 bp, 9 predicted proteins | sample Araplavi_mTSA_r2_FD_184276 | JGI IMG/M metagenome (GOLD analysis project Ga0209050, IMG submission 184276) | Arabidopsis root microbial communities from North Carolina, USA - plate scrape MF_Cvi_mTSA_r2 (SPAdes) (version 2) | ecosystem: Host-associated > Plants > Roots > Endosphere | place: USA...
GAACGGCGCGACTACCGTCAGCAAGCCGAGCGTGATCAGCAACTCGACGGCGGAATAGCGGCGCACCGAGCTCTTCACCGGCTACCGCTCCAGTTTGCCCTGCGCGGCCTGGTAAATCTCCAGAGCTTTCGGCATGAGCGCTTTCAGCTTTTTGATGCGGGTGTCGTCGCTGGGGTGCGTGGACATGAATTCCATCGGCTTCCCACCCTGCGAAGCCTGGGCCATGCGTTGCCAGAAACTCACGGCTTCCTGCGGATCGTACCCGGCGCGGGCCATGTACAGGAGTCCGATTTCGTCGGCTTCGCTCTCGTGTTCCCGGCTGAAAGGCAGGAGGAAGCCGTACTGGGCGCCGGCGCCGATGGCGCCCATGATCGCGCGCTGTTGATCGTAGCTCATGTCCCCGACGCTGAACTGCACCCCGGTCATCAGCGTATTGGTGGTCTTCTGCTGCATCAGCCGCTCGGATCCGTGGCGCAGGGTGGCGTGGGCCATTTCGTGGCCCATCACGGTGGCCAATCCAGCCTCGGTCTTCGCCACCGGCAAAATACCCGTGTAGACGCAAATCTTTCCGCCCGGCAGGCAGAAGGCATTTACCTGCGAGCTGCGCACCACGGAGACCTGCCAGTTGAATTTTTTCGCATTTTCTCCGGTGGCCGCCGCCAGCCGCTGGGCACAGCGCCGGACCATCTCGACCTCCCGGCCGGATTCCACGACCTCGTTCTGCGCGAGGACCTGCTGGTAACTTTGCAGCCCGAGGGTGGCCTCCTGTTTATCGTTCAGGGCCACCCGCACCGTTCGCCCCGCTTCATTGGTAAATTTCTCGGCAGTCTGGTTTTGAAACCAAATCACCACCAGCGCGATGGCGACCGGGACGAGGCGGTAAAGGACGCGGCGATTCATAGCCCGGAAACTTTGGCCAAAAACCGCCCAATCCCCAACCGGAAAACGAGTCGACTTTCCTGGCGCCCCGTCCCTCCTACCCAAACCGGTCATGCCATTACAATGCACTTACAAAGGTGTAACTTGCCACTCTTGATCGCCTTCGCTAAACCGCTCGACCCTTTCCAGCGCCAAATTCATGATTAAAGTCGAGAACCTCACGAAGCGTTACGCCGGTTTCACGGCCATCAACGGCCTCAATTTCGAGGTCGAAAAAGGCGAGATCGTTGGCTTTCTCGGACCGAACGGCGCCGGCAAAAGCACCACCATGCGCATTCTCACCGGCTACCTGCCGGCGACCAGCGGACGGGCGAGTGTGGCCGGTTTCGACGTGTTCGAGCAAAGCATCGAGGCCCGCCGCCACATCGGTTACCTCCCGGAAAACACCCCGCTCTACCACGACATGCGCGTGAACGAGTACCTCTCCTACCGGGCCCGCCTCAAAGGCGTGGCTGGCGGCAAGGTCCGCGAACGGGTGGGCGATGTGATCGAACTCTGCAATCTCCGCGAGAAGCAGCGCGCCATCATCGGCACGCTCTCGAAAGGCCAGCGCCAGCGCGTCGGCCTCGCCGATGCCCTCGTGCACGATCCGGACCTGCTCATCCTCGACGAGCCGACCATCGGCCTCGACCCGAACCAGATCCGCCAGGTGCGTGAGCTGATCAAAAACCTCGCCCAGAAACGAACCGTGCTCATTTCCACCCACATCCTTCCGGAAGTGGAAATCATGTGCTCCCGCGTGGTGGTCATCCACAAAGGCAAAATCCGCGCCTCCGACACCGCCGACAACCTGATCCGCAGTCACCGCGCCGCGGGCCTGCTGCGCATCGAAGCGAAGGTCGGCGCCGACAATGCCACCGATCTTTTTGCCCGCCTGCCCGGGGTGAAGGATGTGGCGGTCGAGCCCGATGGCGAGTATTCGAACTTCACCTTGCGCCTCGAAGCCAACAGCGACCCGAGCGAAGAAGTCATGGGCCTGGCCGTGAAAAACCACTGGCCGGTCCGCGAACTCGTCCGCAAGAAGGCCACGCTCGAAGACGTCTTCGTCGAGCTCACCCACTCGGACAGCTAAAAACCCTCGCCCGCCGGATCGCCTGCCGCTTGTCGCCGAGGCCCGCATCGCGGAGCCCTCGCCAGCGGCGGGAGGAGGCCGGCTCACCCCAGTTCCTTTTCACTCTTTTTCCATTTCATTCATTCACTCATGAGAACGTTCCTCACTCTGCTCAACCGCGAGATCCGTTCCTACTTTTACCAGCCCATCGCCTATGTGGTGATGTTCTTCCTCTTGATCGTCACGGGGTACAATTTCATCCTCGGCGTTCTGGTGCTGAACGGCCAGCCCGTGGAATACACGATCGTCGAACTGGCCTTCAACATGGTGCCCTTCTGGATCGTGTTTATCCTCACCTTCCCGCTCATCACCATGCGGGTCTTCGCCGAGGAATACCGGCATGGCACCATTGAAACCTTGACCACAGCCCCGGTGAGCGACTGGCAGGTCGTCCTCTCGAAATACTTCGGGGCGCTGATCTTCTACATCGTGCTGTGGGCGCCGACCCTTTTCCACTTCGCGGCGTTCCAGTGGGTCACCTCGCAGACCGCGGCCAACGCCATCGGCGCCTTCGGCGGCACTTATCTGCTACTGCTGATGATGGGTATGTTCTTCACCGCCGTCGGTTGCCTGGCCTCCTCGCTGGTCACCGAACAAATCAACGCCGCGGTGATCAGTGCCTGTACGATCTTCGTCTGGTTCTTCATTCCCTTCCTCCCGCAGCTCTCGCGAACCACCCGCCCCGACATCCAGGAATTCTTCCACTACTTCGCGGCTGCGGAGCACATGCAGGAATTCGCCAAGGGCATCATCGATTCCCGCCAGATCGTCTTCTACCTCAGTTCGACGATCTTCCTGCTCACCCTCACTTTCCTCTCGTTCCAGCGCCGCAAGTGGAAGGCCTAAGCCCCGTCACCCGCTGAACTTCACCTTTTCTTTTCTCTCCTTCTATGGCCGCAGAAACTGAAACCAAAACCGCCAACGCTTCGTCCTCGGGCATGAGCTCGGGCCGGCGTTTCGCCATCGGTATCAACGTCATCGTCCAGGTCCTGATCGTGGCCTTTATCTTCGCCGCGATCAATTTCGTGAGCTTCCGGCGATTCAAGCGCTGGGACTTCTCGCGTGACCAGAAATTCGCCCTCAGCAGCCAGACCAAGAGCCTGCTCGGCGGCCTGCAAAAGCCGGTCAAAGCCATCATCTACTTCTCCGGCGCCGGCGCCGCGGGCCAGGTGGCTCCGGACGTCAGCACGCTGCTCAAGGAATACGAGTACGCTTCCCGGAACAAGCTGAGCATCGAAACCGTCGACCCCTACCGCAACCTCGGCCGGGCCAAGGAACTCGCGGAAAAGTACCGCTTCGCCGGCGAGGAAAACATCGTGATCCTCGACTACGATGGCCGCTCGAAATTCGTGAATGCGAACGACATGATCGAGTTCGATCAGTCGCAGCAGAGCCCGTTCATGCAGGCCCCGCCACAGGTCAAGGCGTTCAAGGGTGAATCTGCCGTCACCTCCGCGCTGCTCGAACTCGTCGAAGGCAAGCCGCAGAAGCTCTATCTCTCTGCCGGTCACGGTGAACCGGAAGTCCGTCTCGCGGACCGCCCGGATCGTCCGGAAGAAGCCACCATCATCGCCGACTACCTCAAGCGCTCGAACATCAAGTTCGACTCGCTCAAGCTGCTCGACGTGGAGCGCGTGCCGGAAGACACCACGGCTCTCTTCATCTTCGGCCCGAAGCAGGATTTCTCCGACCGCGAAATCGATCTGCTCGATGCCTACTGGAAAAACAAAGGCCGCATCCTGGTGCTGCTCAACGGCAACTCCAAGACCCCACGCCTGAACGCCTGGCTGGCCATGCAGGGCGTGAAGCCGGGTGATGGACGCCTGCTCCGTACGGTGACCATGCTGAACCTCGTCAACGGCGGCCGCGAAACGCGCCTGCAAGCCTCGGGCGAAGGCAAGTTCTCCGAAGCCGGCGCTGCGATCACGAAGGATTACGCCGGGCAGAATGCCTTCTTCTTCGGCCCGACTACGTCGCTCGATATCGACAAAACCAAGACCACCACGGACCAGATCCAGTTCACCGATCTGGCCGAGGTGAACAAGGAATTCTGGTCCGAGCTCGATGGTTCCACCGGACCGCAGATTCCCTCCCGCGATCCGGCCCGCGAACGCGAAGGCCCCTTCACCGTCGCCGTCGCGCTCGAAAAAGGCGCCATGCAGGGCGTGAAGGTCGACACCTCGCGCATGATCGTGGTCGGCAACTCCGGCTTCCTCACCGATGGCGGCCTGACCCAGTTCGACATCGGCCTCGAGTTCGGCCTGAACTCGGTCAACTGGCTGATCAATCGCGAACAGGGTGTGGGCGTCGGTATTCCGCCGAAGGAAAAGAAGCTCACCTCGCTCACGCTCGATGAAGAAAAACTCCGCAAGCTCGCCGGCATCGTCGTATTCGGCCTGCCCACGATCGTGGCTTTCTTCGGCCTCATCTCCTGGCTGCAACGCCGCCGCTAACCTTTAGCCCCGCGATCTCCAAATCATGAAGTTCAAACACACCCTCACCCTGCTCGTCCTCGCGCTCGGCCTGGGCGCGTACGTCTACTACGTCGACCTCAAGACCCCGACGACGAAGGAACAAACCGAAAAGAAGGGCCGCATCTTCGAATTCGACCGCGACAAGATCAGCGCCATCGCGATCAAGACGCCCGAAGCCAAGATCGACCTGAAGAAGGACGGCCCCCTCTGGAAAGTGGAAGCGCCCGTGAAAGATCGTGCGGATTCCGGCGCCATGAGCAGCCTGCTCACGAGCGTCGAGCTGCTCCGCAGCGAATCCACCATCGACAACGAGGGCAAGGGCGTGACCAAGGATCAGCTCAAGGATTTCGGTCTCACCGATACCCAGACCAAGCTGACCCTCACCGTCGACGGCAAGCCCGTCGAACTCCTCTTCGGCAAGGACACTGCCATCGAAAATCGCGTGTACGTGATGCTCGAAGGCTCGAAGTCCGTTGAAGTCGTGGCCAACACCCTTCGCAACGACATCTCGAAAAAGACCGATGAATTCCGCGACAAGAAGCTCACCGATCTGAGCCTCTCACAGATCAAGAAGGCCGTCTTTAAGAGCGCCGCCGGCGAGATCGAAGTCGAGAAGAACAACGAACACTGGTCCCTCGCCCGCCCGCTCAAAGCGCGCGGCGACGATTCGAAGATCGGCGACACGATTTCCCAGGCGCTCACCGCCCGCGTGGAATCCTTTGTGCCGGACACGACCAAACTCGGCGAATACGGTCTCGAACAGCCGAAGGGCACCATCACCCTCACCGTCGATCAGCCCCAGACGCTCAGCATCGGCGGCAATCCGAAGGATGAGAAGGACAAGGAAAAGGTCTACGCCCGCCTTTCCACCCGCGATGCGGTGGTGCTGCTGCCGAAGGCGATCGGCGAGCTGCTCAACGTGAAACCGAACGATCTGCGCGACAAAAAGCTCGTCCAATTCAACAACGACATCGTCGACCGCATCACGATCGAACCCGCTGGCAAAGAAAAGCTGGTGCTGGCGCGCAACGGCAAGACCGGCTGGGTCCGCAAGGCCGACAAGGATGTCGATGTGAACAGCGCCCAGGTCGATCGTATCCTGTCCGATCTCGCCGCCGCTTCGGTGATCGACTTCGTGGCCGACGTCGCGACCGACCTGCCCAAATACGGGCTCGATCAGCCGGTCGTCAAAGTGACCCTCAGCTCGTTCTCCAGCGAAAACACCGCGGAAACCAAGGCCGGCGAAAAGCCGATCGTCACCGTCCTTTTCGGCAAGCGCGCTGAAACCAAAGTGTTCGCGAAGCTGGATGAAGATCCTTTCATCCTCTCCACGCCGGACTCGATCCTCGAAACGATTGTCACCGACCCGCTCCAGCTCCAGCCGCTCGAAATCTACAAGAACAAGGCCGATGACATCGTCTCGTTCGAAGTGGTTCGCCCCGGCCAGCCGACGCTCTCCATCGAGCGCGACAAGGACAAGAACTGGAAGCTCGCGAAGGGCGACGACAAGGTGAACACGATCAATGTGCAAAGCCTCGTGAATACCCTGGCCAATCTCCGCGCAGTCCGTTGGCTCGGCGCCACTTTGCCGGACCACAATCTGGGCAATCCGGATACGGTGGTCACCTTCAAGACCAGCGGCAACACCAGCGGCAAACTCACCCTCGGCGCCGCCGACAGCAACGAGATGCGCTTCGCCTCCGCCGAGGGCCTGAATGGCACCTTCCTGATGCCCAAGCCCGACTACGAAGCGTTTGTCGCCCAGTTGCTCGACAAGCCCGTAGGCGCCCCCGCCGCAACTCCAGCCCCGCCCGCTCCGACCCCGGGCGCCGCGGCTCCAGCCAAAGCCGAAACCCCGGCCTCCCCGGCTTCCGCACCAAACGCCGTGCCCGTGCCGGTTCCCGCTCCGATGCCGACTGAAAGCGAAAAGCCGAAGTCCAGCGAAGCTCCGGCCCCCGGCTCCCCTACGGCTCCCCAACCGTAAGCGGCGCTTCAGAAATCCGTTCAACAAAAAGCCCGGCTGCGAAATGCGGCCGGGCTTTTTTATTTTTTCCGAACAAACGTGGCCGCAGGCGTTGGCGTACAGCCTTCAGTTGCTCCCGGCAGCGAACATCGCCCACCGCAGCCAATAGCGGTTTAAATGAAGCTGTAACCAATCGGTTCCGCTCCGCGGTGTGAATCCGCACCCTTCGCCGATGCGTGAATCCCAAGGGGATTTCATCAATCAGCCCAGGGTTGGACGCAACACGTCCAACCCTGGGTAAATCATCGTATCGCGATCATCCCCGTGATTTGCGGCTTGGTGCATCCCTTACAGGAATGATGCGAGGGGCGTATTCCCAGGGTAGCCCATGCGGGCAACCCTGGGCTGGATGATTCAATCCCTCCGGGATTGCGGCTACAGCTCAATTTCAACCGCTCTAAAGCCTGTACTCTACCTTCCGCCGCGACAGCAGATCCCTGTTCTACTGGCCCTTCAGCTTTAGCGCGCCCAAGTCCGGCGCGGGAGCGGCCGGAGCATTGCTTCCCGCCGCAGGGGGCAAGGGCGGCGGCGCGGCGGCGCGTGGTCTCGGGGGCGGCAGGTCTTCCTGGTTGTGATTGAGGCGCAGTCCCTCGGTCGTGGTGTTGTCCTTGCCGAGGCGTTTGAGAACGATATCGAGCGCGCGACGCATCCGGCTCTTGTTCACCGAAAGCAGCATCGCAGTTTCTTCAGTGATCAGGTTGTTCTCGAACGCACTGCTCAAGCTTTGCTCGAAGCTGCACCAACCCTCCGGCGTCGCGGCTTCAATGATGTCCTGCAAATTGCGCACCTCGCTTTCACCCATCTGAATCGCTTCGCGGGTTCGCAGGTTCGAGCCCATGATCTCGGGGATCATGACGCGCCCCCCGCCGATCTTCGGCGCCAAACGCTGGCTGACCACGTAGCGCAGCACTTCGGCGAGGCGCTCGCGCACCTGCTTTTCTTCATCCTTCTCAAACATACCCAGCACACGCTGGATACTCTGCCCGGCGCTAACGGTGTGCAGAGTGGAATACACCACGTGGCCGGTTTCCGAGGCCGTGAGTGCGATTTCCATGGTCTCGCGATCACGAATTTCGCCCACCAGAATCACCTTGGGCGCCTGGCGCAACGCGGCGCGCAGCCCAGCGGCAAAGGTCGAGAAATCGTGCCCGAGTTCGCGTTGGGAAAAGGTCGCCGCAAGATGCGGGTGCATGAATTCGACCGGATCCTCGAGCGTCACGATGTGGCACTTCTGGTTCAGGTTGATCTCATTGAGCATGGCCGCCAGCGTGGTGGTCTTGCCCGAGCCGGTGGCGCCGGTGACGAAAACCAAGCCGGTCTTTTCCTTGATGATCTTGCGGAAAATCGGCGTGAGTTTCAGATCGTCGATCGTGGCGATCTTGGTGCTCAGCTTGCGCAGCACCATGGCGAAAGTGCCGCGCTGCTTGAAGACATTCACGCGAAAGCGCGCCGAACCTTCGACCGCGTAAGCCGTATCGCAGGAGCCGTTGTTGCACAGATCTTCCTGCAAGCGGGGGGTATCGCCGATCAGCGCAAGGGCGATGGCCTCGGTTTGCTCCGGCTGGAGCAGACCGGAAATCGGTCCCCCGACGACCTCGACCAGCTCTCCAAAAATTTCCACCTGCACCGGACGCCCCACGACAAAGAACAGATCGCTGACCCCATCGCTCGCCGCGAGCATGTGGCGGAGCAACCGATCGAGCTCGGCTCGAGGCATCGCCCGGCTCCGGCCGGGAGCAACCACCGCTCCCCCACTCGCCACAGGGGCAGGGACCACCGCCGGACGCGCCGGGGCGCTGGCCGCCGCCGGCGCAGCGGGTTCCACTCCGTAGTTGATCTCGATCGTACCCGAACTCGCCGGGGCGGCGGTCGAGGTGCCGGAAAGGGGTACCGGCTTGTTCGCTCCGTAACTAGGTCCTGGGATCATACGTCCGTGTTCGTCGTAAAGTGGCATAGGCGGAAATGCGAAGCGCAAGAAACACGCCACCTCCACCGGGAATCCACTCGGTTTGCCGCTCTAATCGAGCAGCCTTTTATTGGCCGCGCGTCACTTCCCGGACAAAGACGTTGATCGTCTGGCCGTCATCCGCCCGGCTGATCTGCCGGACTTCAAATCCCCGGGCCGAATCGCGAGCAAAAATATCGCCTTCCGAAGGAGGCAGCGCGCCATTGGGGAATTCGGCGATGATGCGAATGGAACTGCCCGGCGGCAGCGCTTCGCCTTTCGGCCGGAGCACCGCTTTGTTGTCGCCCTTGGCGGTGACCACAAAACTGCCGCTCAAGTAGAGCCGCTCGCCGCCCCCGGCCTGGTCGACCAGATTCAGCGCTTCAGTCGACGAAATTGTCCGCCCGCGCGGCTGGGTCCCCGCGGAATAAAGACGCCAGGTTCCCCCGGCTTCGGAGGGCGGAGCCACTCCGGCATTGGACTGTACGAAAGGCTTGAGCGGCACCCCCGTAGGCGAAGTCGAAGTCGTGACCGGCGGAGCCGGTGCCGGGGTGGCCGGCATGACCACGGGCGGGGTCGCCATCACGGGCGGCGGAGTGGATGGCCGAACCACAATCGGTGCGGGCTCGGGCGTCGGTGCCAGCGTGGGACGCACCGGCTGTCCGATCGGAATCGGCGTCGCGACCCCACGCGTCGGCGGCCGGTTCATGGCTAGCTCGGTCGTGGCCAGCGGCCGCGGCCGCGGGGTCGGCTGCAAAGGTTGGATCGGGATGGCTTTCGCCACGGGCGGCTCCGGCAGAGCCCCGGTTTCCGGCGCGGATTGCCCCACCGGAATCGTATCGGCCCGGACCAATTCGGGGCCTTTTTCCGGCGGTTTGCCGGTCAGCGTCGGGTCTTCCACCACCGGTTCCTGAGCGCGCATTTGCGCGAAACGCTTGAGCGCCTGATCCATTTTGGCGCCGCTGGTCACCGGCAGGCCGGCGGCCACATTCAACTCCAGCGGCGGTTCGCTGGCGAAAGTCCCCGCGCCCCCTTTGAGCGCGTAGCTCGGGTAGTGCAGCGGCACCACGGTAAAGAGCATGCGCCCATCGGCCAGCCGCTCGATGTGAATGATCGCCGTCACATCGTTGGTCTTTTCGATGTTGAAAGGGTACCCCGGCACGAGCAGGCGTTTGCTCATTTCGACATTCGAGCCGGTCGCGGGAAAGAGATGCTCGACCACCACCTGGGCGTAATCGCTCGCCTGCATCAGCGCCACGGTGCCCGTGGGAAAAAGGTTCGACCCCGTCAGTTCGTTCGATTCCATCACGTCGAACTTCCCACGCATGTACGGGACGAGCTTTTTCGTCTCGGTGTAGTTCTTGATGTAAATGCGCAGCAACTCGGCGTTTTCGCGTTTGAGCTCCAGCGGGGTGAGCGTGGAGTAGCGTTCGAACGCTTTCTGCGGCCCCAGGAATTCCCCCTGCGGTGCGGCGGTGACGTCAAAGCGCCGGGGCGCCTCGATCTTTTTCAGCTTCTTGAGGACCGCATAAGACCGCGCCTCCTCCGGGTGTCCGAAAATATAAAAGCTGCCGAGCCAGCAGGCAAACGCGGCCCCGATCAGCAGCAGGATGAGAATCGTCCACAAAAACAGGCTGTCCTTCTTCCGCGGAAGGGCCTCCTCATCGTAATCGTAGAAATCTTCGGACATGACGTGCGGCGCTTAGTGCGCCGCTCCTTCCTCCGCGTGCTCCGCCGTCTCAAACGAAGTGCCACACCCGCAGCTCCGCACCGCATTGGGGTTTTTCAACCGGAAGCCAGTCCCGGTCAGGTCGTCGCAATAATCGATCTCCGAGCCGCGAAGGAACGAGAGGCTCTCCGGATCGACGATGACTTGCACGTCGCCATGCGGAAAAACTTCGTCCCCCGGCTGGGCGGCATCGAGCGTCATGCCATACTGCATCCCCGCGCAGCCGCCTTTTTCGACAAACAGGCGAAGCCCTTGGGTCGCCTCGCCTTTCTCGGCGATCAGCGTTTGCAACTGGCGCACAGCCGCTTCGGTCAGGGTGATCATGTCGTTACCGTAGAACGAAGCGGGGCACGTGCCAAGTGGGAACCCCATCTTCCCGCGCGCCGATGACACAACGCCCGCTGGCGGCGCCGCCGCCACCCCAGGATTCCAGCCGCCGCCCCGGCCAGCAAACTCGTCGCGCCCGGCTCCGGCACCGGCACAAAACCCGTAATCCGAAAAGCCTGTTCGCTGCCATCAGCCAGCTGCCCCCAGCCGGCGAGATTGTATCCCTCCGCAGCATTTCCCGAGATCGCAGTGATGGTCGTCAGATGATCCCAGCCCGCCAGGCTCAGGTCCGGAAAACGCAGCGCCAGATCGGCCCCCAGGCTGAAAATTTCCGTCCCCAGCCAGAACGCGGCGGTTTGCATCCCGGCTTGATCGAGACTCCAGCCCACGGTCATCAGCCCATCGCCCGAAACCGCGTTGGCCTGCGAATACGCGCCCCCCAGGGTGCCGAGGTCGATCATTCCACCCTCGGGCGTCCAGCGAAATGCCCGATTGCTGCTGCCGAATTCACTGTTGTATCCCACGACCACGGAACCATCCGCCGACACCCCCGTGGCCGAGGAAAGCGGCGCATTATTGAGCTGCTCCAGGTTCACGATCCCGCCGTTCGCGGTCCAGCGAAAGGCCCGCCAGTGGTTGGTCGCATCGGTGCTGATCCCCACGATCGTCTGGCCATCCGCCGAAATCGCCGTGGCCTGCGAATACGATCCACCCACCGTCCCGAGGTCCACCAAACCGGTCCCCGTCGTCCAGCGAAAAGCATGGATGAGACTCCCTCCCGTCGCTTGCGCCCACCCCGCCACGATCTGTCCATCCGGAGTCACCGCCGTAGCCTGCCCGGCCGACCCGCCAAAGGTCCCGAGATCGACCATTCCCGTTTCCGCCGTCCAGCGAAACGGATGCGCCTGATCGTTCGGCAAGCGGCTGTAGCCCACGATCACACTTCCGTCCTGCGATGCTGCGCGTCCTTGGGAAACGATCCCGCCGAACGATCCCAGATCGGTCATTCCCCCGGCCTCGGTCCAGCGAAAGGGGCGATCGCCCGACCCCGGTTTCCCGCTCCAACCCACAACCGTGGAGCCATCGCCCGAAATGCCGAATGCTTGCGAATAGGAGCCGCCTAAATTCCCCAGCCCCTGAAACGTCGCCGCCGAGGCGACACAGGCCGAGATGAACCAAAGAGCCAGGAATACGTGGGATTTCATGCCGTTTCCTTGGCGCGGTCAGTGGGACAAGGCCCGTCCGCATTGACCAAGTGGCCCCTCCCGGTGACCGGGCGGCCCCCATGGGTGCTCACGGATTCTCTCATGCTCGGCACTGGCACTTCGCCCCGGGGTCGCCTACTCTTCCACCCTATGCCCCGCATCGCCCTTTTGCCCGAACACGTCGCCAGCCAGGTGGCGGCGGGCGAAGTCGTGGAGCGGCCGGCGAGTGTGGTGAAGGAACTGGTGGAAAACTCCATCGATGCCGGGTCAACGCGGATCGAGGTCGCGATCAAGCGCGGCGGATCTTCGAGCATTCGTATCGTGGACGACGGCTGCGGCATGGATCGCGACGACGCCCTGCTCTGCCTCGAGCGGCATGCCACCAGCAAAATTCGCACAGGGGAAGACCTGGCCACGGTTCGCACGCTCGGCTTTCGCGGTGAAGCGCTGCCGAGTATCGCGAGTGTCTCGCGCTT
>Ga0209050_1003258_pt1 | contig 12212 bp, 9 predicted proteins | sample Araplavi_mTSA_r2_FD_184276 | JGI IMG/M metagenome (GOLD analysis project Ga0209050, IMG submission 184276) | Arabidopsis root microbial communities from North Carolina, USA - plate scrape MF_Cvi_mTSA_r2 (SPAdes) (version 2) | ecosystem: Host-associated > Plants > Roots > Endosphere | place: USA...
CCGGCGCGGGCGAGTACAGCCTGTCCAACCGCGAAGTGCTGGGCTTTGGCGGCACCGCCAGCTACGACGCCACCCTGAACGGCAAGGTGCTGGACCTGGCCATGCGCGAAGCGGTGGAAAAACTGGTCGGCGGCATGGAAGCCGGCGCCTTCGCACAGGTGCGCCAATGATGCGCCGCCTGGCCCTGACCCTCGGCATCGCCGTGGCGCTGGTTGGCTGCAAACACCAGCAGCCGTCCCTGTACCAGTGGGAGAGCTACCAGCCGCAGGTTTACCAGTACTTCAAGGGCGAGAGCCCTGACGCGCAAATCGCGGTGCTGGAAAAGGACCTGCAAAAGATCAGCGCGGAAGGCAAGACCCCGCCGCCTGGCTATCACGCCCACCTCGGCCTGCTGTATTCCGTGACCAACCGTCCGGACCAGATGGCAGCCGAATTCGAGGCTGAGAAAAAGCTGTTCCCTGAATCCGCCGCCTATATGGACTTTTTGCTGAAGAATACGAAGAAGGCCGTTCAATGATCAAGAAATGCATGAAACTGGCGGCTTGCCTGCTGCCTGCGCTGTTCTTCGTGGGTTGCGCCCACCAGGGCCAGCCTTACGACTACACCGCGTTCAAGGCCGCCCAGCCGAAATCGATCGTGGTGCTGCCGCCGCTGAACAACTCGCCGGAAGTCAAAGCGACCTACGGCATGCTGTCGCAACTGAGCTACCCGCTGGCCGAAGCCGGCTACTACGTGCTGCCGGTGGCCGCGGTGGATGAGACCTTCAAGCAGAACGGCCTGGCCAACGCTGCCGATATCCACAATGTCAGCGCCAAGAAGCTGCACGAGATCTTCGGCGCCGATGCGGCCCTGTACGTGACCGTGACCAAATACGGCTCGGTCTACACGGTGCTGAACAGCGAAGTGGTGGTGGCGGCGGAAGCCAAGCTGGTGGACCTGAAGACCGGTACCCTGCTGTGGGACGGCAAGGCCACTGCCTCCAGCGCGGAGCAAAACAATAACAGCGGCGGCGGCCTGATTGGCGCCCTGGTGGCGGCTGCGGTCAAGCAGATCATCAACACCAGCACCGATGCAGCCTACCCGGTTGCAGGCGTGGCCAGCGGCCGCCTGATGTCGGCCGGCGGCAGCAACGGCATCCTGTACGGCCCGCGTTCGGCCAACTACGGCAAGCCGTAATCCTTCCTTAAAAGTCGGGGTCAGGTCTGGCAATCGGACATTTTGTCCGATTGCCAGACCTGACCCCGACTTTCATTACGCCACCGCGCTAGCGCGCGAAGTGCGCTTCAATTTCCTCCAGCGTCTTCCCTTTGGTTTCCGGCAGCAGGAAAGCGGCAGCCAGGAAGTACACCACCGTGCATCCCGCCCAGAAGAAGAACATCGCCGCGTAGCCGTGTCGGCCGACGGTCGGCAGGAACACGGCTGCAATGGTGGTGGAGACGAATTGGTTGACCAGCAGCGCGATGCTCATGCCGTTGGAGCGGATGCGCGTTGGCATCAGCTCCGATAGCGCGAGCCAGACGCAGACGCCGGGGCCAACGGCGAAGCTGGCCACGAACAGGCAGATCGCCAGCGTTACTTGCCAGCCGTGCGTCCCGGAAGGCAGGGCGCCGATCTGCGCCTGCTCGATTTTCAGCGGCGCGTCGCGGCCTTCCGCCGGGTCGGCGAAGGGATTCAGGTGCAGGCGGCGGAAGAAGGCACCGATCACGCTGTCGGGCTGCACGGTGTCCTCGCGCGACAGCACCATGGGCGCCAGTGCCGGGTCGTCGCTGCGGCGCGTTTGCACGTTGGTGAACGGGCCGTAGGAGTAGGACACGGTCAGCAGCTGCGGCGCTGCTGCGCTGCCGCCCTGCGCGCCCAGCGCTTTCAGGGTTTTCGCGTCGAGGCGCAGCGACAGGGTATCGACCCTGGCTTGCGCGGCCACGATGGCGCTGACGTCGCGCTGCTCGCTTTCGGCGCTGCGGAACAGCAGGCCGGCGGCCAGCAGGGCGATTACGATGCCGCCGCTGCCCAGCATCAGCAGGAACTTGCGGCCCTTGCGGTCGACCAGCAGCACCGCCACCACGGTCATGATGGCGTTCAGCAGCTTGAGGCCGACGTCGGCCATATTGGCGGTGGCGCCGGGCAGGCCGGCCTGGTTCAGGATGTTGACGACGTAGGCCAGCACGGAGTTGATGCCGGTCGCCTGGGTGCACGCGAGCACCAGGCAGGCCAGCAGGAAGGGCAGCACGTAGCGGCGGCTCAACAGGCGGTCGTCGGCGTCCATGGCCGCGGCGCCGGCGCCTGCAGGGCGGATGGCAGACGCGCCGCCGCGGCCGGCAACCACGCCGCGCGCCGCGGCGATGTCGCCTTCGGTGGGCTCGCCTGCGCCGGCAGCGGCGCCGTGCACGGGCAAGCCGGCTGCGGCCTGCATAGCGCGCAGTTCGGACGCCGCTTCCCCGGCGGCACGGGTGCGCAGCAGGGCCGTGCGGGCTTGTTCGATGCGGCCGCGCTGCACCAGCCAGCGCGGCGATTCGGCCAGCAGCGCGCTGCCGAAAGTGAATACCAGGCCCGGGGCAAGGCACATCCAGAAGATGCTGCGCCAGGCGTGGTCCTTGGCCTCGAAGACCGCGGCGGCACGCGCGGTTTCCGGCAAGGCTTGCGCGGCTTGCGTCGCGCCTTCGACATTTTGCGCTTGCAGCAGGCCGATGACGGCGGCTGCTACCAGGCCGATGGTGAGCAGCAGCTGGAACAGGGCGGCGCCGCGGCCGCGCTGCTCGGCGCGCAGGCATTCGGCCAGGTACAAAGGCACCACCACGCCGATCAAGCCGCCGCTGATGCCTTGCAGCAGGCGCCCCAGCAGCAGCGGCGTGTAGCCGTCGGACAGGGCGATCAAGGGAATGCTGACCGTGAACAGGGCGCCGGCCAGCACCATGGCCCAGCGGCGGCCGATGGCGTCGGCAATGGCGCCGGCAAACAGCGAAGACAGCACGGAGCCCAGCAGCACCGCGGCAACGATGAAGCTCAGTTGCTGGGCGCTCAGCTTCCAGGCGACGGAAGCGGTGGACTCGAGGTATGGCAGGGCGCCGGCAATGATGCCGACATCGATCCCGTAAAGCAGGCCGCCCATCCCGGCGATAAACAGTAAATAGCGCATGGATAAGGCCTGCATTGGATCTCCTGATATTTTTATGAGAGTGGAATGGCCTCGCCTTCGACGAAGACGGCCACGGGGTGTAAAGACTGGTCCAGCACCACGATGTCGGCCCAGGCTCCCGGCGCCAGGCGGCCGCGCTGCGACTCGCCCAGGTAATCGGCGGGGAACAGCGACAGGCGCTGCGAAGCCTCCGCCACGTCCATGCCCAGGCTGACGAAGTTGCGCAGCGCCTGGTCCATGGTCAGCACGGAGCCGGCCAGCGAGCCGGTGGCAAGGCGCACGCAGCCCATGCACTTGAACACGCGCTGGGTACCCAGCGCATATTCTCCGTCCGGCATGCCGGTGGCGGAGGTGGCGTCGGTCACGCCGTACAGGCGCGGGATGGCGCGCAATGCGGCGCGCATGGCGCCCGGGTGCACGTGCAGCAGGTCGGGGATGATTTCGGCATATTCGGCATGCGCCATGGCCACGTCCACCATGCCCGGCTCCTTGTGGCTCATGCCGCTCATGCCGTTGAACAGGTGGGTAAAGCCGGCGGCGCCGGCGCGCATGGCAGCCACGCCGTCGTCGTAGCTGCCGGCACTGTGGCCGATCTGGACGCGGATGCCCAGGTTCTTCAGGTGCGGGATCAGTTCCAGGTGGCCCGTCACTTCAGGCGCCATGGTCAGCACGCGGATCGGCGCGATGGCGTGGTAGCTCTCCACCAGGGCGCGGCTGCCGGTCACCACGTCGGGCGGCTGCGCACCCAGGCGGCGGCGGTTCAGGAACGGTCCTTCCAGGTGCACGCCCAGCATGCGCGCGCCGTGCTGCGGGCGCTGCGCGATGACGCCGGCCAGGCCTTGCAGGGCGTGGCGGATCGAATCTTCCTTGGCGGTCAGCGTGGTGCCGAGCAGGGCGGTGGTGCCGTGCCGCGCGTGGCTGCGCGCCACCACGGCGCCGGCATCGCCGCCTTCCATGATGTCGACGCCGGAAGCGCCGTGCACGTGCAGGTCGACGAAGCCTGGAACGATGGTCAGGCCTTCGCCAACCGGTCCTTCGGTAATGCTGGCGATGCGCTGGTCGAAGGCAATGCTGCCGTTGATCCAGCCGTCGGGAGTGAGGATGCGGCCTTGCAGCATTGTTACTCCGCGATGATCACTTCGATGCCGCGCTTCTCCAGCCCCTCGCGGTACTCGGTGCTGATGCTGGCGTCGGTGATGACGGTGTGCACGCTGTCGAGCTGCACGATGCGGTGCAGCGACACGCGGCCGAATTTGGAAGCGTCGGTCAGCACGATGACTTTCTTGGCGCGCTCCACCATCTTGTGGTTCAGGTTTGCTTCCGCCTCGTGGTGGGTGGTGATGCCGAACTGCAGGTCGAAACCGTCGACGCCGAGGAACAGCTTGTCGAAGTTGTAGGCCGACAGGCAGGCTTCAGCCTGGGCGCCCTGCAGCGACAGCGATTGCTTGCGCAGGCGGCCGCCCGTCAGGATCAGGTCCACGCCCGGCGCGTCGGCCAGTTCCCACGCGATGTTCAGGCCATTGGTCAGCACCGTGACGTCGCTGGCGTCGCGCAGCTGGCGCGCCAGCGAGATGGTGGTGGTGCCGGAGTCGATGATGACGTTGTCGCCCGGCTGCACCATGCGCGCGGCCAGCAGGCCGATCTGCTCTTTCTGCGCCTGGTTCAGGGAATCCTTCTGGCGGATCGTGTGTTCGGTCGGCGGGGTGCGCGCCAGCAGGGCGCCGCCGTGGCTGCGCTGCACCAGGCCTTGCGATTCGAGCACACTGAGGTCGCTGCGGATGGTGACGGCGGAGACGCCAAGCTTGTCCACCAGGTCGGCCACCTGGACCGAACCGTGTTGTACGATCGCCAGCAGGATGGTTTCGCGGCGTTGGCTGGTATTTCGCATGTCTTCTGTCGCTGGATGTGAAAACGTCGAGCTTAACAGATGGCGGCGGCGCTGTGCTGGCCTGCGGCGTTGGCGCTGCAGGCGCGCGCATATTGCGCCAGCAGGCGGGCCACCTTGTGCTCCAGCAGGGCTTGCGGCTCGGCGTGCAGCTCGCCCTGCAGCACGGCGAGGAACTGCTCCGGCAGGTATTGGCTCAGCAAAGGCAGCGGGAGGCTGCGGCCGGCCAGGTTGGCGAACAGCTGGCTGACGGCAGCGGCCACTTCCGGCTCGCCCCAGTAATAGCGGCAGCGGTCGGACAACCCGTAGCGGCGCATCAGGCGCTGTTCGGCGTCGCTTCCCAGGTAATGCTTTTGCCAGTGCTTCGGCTTGGCCAGCATGGTTTCGTCCAGCACTTCCATCAGGCGCGAGGCCTTGTCCTTGCCCAGCAAGGCCTCTTCGATCTGGCACAGCGCCAGGAAGCCTTCGCGCAGCGCAAAAGTGGCGGCCGGGCCGACCTTGAGGATGGCGTAGTGGTCGCGCACCATTTCATGCAGGCCCGCTTCGCGCTGGTAATCGGTGGAATGGGCCTCGAACACCAGCCGTGGCTGGCCGGCTACGAAGCCCGACAGTTCGACTGCCGCTGCCGCGTCGTAGTGCTGCACGTTGGCTTGGTCGAAGTCGACGCCCGGCTGCACCACCATGGCGATCACGCGCTGCCATGCGCCGTGCAGGCCTGCTGCGGCGAACGCCTGGCGGTGAACTTCCAGCGTGCGCGCGGCCGCAGATGGCGCGGTGACGGCAAGCGCCTGCTCCAGCGACGCTTCGCCGCCCGGCACCGGCACTTCGGTGCCGATCACGTAGACCGGCGGCGGCAGGCCGGCGCGGGCGGCTGCCTGTTCGGCAATGGCGGCCAGGCGCACCGCCCTTGCGGCGACGACTTCGTCGCTCAGCACCGGCTCGTCGTCGGCGCAGCGCATGCTGCAATCGAGGTGGATCTTGTGGAAGCCGGCCGACACGTAGGCGTCGATCAGCACATCGGCGTGCGCCATCGCGCTTGCAGCGTCCAGCGACTGCCAGGCGTTGGGACCGAGGTGATCGCCGCCCAGCACCAGGCGTTCGGCGGGGAAGCCCTGCTCCTGTGCCAGCCGGTGCACGTAATCGCGGAACTCGGCTGGCTTCATTCCTGTGTAGCCGCCAAACTGGTCCACCTGGTTGGAGGTGGCTTCCACCAGCAGCGGGGTGCCGTATTGCGTGGCAACCTGCATGGCGGCGCGCAGCACGGTCGGGTGGCTGCAGCAAACGCTGTACAGGCCAACCGCTGCGCCGGCGCGATGCGCCCTGACGGTTTGCAAGACTGGGGAAAGTTGCTCAGGCAGGATCATGGTGGTTTTATTTCGTTTGTTGGCGCGCCAGCAGGGCGGCGCCGCGGGCGCCGCCGGCATCGCCGAAGCGTGGTGGCAGCACCGGTGGCGTTTGCACGCCGCGGAACAGGTGGCGGCGCATGGCAGCCGGCAGTTGCTGGTACAGGTGCGACAGCTTGGACAGGCCGCCGCCCAGCACGATGGCGTGCGGGTCGTAGGCCAGCACCAGGCCGGCCAGCGCGTGGCCCAGCAGGTCGAGGTGGATCGCCAGCGCCTGTGCCGCCAGCGCATCACCGTTGTTGGCGCGGGCCACGATGGCCAGCGGTTCGGCGCCGTCGCCGCCGAGATGCGCGTGCAGTTTCGACAAGCCGGGACCGGAGACATAGCGCTCCAGGCAGCCCTTCTTGCCGCACGGGCAGTCCAGCACCGGCAATTTGTAAAGAGCGAGTAGCGGCGCGGGAATCGTCCAGTGGCCCCACTCGCCGGCAATGGCGTTGAGGCCGCGCTGCAGGCGGCCGTCGACGCAGTAGCCGCCGCCGGCGCCGGTGCCGATAATGGCGCCGAACATGGTGGGCAGGCCGGCCGCTGCGCCGCCTTGCGCCTCCGACAGGGCGAAGCATTGGCAGTCGTTGCCGATGACGACTGGCCGCGCCAGCGCTTCCTGCAGCGCGGCAGCGACCAGGCGGCCGTTCAGCGCCGGCACATTGGAGCTGAGCTGGCGGCCGGTGGCGCTGTCGATCACGCCGGGCAGGCCGATGCCGACTGCGGCAGGCGGTGCCTGCGGGCCGAGCGCTGCGTCGCCGCGTGCTACCAGGCCGGCAATGGCGGCGACGAACTCATTGAAATCCGTACCAGGCGTTGCGACGCGCTCGCGGAACACTTCCCGCAGCTCGCCGCCGGCATCGATCCACGACACCAGTTCGATCTTGGTGCCGCCGATGTCGATGCCGTGGTAGCCGGTTTGTTCAGAACTGGTCATGGCGGTAGATGGTGACGCCTTGCACGACGCGGTTTACGGTGCCGTCGGCGAAGGGGTTGTCGGGTGTCAGGCCGAGCGTGGCCGACTGGTGCAGGGCATATTGCTGCGCCATCAGCAGCCACAGTGGTGCCAGCCATGAATCGGACAATTGCGCGGGCGCGGCGACCGAGATGTCGGACTCGGTGCCGACGGTGACCACCGAGCCCGCCACGCCATCGCGGCGCAACTCCTGCAGCAGGTCTTCTTCATAGCGGCGCGCCAGCGCTTTGCTGCTACGGAACAGCACCACCAGCGATTGCTTGTTCAGCGCCGATTTCGGGCCGTGACGGAAACCGAGCGCGGTGTTCGACATGGCCAGCACGCGGCCGCCGGTCAGTTCCAGGATCTTCAAGGCGGATTCCCTGGCCAGCGCTTCCAGCGGGCCGCTGCCCAGGTAGACCACGCGCTGCACCGGCTGTGCGGCCAGCGCAGCCACCGGGGCTGCCCAGTCGCGCAGCGCGGCATCGCCGGCCTGCGCCAGTGCCGCCAGGCGTTCCTGCCATTCGCCTTTGCCCAGCACGCACAAGGCGGCCAGCAGCATGCATGTGAAGCTGCTGGTCATGGCGAAGCCGCGGTCGCAGCTGGCGGCAGGCATCAACAGGTTGAAGGTGCGGGCGTCGGTATCGCCCTTGCGTGCCAACTGGCCTTGCGCGTTGCAGGTGATGTTCAGGAAGCGCGCGTCGGCAACTACTTCGCGCACCAGGTCCACGGCGGCCAGGCTTTCCGGACTGCTGCCGCTGCGGGCGAAGGAAACCAGCAGGGTCGGTGCATTCGGTTCGAGATACAGCTCCGGGTGGGTCAGCAGGCTGGTGGTCGCCACGGCGCGCACTTGCGCAGGCCAAGCGGCGTTCAATTCATCGGCGACGATCTCGCCCACATAGCAGGAGCTGCCGGCACCGGTCAGGATCACGCGCTGCTGCGGATTATGCAGGCAGCCGCCGAGGAAGGCGGCGACGTCGGCGACGCGGCTTTGCAGGCTGGCGCCCAGTTCGCGCCACAGGGCCGGCTGCTGCGCAATCTCTTCGGCCGTATCGAGGCCGCCAATGTCGCGCCAGGATTGCGGGTCACGCTGGAGGAGGGTAGTCATCGAAAAAAGAAAAGTTGTTCGTTGGCTGAAAGCATAAATAGTATATTTCGAAAAGTCAAATACGAAAGATAAACGAAAGATTTAATCCAGCGCAGGGTATGCGGAAACGCACCTCGGGCGACCATAATTCGGCATGCCACGTTGCGCGTTCGCTACTAAGTGAAAGCCATTGCGCCACGAAATCGCTAAAACGAAAGGAAAAATCGGACAAAATCGATGTGAAAGCGCGGATTTCTTTCTTTTTGTTGACCTTTTTTGCTTTTATTCCTAAAGTATGTTCATCAAAACGAAAAATATTGCACCTTAGGCAGGCTTATGAAGAGACTCACCCGCACTGCAATCGCCGCTGCCGTCCTGGCCCTGGACACCGGCACCGCCCTCGCAGCCTCGCTCGGAAAACTGCGCAGCATGGCCGCTGCGCCGGCTACCTCGGCGGCAGGCCAATCCTGGGACCTGGCGACCGAATCCGGCGCCATCGTTCGTGTCAGCCTGCTGCAGGACGACGTGCTGCGCATCTGGGCTGGCCCGAAAGGCAAGCTGACCGATGCCGGCGACAAGGCCGCTGCTATCGTCATCGGCAAGCCAGCCGCGCAAGTCGAGCATAGCGTAAGCGAACAGCCTGACCATATTTTGCTGCGCACCGCGAAACTGGCTTTGCGCATCGATCGCAACCCCTTGCGTTTCAGCCTGTTCCGCGCCGGCGAAATGCAGCCGCTGTGGCGCGAAGTGCAGCCGCTGGAGCTGGGCGACAAAGCCAGCGTGCAGACCCTGTCCAGCGACAAGGCGGAACGCTTCTTCGGCGGCGGGCAGCAGAATGGCCGCTTTGAATTCAAGGGCCGCCAGCTTGACGTGTCGTATTCGGGCGGATGGGAAGAGGGCGACCGACCAAGTCCGGCGCCTTTCCTTATGAGTTCGCGCGGCTGGGGCATGCTGCGCAACACCTGGGCCGACGGCAGCTACGATCTGCGCCAGCAGGACGTGGTGGCTTTGCAGCATGCCGAGCCGCGCTTTGATGCCTATTACTTCGTCGGCAAGGATGTGCGCGACGTGCTGGCGCGCTACACGGAATGGACTGGGCGCGCACGCATGCTGCCGCGCTGGGCGCTGGAATACGGCGATGCCGATTGCTACAACGACGGCGACAATGTGAAGAAGCCGGGCACCGTGCCGAAGGGCTGGAGCGATGGCCCAAGCGGCAAGACGCCCGACGTTGTTGATTCGGTGGCGCGCAAGTACCGCGAGAACGATATGCCGGGCGGCTGGATCCTGCCCAACGACGGTTACGGCTGCGGCTATGCCAGCCTGCCGGAGACCGTGCAGGGCCTGGCCAAGTACGGCTTCCGCACCGGGCTGTGGACCGAGAACGGCGTCGACAAGATCAAGTGGGAAGTAGGCACCGCCGGCAGCCGCGTGCAGAAGCTGGACGTGGCCTGGACCGGCAAGGGCTACCAGTTCTCGCTGGACGCCAACAAGTCGGCTTACGACGGCATCCTGGACAACTCCGACAGCCGTCCTTTCATCTGGACCGTGATGGGCTGGGCCGGCACGCAGCGCTACGCGGTGGCATGGACCGGCGACCAGAGCGCAAGCTGGGACTATATCCGCTGGCACGTGCCGACGCTGGTGGGCTCCGGCCTGTCCGGCCAGGCGTATGCGACCGGCGATGTGGATGCGATCTTTGGCGGCAGCCCCGAGACTTACACGCGCGACCTGCAGTGGAAGGCGTTCACGCCGGTGCTGATGGGGATGTCGGGCTGGTCGGCCAATGCGCGCAAGCATCCATGGTGGTTCGATGAGCCTTACCGCAGCATCAATCGCCGCTACCTGAAGCTCAAGCTGCGCCTGACGCCTTATATGTACACCCTGGCGCGGGAAGCTGAGCAGACGGGCGCGCCGCTGGTGCGCGGCCTGATGTGGGATTACGCATCCGATCCTGCCGCTTTCACGGAAGCGCACAAGTACCAGTTCCTGCTTGGCCGCGACATGCTGGTGGCGCCGGTGTACCGCAGCCAGGCGGTGTCGCAGGGCTGGCGCAAGGCAATCCACCTGCCGCAAGGCACGTGGTTCGAATACTGGGATGGCCGCCAGGCGACCGCCGGCGCCGCGGGCCGTGATCTCGACCTGCAGGTCACGCTCGACAAGCTGCCGGTCTTCGTGCGTGCCGGCGCGATCCTGCCGATGTACCCCGAAGTGCTGTATGACGGCGAAAAGCCGAAGGACGTGCTGACGCTGGACCTGTACCCGCACGGCGAGTCCTCGTTCACGCTGTACGAAGACGACGGCAACACGCGCCAGTACCAGACCGGCGCCTTCAGCCAGCAAGTTCTGCGCATGCGCGAATCGGGCGGCGCCGTGAGTGTCGACATCGCTGCGGTCGAAGGCAGCTACGCCGGCCAGGAGCCGCGCCGCAGCTACGCCCTGCGTATGCTGTCGCGCCAGCGCCCGGCTACCGTTGCAGCGGCAAGCCGCAGCCTGCCTGCCCATGCCGACCGCGCCGCATACGATGCGGCATCGGAAGGCTGGTTCTACGACCCGCAAGACCGCACCGGCACGCTGCATGTGAAGACAGCCAAACAGGATATCCGCCAGCCGCTGCAAATCAAGGTGCAGGGCGCGCAAACACTGGCCGCGCAAGACGACAATTTCCCGCAAGCGCCGGAGCTGGGCCGCGCACTGCCGCCCGACGCGCTGCTGGTGGTCAACCGTCCCGCCGAAGAACCGGGCCATCCGCTGGAAAACGCCTTCGACGATAAAGCCGCCACCTGGTTCCGTACCACCCGCAACCAGTCGATCCGCACCGGCGCCCACGAATGGACCGTCGGCTTCACCGAACGCCGCCTGGTCGACGGCATCGAGATCGCACCGCGCAACGACGAGCATTGGAAGCACGGCCAGGTGCGCGACTACGAAATCTACATCGCCGATACCAACGGCGAATGGGGCAAGCCAAGCTTCACCGGCCGCCTGAAGCTGCAGAAGGAAACGCAGACCATCAACTTCCCGGCCACCGCTGGCCGCCTGCTGCGCTTCCGCGTGCTCAGCACGCAGAACCCTGAAGGCGAAGGAGCGGCAGCCACCGACCCGATGGTGACCGCTGCAGCGCAGGCGCCAGCCAAGGCGATCAACGCCATGCAGCCGGCAGAAGTGGGGCCTATTGCACTGTCCACCTTCCGCATCCTCGAACATCGTGCGAAAGAAGGCGCCGAGCTGCAAAGCTTCCTGTCGGACCTGCCTTTGCCGAAGGGCGTTGGACGCGATCGCCCTGCCGGCAAAGGCACGGAAATGCGCATGAACGGCCTGTGGTTCCGCAAGGGCCTGGGCGTCGGCCCTGCCAGCCGGATCGAGTTGCAGCTGGAAGGCAACTGGAGCCTGCTGCGCGCCGACCTTGGCGTGGACGATAGCTGCCGTAGCGCCGGCGGCCTGCAGTTCCAGGTCTGGAGCGGCGAGCGCCTGCTGTACGACAGCGGCCTGGTGTCTGCGCCGGCTGTCGTCAAGCCGGAAATCGATGTACGCGGGTTGCGGCAACTCAGCCTGCGGACCCTGGGTGCGCGCGGCGCCCAACCAGCCCAGGTTTGCGGCAACTGGGCCAACGCCGTACTGCTAGGCACAGAGGGCGCCACCGTCCGGACGCGCTGACCGCACATTTTTCGTCACTAAGAACGAACCCCTCTTCGGACCGGGGAGGGCGTTTTGCAAACTAAAAAAAGGAGATGCAAGTGGAACTGAAGAAATTGATCGCTGCGCTG
>Ga0209050_1003259_pt1 | contig 12202 bp, 9 predicted proteins | sample Araplavi_mTSA_r2_FD_184276 | JGI IMG/M metagenome (GOLD analysis project Ga0209050, IMG submission 184276) | Arabidopsis root microbial communities from North Carolina, USA - plate scrape MF_Cvi_mTSA_r2 (SPAdes) (version 2) | ecosystem: Host-associated > Plants > Roots > Endosphere | place: USA...
CGCGCGCTATCCCGACATCACCGTCGACCTCGCGCTGTCCGATACGATCGTCGATCTGGTCGAGGAGCGCGCCGACATCGCGATCCGCATCGGCCCACTCCGCGACACCAGCCTGCGCGCGAAGAAGCTTGGCCACAGCCGTATGGTTCTCGTCGCAAGCCCCGAATATCTCGCGCGGCGCGGCACCCCGCAGAGTCCCGACGATCTCGACAAGCATGACTGCCTGCGCTTCAGCTTCCGTCGCTCGGTCGACAGTTGGCCCTTTCGCATCGCGGGCAAGATGGTCCAGCGCCCCGTTCACGGCAGCTTCTTCGGCAATTCGGGCGAGGTCGTCCGTGGGATGGCGGTCGCGGGGGGCGGCATCGCGCGGCACGGACGCTTCCATGTCGCAAAGGATATGGCGGCCGGGCGGCTCGTCGAAGTGCTGCCCGATTTCAACCCCGGCGACGGCGAGGATATCCACGCACTCTACGCGCCCGAGGACCGGGCGGCCGCCCGCATCCGCGCCTTCCTCGATTTCCTCGACGATGAACTGGTGATCGAAGGCTAGCCGATCCGGTACGGCACGACGTCGCGCCGGTCGGGATCGACCAGAATCGGACGGTCGCTCGGCGGAAAGGCGCGCTGGTCGCAATCGTCGCGAGGACAGATGCGGCACGACAAGCCTATGCGCGTCGCAGCTTGCGGTGCGGCGACATCGACGCCGTCTGCATAGACGAAGTCGCCCGCATATTGCGCCTCGCACCCCAGCGCGACGGCATAGCGGCGCGGGCTGCGCGCATAGCTGCCCGACGGCTTCACCAGCCCCTTCGCCATCGACACATAGCGCAGGCCATCCGGGGTTTCGGCGAGCTGGAACAATATGCGGTCGGGAATCGCCGCGGCTTCATGGACGATCCACAGCGGGCAGGCGCCGCCGAAGCGCGCGAACTGCAACCGCGTTGCCGAATGCCGCTTGGTAATATTTCCCGCCATGTCGACGCGGCAGAAGAACATCGGGATGCCCCTCGCGCCGGGGCGCTGGAGCGTCGACAGGCGATGGCACGCCTGCTCGAAGCTCACGCCATATTCCAGCCGCAGCCGGTCGATATCGTGCCGTACCGCACGGGCGCTGGCGCGGAAGGGCGCGTAAGGCATCAGGACGGCACCCGCGGCATAATTCGCGAGGCCGACGTGGAGCAATTGACGCGCCGCGGCGGTGCGAAGCGGCGACGCCTCGACCACCGCGGCAATTTCATTCGCGAGCGCCGTTGCCGCCAATTGGTGCGCCAGTTGGAACCGCCGGCTCTCGGCGGGCTGGGACGGATCAATTACCAGATGGCGCATCGTCGCATCGAAATCCCGCAGCGTCTGCGTCTGTTGATAGACAATCGAAATGCCAAGCGCGTCGCGCAGCCGCCGTTCGATCGTTTCGATCGCGGGGGTGGGCTCTTTGCCGCGGAGTTGTCCCGCCAACGTCTCGGCGGCGAGGTCGATGCTGTCGACATAATTGCCCGCGTCGTGAAACCAGTCGCGCACCTCTTCCCACGGCAGGCGGCTGCCCTCAGCAGTGCCGCCGGTCAGCGCCTCGTCGATGATCTGCAGCCGCTGTCCCGCACGGCGATAGGCGGCGTGGAGTGCTACGAACTGGTCGGCCAACTGCGGCTGCTGTAGAGCCGCGCGTTCAAGCTGTTCGGGAGCAATGGGCTGGGCGGCGAACAATGGATCGGCCGCGGCCTCGCGCAGCGCACCCTGACGACCATCGTCTGCATCATGCGTCACCTCTTCCCATTCGAGCGGGAAAAGGCCTTGTAGCCGATCGAGCAGCGCCGGGGTTAGCGGCCGGTCGTCATGCTCGATCTGGCTGAGGTAAGATGCAGAAATGCCCAGCCGTGCCGCGAAATCGGCCTGCTTGAGTGCGCGCGCTTCGCGCAATTCGCGAAGCTGCCGGCCGGCAAAGAGGCGGCGAGGAGCCATAACGCTACGCTAGTTTGCAAAATTGGACTTTGCAACTTTGCAAATTCACATTTGCCTATGCTTGGCGAAGCGGGCAGACGACGCCTTCCCGTTTTGATGGAGAGCCTTGTGTCCGCCAATATCGCCGAAATGGAACGCCGCCGCGCAGCCGCAGCCTTGGGAGGCGGGCAGAAGCGCATCGATGCGCAGCACAGCAAGGGCAAGCTGACCGCGCGCGAGCGGCTCGATGTGCTCCTCGACGAAGGTTCGTTCGAAGAGCTCGATACTTATGTCGAACATAATTGCACCGATTTCGGGATGCAGGATCAGATTATCCCCGGCGACGGCGTCGTCACCGGTAGCGGCACGATCAACGGCCGCCTCGTCTATGTCTTCAGCCAGGACTTCACCGTCTTCGGCGGCTCGCTCTCGGAGCGGCATGCCGAGAAGATCATGAAAGTGATGGACAATGCCATGAAGGTCGGCGCGCCGGTCATCGGCCTCAACGACAGCGGCGGCGCGCGTATCCAGGAGGGCGTCGCGTCGCTTGGCGGTTATGCCGAGGTGTTCCAGCGGAACGTGCTGGCATCGGGCGTCGTGCCGCAGATCAGCTTGATCATGGGCCCCTGCGCAGGCGGCGCGGTGTACAGCCCCGCGATGACCGACTTCATCTTCATGGTGAAGGACTCGAGCTACATGTTCGTCACTGGGCCCGACGTGGTAAAAACAGTGACCAACGAGGTTGTGACGCAGGAAGAACTCGGCGGCGCGATCACCCACACGACAAAAAGCTCGGTCGCCGACATCGCATTCGAGAATGATATCGAAGCACTCCTCGCGACGCGCGACTTCTTCGACTATCTCCCCGAAAATAACCGTAGCGGTGTCCCGGTCCGCCCGACGAGCGATCCTTATGACCGCGCCGAGCCGAGCCTCGACACGCTGATCCCGCCGAACGCGAACCAGCCGTATGATATGCACGAGCTAATCCGGAAGACCGTCGACGAGGGCGACTTCTTCGAAGTGCAGCCGGCGCATGCGGGCAACATCATCTGCGGCTTCGGGCGCATCGAGGGCCGCACGATCGGCATCGTCGCGAACCAGCCGCTCGTGCTCGCGGGCGTGCTCGACATCAATTCATCGAAGAAGGCGGCGCGCTTCGTCCGTTTCTGCGACGCGTTCGAGATTCCGATCATCACCTTCGTCGACGTCCCCGGCTTCCTGCCCGGCACGGCGCAGGAATATAACGGCATCATCAAGCATGGCGCCAAGCTGCTCTTCGCCTATGCCGAGGCGACGGTGCCGAAGATCACGGTGATCACGCGCAAGGCCTATGGCGGCGCCTATGACGTGATGGCGTCGAAGCATCTCCGCGGCGATTTGAACTATGCCTGGCCGACCGCCGAAATCGCTGTGATGGGCGCCAAGGGCGCGGTCGAGATCATCTTCCGCAGCGACATCGGCGACCCCGAAAAGATCGCACAGCGGACGAAGGAATATGAGGACCGCTTTGCGAACCCCTTCGTGGCGGCATCGCGCGGTTATATCGACGAGGTTATCCACCCGCACAACACGCGCAAGCGGATCGCGCTGGGGCTGCGAAAACTGCGGAACAAGAGCCTGGAGAATCCGTGGAAGAAGCATGACAATATCCCGCTATAAGCCTAATTGGCGCGGGCGGGCCCATGTCGGGATTCGACATTTGCTCAGTGCTGCAAAGGCTTAGCCGAGGTCGCAAAGGGAATGTGTCGTGACGAGTGAAATAGTGTGGATCAATCACGCGGGCTACGAACTGAAGGCCGGCGGACTGAAGATCGTGCACGATCCATGGATGAGTGGCTATGCGTTCGACAACGGCTGGAGCCTTGTTTCGAAGACCGCGTACACGGCCGCGGATTTCGCCGATGTCGACTATATCTGGTTCAGCCACGAGCACCCCGATCATTTCTCTGTGCGGTCGATCAAGTCTATTCCGCAGGAGGTCCGCGAACGGATCACGGTGCTGTTCCAGGAAACCCGCGACAAGCGCGTGGTGAAGTTCTGCGAAAAGGCCGGTTTCAAGGTTATAGAGCTGAAGAATGGCGTGCGTACGCCGCTCAATGACGAAGTTGCGGTGACCTGCGGCGTCGTGCTCGGTCGCGATTCATGGATCTATACCGAAACGCCGGACGCGACGATCTTCAACGCCAATGATTGCGTCGGCGTCGACTGGCCGCAGATAGCTGCGAAGCTGCCAAGTTCGCCCGACCTGTTGATGACGCAATTTTCATACGCCAATTGGGTCGGCAACCCGGGTGAACACGACCGGATGAAGGGAGCAGCCACGCGCAAGCTTGTCGAAATGCGCGCACAGATCGACGCCTTCAAGCCGCGTGTCGTCGTCCCCTTCGCCAGCTATGTCTGGTTCTGTCGCCCGCAAAACTTCCACATGAACGAGCATATCAACCGGATTGCTGACGTCGCGCGCGACATTGGCCAAATTGTTCCCGTCGCCGTGCTTTATCCAGGCGACCGCTACGAAATCGGCGCGCCGCATGACAACGCGTCGGCGATCGCGCGCTATGAGGCCGACTGGGCGCAGCACGACAGGCCGCTCGATCTCGACGAAGCGCCGGTTCCGATCGCAGAACTTCTTGCCATGTCGGCAAAGGAGCAGGCCCGCCTGCGCCGCGAAAACTGGCTGTGGGCGCTGAAGCCGCTGGCGTGGCTGAATATCGTCAAGCCGGTATCAATCTATCTCGACGATCTGGGGGAAGGCGTTCGCTATTCCATGTTCGGCGGCTTGCTGCAATCCGGGCTCGGCCGCGACGCATGCGAGATCAGCTGCAGTTCGGGCGGCTTCGCGGGAATGCTTCGGAACGGCTATGGCTTCAGCACGCTGACGATCAATGGCCGCTACCTCGAACTGGTTCCCGGCGCCGCCAACCGGCTCAGCCGCAATTTTGCGATCGCTGCGCGCAACGAGGAGGGCGATTCCATTCCCGGAGTCCTGCTGCGCGGCGACTATGTGCTGTTCCAATTCCGACGGCTGTTGGGCACATCTGCCTGATGCCGACGAGTGATCTTGACTGGAGACAATAATGAGTAAACGCGCGCTTTCGGCTAAGTTCATTTCGAAGCCGATCCCCGCCTTCGACCTGATCAATTATTCAGCACGGTTTAAAAAGGAACTGGACGGTTTTTTTGGGCCGGCGCCGACATTTCCGACCCGTCATCCGCTGCACGAATATGTCTCAGAGACGATTGGCGAAGCGCCGATCACCTATCTGGAATTCGGCGTCTGGCAAGGCGAAACCTTCAACAAATGGCTGGAAATGAACAGGAATGCCGACAGCCGTTTTTACGGGTTCGATTCCTTCGAAGGTCTTCCAGAAGATTGGGAAAACCAACCCCGTGGCACTTTCTCGACCTCCGGACAGACACCGGACAACGGTGACCCGCGTGGGCAGTTCGTGAAAGGCTGGTTCCAGGACACGCTGTACGCTTTTCTGGAGGGCTTCAAGCCGGTCGGCCAAGTCGTCGTCCATATCGACTGCGACCTTTATTCATCGACTCTCTTCGTGCTGAGCGCGTTGGACCGCCACATGCCCGCCGGCACGATTTTCATCTTCGACGACTTTTCCTCGCTCGATCACGAATTTGCCGCCTGGCTCGACTATCGCCGGTCGTTCAACCGGACGTGGGAACCGGTCGGATTGGTGGCCGAGGGGATCCAGTCCGCTGTTCGCATGACGGCCTGATGTCATGAAACTGGGCCGTCTCAATCATATCGGCGTTGCAACGCCGTCGATCGCCGACAGCATCGCCTTCTACCGCGACGTGATGGGCGCAACGCAGATCCATGAACCGTTCGACCTGCCCGAGCAGGGCGTGAAAGTGTGTTTCGTCGATACGCCGACCGACAGCGGGTTGAACGGCACACAAATAGAGCTGATCGAACCATTGCCGGGCAATGCATCGATCGCCGCTTTCCTGCAAAAGAACCCAGCGGGCGGGCAGCATCATTTGTGCTACGAAGTCCCGGACATCCACGCCGCCAAGGCCGAGTTCGAGGCGATGGGAAAACGCGTGCTCGGCGAGCCGCGCATCGGGGCGCATGGGACGTTGATCTTCTTCCTTCACCCCAAGGATATGGGCGGGGTGCTGACCGAGATTATGGAGACGCCGAAGGGCGATCATTGAGCTTCATTGCATCGTCACCCCGGACTTGATCCGGGGTCCCGCTATTCGACGGTACAAAGCGGGATGCCGGATCAAGTCCGGCATGACGAAAAGAGAGTAGAGATACGCATATGACCGACAAGCCGACCATCGACCAATGGGCCGCCGCCGCCGACAAGGAAGTGAAGGGCAAGGACCTCACCTGGCACACCGCCGAGGGGATCGACGTCAAGCCGCTCTACACCGCCGAGGATGTGACGGTCGATCCGGGTATCCCCGGTTTCGCGCCCTTCACGCGCGGCGTGCGCGCGTCGATGTACGCGGGCCGCCCGTGGACGATCCGGCAATATGCGGGCTTCTCGACCGCTGAGGAATCGAACGCTTTCTATCGCCGAAACCTCGCGGCGGGGCAGAAGGGCCTGTCGGTCGCCTTCGATCTCGCGACGCACCGCGGCTATGACAGCGATCATCCGCGCGTCGTCGGCGACGTCGGCAAGGCGGGCGTCGCGATCGACAGCGTCGAGGATATGAAGATCCTCTTCGACGGCATCCCGCTCGACCAGATGTCAGTGTCGATGACGATGAACGGCGCGGTGATCCCCATCCTCGCCTTCTTCATCGTCGCGGGCGAAGAGCAGGGGGTCGACCGCAAACTGCTCGACGGTACGATCCAGAACGACATCCTCAAGGAGTTCATGGTCCGCAACACCTATATCTACCCGCCCGAACCCTCGATGCGGATCATCTCGGACATCTTCGGCTACACGTCGCGCGAGATGCCGAAGTTCAACAGCATCTCGATCAGCGGCTACCATATGCAGGAAGCCGGCGCGACGCAGGTCCAGGAACTGGCCTTCACGATCGCCGACGGCGCGGAATATGTGCGCTACGGCGTCGCGAGCGGCCTCGATATCGACAAGTTTGCCGGACGCCTGTCCTTCTTCTTCGCGATCGGCATGAACTTCTTCATGGAGATCGCAAAGCTGCGCGCTGCCCGCGTGCTGTGGCACCGCGTGATGACCAATCTCGGCGCTAAGGACGAACGCAGCAAGATGCTGCGCACCCACTGCCAGACCTCAGGCGTCTCGCTCACCGAGCAGGACCCGTACAACAACGTGATGCGCACGACGATCGAGGCGATGGCGGCGATGCTCGGCGGGACGCAGTCGCTGCACACTAATGCGCTCGACGAAGCGATCGCGCTGCCTACCGATTTCTCGGCGCGCATCGCGCGCAACACCCAGATCGTCATCCAGGAAGAAACCGGGATGACCAAGGTCGTCGATCCGCTCGGCGGCTCTTACTATGTCGAGGCGCTGACGCAGGAACTGGTCGACAAGGCGTGGGAGATCATCGAACGCGTCGAAAAGGAAGGCGGTATGGCGAAGGCCGTCGCCGCCGGCTGGCCCAAGGCGATGATCGAGACAGCCGCCGCAGCACGGCAGGCGCGCGTCGATCGCGGCGACGATGTGATCGTCGGGGTGAACAAATATCGCCTCAAGGATGAAGATCTGCTCGAAACGCTCGAGGTCGATAACGCCAAGGTACGCGAGGGCCAGATCGCACGGATCAACCGCATCAAGGCGTCGCGCGACGAAGCTGCGTGTCAGGCGGCGCTCAAGGCGCTGCGCGACGGTGCTGCGGGCCAGTCGAGCATCGAGAACAACCTTCTTGCGCTCGCGGTCGAAGCCGCCCGCGCCCGCGCGACACTCGGCGAAATCTCCTCAGCGATGGAGGAAAGCTTCAACCGCTACGGCACCCAGCCGACCCCGGTGAAGGGCGTCTATGCGGCGCCTTACGAAGGCGACGACCGCTGGCAGCAGGTGCTCGACGGCGTCAAGGCGGTCGAACGGCGCATGGGCCGCAAACCCAAATTGCTCGTCGCCAAGATGGGGCAGGACGGCCACGACCGCGGCGCTAACGTCATCGCCTCGGCCTTTGGCGATATGGGTTTCGATGTCGTGTCGGGACCATTGTTCCAGACTCCCGACGAAACCGTGGTGCTCGCGCTCGACGCGGGCGTCGATGTCGTCGGCGCCTCCAGCCTCGCGGCGGGGCACAAGACACTTATCCCCGAACTTATCCACAAGCTGAAAGAGGCGGGGCGCGGCGACATCAAGGTGATCGCGGGCGGGGTTATCCCGCCGCAGGATTACCAATATCTCCGCGATGCGGGCGTGCAGGGCATCTATGGCCCCGGCAGCAATGTCGTTGAATGCGCGGCCGACGTGCTGCGCCTTCTCGGCCATAATATGCCGCCGCTGGAGGATGCCGCGTGATCGGTTCGCTCGGTCTGATACTCGCCGCTTTTTCGGCCGCGTCGGCGCACGCCGAACCCGCGAGCCGTCCGAGCGAGTTCCGCAAGGATGTCGCGGTCGAACTGGTCTACCGGCAGCAGATCGACGATGTCTATTTCACCGACTGGTACGGCCGCCTGGAAAAGAGCGACGGCGCGTGGCGCGACGTCTATTTCGAGACGAGCGACAAATATGTGAACAAGGGGCTGATCCGTCTCAACTGTAACGATCTCGAAGCCGATATCGACTTCACGCTCTACGGCGTCGGTGAATATGGCGAAGCCGAAACCGCGCGACAGGTAACGATCAGCTATGGCGACCGCCGACCATGGGCCGACGGCAATTATCAGGACATGTTCGGCGAAACGCCGACGATTGAATTTTACGGCGCCGCGCTCGAGCGCTTCTGCAAATAACATCAAAAAAGGTCGACAATCCATGAACCTCGCCCAAACTGCCCCGCAAGACGATCTGCCGCGCACCGACTGGACGCGCGAAGAAATCGCCGAGCTGTTTGACCTGCCGTTCGACGAATTGATGTGGGAGGCGCAGGGCGTCCACCGTCGCCATCATGCGCGCGGTGAGGTCCAGCTTTGCACCCTGCTCAGCATCAAGACCGGCGGTTGCGTCGAGGATTGCGGCTATTGCTCGCAGTCGAAGAGCGCCGACAGCGGGCTCAAGGCCACCAAGCTGATGGATGTCCGTGCGGTGCTGCAAGCGGCGGCGCAGGCAAAGGATTCTGGATCGAAGCGCTTCTGCATGGGCGCCGCCTGGCGCAACCCAAAGGAGCGCGACATGCCCGCGATCGTCGAGATGGTCGAAGGCGTGCGCCAGATGGGCATGGAAACCTGCATGACGCTGGGCATGCTGACCAAGGAGCAGGCACAGACGCTCGCGGTCGCGGGGCTCGACTATTACAACCATAATATCGACACGAGCCCGGAGAATTACGAGAATATCATCTCGACGAGGACGTTTCAGGATCGCCTCGATACGCTTGAGGAAGTCCGCAACGCCGGGATCAATGTCTGCTCGGGCGGGATCGTCGGGCTGGGCGAGACGCGCACCGACCGCGTCGGCTTTATCCACGCGCTCGCAACGCTCGAACGCCATCCCGAAAGCGTGCCGGTCAATGCGCTGGTGCCGGTGAAGGGCACCGTGCTTGGCGACATGCTCGCCGACACCCCGCTCGCCAAGATCGACGATATCGAGTTCGTCCGCACCATCGCGGTCGCACGCATCACCATGCCGAAATCGATGGTCCGCCTGTCGGCGGGCCGCGAAAGCATGTCGGAGGCGACGCAGGCGCTCTGCTTCATGGCGGGCGCCAACAGCATCTTCACCGGCGACAAGCTGCTCACCACCGGCAACCGCGGCGACAATGCCGACGCGGCGCTGTTCGCGAAGCTGGGCATCGTCCCGATGGTGAGCGAAGAGCCGATGCGCGCGCAGATGGAAGCCGCGGAATGATCCTTTCCGCCCTTTTGGCACTGGCGGCCGCGGCACAGGACCCCGAGATCGATTGCGACAATGCGATGGCGCAGTTCGAGCTCAACGCGTGCGCCTATAAGGAATTCGAGCGCGCCGATGCCGCGATGAACGCGCAGTGGAAGGTGACGGCGGCGCGCATGAAGGCCATCGACGGCGAATTCGACCGCACGCAGGACAACCGCCCCGGCTATTTCGACACGCTCCTTGCGGCGCAGCGTGCTTGGCTGACCTATCGCGACAAGCAATGCGCGAGCGAGGGCTACACGATGCGGGGCGGCTCGGCCGAACCGATGGTGATCAGTGGATGCCAGGCGCAACTTACCGACGCACGCACTGCGCAGCTTAAGAGCTTGATTGAGGAGTACTGACGAAGGTGGTGGAACCTGGCTTCGCCGCAAATGGGCAAAGCAGTGTCGCTACGCTGACGGTCGTTGCCGTTAAGCGTCGTGGCTGGTTTCGCGATGAGGTCGAACTAACTGCCGAGCGGGATATCACGGAGGAAAAGATAGAGGGTTGGGGCGCATCTGTGCCGCGGCTTGAATTCTACCGGTTTCACATGGCCGCCGGCACTTCAATTATTGCACGGATTCCCACGCGCTTTCGGGGGCGTGCTCATATCAGTTTGAAAGAAATCGGCGACTGCGACGGCCTACGCCAGCGCTGGGAACAAATGGGAAGGTTTTAAGCCAGTCATGTTCAAGAAAATCCTGATCGCCAACCGCGGTGAAATAGCCTGCCGCGTCATCAAGACCGCGCGACGCATGGGCATCGCGACCGTCGCTGTCTATTCGGACGCAGACGCGCGCGCGCCGTTCGTGCAGATGGCGGATGAAGCCGTGCACATCGGCCCGTCGCCCGCATCCGAATCCTATCTGATCGCCGACAAGATCATCGCAGCGTGCAAGGCGACCGGCGCCGAAGCCGTGCATCCGGGCTATGGCTTCCTGTCGGAGCGCACGAGCTTCGCCGAGGCGCTCGCGAAGGAAAATATCGCCTTCATCGGCCCGCCGGTGAACGCGATCGCCGCGATGGGTGACAAGATCGCGTCGAAGAAGCTTGCGAAGGAAGCAGGTGTCAACGTCGTCCCCGGCTTTGTCGGCGAGATCGACGATACCGAACATGCCGTGCGCATCTCGAACGAGATCGGCTATCCGGTGATGATGAAGGCGTCCGCCGGCGGTGGCGGCAAGGGCATGCGCCTCGCCTATGACGAAAAGGACGTCCGCGAAGGTTTTGAGGCGACCAAGCGCGAAGGGCTCAACAGCTTCGGCGACGACCGCGTTTTCATCGAGAAATTTATCCTCAATCCGCGCCATATCGAGATCCAGATCCTCGGCGACCAGCACGGCAATGTGCTTTATCTCAATGAGCGCGAGTGCAGCATCCAGCGCCGCCACCAGAAGGTGGTCGAGGAAGCGCCGTCGCCCTTCGTCACCGAGAAGATGCGCAAGGCGATGGGCGAGCAGTGCGTCGCGTTGTCGAAGGCGGTCGGCTATTATAGCGCGGGTACCGTCGAGCTGATCGTCTCGGGCGCGGACCCGACGGGCGAGAGCTTCTACTTCCTCGAAATGAACACGCGTCTGCAGGTCGAACATCCGGTGACCGAAGCGATCACCGGTATCGACCTCGTCGAGCAGATGATCCGCGTTGCCGCGGGCGAAAAGCTCGAGATGACGCAGGACGACATCAGGATCGACGGCTGGGCGATCGAGAACCGCGTCTACGCCGAGGATCCGTATCGCGGCTTCCTGCCTTCGACCGGACGCCTTGTACGTTACCGCACCCCCGTTCCCGCCTGGGAAGGCGACGAGCGCGGCGTCGACGGTGTGCGTGTCGACGCTGGGGTCGAGGAAGGCGGCGAGGTTTCGATCTTCTACGATCCGATGATCGCCAAGCTCGTGACATGGGGCGAAACGCGCGACGAAGCCGCAGACCTGCAGATCGCGGCGCTCGACCGTTTCGAGATCGAGGGGCTCGGCCATAATATCGATTTCGTCTCGGCGATCATGCAACATCCGCGCTTCCGGTCGGGCGAGTTGACGACGGGCTTCATCGCCGAGGAGTATCCCGAAGGCTTCCACGGCGCGCCGACCGATGGCGACGTCACGCGCGCCCTCGCGGCGATCGCGGGCTTCATGGCCAGCGCCGAAGCCGACCGCGCGCGCCGCACCGATGGCCAACTCGGCGACCGGCTCGAACCGCCCGCCAAATGGCAGGTCTCGATCGATGGCGCATCGTACAAGGTCAAGGTCGGCGAGAAGCATATCAAGGTCGAGGGCGACCGGATCGACATCGCGCTCGAATATACGCCGGGCGAC
>Ga0209050_1003260_pt1 | contig 12202 bp, 16 predicted proteins | sample Araplavi_mTSA_r2_FD_184276 | JGI IMG/M metagenome (GOLD analysis project Ga0209050, IMG submission 184276) | Arabidopsis root microbial communities from North Carolina, USA - plate scrape MF_Cvi_mTSA_r2 (SPAdes) (version 2) | ecosystem: Host-associated > Plants > Roots > Endosphere | place: USA...
TTTTATTGGTTTTTGTCAATGTGTTCACGAGAAAATCATACTCAAAAGTAATAAAGAACGGAAGTGTTAGTATTGACGGGATATAATACGGCTCCTACAATTTGACCTACCTGATGAGGACATGGCCTTAATGCCAACAAAGTTGTCACTCATTACATTCACGGAGCATCCGGGCTCCACAGACATTTTAAGGAGTGTTTTTCACGAGGCGTCTGCCTCCCTCCCGGAAAAAGTTGTGTTGCAACTGGCCCAACATAATCGCCAGCTTTAGCAAACAATGATGGCGTCCAGTCCCGTGCGACCTGTGCGGCGGTGGACGAAGATAACACTGATGTAACGACTATGGCACGTCGAATTGACCGCGCTTCAGCGCGGCGGGGACGCGTTTTGACTCTTACATTTCAGGGGAGTTCTGAATGAACAATCGATTCAATGGGTTGCTTGATAGCGCCCGCCTGTGGGCCAGCCAGCCCGCCGCGTGGATTTCCACGCAGAGCATTTCGGCACGCGGTCTGCTGACCGCCGCTCAGTCCATGCTGAGCCTCCTCGGTATCGCTGCACTGGTTATGGCTTGCGCCATGGTTGCCCGCCCTGAACTGGCGACCGACCTGGCCCACTCCCTGCGTGGCGAACCGCCGGCACCGGCAAAAGTTGTGGTTGCGCCTCCGCTGTCCGAACTGATGGAAGCGCCTGCGGTGCGCCCGGCCGGCCTGGTGATTGCAACCGCCGAAACGCAGCTTGCCGCCGAGGACAAGGACCTGGTGGGCTCCAAGAAGCAGCAGGATGCCGTCACCAACTGGCTGTCCAAGCGTTACCGCGTGGCTGGCGATGCGACCAATATGCTGGTATCCACCGCCTACCTGACCGCTCGTGAAATCAAGCTGGATCCCTTGCTGATCCTGGCCGTGATGGCGATCGAATCGGGCCTGAATCCGTTCGCGGAAAGCCCGATGGGCGCGCAAGGCCTGATGCAGGTGATGTCCAAGGTGCACACCGAAAAATTCCAGGAAATGGGCGGCGTGCAAGCTGCGCTGAACCCGGTGGCCAACATCCGCGTTGGCGCGTTGATCCTGAGGGATTACGTGGCCAAGGGCGGCTCCGTTGAGGCCGGCCTGAAATCCTACGTTGGGGCAGCCGCCTTCGAGACTGACGATGGCTATGGTTCCCGTGTGCTGGCGGAATATTCCCGCCTGAAACAAGTCTCCGCCGGCAAGAAGGTGCCTTACATCACCCCGCCGCAGCAGGTCGCAGCAGCGCCAGCGCCTGTAAAGGCGAAAGAAGCCCCGACCACCGTGGCCCAGGCTGACAAGCCGGTCAGTGCGGACCAGCTGGCTGGCCTGTAATCGCCGCCATCCTCGCGCAGGAAGCCACCTTCGGGTGGCTTTTTTATTATGGCCGGCGCAGAATGGGGCCATGTCGACCGCAAACCACTTGCTCATCTCCGAGCGGGCCTTGCAGCAAACAGTGGGCTGGATCGCCTTCCTGATGCCGGTCAGCGTGCGCCTGCTCGCCTTCCTCTCGCCGGACCAGGTCTGGACCACCAATTCCATCAGCGCGTATTACTACAGCAGCGCACGCGACGTGTTCGTGGGCGCACTGGTCGTAGGCGGCGTGGTCATGGCCTTCTTTAATACAGGGCATCAGCGCGACCGCTGGATTTCCATCCTGGCCGGCGCAGCGGCTATCGGCATCGCCCTCTTCCCGATGAAGATCTCGATCGGCGTGCTCAGGTCGCCGGGTACCATCCTGCCGGATGACGAAACCAAGCTGGTCCAGGCCCTGCTGCATGCCCCGCATGGGCCACTGGGTTACCACTTCATCTTCGTGTCTGCGTTCTTTGTGCTGACGTTCTACCTGGTGACATTCCGCTTTCGTGCCAATACGCCCTCCATGCCGACACAGGAAAAGTGCAGCCGCAATAAAGTCTATATAGCCTGCGGCGCCATCATGGCGGTGGCCTTCGTGTGGATCGCGATCCTGGAACTGAACGGGCAGCAGCAGTCCATCTTCTGGCCGGAAACCCTTGCGGTCATGGCCTTTTCAGCCGCATGGCTGGTAAAGGGACAACTGGTGCTGAAAGACGGGCCTGCGGCCATTGCCGCAGGCACCGGGGGAAGGGATTAACGCTTCTTGTCTGCGGCGACTTCGTCGGCGCGCAGTTGGGCGGCCAGCTTGTCCAGCACGCCATTGACATACTTGTGGCCATCGATGCCGCCGAAGGACTTGGTCAGTTCCACCGCTTCATTGATCACGACGCGGTATGGAATCTCGACGTGGTTCTTCAGCTCATACGCGCCGATCAGCAGCACGGCGTGCTCGATCGGGGACAGTTCGCCAATGCCGCGATCGACCAGCGGCGTGAACACTTCGCGCAGCTCGACCGATTGCTTGATGGTGCCGCGCAGCAGGTCGGCAAAGTACTCGCCGTCAGCCTTGTCGAAGCCGTGGGCGCCGCGGATGTTGTTGACAACCTTGGTCGCTTCTTCGTTGTTCAGCAGCCACTGGTACAGACCCTGCAGCGCGAACTCGCGGGCGCGGTGGCGCGGCGTGCGGTTCTTGCTTGGGTTGGCGTGCGTCATATTATCAGTCATGTTCTTCTCTTCTTGTTGAATTACTCGTCGTCGCCCACGTCCTGGTTCAGTTCTTCCAGGGCGATCGACAGGTTGGCCATTTCGACGGCGCAGCGGGCAGCTTCGGCGCCTTTGACTGCCATGCGGACTTCCGCCTGCTCGTCGTTCTCGGTGGTCAGGATGGCGTTGGCGATAGGGATGCTGTAGTCCAGGCCCACACGGGTGATGCCCGCGCCGGATTCATTGGACACCAGCTCGAAGTGATAGGTTTCGCCGCGGATCACGGCGCCCAGTGCGATCAGCGCGTCGAACTGGTTGGACTCGGCCATTTTCTGCAGCACCAGCGGCACTTCCAATGCGCCTGGAACGGTCACGTGCAGGATGTCTTCATCTTCCACGCCCAGGTTCTTCAGCTCCTGCAGGCATGCCGACAGCAGGCCATGGCAAACGTCTTCGTTGAAGCGCGCTTGCACGACGCCGATACGCAGGTTTTCGCCGGACAGGTTGGTTTCGTAGGTTGCTACGGTCATGGTGGTCCTCTCTTCTGGATTTCGGGTTAAGCCGCGCTTCAGGCGGCAGGTTTGGCCATGTAGCCGGTGACTTCAAGGTTAAAGCCGGTCATCGAAGGCATCTTGCGCGGGCTGGCCAGCAACTGCATCCTGTGCACGCCTACATCGCGCAGGATTTGCGCGCCGATACCGTAGCTGCGCAGGTCCATGCTGGCGGCGCGGCCGGTCGGCCGCACGTTCTTGTCCAGCGCTTCCAGCTGGCCGAACAACTGCTCCGCGGTCTCGCCGCAATTCAGCAGCACCATGACGCCCTGCTCCGCGCCCTTGATCGCTTTCAGCGAAGACGACACGTTCCAGGAGTGGGTGGTGGCTTCGGTTTCCAGCAGATCCAGGATCGACACCGGCTGGTGCACGCGCACCAGCGATTCCTTGTCCTGCGCCATTTCGCCGTGCACCAGCGCCAGGTGGGCCGAGCCGCTTGGCTTATCGCGGAAAGCGATCATGCGGAAGTCGCCATGCGCGGTGCGCAGCGGACGTTCGGCGATGCGCACCACCATGCACTCGTTCTGGCTGCGATAGTGGATCAGGTCGGCGATGGTGCCGATCTTCAGGCCGTGCTCCTTGGCGAATTCCAGCAGTTCAGGCAGGCGCGCCATGGTGCCATCATCCTTGATGATCTCGCAGATCACGGAGGCCGGCATCAGGCCAGCCATCGCGGTCAGGTCGCAGCCCGCTTCGGTATGGCCGGCACGCATCAGGACGCCGCCCGGCACTGCGCGCAGCGGGAAGATGTGGCCCGGCTGCACGATATCGCTTGGCTTGGCGCCCTTCGCGACCGCTACCTGGATGGTCTTGGCGCGGTCAGCGGCCGAAATACCGGTGGTGACGCCTTCCGCCGCTTCGATCGAGACGGTGAAGTTGGTGCCGAACGAAGTGCCGTTCTTGGCCGTCATCATGGTCAGGTCGAGCTGGTTGCAGTGCTCTTCGGTCAGGGTCAGGCACACCAGGCCGCGCGCGTGCTTGATCATGAAATTGATCGCCTCCGGCGTGACGTGTTCGGCGGCCAGCACCAGGTCGCCTTCGTTTTCACGGTCTTCTTCATCGACCAGGATCACCATGCGACCGGCGCGCAGTTCGGCGACGATTTCTTCGGTGCTGGAAATGGACATATTTTTTCCTTTGATGTGAGGCATAGAGCGTTTCTTTGTTAACCCGCTATTTTAAAGGATTTGGCGCACTTCCGCCCCCTCGGGCGCCGCCATTAGGGGTTTTGGCCTAGACTGAATTGCTTTTCAACCCTGAAGGAGGCAGCGATGAAGACTAGCGGTTCGGCCGTCTGGACTGGCGGCATCAAGGATGGACGTGGAGCGATCAGTACTGCAAGCGGCGCGCTACAAGCGGCGCCTTACGGTTTTTCCAGCCGATTCGAGGGAAAACCGGGCACCAATCCGGAAGAATTAATCGGCGCGGCGCATGCCGGCTGCTTCACCATGGCCCTCTCGCTGATCCTGGGCGAGGCCGGGCTGACAGCCGAAAAGATGGAAACCAAGGCCGAAGTGACCCTGGATAAGGTGCCCGACGGCTTCTCGATATCGGCCATCCACCTCGACCTGCAGGCGAAAATCCCGGGCGCAGACAAGGCCAAATTCGAAGAGCTTGCCAATAAAGCAAAGCTTGGCTGCCCCGTATCCAAGCTCTTCAAAGCCAACATCACCCTCACCACCACCCTGCTTTAACTCCTGGCCGTCGCTCAGCGAGGGTCAGACCCAGTGGGTCTGACCCTGGTTTACCGGTTTCCAAAAATTTCCCTTGAACTTTTTAATTGCGACCACTATTATTAAGTCATTCGATGACGGTCGTCATCATTAACCCTCAAAGGAAACCACCATGAACATCAAAGATTCCGTCGTATTCATCACTGGCGCCAACCGTGGCCTCGGCCTGCAACTCGCGAAAGCCGCCCTCGCTGCCGGAGCGAAAAAAGTCTACGGCGCCGCCCGCGACCCGAAATCGGTCACCCTGCCCGGCGTCATCCCGGTCCAGCTCGACGTGACCAACCACGACGAAATCGCCGCAGTCACCCGCGAATACAAAGATGTGAATGTGCTGATCAACAACGCCGGCATCGTCCGCGCCGGCGGCATCCTGGCCGACAACGCCCTCGAGCAGGCCCGCGCTGAAATGGAAACCAACGTAATCGGCCCTATGCTGCTGAGCAAAGGCTTCGCCCCGACGCTGAAAGCCAACGGCGGCGGCGCCATCGTCAATATCCTTTCCGTGCTGGCCTGGTACAGCCAGGGCCCGACCAATACCTACAGCATGTCGAAGTCTGCCGCCTGGGCACTGACCAACGGCCTGCGCATCGAACTGGCCGCGCAAGGCACGCAGGTGGTGGGCGCCCACATGGGCTATATGGATACCGACATGACCGCCGGCTACGAAATCGACAAGATCAAGCCAGAAGCAGTCGCAGCACAGATCTTCGCCGCGCTGGCCGATGGCAAGGAAGAGGTGCTGGCGGATGACCTCACCCGCCAGGTCAAGCTGGGCATCAACGCTGAACTGCCGGCCTACATCGCCGCCTCCCGCACTGCCGCCTGATTGCGACAAGGTGTAGCACTGCGCGCTACACTTGCCCATGGACCGCAAGAGAGTTTTCAAGACGAAGACTTTCGACCGCTGGGCCAGGAATGTAGTTGGCGATAACCTGCTTTGCATCGCTGCCCGTGAAATCGAGGCCGGCCATTACGGGGCCGACCTCGGTCATCCAGTTGCAGCGATTAGCAATGCTCGGGGAATTGAGGGAGATTTGCAGTGAGCAGAAAGGCTAGCGAAGAGGCTCGAATGCTCGGCGAATTGCTTGAGACGGCTGAAAGCCTGAGTGTCTACGGAGTTGTGTCCAAGTCCGACCTCGTACACATTCGTGCACTTTGTCAGGAACCGCCCGAATACACGCAGAGCGCGTGGTAGAGATACGAACCAATCAAGCAAAGATGAGCCAGGCCGTCTTTGCAAACTTCCTCAACGTTAGCGTATCGACCGTGCAGAAATGGGAATCACCGACCGCTGGAAAACGTCCCAGCGGGGCCGCAGCAAAATTGCTTCAATTGGTAGAGACAAAAGGAATCGAAGTACTGCTCACGCGATTAACACCGGGCTCAATTGACTACTCTGCGCAAACCGGTCCGCCGCACCGCCTCGTTTCGGTCCGCCTCCCCACGAGCAATCAGTTGCAACAATAAACCGATGGCTAGACGGAGCTAACACGCCTCCAGTCGAAAACGTCGACAGACTGCCGCTCCCATAGATCTTCGAGTTCCTGACCTTGATTTCTTTTGGCGACCTCACTTTCCGCCTCGGAAATCGGGATCGCTAGCAATGGGTGGGTGTCCTGTTGCCAAGCAAAACGCGGGACATTCCGTCCCATTGAAATGGCGATACAAACATTACGTGTGGTAACCGGGTCTCCGGAACGAACATCTCAACCATGCTCTCAAAAATCACGCCCGGCGCTATCTTCCAGCCATCCTTTATTATGTAGAACGCGATTGTCGACAGGATGTTTGCGATACGCTCATCATGTCCACGCTGATCCATTAACACTTCAGAGTAAATTTCCTTCCCCGGCTGTCGGCTCTGGTTGATGTCCATCAGGCCTACTGTTGCGGCGACCACTCCCTCTTTATTCTGGCTTGTGAAGATGTGTATGCGGTTTTCCTCTGCTTCGTCCAGATAAGAAGTTACCGCGCAGACGTCGCCAATTGTGGCCCGCAAATGTTGAGCCCATTGCTTATGGACGCCTGGAATCTGGGCTGGATCGTTGAGGCAGTTGTGACTCCACCCTGTGAATGACATCGATAAATCTCTTCAAGATTTCAACGACAACATGCGCTCAACGTACCGAGCGATCAGGTCGATCTCGAGGTTGACCTTGGAGCCGGCCTTCAAGTGCTTCAATGTGGTGACCTGGATGGTGTGCGGGATCAGGTTGATCGAGAATTCACAGCCAGTGGCGCTGTCGTTGACGCGATTGACGGTCAGCGACACGCCATTCACCACTACCGAGCCTTTGTAGGCCAGGTATTTCGCGAGGTCGCGCGGCGCTTCGATCACCAGTTCGTGCGATTCGCCGACCGGCTCGAACTTGCGCACCACGCCCAGGCCATCAACGTGGCCGGAGACCAGGTGGCCGCCCAGGCGCTCGGCCAGGGTCAGGGCTTTTTCCAGGTTCACTTCGGTGGTCGTGTCCAGGCCGACGGTCTTGTTCAGGCTTTCGCGCGAAACGTCGACGGTGAAGCCGGTCGCGGTCTTTTCCACCACCGTCATGCAGGCACCGTTCAGGGCGATGGAGTCGCCCAGGCCGACATCGGCCATCGGCAGGCCGCCGGCATCCACGTCCAGGCGCACGCCTGCATCAGCGCCGCCTTCCAGCGGGGTTACGGTTTTGATTTTGCCGACAGCGGCTACGATTCCAGTAAACATAGTGATCTTTAATGAGGGTTGAATCGGGCAAGGATACGCAAATCGGCGCCGACTTGCTTAACCTCGTGGAATTTCAGGTTATGCTTTCCGCTGAGCTCAGTCAGCGCTGGCAGGGCGAACATGCCTTGCGCATCGCCCAGCAGGGTTGGCGCGAGATAGACCAGCAGCTCGTCTACGCAGCCTTCGCGGATCATCGAGCCGTTCAGCTTGCCGCCCGCTTCGACGTGCAGCTCGTTGATCTGGCGGCGGCCCAGCTCGCGCATCAGCTCCGGCAAATCGACTTTGCCATGCGCGTTCGGCAGCACGATGATCTCGGCGCCCTTGTCGCGCAGGATGGCTTCTTTCTCCGGATGATGGGCAGCGGCGACGATCCAGGTCCCGCCGCCCTCCAGCACACGCGCTTGCGCGCTGATTTCCAGCTTGCTGTCGACCACGATGCGGCGCGGCTGGCGCGGCGTCTCGACTGCGCGCACGTTCAGTTGCGGGTCGTCGGCTTTCACCGTGCCGATGCCGGTCAGGATGGCGCAGGCCCGGGCACGCCAGGCATGGCCGTCGGCGCGCGCCTCGGGGCCGGTGATCCACTGGCTTTGGCCGTTGTGCAAGGCGGTCATGCCATCCAGGCTGGCAGCGGTTTTCATGCGTACCCACGGCAGGCCGTGGCGCATGCGGTGGAAGAAGCCGATATTCATTTCGTAGGCCTGGTCGGCCAGCAAGCCGCTGGCAACTTCGATGCCGGCGGCGGAGAGGCGCGCCATGCCGTTGCCGGCCACTAGCGGGTTCGGGTCTTCCATCGCCGCGACGACGCGCCCCAGGCCTTCGCGAACCAGCGCATCTGCGCAAGGCGGCGTGCGGCCATGGTGGCTGCACGGCTCCAATGTGACGTAGGCCGTGGCGCCCCGTACGTCATGGCCTCGGCGCTTGGCGTCTTTCAGGGCCTGGACTTCTGCATGGTCCTGCCCGGCTGCTTGGGTCACTCCCTCGCCGATCACAACCCCGTCGCGCACGATCACGCAACCGATGCGGGGATTGGGTGAGGTAGTGAACAGCCCTTTTTCTGCCCATTGCAGGGCCAGTCGCATGCCTTCGAGGTCGCTGTTGATATTCATATGCTTGCGCAGGTTGCCGGTTCCAGGGCGGGATCGCATAAGCGCGCCCTGCCCTGCATATTGATCTTGATATTGCGCTGCGCGCCGGCCAGTTCAAGGGTAATGGTGCCAAAGTTGGCGGCATTCGGGTGGGCGGCGCGGCAGCTGCGTCCTGCTGCATTATATGCGACGTAAAACGGGGCCGTGGCGTCGGTGAACCTGGCGCGGACAACCAGCCTGCCGGATGGCGGGCGGTGGCGAAAAAGGATTTGCTCGCCATCGTCGGCGCTGCGGTTACCATTGCTGTCAATCACGATCAGCCAGCCCTGCTGCCAGCCGCCATTTTCGGCCAGCAGGGTCACCACGCGGCGGCGGGCGATGGCCTGGGCGCGGGTATCGTTGATGGCTGCCAGCAGGTCTGCGGAGGCGGAGCGCAACTGGCGCCCCGCCAGCATATTGCTCAGTTCCGGTAGCGCGGAGGCGAACAGGATGGAGAGGATGGCAAGGACGATCATCAGCTCCAGCAGCGTGAAGCCGGGACGCTGGCCTGCCCGCTGGCGTGCGGCCCGCTTCAGCGCCAGCAATTGCGCGATGGGCCGGTGGCGAGGTGAAGCCCGCTGCTGGTGAGAATGAGGCGTTCGCATTGCGGATCCCTGAAGCGGCTATCGACGTTGGACGTGCCGGGCTTGGCGACCAGTTGGACGCAGTCGCGGATTTCCTGGCCATCGCAAGCCTTGCCCTCCAGCTCGTAGGCACTGGAACTGGCATTGCGGCCTGACCACCAGCGGAAATCGCTGTCGGAATCCGCCGAAAATGCAACATAGCTGTTGAAACGCGTGAAGTGACGCTCCTGTTGCTGCATCAACTCCTGTAGTGCGGCTTGCGCTTCGCCGCGGCGCATGCGGATAACGGCTTCGCTCCAGACCGGCATCGCGACGGCGGCAAGGATGCCGATGATAACCAGCGCGACCAGCATGCCGAGCAAGGTGCCGCCGGCCGATGCGCGCGTGGTCATTGCCCGTCCTCGCGGCTGGCGGCGTCATGCAGCGCTTGCCAATCGATGATTTCACGCCAGCTGTGGCGGCGCACAGGCGTTGGCGGCGTGTAGCTGGCCTGCAGCACCGCTTCGGCGCCGGGCCGCGCGCCGAAACCGATCACCGTCACGCGGTAATAGTAGGCCAGCTGCGCTCCTGCGGGCGTGTATGCGATGCGCTCCACAAGGTAGCGCGGGCGGCGGAAAGGCAGGTTGCCCTGCCCTACTTCCATCGCCGCGCCGGTCAGCGCGCCATATTCGGTACCGCCATTTTCCGCCAGGTCGACGGCCTGCCAGGCGGGCGCAGGGCTTCCCGTCTGCTGCGAGGCAGGTACCTCGAGTGGCTGGCCGAGGCCAGCGTTGATATCGCGTTCAGCATCCATCAGTGCATCCTCCGCAGACTGGAAGGCGATCAGGCGGTCCCGCTCGGCGCGGGCGGCCTTCTCGCCCAGCATGGCCATTTGCGCTGCCGAGGCGCCGATCGTCAGCGCGGCGAGCAGCAGTAGCATCGTTACGGGAAGAGTCACACCACGCTGGTAGTGGCGCATGGGCTGCCTCCCTCACCGATTGCGCAGCGCAACGGTCGCCGTGAACAGGCGGCGTGCGCGGTGCTGCATTGAACCCGGCAAGCTGGCTTCGTCGAGGCGCACGCCGGGCAGCAGGTCGTAGCTGCTTAAAGCGCCGTCGGAACGCGAACCTCGCTCGCCGTGCAATAGCAACGCAAAACGGACGCTGGTAACGCGGCGCCAGTGTGTGCGCATTGTCCGTTCCGACACGGGAAGCGTGGCATCCAGGGCTTCAATACCGCTGGCCGCCAGGTAAAGGTTGGGGATGTTGTCGCGCGGGTTGTCGGTATCGATGCCGTATAAAACGTGAAACGCATCCACGCCACGCACGACAGCATCGGAACCCCACCCGTTCTCGCCCTTGTATTTGCAGCGCAGTTCGGCGATGCCATCACTGGCGCGGGCGACGTAGAAAATGCTCCATGCCCATTCGCCAGGATCGGCCGGGAAACCAGCGCAGTTGAGCATGGCCCCGCCGCCCTCCGCTGCGGCAATCGCTGCCGGTGCGTAACGGATGGCGAGGGCATCACTGCCGTTGACGGAAGACTGTGCATGGCCCAGGCCGTCCGCGTTAGTTGCCACACCGGCGCCATCGCGGCCTTCCACGGCCAGCGGCAGGGGCACGACAGCTGCGGTGCCCGGTTCGCCCGGATAGCCCGCCTGGCGCAACGATTGGCCGATGATCGACAACGCAAAGCGCCCGTTGTCATCTATGCGCGTATTGGCACCGTTGTGCAGGAAGTCGCCATTGGAGGCATGCAGGAGCGAGGCGGCCGCCAGGGCGACCAGCAGGCTAAGCGCCATGGCGATCAGGACTTCGGCCACGGCAAGGCCTTGTTGCCGCGCTCTCATTGCGTGCCCCCGGCGCCGGGCGCCTCAGGCGGATCGGCAGGATCGGGCGGCGCGCCTGGCAGCGGCGGCGGCACCACAGCAAGCACGATGGGCAATGCCATCTCCGGCGCGCCGGTAGGGCCGGCATTGGAACCATCCGGCCGACGGCTGCGCCAGCCGATCTTGATGACGACTGGCGCGTCAGCAGCATCGGAGCAAGGCCATTGCAGCTGCGCACCAGGCGCGTTGTTGGAGTCGCGGCAGATTACAGCCCGGGCATGCGGCAGCATAGCCACGAGATGCCGGCGAAACTCATCCAGTTCCTGCTGCGCGATGGCCGCCGGATCGCACGGTGCAACCGTGCAGGAGGTTGCCGCGTCAGGTGCGCCGTCGGCGGAAACGGCATTAAATTCAAACCCCAGGTAAGCGGAGGACTGCGCGGCGTTCGCGCGGATGTGGTCAGCAAGCGTGGCGGCAGCCTGCAGGGCTTCGGTCTGCAGTGCCGATTCCTGTCGCGTGCGCATGGCATGCGCCTGCATGGCCAGCGCGCCGACCAGGCCAACGGCCAGCAACAGCACGGCAACCAGCACTTCCACCATCGTGAACCCAGCAATTGGACGACGCATGGCGCAGCCCTCCCCTGCTGATCAAATTAGTCAGCAGAGGACTCGCGGGTTTGATAAATATCAAGCCTTGGGAGAGAGCTCTTGACCGTCACCAACTTCTTCGATCGCGTCCTGGAATTCGGCCAGGTCTTCGAAGTTCTTGTAGACGGAAGCGAAGCGGATATACGCCACCTTGTCGAGGCGCTTGAGTTCAGCCATGACGAGCTCGCCGACGAAGACCGAATCGACTTCGCGCTGGCCGCTGGTCAGCAGCTTCTCTTCGATGGAGGACACCGCCTTGTCGACGGATTCCGCGGCAACTGGCCGCTTGCGCAAGGCCAGCATCAGGCTGGCGCGCAGCTTGTCGGCCGAATACTCGGTGCGGCTGCCGTTCTTCTTGACCACGTAAGGCATGGTCAGTTCGATCCGCTCCCAGGTGGTGAAGCGCTTGTCGCAGTTCACGCAGCGCCGGCGCCGCTTGATGGCGTCCCCTTCCTCCGACACGCGGGTGTCGAGGACCT
>Ga0209050_1003261_pt1 | contig 12198 bp, 8 predicted proteins | sample Araplavi_mTSA_r2_FD_184276 | JGI IMG/M metagenome (GOLD analysis project Ga0209050, IMG submission 184276) | Arabidopsis root microbial communities from North Carolina, USA - plate scrape MF_Cvi_mTSA_r2 (SPAdes) (version 2) | ecosystem: Host-associated > Plants > Roots > Endosphere | place: USA...
GACCCCTGATACGCGCCATCAACGAGCGGCAGCGGCGGGTGCTGACGCTCGTCGAGAACGAGCGGCGATTCATCGGCGACGCCGCCCACGAGCTGCGCACGCCGTTGGCGGTGCTGGCCGTGTACGCGGACACGGCATATCGGGTCAACGATCCCGTCAAAGCGAAGATGCTGATGCAGAAGATCGCCGAGACGACCCGCCGCAGCGCGCGCATCGTCGAGCAGCTGCTGGATTTGGCGCGCACCGACAGGAACGACATCGTGCTCGAACCCGTGAATCTCGCTTCCGTCGTGGGCTTTGTCCTGCGGGACATGCAGGCGTCGTTCGTCCATCGCGGCCAGCAGCTCACCGTCGATGCCGTCCCGGGCCAGATCCTGGGCCAGGTCGACGCGCTGGGCATCCTGGTGCGCAACCTGCTGGACAACGCAGGCCGGTACAGCGGCGACGGCAGTTCGATCCGGGTAGCGGTGGAGCGGGCGGCCGACAGCGTCACGTTAGTGGTGTCGGACAACGGCCCGGGCATCGCACGGCCGCTGCGCGAGCGCATCTTCGACCCGTTCTATCGTGGGCCCGGTGCGCCTAGCCACGGCAGCGGACTCGGGCTGGCCCTGGTGGCAAGGATCGCCCGCTCGCACAATGCGCGCGTCACGTTGGAGGACGGCGCCGAGGGGCGTGGCGTGTGCTTGAGCGTGACGTTTCCGCTGCCGGACGCCGTGGCCGCCGCTTCACCCGCGGAATAGGCGGTTGGAGAGAACATGGATACGCCCGATTGCCGCAGTGAGACACGGCCACCGTTCGACGGGCTGCGCGCTTATCTGCGAGCCGTCCAAAGCCGGGACGACTTGCAGCGGATCCGGCAGCTTGAGCAGCGAAATGGTGGACTGAAGCGGTCCGTGGAACGCTTGATGGCGGGGCACGGCACTTCCACGCGGTGTCCTGAATGCGGCTCCAGAACCGTGAGAATCCGTACGGCTTCTTCACCAGCGGCATTAATCAGCCGACTGAAACGCATTTTTCGCTTGGGCACGCAGCGCCGGCCGGATTAATCAAAAAGGTAATGGTCGACCGATCTGTCGTGTCATTTTGTTTCCGAAACGTAGGTGAATCGCGTTCCGGTAATTGGCACAGGCAGGACAACGGATGGTATCCAAATCGTGCGTTACGCCGCGCAGAGATGGTATCCATTCAACGAATATAAATACTTTGGATAACCTGTCCGTCGTGGTTTCTACAAATATCGGTCGTATGCCGTAGACCTATTTTGATAATTAACGGGATATAACCCCGTTTATTAACGGGGACGTAAAAAGAACCGTTATACAGTGCCTCCTTTTTTCGAGAGCTGACCCTAGATTCACGCCGGCTGCATTATTACTTGCCGATACTTTTTAAACATATCGGCAATGTGTGAAAGGAAGCTCGATTAATCCGGAGGATTGAAGTTTTGGCATACGGCACAAAGAAGTGGCTGACGGCGACGCTCGCCCTGAGCGCGTCCTACGTGGGGAACGTCACCGCTGCGGACCTGACCATCGGGTCGGGCAATACGCAGGTGTTTGACGGGTCGGCCAACTTTCCCGGCGGCATTGATGTCAACGGCGGCACGGCGGTTATCGGCGGCAATGGCGGCGGTGCGGGCGTGGCGATCGGCGGCAACGTCAATGCCACGTCGAACGGCACCGTGGCGGGTTTCGGGTCGATTGGTGGCGACTTGAACGTGACGGGAAATTCCCGCGTTGCGCCGGGATACTGGGTGGACACGCCGACGGGCGTCTCCAACGGCAATCTCGTGGTGAACGGCAATCTGTCGATCAACAACGGCGTCTTTGATTTCGAAACCGGCTACGCCGGACTGCCCATCACGCAACCCGGCACGGGCGACAACATCAAGGTGGGCGGCAACGTTGCCCTGAACAACGCGACGCTGAACGTGAAGGTCAGCACGCACGGGGTCAACGCGGGCTTTTACCGCATCATGTCGTACGGCGGCACGTTGAGTGGCGGCCTGACGCTTGGCACGGTCTCCGGCGACTCGGCGCCGGCCGCGACGATCCAGACGTTGACGGGCGACAAGCACATCAACCTGGTCCTGGGTCCCAGCACCACCAATCTGTGGAACGGCAATGGCGCGGCCTCCGCGGCCACCGCGGGCGGCGGCAGCGGCACGTGGACCGCGGCGAGCGGCAACTGGAGCAGCCCGACCAACGCCACGGGCGCCCTGCCCAGCGGCGGCTACGCGATCTTCACGGGCGCGGCGGGTACGGTCACCGTGGACGGCAGCGCCGGTCCGGTGCGTGCGTCGGGCTTGCAGTTCGCCACGGACCGCTATCGCCTGCAAGGCGCGCCGATCACGCTGGCGGGCACGGGCGGCAACCCGCCCGTCATCGTCGTCGGCGACGGCACGTATGCAGCCGGCCAGTTCGTCGACATCATCGACAACCCGCTGCAAGGCACGGAAGGCTTTGTGAAGACGGGCGTCGGCTCGATCATCCTGAACGGCGACAGCAGCAACCTGACCGGCCCCATCTTCATCGCCGACGGCGCGCTGGAGATCAACGGCAAGCTGAACGGCCCGATGGACATCGGCCGCGAAGTGGTGCTGGCAGGTGTCGGCCAAGTCGGCAGCACGACGCTGTACCCGACGGCGGTGATTTCGCCGGGTAACGACGGCATGCCGATGGGCACGCTGACGGTCAACGGCAATCTCAACTTCGGCCAGGACACGATCTATCGCGTGCACGCCGATCCGACCAGCACGCTGAGCGACCGCATCCATGTGACCGGCGTCGCCACGCTGGACGGCACGGTCGCGCATGTGGGGCCCAATGGCAACTACGCGCCGCGCACGACGTACAACATCCTGACGGCGGACGGCGGCATTCAAGGCCGGTTCACGGGCGTGTCGAGCAACTACGCGTTCCTGACGCCGTCGCTCAGCTATGACGCGAAGAATGCTTTCATGACGCTCTCGCGTAACGACGTGCCGATCGGCAGCGTGGGCGGTTCGGAGAATGAAACGAACGTGGGCGGTGCGCTGGATCAGGAAGCGCCGCCTTCGACCGGCAATGGGTCGGCCTCGGCGGGCAATGGTTCCGCATCGACGGGCAATGGCTCGGCGTCGGCGGGCAACGGCTCCGCATCGACGGGCAACGGCTCCGCATCGACGGGCGATGGCTCGGCGTCGACGGGCAACGGCTCCGCATCGACGGGCAACGGCTCGGCGTCGACGGGCAACGGCTCTGCATCGACGGGGAACGGCTCGGCATCGACGGGCAACGGCTCGGCATCGACTGGCAACGGTTCCGCAACGACGGGCAGTGGCTCGGCGGCGACAGGCACCGGCAACGGCAATGAATCCGCCCCGGTCGTCACCACGCCCGTCACGCCAGTCACGCCCGGCGCCGACTCGTCGCTGATCGCCAGCGGCAATGGCGCAGGCAAGACGACGGGTGCAAGCCAGGTGACGGCGGCCGTGCTGGCCATGTCTCCCGCGCAAGCGCGCGCGGCCCTGAAGCAACTGTCCGGCGAAGCGTACGCCAGCACCGGCAGCGTGCTGCAGGCCCAGGGCGACGCGGTGACCACCCTGCCGCTGTCGCATCTGCGCGGCAACCTCGACGCGCCGATGCGCGCGGGCCGGCCGACGGCGCAGTTGGGCGCGTCGTCATCCGACGCCTTGCCGCAAAGCGGCGCATCGCCGATCTGGGCGCAGGCCTTCGGCAACTGGAGCACCTTCCGTGGCGACGGCAACGCATCCACCGTGCATCAGTCCGCGGGCGGTCTCTTTGTCGGCGGCGACGGCGACGTGGGCGGCGGTTGGCGTCTGGGCGGCGCGGTCGGGTACACCGGCAGCCACAACTCGATCTCCGACGTGTCGTCGCGCATGAGCGTGGACAGCTACACGGCCACGGTCTTCGGCGGCAAGAATTTCGAAGCCGGTCCCGGACATGTGCGCTTCATGGTGGGCGCGGCCTACACCTGGCACGAGATCGATTCCAAGCGCAATATTGCGGCCGGCAGCCTGAACCAGCGCCTCGAGTCGTCGTATAACGCGTCGTCGACGCAGGTGTTCACGGAACTGGGCTACAAGCTGCCACTGGGCGACGCCTACGCCATCGAACCCTTTGCCGGCGTGGCATGGAACCAGGTCCGCACGCGCGACTTCCAGGAAACGGGCGGCAGCGCGGCCCTGCGCGGCGAGGGCAGCAAGGACGATGTGACGAGCACCACGCTGGGATTGCGCGGCGCCATGCTGATCGGCACGGATGACGCGCCGGGCCGCCTGACGGCAACGGTGGGCTGGCGCCATGCGATGGGCGATGTCAAACCCACGCAGAAGCTGGCTTTCGAGGGCGGCAGCACCTTCACGGTGTCGGGCGTTCCCATCGCGCAGAACGCGGCCGTGCTGGGCCTGGGCGCCGAAGTGGCGATCACGCGCAACACGACGGCTGGCGTGGCGTACGACGCGCAGTTTGGCGGCGGCAACCGCCAGCAGTCGGGCATGTTCAAGCTGATGACGCGCTTCTAAGGCGCAGGGAGCGCGGCCGGTTCAATGCCGATGCCTGAACGGCAACGGGCTGGGATCCGGGTTCGTTCCTTTGCACGCGCCACGCGCTGAGGGCAGGGTCTTACGGCCCTGCCCTCAGCGCGTTTTCTTTTTGGGTTTCCGTCTTCGGCATCCCGGCGGGCAACGGCAGCCCTTCGGCTCTGGCCAGGCGTTCCATCGCAACCTCCAGGATGGCGCGTGCCTGCCCGGCTGCGCGTCCGAGTTCGCTGTGCAGTTGCGCGTCGTCTTCGTTGCGGGACGCGCACTGGACGCTGTAGCGTTCGAAGCTGCCCACCATCAGCAACAGGTCGGCCAGGTGCTTCGGGCATTCGCAGGCAAGGCCGCTACCGGACGCCATGATGGTCAAGAGCGCATGCTCGTCAAAGCGCAGCTCCAGCGTCTGATGCTGCGGCGCGGTCGGCAGCCGCTCGCCCGCCAGCGCGGACCGGCACAACTGCAGCAGCTCGCCGGTGTCGGCGGGAACGCGGGCGGCCAGGCAGCCGTGCGCGCGCAACGCGCGGATGGTCGCGCTGGCGCAGAACCGGTACAGCACCACGACGGCCGCTTGGCCGCATGCTTGCGCAGCGGCCACGATCAGCGGCAAGGCGCTCTCGTGCAACTCGGACTGTTCGATCACCAGAACCTCGACGCCGGTGTCCTGCGGCGTGAGCGCGACCTGTTCAAGGTGGGGCCAGCTATGTTGGACAAACACGTCCAGGCCATCGCGTCCGCTGCCGGCAATGCGCCGCGCCAGGTTGGCGCCGACCACGCCCAGCCTCAACGGTCCGTGCGCCTTGGGCTGGTGCGCGGCGGTGCCCGCCAGTTCCTGCAACTGATCCACGGACATGGGTGCAAGCACGCCGATGGCGTGACCTTGATCGACCAGCTGCTTGAGCAGGCTGAGCCGTCGGACCTGCTCGGCGGAATAGAGCCGCTGGCCACGCGCCGAGCGTTCAGCGCCCGACAGGTTGTAGCGGCGTTCCCAGACGCGCAGGGTTTCGGGCGACAGTCCCGCCAGCCGCGCCGCCACGCCGCTGCGGTAGGTGATGCGGCCGTCATCCGGTTGCTTGGATTCCATGGTTTTAGTTGACCCGATATTGAACCGATAAGTTTGAATAATAGCGGTTCAAAACATGGACGAGAAGCCGTCCGACGCGTAAATTTTCTTCTCAAGCGGTTCACTTTCGATCTCAACGCCGCTTTGCGCAAACCCCGCTTTTCGCGGATGTTCACGGGACAAGGAGTCAATCATGAAACGTCTTCTGGCAGGTATTTCGCTCACCCTGGCGCTGGGCACGGCGCAGGCCGCCGACATCGTCGACACCGCCAAATCCGCGGGGTCGTTCAACACCCTGGTGACCGCCGTGCAGGCCGCCGGCCTGGTGGACACGCTGAAGGGACCGGGTCCGTTCACCGTGTTTGCGCCGACCGATGAGGCTTTCGCCAAGGTGCCGAAGGACAAGCTCGACGCGCTGTTGAAGGACAAGGCGGCGCTGACCAAGGTCCTGACCTATCACGTCGTGCCGGGCAAGGTCATGGCCAAGGACGTGAAGGCAGGCCAGGTGAAAACCGTTCAAGGCAGCCCGCTGACGGTGACGGTCAATGGCGGGAAGGTCATGGTGGATAACGCCAAAGTCGTGAAGACGGACGTGGTGGCGGATAACGGCGTCATCCACGTCATCGACACCGTGCTGATGCCGAAGTAATTGGGCTGCAACGAAAGGGCTGCAAGGCGCGGCCTGCAATGCGCAGGCTGCAACGATGTCGGCCTTGGTAGGCCACCGTGACGGTGCGTGGCCTACCTTTTTTGCTTTAGTCCGTATGCCGGTCCAGCGACATCGTCAGCCGGATATTGGGGCGTATCAGACGACAGCGTGGATCGCGCTGCAAGCGCTAACGGTTCAGGCCGGCGGGTACGGGCGGACGGTTGCATCCGCCTCGCGCTTGCGATGCGCGAAGTTCAGCGTCACCATCAGCCCCGCCATCATCGAAAACAAATGCTTGAGCGTGTGGCCGCTGAGGATCGCGAAGGCATCAAAAATCTGATGGTCGAGCAGCTCGGCAGCCTTGGCCAGCACGTAGAACCCGATCGCCGCGCCAAAGTACAGCCGTTCCCGCATGGGTGTGCCGTTGCGCCATTGCAGCAGCGGCACCAGCACCAGCGGCATGAACTGCACAAAGAGGTAAGGACGCAGATCGCCCGTCGATGTGTGATCGGTGTACCACCACCACGCCACGCTGCCCACCGCCAGCGTGGTCCACAGCACATCGACCCAGCGGCCGTCGCCCACGGTTTCGCGCCACACAGCGGACAGGATGCCGGCGCACAGCAGCGCAATGGGCAGGCGGTCCCAGATCAGGCGCGCGTTGTCCGGCACCAGGTGATACCAGCCGGACCCGAACGCGGTCAGCAAGAGCGCAAGGAAAAACACCGTGTAGCCAGGCCGGATCGCATCCAGCGCAGGGTGCCGGCGCGAGTGCAGCACCAGCGCCAGGCCATACCACCCGACCACCGCAAAGCCCAGGTTGGACAGCACATCGCCCGCGTTGGGAATGCCCATCCACGAGCGCTTGTCCGCAAAGTCGTGATAGTGCTCAAGCTGCGGAATCGGCCCGTAGAGCGCCAGGCCCAGCGCCACCAGGATCACCACCGTCCACGGCAGCACGCGGCGCGAGCGGGGGGAGGACATCGTTGCGGCAGATCGAGTGCTCATGCGGATTCATCCCCGGCAGGCGGGTGTGCCGGCTAGCAGTGATAGTAAAGGTGCCGCCCGGCCGCCTCCAGCCCTTCCAGGGCCCGTCCTTCAGCTTTTTTATGTCCTTGTGTATCCGCCCGCGCGGCGCGTACATGCCGACACCCAACGCCCGGCGGCCTGCGCCACAGTGACGTCCAGCAGTCATGTCCCCTTCAACACGACTTTCTGGAGCATCACCATGTCGGAACCGGTAAACGTCCAGCGGCGCCGCCTGCTGGGTACCACTTCTTCGCTGGCGGGCGCCAGCCTGCTGGGCCTCGCGCTCGGCGGCAACGCGATCGCCAAGTCCGTGGCGCAGGCCCCGCAAGGCCTCATCCCCACGTTCAACAACATCCGCCAGATCCGCGCCGGCACGCTCGACGTGGGCTACGTGGACGCCGGCCCCGCCGACGGCCCCGTCGCCATCCTGCTGCACGGCTGGCCCTATGACATCCACAGCTTCATCGACGTCGTGCCGCGCCTGACCGCCGCCGGTTACCGCGTCATCGTGCCCCATCTGCGCGGCTACGGCACCACCCGGATCGTGTCGCCCGACACCCCGCGCAACGGCGAACAGGCCGTCGTCGCCGTCGACATGATTGCGCTGATGGACGCCCTCAAGATCCGCAAGGCCGTCGTCGCCGGCTTCGACTGGGGCGCGCGCACCGCCTGCATCATGGCCGCGCTGTGGCCCGAGCGCTGCGAAGCGCTGGTGTCCGTCAGCGGTTACCTCATCGGCAGCCAGGAAGGCAACCGCAAACCGCTACCGCCGCAGGCCGAACTGCAATGGTGGTACCAGTTCTACTTCGCCACCGAGCGCGGCGCCGCCGGCTACGCTGCCAACGTCGACAGCTTCAACAAGCTGATCTGGCAACTGGCCTCGCCCCAATGGCGCTTTGACGACGCAACGTTTGCGCGATCCGCACGCGCCTTCAACAACCCCGACCACGTCGAGATCGTCGTGCACAACTACCGCTGGCGGCTGGGGCTGGCGCAGGGCGAAGCGCAGTACGACGCGCTCGAGACGCGCCTGGCGCAACTGCCCAAGATCGGCATTCCGTCCATCACCATGGAAGGCGACGCCAACGGCGCCCCGCATCCGCCACCCGCTGCCTACGCCGGCCAGTTCACCGGCAAATACCAGCACATCGACGTCGGCACCGGCATCGGCCACAACCTGCCGCAAGAGGCGCCCAAAGCGTTTGCCGACGCCGTGCTCCGCGTCACGCGCCTGTAGCGCAGAAACGCGTCACACCGCATCACACCGCGACACCACGCGCCGCTCAGCCGGCGCGCGGCAGCCAGTCCGACACCGTCGCAAGCACCTGCTCGGGCATCTCGCGGTGCGGCACATGGCCGCAGTCCTCGAAGATAACCGGCCGCGCGCCCGCCAATTGCGCAATGCGCTCGGCGTGCACCGTGGACCCGTATTCATCGTTGTCGCCATGCAGCGCCAGCGCCGGACACTTCACCTGCGCCAACTGCGGATCCAGCGTCCAGTCCGCGAAGTCCGGCGACAGCCACGTGTCGATCCACGCGCTCAGCACCCAGGCCGCCTTCTCGCCGTGATACTTCTTCAGGCGGTCCAGCTGTCCCGGCTGCGCGAAAGACTCGCGCGCCTGGCGGATCCCTTCCAATGTGCGTTCCTCGGCATAAACCTGCGCCGACTCGGTAATCAGCGCGCGGCAAGACTGCGGATAAGCCGCAGCGCTGGCAATCGCCATCCCCCCACCCACGCTGTGCCCGAACGCCGCGAACTCTTCCAGTTCAAGCGCCTCGCGCACGGCGCGAAATCCCTCGATAGCCTCGCGCACCACAAAGTCCACGCCCAGCGTGCCCTTGTACGGATCGGACCGGCCGAACCCGAGCCGGTCGTAGGCAATGACCTCGCGGCCTGTTGCGCCCGCCAACCGCTCCGGAAAGTCGCGCCACAACTCCACGCATCCGAGCGAATCGTGCATCAGCACGATCGGCACGCCGTTGTCGGCAGACGTACCGGACGCAGCGGGCGTCCAGCGCCGCACGAAAAGCTGGCGGCCGGCGGCGGGGACGAAGACATCTTGGGGTTCGACGGAAGACATCAAGGATTCTCACGAAGTAGATGGCACGGGACACGTCAAGAATGCGGCGGCGCTACGCCAGCCGCTTCCCGGGGACAGTGCGAAATAGTAGCGTAGGCGCAGGCCACCGCTTCATCGCAGCCTGCACTGAACCTCATCAGCGGACTGAAGACATCCGCGCCGACGGCCAACAGCACACCGAAGCACAACACTCGAAAGCGCACCACCCCGCCAGCGCGCAGCGCACACCGCCACGACGCCCCACGAACCCGATGCCGGGTTGCCGCCGTCCGGGCGGCAGCAACCCGGCGGCCCCGCAGATTTCCTGCCCTGAACACAGGTCTTGTAGCGCCCATACCAAAGACCCTGGCAGCACGGCGTCGTGGTCACCGGGGAGGCGAGCGCCGTCGATGCGCCCGAGGGAATCGGAAGGCAGTCGCCGGAGGCGACAACGACGATGACGACGGGGGAGTCCGGAGCGAAGGCTCCGGACCGCAATCGTGGGCGAGCGCCTCCCCGGTGACCGCGGCGTCGGGCGACCTACGAAGATCCACGTGGCAGCAAGATCACCAACCGCGAAGCCCTCACACGCCCGTCGCCCGCCCGACGTTCAACACCCTCACCCATCACACCGGTATCAAAGCCGTGACGTTAAGAATGCAATTGCTACGGCCTCACGGCGTACGGTGGCCGCAAGCACAACATTTGTCGCATTACACCCGTCGCCCGCACGCCGATCCGCGCCAGCGCGCCGCTACGATGGCCGCACTCACCACCGCACCAGGAGCAAGTCATGAAGATCCCTTTCCGCCACCTAGCCGTCGCCGCAGCCCTCATCGCGTCGCAGTGCTACGCAGGCGCCGCCAGCGCCCAGTGGCTCGATGCCGTAAAGGGACAGATGGAGAGCCAAGGCAGCTCAACCCAAAGCGGTACAACCCAAGGCGGCATCCTGCAAGGCCTAGGCAACAGCCTGCCGCTCTCTTCGCTTACCCCCGCCTCAGCCGGCAACGCAGCCGGCGTGCTCGAGTTCTGCATGAAGAACAACTACCTCGCCGGCGGCGACGCGCAAGCCCTGAAAGAAAAACTGATGGGCAAGATCGGCGGCGGCTCAACGCAGAAAGCCAAATCGGATTCCGGATACCTAGCCGGCCTGCAAGGCCTGCTAAACGGCAGCGACGGCAAATCGGTCGACCTGAGCGGCGGCGGACTGAAAGAGGAACTCACCCGCAAGGCCTGCGATCAGGTCCTCAAACACGCGAAGTCGTTCCTGTAATCAGGCGCACACAGCGGTGCGCCAGCCTTCGCGCGCCGCGTCACTTCACCGTCCCAAAAATATCCTCCCGCGCCGCACGGCTCAACGCCACCACCGCCGGATGCTCCAACCGCTGGTCGGTCGTGATCGCGTAGAACTGCTCCTTCACGTCCGCCGCGTGCCCGATCACACGCACCCGATACTGCTTGCATAGATAGGCCGCCGTCGCCGTCGGCGCCACAAACAGCCCCGTTCCCGTCTGCCCGAAAGAATTCATCAGCGCACTATCGTCGAATTCACCCACGATGCGCGGCCGGATGTCATGCTCATCGAACCATTGCAGCAGCCGCGGCCGGATCGCGGCGTCTTCGCCCGGCAAGAGGAAGGGCGCCTGGTCCAGCAGCGCCGGGAACGTCCCCGTCAGACTGTCCAGCAACGGCGGCGATCCAAAGAACGTCAGCCCGCATTCCCCCAGCAGATGGCTGAACCCCCGCACATTCAGATTGTTCGGCATCGGCCGATCCGCGATCACCATATCGAAGCGATGCACCGCCAGATCCGCCAGTAGAAACGGCAACCGCCCCTCACGGCAGATCAGCCGCACGTCCTGGTCCAGATGCAATGCCGGCTCGATCATCCGATACACCATGGCCTTGGGCATCCCCTCAGCCACACCCACCTTGAACTCCAGCGCACGCCGCGCCGGACGCTCGCGCAGGTCGTCCAGCAGTTCGTCGCCCATCGTGAAAATGCGATCCGCATACAGCAGCGCATGGCGGCCGACATCGGTCAGTTCCAGACCGCGCCCCGCGCGACGGAACAGTTCCGTGCCGAGTGTGGATTCCAGCTCCTGGATCTGGCCGCTGATCGATTGCGGCGTGCGCTGAAGCTGCTGTGCCGCGCGGGCGATGCTGCCCGCCTTCGCGACCGTCCAGAAATAGCGCAGATGCTTGTAGTTGAGAGTGACCATGGCTGATCAATCCAAAAAATCTGACTATCGGGTCATCATAATGCGGATTGTTGGAGGAATCGCCCCGCACTAGACTGGCCTCGTGCGATTGCAGTACCTGTTTTCCCATTGCGTGGCGCACGCGGCGCGATGGAAGGAGGCGCCTCTCATGAACCGGGTCGAAACTTTTGCCACGCTGCCGATGTGGGCGGGGTTCGTGGGATTCGTGCTGATCGTGCTGGCGCTGGACCTCTATGCGTTCGGGGGTCGTCGCGCCCACCGCGTGTCCTCGCGCGAGGCGCTCTGCTGGGTGGGCGCGTGGATGACGCTTGCCACGCTGTTCGGGGGCCTGATGTGGTGGTATCTGGACGCCACCCTGGGCCGGGCGGTCGCACATCAGAAGGCGCTGGAGTTCTACACCGGTTACCTCATCGAACTGTCCCTGTCCGTGGACAACATGTTCGTGTTCTCGCTGATCTTCACGTACTTCGCCGTGCCACTGGAACTGCAGCGGCGCGTGCTGCTGTACGGCGTGCTGGGCGCCATCGTCATGCGGATCAGCATGATCCTGGCCGGCGTGTGGCTGCTGTCCCAGTTCGTGTGGCTGTTCTATGTGCTGGGCGCCTTCCTGATCTTCACGGGCTTGAAGATGCTGTTCA
>Ga0209050_1003264_pt1 | contig 12192 bp, 6 predicted proteins | sample Araplavi_mTSA_r2_FD_184276 | JGI IMG/M metagenome (GOLD analysis project Ga0209050, IMG submission 184276) | Arabidopsis root microbial communities from North Carolina, USA - plate scrape MF_Cvi_mTSA_r2 (SPAdes) (version 2) | ecosystem: Host-associated > Plants > Roots > Endosphere | place: USA...
GTGGAGGCGGTGATTGACGCGTGGCGGCGGCTCGAGCCGCTGATCGCGGGCAAGCCGGGGGCGGAGACGCTGGCCGCCGCCGATGCGGCGGCCGAAGACCTGCTCACGCGCTCCGATGCGTTGGCGACGGTGCTCGCGGGCGCGGGCGGCGGCAAGCCGCTGCAAGTCGTCAACCTGTGCGGACGGCAGCGGATGCTGAGCCAGCGGCTGGCCAAGGACGCGCTGTTGGCGGATCTGCTGCCCGAGAGAGATCCGGCGTTGCTGCGGGACAGTCTGGACCGCTTCGCGGCGGGGTTGGCGGAGCTGGAGGCGTCACCGCTGTCCAGCGACGCGATCCGCGCGCTGCTGGCGGAAGTGGGCGCCGAATGGCTGCGGCTGATGCGCAGCCTGCGCGACGCGCACGGCCGCGAGGCCGCAAGCGGCCTGGCCCGCAGCAGCGAAGTGCTGCTCGACCGGCTGGACCTGCTCACCGGGCACTATCAGCAGAGCTTGCAGATCATCCTGGGGTGATCCATCGCGCGTCGCGGAGAGCCCCCTCTCCCCTGCCCTCTCCCCCCTCGCGGGGGGCGAGGGAGTGCTTGCGCAAGGCAAGTGCGGGCAACCCTGACCACGACACTCTTACCCCCTCGCTCCAGCGGGGGGCGAGGGAGTGGGTCAGGCCGATGCGGCCTCCGCGTGCCGATGCCGCGTGTAGAGGAAGTCGATCACCGCCTTGCGCGCGTGCACATACGCCGGGTCTTCCGCGAGCGCCACGCGATCGCGCGGCCGCGGCAGCGCCACGGGCAGGATCTCGCCGATCGTCGCCGCCGGCCCGTTGGTCATCATCACGATGCGATCCGACAGCAGCACCGCCTCGTCCACATCGTGCGTGACCATCACCACGGTGCTCCGCGTCGCGGCGACGATCTTCAGCAGCTCATCCTGCAGATGCGCCCGCGTCAGCGCGTCCAGCGCGCCGAAGGGCTCGTCCATCAGCAGCACCTTGGGCGCCATCGCCAGCGCCCGGGCGATCCCCACGCGCTGTTTCATGCCGCCGGAGATCTCATGCGGCCGCTTCGCCATCGCATGCCCCATGCCGACGAGCTGGAGCGCCTCCTCTGTCCGCGCCATCAGGCGCGATCGCGGCTCCCGCCCGCCGAAGACCGACTCGACCGCGAGCAGCACGTTGTCGAAGCAGGTCAGCCACGGCAGCAGCGAGTGGTTCTGGAACACCACCGCCCGGTCCGGGCCGGGGCCGGCGATCTCGCGTCCATCGCACAGCAAGGCGCCGCCGGTGGGCGTGATCAGCCCGGCGATCAGATTGAGCAGCGTCGACTTGCCGCAGCCCGAGTGGCCGATCAGCGTCACGAACTCGCCCTGGGCGATGTCGAGGTCGATGTCGCGCAGCGCGTGGAACCAGCCCTGGCGGGTCGGAAACAGCATGTCGGTGCGCTGCACGCGGATGAAGGCTTGGCTCATCGCGGACTCCTGGGAACGCAGAGGGAAGACAAGGGGAACGGCCGGTCAGTCATCGAAGGAGAACCGCCGCGCGAGCGCCATCAAGGCCGCCTCGAGCAGCAGCCCGACCAGGCCGATGACGAAGATCGCGATCAGGATGTGACGCACGTTGAGGTTGTTCCACTCGTCCCAGACCCAGAAGCCGATGCCCACGCCGCCGGTCAGCATCTCGGCCGCGACGATCACCAGCCAGGCCGTGCCCACGGACAGCCGCACGCCGGTGAGCAGGTAGGGCAGCACGGCCGGGAACAGGATGCGCGTGACCAGCTTCCATTCGGAGAGGCGCAGCACGCGCGCCACATTGAGGTAGTCCCGCGGCACCCGCTGCACGCCGACCGCCGTGTTCACCACCATCGGCCAGATCGAGCAGATGAAGATGGTCCAGATCGCCGCCGGGTTCGCGCTCTTGAACACCAGCAGCCCGATCGGCAGCCAGGCCAGCGGCGACACTGGCTTGAGCAGGCTGATCAGCGGCGACAGCATGCGGCTGGCGAATTCAAAGCGGCCGATGACGAAGCCCAGCGGAATGCCGACCAGCGCCGCCAGCCCGAAACCCAGCCCCACCCGCTGCAGCGAGTTCAGCACGTTCCAGCCGATGCCCTGGTCGTTGGGTCCGTTGCGATAAAAGGGATCGGAGAACAGCTGGACCGCGGCCTGCCAGGTCTGGCCCGGTGTCGGGAACGGCCCGCCCTTGAGCGTCGCGACGAACCAGACCAGCCACAACAGTCCGAGCCCGAGCACCGGCGGCAGCAGGCGCATCCAGAGGGACGCTCGCATGGCGCGCTCACGAGGCGGGCGGCTCATGCGCGGACCTTGAAGGCGTCGGCGTACTTGGCCGGCTCCTTGCCGTCCCACACGACGCCGTCGAAGAACTTCGCCGACCGCATCGTCTCCTTGGGCACCGACACGCCCAGCGCCGCCGCGGCCTGCTTGTAGAGCTCGATCTGGTTGACCTGGCGCGCGACGCCCAGATAGTCGGGGTGCTCCTTGATCAGCCCCCAGCGCTTGTGCTGCGTGAGGAACCACATGCCGTCGGACAGCCAGGGGAAGTTGACCTGGCCGTCGTTGAAGAACTTCATGTAGTTGGGGTCGTCCCAGGTCCGCCCCAGACCGTTCTGGTACCGCCCCAGGATGCGCTGGTTGATCGCGTCGACGCTGGTGTTGACGTAGGCCTTGTCGGCGATGGTCTCGGCCATCTTCTGCTTGTTGGACAGGCTCGCGTCGATCCAGCGTCCCGCCTCGAGCACGGCCATGATCACGGCGCGCGCGGTGTTCGGATACTTCTTCACGAAGTCGCCGGTGGTGCCCAGCACCTTCTCCGGGTGGTCCTTCCAGATGTCCTGCGTCGTGGCCGCGGTGATGCCGATGCCGTCGATGATGGCGCGGTGGTTCCAGGGCTCCCCGACGCAGAAGCCGTCCATGTTGCCCACGCGCATGTTGGCGACCATCTGTGGCGGCGGCACGGTGATCACCTTGGCGTCCTTCATCGGGTTCACGCCTGCGGCGGCCAGCCAGTAGTAGAGCCACATCGCATGCGTACCGGTCGGGAAGGTCTGCGCGAAGGTGTAGTCGCGCTGCTCTTTCTTCATCGCACGGGTCAGCGACGCGGCGTCGACCGCGCCGGCCTCGGCCAGCTTCTTCGACAGCGTGATGGCCTGCCCGTTGTTGTTGAGCGTCATCAGCACCGCCATGTCCTTCTTCGGACCGGCCACGCCGAGATGCACGCCATAGACCAGGCCATACAGGACATGCGCCAAGTCGAGCTCGCCGTTGACGAGCTTGTCGCGCACGCCAGCCCAGGAGGCCTCCTTGGTGGGAACGATCTTGATGCCGTGCTTGCGGTCGAAGCCCAGCGCCGCGGCCATCACCACCGATGCGCAGTCCGTGAGCGGGATGAAGCCGATGCGGACCTCCTCCTTCTCCGGCTTGTCCGAGCCCGCGGCATAGGCGCCCCCGCCCGGCAGCGCGGACAAGCCGCCCAGTGCGGCGCCCGTGGCGAGCAGTTTGCGACGCTCAGCGCTCATCAGACCCTCCTTCGAACCGTGTTGCATGCAGAACCTCCGCGAGAAAAATGAAAAAAGGCGCCGCGATCGATCCCGCGCGCGCAGCGCGGAATGCGATCGGACGCCTTTGTCCGGACCATCTGGGGAGGCCCTCACGCCGTTGCGAGGGCCTGCCATCAGCTTCGCAGGAAGCGTGCCAGCGCCGATGGAGGGTGAACCGGGGTCAGTCCGGCGACAGCAGGCGCTCCGCGCACCGCGCCAGCGCACTGCTTCGCGGCGTTGGTGCGCCGCGGCGGTGCATGGCGCCGGATCCGGTGCGCGCCAGCGCGCTTCAGCCGCGCAGCAGCTCGTGCGCGTCGATGACGCGCCGCGCCACCTGCGCCAATGCCTCGCCGCGGTCCATCGCGAGCTTGCGCAGGCGCTGATAAGCCTGCTCCTCGCCGAGGCCCTGCTCCCGCATCAGGATGCCCTTGGCCTTGTCGACCAGCTTGCGCGAGGCCAGTTGCGCCTGCGCCTTGCTGAGCTCCTCGCGCAGCGCGAGGTCCTGCTCGAAACGCGCGATTGCCACGTGCAGCACCGGCGCAAGCCTCCCCGGCTGCAGGCCGGCCACGACATAGGCGCTGACGCCCGCCTGCAGCGCGCGCCGCATCGGCGCCCGGTCGTCGTCCTCGGCGAACACGACGACGGGACGCGGCATCTTCGCGGACAGCGTGGCCAGGTGCTCCAGCGTGTCGCGCGTCGGCGATTCGGCGTCGACGATCACGACGTCCGGCTGCAGCCGCAGGACGCAATCGTGGATCAGCGTCGCCTGCTCGATGACGCCCACGACTTCGCAGCCCTGCCGCACCAGCGCGTCGCGCAGCAGGTCGGCGCGATGCGCGCCGTCGTCGATCAGCAACACCCGCAGCCCGGCATGCGCGGGCGGAGGCTGGCGATCAAGGGCGGGCGGCGGCTTCACCTCCGCACCGGCGCAAGTTCCATGCCTTGCCGCGGCGCGGCGGGGAGCAATCGACGCTCCCGCACCCGCGCAAGCGCCATGCCCAGGGTCCTGCCAAGAGGGGGCCGCGCATTTCCTCACTTCGTCTTAACTTCGGATCCGAGCGGCGTCATCGCCGCCAGGGAGCCTCCCATGCGCCTCGTCCGCCTTCCTTCCCGCCCTCCGTGCCCGGGGTTCCTGCTGGGCGCCGTGCTCGTGCTGAGTGCCGCCACCGCCAGCGCCGCCAGCTTCAGCGCCACCGCCGGCGCCTCTGCCCAGGGCGCGACGAAGAGCCAGCAGATCAATCCGGAGACCAAGACCGGCAGCGCGCCGCTCTGGTCCGGCGGTGACGTCAATCTGTACGACGCCGCCCCCGGCGTGCTGCAGAACGCGGGCAGCGTCGGTTATGCCAGCGCCAGCTACGGCCACCTCGTCTTCGTGTCGCGCGCCGCGACCAACCAGACCTCGGTCTCCGGCGACCAGCCCGGCCTGCATGCGGAGTCCTACGCCAGCGCCGCGGCCGAGGACGACTTCACCATCACCTGCCCCACCTGTGTGGCCGGCACGCGCGGCACGATGAACTTCCGCGTGGTGCTGACCGGGGACGTCGGGCTGAACAACTCATCCACGGACCTGGGCGGGCAACCGATTCCCGGCGCCGCCCGGACTACGCAGTACTACTGGTCCAGCAACCTGTCGATGCGCGCCGGGGGCGTGGCGATGGACTTTCCCGGGCCCGGCACGCTGTCGCTGTATGCCTACGACTTCCGGGCCATGGTCAACGACAACATCGTGGCCGGCGGCTCGCGCGAAGGCATGGGCGTCTTCGACTACCAGCTGGAGTTCGAGTTCGGCACGCCCATCCAGATGAGCTGGCTGGGCACGGCGACCTCGATGGCAGACCTGCGCCCGGGCGACGGCCAGGCCATCGGCGCGCTGAGCGCGATGGGCTACGCCGCCTTCTCCAACAGCTTCTACTGGGACGGGATCTCGGCGGTCACCGATGCCAACGGCGCGCTGGTGAACGGCTTCACCGCGTTGAACAGCGTCGGCGTCGACTACGCGCAGTCCTTCGCCAATGCCGCGGTCGTGCCGGAGCCTGGCACCTGGGCGCTGATGACCGCGGGCCTCGCGCTGCTGGCCGTGCTCGCGCGGCGGAAGCTGCCGGCGGCGCTGCTCGGGGGCGCGCTGCTCGCGGCGGGTTCGGCCGCCGGCGCGCAGACGCTGACGGCGCGGGCGTATGTCGAGACCGGCGTGCCCGGACAGAGCGACACCAAGGACATCCCGTTCAGCGGCCCCGGCCCGGGCTCCGCGACGGCGATCGCCCAGGCGATGGCCCAGGGCGCGAGTTCCGGCTTCTCGCAGGGCACCGCGCGCGCCAGCGTCGACTATGGCCGCATGTCGCTGTCCACCCAGTCCGCGGCGCTGCTCAGCACCAGCAGCGCGAACCTCAGCGGCGCGGGCTATGCCGTCGCCTCCGCCGGCATCGACGACAGCTTCACCATCGCCTGCGCCGGCTGCCAGGCGGGCACGATCGGCGAGCTGACCTTCCGCGCCAGCGCGATCGGCGGCCCGCAGCACATGTCCGGCGAGTCCTCGCCCGGCGGCAATCACAACAACCTGACCGGGTGGGGCTACACGCTGTCGCTGGCGGCGCAGAACTTCCCCCAGGAGCCCGGCCCCACGCCGCCCATGGGCGACGGCAGTTGGACCGCGGTCAACGCGTGGCATGACGACTACCGCAACAACGACGAATTCGGCCAGAACGGCTGGGGCAGCCTGGGGACGATGGAACTGGGCATCCGCTTCGTCTTCGGCCAGCCAATCAAGCTGGACTTCCAGGCCTCCGTGACGAGCTTGGCGATCGCCATGTCGCCAGCGACGCCCGGCGCCTCCACGGTCTGGGCGATGGCGACGACCGACTTCACCCACGCCTTCACCTGGGAAGGCATCACCTCGGTGCGGACCGCCGATGGACAGCTCGCGTCGGGCTACACCGCGTTGAACGCCGCCGGCATCGACTACGCCCGCTCGTTCGCGGCCGCGGCCGTCGTTCCGGAACCCGGGGCCTGGGCGCTGATGGCGTCGGGGCTGGCCCTGCTGGCGTGGCGGCTGCGCCGCAGCGCTCGTCGCCTGGGGCGGGCGATGACGATGGCGGCCTTCGCCGCCGGCGGGATCGCTTCGGCGCCAGCGATGGCGCAGGCGCCGGAGTTCCGCACCAGCCAGTCGCTCACCACCTCGCTCGCGGGACAGTCGCTGTCGCAGACGCGCGAAGGCGGCCTGCGCGACGTGCGCGTCGACGGGGCGCTGACGCAGATGTCGCAGTCGGCCGACCTGTCGGGCAGCGTCCAGCTCTCCACCTGGGGCCGCGCCGGCTACGGCTACGTGCAGGCCTTCGCGCAGGGCGCGAGCCTGCTCTCGACGACCCGGACGAACCAGGCTGCCGAAGCCTTCGGCTCGTCGTCGGCGAGCAGCAGCGACAGCTTCGTGATCAATTGCGACGGCTGCGTCGCCGGCACGCGCGGCCGCTTCCGTGCGCGGGTCTACCTCGACGGCACGACGCAGCTGGCCGGTGGCGTCGACAACCCCGCCGCGCTGCACGCCGGATACGTGGACCGCGCCGCCGGCGTGTCGGTGCAGGCCGACGGCGTGCCCTGGGACAGCCCGCCGCCGGATTGGCCACCCGGGGAGCCCTTCCCGCCCAACAATCCCGGCCTCGTGGGCACCGGCGGCCAGCGGATGGACATCCTCTACAACGAGTACACCGAGACCTTCGGCGACGCGTCCTTCGAGCCGGGCTATCGCGACCTGGTCGTGCATTTCATCTTCGGCCAGCCCATTCATGTCCAGCTGTACAGCAGCGCCAGCGTGATGGCCGTCGTGGCGGAGCGCGACGAGCCGGCCGTGTCCGGCTGGGCCATGTCGACGACCGACCTCTCCCGGTCGACCTTCTGGGACGGCGTGCTGGGCGTGGTCGACGAGAACGAGAACCCGCTGCGCGAGTTCACCGCGCTGAACGCGGCGGGCATCGACTATCGACGCTCGTTCGCCAACGCCGCCGCGGCCGCCGTGCCGGAACCGGGCACCTGGGCGCTGATGGCCGTCGGACTGGCCTGGCTGGCGCTCGCCCGCCGACGCCGCGCGTAGGCGAATCCAAGGGATTACCCGCACTTCGCGGGTCAGCAACTCCGGGCTTCTCACGTTTACGTAAACGTCAACCGGCACCTAGAATCGGCGCCCATGGTCAGTCCCCAGAAGGGATCGACCCACGACAGGCGCCGCGGCGGGACCACCCTCGCCGTCCGCAGGCGACCGCGCCCCCCAGCCGGAGACACACGCATGACCGAGATGTCCGCCGAGTACAAGGCCCTGGCCGAGTACCGCCCCACCCAGAAGGTCCGCTTCGTAACCGCCGCGAGTCTTTTCGACGGCCATGACGCGGCGATCAACATCATGCGGCGCATCCTGCAGAGCATGGGCGCGGAGGTCATCCACCTGGGCCACAACCGCTCGGTGGACGAGGTCGTGACCGCCGCGCTGCAGGAAGACGCGCAGGGCATCGCGGTCAGCTCCTACCAGGGCGGCCACGTCGAATACTTCAAGTACATGGTCGAGCTGCTGCGCCAGCGCGGCGGCGACAGGATCCAGGTCTTCGGCGGCGGCGGCGGCGTGATCGTGCCGGCCGAGATCCGCGACCTGGCCGACCACGGCGTGCGCATCTTCAGTCCCGAGGACGGCCAGCGCATGGGCCTGCAGGGCATGATCGGCGAGATGGTCATGCGCTGCGACCAGGACCTCAGCGCCGCCGCACCCTCGGCCATCGCCGCGCTGCAGGGCCATTCGGAAGCTGCCTGGCGCGCGCTCGCGCAGGCGATCACGGCGCTGGAGAACGGCCGCGCCCACGCCGGCTTCACGCAGTCGCTGCGCGACGCGGCCCGCGACCTGCGCACCCCGGTGCTCGGCATCACCGGCACCGGGGGTGCCGGCAAATCCTCGCTGACCGACGAACTGATCCGCCGCCTGCGCCTGGACCAGGACGACGCGCTGCGCATCGCGGTGATCTCGATCGACCCGTCGCGCCGCAAGAGCGGCGGCGCGCTGCTCGGCGACCGCATCCGCATGAACGCCATCGCGCCCTGGGCCGCCGGTCCGCGCGTGTACATGCGCTCGCTGGCCACGCGCGACTTCGGCTCCGAGATTTCGCAGGCGCTGCCCGACGTGATCGTCGCGGCGAAGGTGGCAGGCTTCGACCTCGTCATCGTCGAAACCTCCGGCATCGGTCAGGGCGACGCGGCCATCGTCCCGCACGTGGACGTGCCGATGTACGTGATGACGCCGGAGTTCGGCGCCGCCAGCCAGCTCGAGAAGATCGACATGCTGGACTTCGCCGAGTTCGTGGCGATCAACAAGTTCGACCGCAAGGGCGCGGCCGATGCTTGGCGCGACGTCGCCAAGCAGGTGCAGCGCAACAAGGAGGCGTGGGGGAAGAAGGCCGAGGACATGCCCGTCTTCGGCACGATGGCCAGCCGCTTCAACGACGACGGCGTCACCGCGCTGTACCAGGCGCTCAAGCCGCGGCTGGCGGAGCTCGGCCTGAGCCTGCGCGACGGCCGTCTGCCGATCGCCGCGACGCGCTTCAGCACCCACCAGACGCCGATCGTGCCGCCAGCGCGCGCGCGTTACCTGGCCGAGATCAGCGACACCGTCCGCGCCTACAAGAAGCGCGCCCGCGCGCAGGCGCGGCTCGCGCGCGAGATCCAGCAGCTCAGCGCCAGCGCTGCGATGCTGGGGCAGTCCGATGCGTCGGCGGACGTGGCGGCGCTCGAGGCGCTGGCCGCCTCGCGGCAGGCCAAGCTCGACGCCGACGCACGCCAACTGCTGGCGCAATGGCCCGACATGCAGAAGGCTTACGCTGGCGACGAGTACGTCGTGAAGATCCGCGACAAGGAGATCCGCACCGCGCTGGTGTCGACGTCACTGTCGGGCACCAAGATCCGCAAGGTCGTGCTGCCGCCGTATGAGGACCAGGGCGAACTGCTCAAGTGGCTGATGCTGGAGAACGTGCCGGGCAGCTTCCCGTACACGGCCGGCGTGTTCGCGTTCAAGCGCGAGGGCGAGGACCCGACCCGCATGTTCGCTGGCGAGGGCGACGCCTTCCGCACCAACCGCCGCTTCAAGCTGGTGTCCGAAGGGATGCCGGCCAAGCGGCTGTCGACGGCCTTCGACTCGGTCACGCTCTACGGCGCCGATCCCGCGCCGCGGCCAGACATCTACGGCAAGGTCGGCAACTCCGGCGTCAGCATCGCGACGCTGGACGACATGAAGGTCCTGTACGACGGCTTCGACCTGTGCAACCCGACGACCTCGGTGTCGATGACGATCAATGGCCCGGCCCCGTCGATCCTGGCGATGTTCATGAACACCGCCATCGACCAGCAGCTGGCGAAGTTCAAGGCCGACAACGGCCGCGAGCCCACCGCCGACGAGGCCGCCAAGATCCGCGCCTGGGTGCTGGCCAACGTGCGCGGCACGGTGCAGGCCGACATCCTCAAGGAGGACCAGGGCCAGAACACCTGCATCTTCTCGACCGAGTTCTCGCTCAAGGTGATGGGCGACATCGCGCAGTACTTCGTCAACCATGACGTGCGCAATTTCTATTCGGTGTCGATCAGCGGGTACCACATCGCCGAGGCGGGCGCGAACCCGATCTCGCAGCTCGCGTTCACGCTGTCCAACGGCTTCACCTTCGTGGAGGCGTATCTGGCGCGGGGCATGCACATCGACGACTTCGCGCCCAACCTGAGCTTCTTCTTCAGCAACGGCATGGACCCGGAGTACACCGTGCTGGGCCGCGTCGCGCGCCGCATCTGGGCGGTGGCGATGCGCGACAAGTACGGCGCCAACGAGCGCAGCCAGAAGCTGAAGTACCACATCCAGACCTCGGGCCGCTCGCTGCATGCGCAGGAGATCGCGTTCAACGACATCCGCACCACGCTGCAGGCGCTGATCGCGATCTACGACAACTGCAACTCGCTGCACACCAACGCCTACGACGAGGCGATCACCACGCCGACCGAGGAGTCGGTGCGCCGCGCGATGGCGATCCAGCTGATCATCAACCGCGAGTGGGGTCTGGCCAAGAACGAGAACCCGAGCCAGGGCGCCTTCATCATCGACGAGCTGACCGAGCTGGTCGAGGAGGCGGTGCTGGCCGAGTTCGAGCGCATCGCCGAGCGCGGCGGCGTGCTGGGTGCGATGGAGACGGGCTACCAGCGCAGCAAGATCCAGGAGGAGTCGCTGCACTACGAGATGCTCAAGCACACCGGCGAGTACCCGATCATTGGCGTCAACACCTTCCGCAACCCGCATGGCGACCCGGTGCCCGAACACATCGAGCTGGCGCGCTCGACCGAGGAGGAGAAGCAGAGCCAGCTGACGCGCCTGGCCGACTTCCAGGCGCGCCACGCCGGCCAGGCGCCGGCGATGCTCAAGCGGCTTCAGCAGGCGGTCATCGACAACGGCAATGTTTTCGAGGTCCTGATGGACGCGGTGCGCGTGTGCTCGCTGGGGCAGATCACGGCGGCGCTGTTCGAAGTGGGCGGGCAGTACCGGCGCAGCATGTGAACGGCGCGGGCGGGTGTCGGGCGGCGGGAGGATGACGGAGCACTACTTGGGCCCCTCACTCCGGCGCCGCGACGATGCTGCCCTTCTTCTCGCCTTTCTCCTCCGGCTCCGCCGCTTCCCACCTCTTGCCGGACCGGTTGCTGGCGGGCGATCCGCATCGGCCCGCGGCCCCCCAGGCGGACCTGCGCGGCGAACTCGCGCGGCGGCTGACCGACCCCCAGGCCTGCTGCGCCGACCTGCGCGATCTTCCCGGCCCCGCGCTCGACGCCCTGCCCTGGACGGCCTGGCGCGACTTGGCCAGGTCCGATCGGGATGGCCGCCTGCCGCCGCGGGTGGCCTTCAGGGGCTGCCACTCCCACACGGTGCAACAGGCGCTCTCGGCCATGCCGCACGTGCATGCGTGCAGCGTCGACGATCCGTCCACGCCGGGAATCCCCATCGACCTGACCCAGGCGTCCGGCCTGCAGATGCTGGAAACGTCGGCGCAGGAGCTCTGGCTGTTGAATCTGGGCCAGATCCCGGTGTTGACGCGGCCCGCCGGCATGCCGCCCACCTTCGTCACATCGGCCGCGACGGCCGCGCCGATCACAGGGGATGCCGAGACGCAAGCCCTCGACGGCCTGCGCCGCGCGATCGCCACGGACACCTGCCTGCTCCGACTGATGCCCGAGGCCGAACTCAAATGGCGGACGTTCGATGCTCGCCAAGTGCTCTTCCAGGCGATCGACCGCCTGGAAGGCAAGCTTCCGCCCATCCCGCCCGATGACGTCCCGCAACTGTGCCTGCTGCTGCGCTGCGTCCCAGCGGTGCTCCTGTCGGCGCCGGCCGCGGCGGTGCGCCGGCTCTGGGAGAGGCGGCTGCGCGATCCCGAGACGCTTGGCGCCTGCGAGAAGCGGGACTTCCTCCAGTTGCAGGGCCTGCTCTTCGACATCGAGGAGGTGATGCGTCCCCGGGGCGCGGACGGCACGTGGTCGAAGCGGCCTGCGGAAGCGATGCCCGTGCTGATGCAGTTGCAACAGTGGGCCTGGCCCGATGCCCAAGCCTATGTCAGGGCCCGTCCCGTGCCGCCCGCGCAGCACGAGCGCCAGCACG
>Ga0209050_1003265_pt1 | contig 12192 bp, 10 predicted proteins | sample Araplavi_mTSA_r2_FD_184276 | JGI IMG/M metagenome (GOLD analysis project Ga0209050, IMG submission 184276) | Arabidopsis root microbial communities from North Carolina, USA - plate scrape MF_Cvi_mTSA_r2 (SPAdes) (version 2) | ecosystem: Host-associated > Plants > Roots > Endosphere | place: USA...
GGCATAGCGCTGCGCCACGCGCATCCAGCATGTCGCGTCCGCATCAGCAGCCCCTTGCAGATGCAGGCGCACGCGGACCCGGCCCTGGCGGTCTGCATGCAGGTCCGCATCGTCGCGGCCGCCACCGCTGATGACCGTGGCCGACTGGTAGCCCGGCGCAAGCGGGCGCGGATTGAGGCGCTCCCCCGTGCCATCGGGCAGCACGGGCCGCCACGGTTTCTGCTGGTCGACGCCGCGGAACCGATTGACGCAGCCGTTGGCCGACGCGGCGTCCAACGGAGCACCCGGCAGCGCATGGCTGGCATCACGCCAGGCGGCGGGTGCCTCCGCGCGCGACAGTGCAGATGCCGTGGTCAGTGGCGATGGATTGCACCCGTGGTGCAGCACCTCGATCGGCAGGATCACCGGCGCGGAACCCGAGCCGGAGCCCAGGACGCGGATGAAGCGACCGGCCTGCAGGCTGCGGATACTCCCGGCCCCCACCCAACCGGCCAGGCCCGCTTCATGCGCCTCCGCCGCGCGGCGGGCCCGGCGCTGCCCGTCATCTGCATGGGCGAAGGCATGGGCGCCGGCGGGCTCGTAGATCTCGCGCGGACTGCTGCCTGCGCCCTGCAATGGCAGCTGGACATGGCGCACCACCGGCCCCTGATAGTCGCTGGTGGAAAGGGACAGGCGGTTGCTGCCCAACAAGCGGTGCGGACCCAGCTGCTGCAGCGTGTCCGTTGCCTCGGTTCCGTCGTTGCGATGGAAGCGGATGCCGCCATCGCGGGCCGACTGTGGGTTTTCCGGCTGCACGGTGCTGTCGAACGACATCACCAGGGTCAGTCCGTCGCCGCTGTCACCGTCGAAGGCGCAGGCAATTCCCTCTTCGGCGAGCAGGCGCAGCACGAATGCCAGATCCGGCTCCCGGTACTGCACGCAGTAGCTGCGCACGGGCGCGGTGGCCAGGGCAGCCACGGCATCGTCGCTCCAGCGCCAACGGGCCAGATCGCCATGGCCGCCCAGCACGTCCTCGACGATGTCGCGCACGGGGCGCTCCTGGTACACCCGGCTGTGCCGGGCATGACCCAGAAACCACGTCCATGGCACAAGATGCAGGCGGTAGCGGGCCAGCCCGCCGTCGCTGCCGAGCAGGCAGGCCTCGGCGACATGCCCCCAGCGGTGATGGTCCTGCCCGTCGTCGAGGCGGGTGAGCAGCGCCCCGCTTCGGCCCAGCCAGGCGTCGAGCGGCAGATTGGCATCCGGGTGCAGCACATCCACCCAGTAATCGAATCCGCTGGCCAGGTGTTCATGGCCCCACCACTGTTCGACGAACAACGGCGGCAGGCCCTCGGCCTGCAGGCGGTGCAGCTGGTGATCGGGCTCCAGCCCGACCAGCGAAGCAAGCGCGGAATGCGCACGTGAAGCGTCCATGACTTCTCCTGTGCCAGGCGCTCCTGCGCTGGCGATGGCCTGCTGCCACCTTCCACGCGGACCTGACCAGGCCCGGCCGCCGACTTCCCTTGGCGGTCGCGTCTGACCCGGCGCCCTGCGCCGATCCTCGCGGAAGACCCTGTTCCATTGGGACTCTGGGCCGATATTCATCCCCGGACCGGCCGCCGTCAAGTTCCCGTCACATCCGCCAACGCCGGCCATGACGGTTTTTTCACCACTGGCTCATGAGGCTTGTGGCACAAGCGATACAGGCGTCTATCCACAGGTTTCCTGCGGTCCGGTCCACACGGGGTGTGGAAAACGCCCGACGCTGGCCGTGCGGCCCTGCCGCGCGCTACCCTTGCTGCTTGAATCCACTGTGGTGCAAGGCTTCCGCCCTACCCGATCAATGAAAAGCATCGAGCATCGAGATTTCACCCTGTCGCCGGAAGACAACGAGCGACTGGCCAACCTGTGCGGCCCCTTTGATGGGCATCTGCGACAGATCGAGCTGAAGCTCGGTGTGGAGATCGCCAATCGCGGCTTCGTGTTCCGCATCAGCGGGCCGGGCGAGGCGATCATCGAGGCGCAGAAGCTGATCGAAGCGCTGTATGTCGAAGCCGCCGAAACCACCTTTGACAGCCACGCCATCCACCTGCGCCTGGCGCAGGCCAATGTCGAGCAGATCGCCGAGCGTTCCTACGAAGCGCAGGACGTGGCGATCAAGGTCAAGCGCGGCACCGTGCGCGGCCGCGGCGCCAACCAGGGCCGGTACCTGCACCAGATCGCGACCCATGACATCAACTTCGGCATCGGCCCGGCCGGTACCGGCAAGACCTTCCTGGCCGTGGCCAGCGCCGTCGAGGCTCTCAACGAGTCACGCGTGCAGCGGCTGATCCTGGTGCGCCCGGCGGTGGAAGCCGGCGAGAAGCTGGGCTTCCTGCCCGGCGACCTGAGCCAGAAGGTCGACCCCTACCTGCGCCCGCTGTACGACGCCCTGTACGAAATGATGGGCGTGGAGAAAGTGGTCAAGCTGCTGGAAAAGAACGTCATCGAGATCGCGCCGCTGGCCTACATGCGCGGCCGCACGCTCAACGATGCGTTCGTGATCCTGGACGAGGCGCAGAACACCACCATCGAACAGATGAAGATGTTCCTGACCCGCCTGGGCTACGGCTCCACTGCAGTGGTCACCGGCGACCTGACCCAGACCGATCTGCCCAAGCACGTGAAGTCGGGCCTGCGCGATGCCATCGACGTGCTGCGCGATGTGGAAGGCGTGACGTTCACCTTCTTCGAAGCGCGCGACGTGGTGCGCCACCCGCTGGTGGCACGCATCGTCAATGCCTACGACCGCCGCGACCTGCACCAGCTCAAGCCGGGCGCCGAATAACCGTACGCTGCCGTCGCGAGGCGGCCCGGGCTCCGCTGGAAGGTACCGGAAGGATGAGGATCGACTACGACGCCGGCGACTGGACGTCGCAGTAAGACGCCACACGCGCGATACTGTCGCCTCTCAGATCTGAATGCCGGAATTGTCATGACCAAGGGCCCCGTCCGCCTCGATGTCGCCATCAGCTACGCCCTGCCCCGCGCCGGGCTGCCGGCGGCGGTGAGCTTCCGCAAATGGGTGGCCGCGGCCCTGAAGGGCCGTATCCGCGAGGCCGACCTGGCCATCCGTGTGGTCGATGCCAAGGAAGGCCAGTCGCTGAACCGGCATTACCGTGGCAAGGATTACGCCACCAACGTGCTCAGCTTCCCGGCCGATGTGCCCGAAGGCCTGCCCAAGGGCGTGAAGTTCCCGCTGCTGGGTGACCTGGTGATCTGCGCGCCGGTGGTCGCCCGCGAGGCCGACGAGCAGGGCAAGGCCCTGAACGCCCACTACGCGCACCTGACCGTGCACGGCGTGCTGCACCTGCTGGGCTGGGACCACGAGGACGACAAGGAAGCCGAGGCGATGGAACAGCTCGAGCGCGAGATCCTGGCCGAGCTCGGTATCGAAGACCCCTACGCCGGCGAGCGCTGAGCCGCGTACGGCGCTATCCTGCAGCTGCAACCTCCCCGGAGACACGGACGATGATGGGTGACATGGGGCCGATGCTGGCCAAAACGGCAATCTTTGCCCTGCTGCTGGTCGTGGCCGCCAACCTGCTGCACCGCCTCAGCGCCCGCCACCCTGATGGCCGGCATTGGCTGCTGCGCACGCTGGCCGTGCTGTCGCCGTCCAGCCTGCTGGCCGCCCTGGCGGTAGGCGTGGTCGGCCCGCACCTGCTGGAGGGCCCTGGGCCGGTGAGCAGCAACGGCACGCTGTGGATGACGTCGATGGTGCTGATCCTGATCGGCGCGTTCTCCGCGCCGGTATGCTGGCGCGTGGTCCTGCAGAAGCGCCTGGGCCGCGACAGCAGCAGCCTGCCGTTCTTCCATGCAAGCCGTGCGCAGCTGTGGGCGCTGTTCGTACTTGCCACGGTGTACATGAGCGTCATCCCCCGTTCGGTCGCTGAAGTGCCGGACTGGCTGCTGGAATCGGGCCCCCTGCAGCTTGCATTGCGTGCGGTGCTGCAATTGGTGCACGTGGCACTGTTTTCGGCGATGCTGACCCTGCCGGTGATGGCGCTGCGCGCCGTGGCCCGCCGTTCGCTGGGGCGCATGCGGTCCCTGTTGGGCCGTACCTCGCAGGGCTGAGCATGCCCCCCGGGTGCGCCCCGGCCTGCCGGTCGCGGGCGCGCCCCACCGCCGCTACCATGTCCAGGCACCCTTCATCGCGGATCCCATGCCTGTGCTGCTGCGTACTGCCCTGCCCCTGCTGCTTGCCTCTTTCGCCTCCACCGCATCGGCCGCCCCGCTGGACCTGCCGGCCCTGATCGAATGCCGCCAGGGCGTGGCCGAGCATGCCGCGCTGGCGCCGCTGCTGGCCGACCCGCTGAAGGCCGTGGCCCAGGGCCTGCAGCCGCTGCCGCAGGGCAACCAGTTCATGAGCGAATTCCGCCTGGCCAACCCCATCACCGTGTTCGGCCAGCAGACCGAACGGGTGGCCCTGGCCGGCGCCAGCGTGATGGCCGTGCTGGACCAGGCCGACCCGCACCCGCTGGCCAAGCGCCTGGAACTGGAAACCGGCTACGACCAGGACGGCAAGTTCATGGCCGGCCGCGAGGTAGTCAGCCGCGACGTGACCAACCCCAGGACCGGCGAGGCCCAGATCGAATCGATCATCCTCAGCGTGTCGACGGTGGCCAGCCACCCCGGCAAGACCCTGGCCGGCTGCACCTACAGCCTGGATCTGCCGGCCGAGGACGAGGTTCCGGCCGCCGCCGCCGGCGGTCACTGAAAGGCCCCAACATCCTGCTAGACTTGGGACAACGCCCGGCTTGCCGGGTGCCCTTTTTCCAGAGATGTCAGAAGACGACAGTAGTAGCTCCTCCCTGGAGCCCCATGAAAAGAAGCGCGGCTGGCTTGAACGCCTGACCTCCGCCTTCTCCGGCGAACCCCATACCCGCGACGAGCTGGTCGCTGTCCTGCACACCGCGCAGGAGGAGGGTCTGATCGCCGCCGATACCCTGAAGATGATGGAAGGCGCCATTTCGGTGGCCGAGCTGACCGTGGGCGACGTGATGATCTCGCGCTCGCAGATGGTCTCTCTGCCGGTCGAGGCGCCGTTCCTGGACCTGATGAAACAGGTCGTCGAATCGGGCCACTCACGCTTCCCGGTGCACGGCGAGAACAAGGACGACATCCTTGGCATCCTGCTGGCCAAGGACCTGCTGCGCGGCGTGGTAGCCGACAACGGGCCGGCCAACGTGCGCGAGCTGCTGCGCCCGGCGGTGCTGATCCCCGAGGCGAAGAAGCTCAACGTGCTGCTGAAGGAGTTCCGCCTGTCGCGCAACCACATGGCCATGGTGGTGGACGAGTACGGCGGTGTCGCCGGCCTGGTCACCATCGAGGACGTGCTGGAACAGATCGTCGGCGAGATCGACGACGAGCATGACGAGGCCGAGGACCAGTCGGCGCAGATCGCCATCCAGGCCGACGGCCGCTACGTGGTCGATGCACTGACCGCGATCGGTGATTTCAACGAGCGTTTCGGTGCCACGTTCTCCGACGAGGACTACGACACCATCGGCGGCCTGGTGACCGAAGCGATCGGCCACCTGCCGGAGGTGGGCGACGAACTGGCGCTGGACCGCTTCATGTTCCGCGTGGCGCGTGCCGATGCGCGCCGGGTGCAGGCCTTCCATGTGACGGTGCTGCCGCCGGACGAGCAGGACGACGCTTGAAGCGCCGGGGCCCGTTCTCGCCACTGCGCCTGACCGCGCGCCTGACCCTGTGGCTGGCACTGTGCGTGCTGGCCACGGCCCTGCCGCAGGCCGCCTTCGCACAGGCGGCTTCGGCCGCCCCGGCGGCCGGCGTCGCCAGCCCGCAGGAGGCACCGGCGCCGCGCATCGGCGTGGTGACCATGCAGCCGGGCACGGTGTTCTTCGAGCGCTTCGGCCACGACGCCATCGTGGTCCTCGACCCGGTCAGCGGCGAGGCGATCTCGTACAACTTCGGTTATTTCGATCCGTCCGAGGATGACTTCATCAGCCGCTTCGCACGCGGCGACATGATGTATTACCTGGTGGCGCTGCCGCTGCAGCAGGACCTGTCGTACTACGACGAGACCGGCCGCGGCGCCAGCGTGCAGTGGCTGGACCTGCGCCCGGACCAGGCGCGTGCCCTGGCCGCCGGCCTGGCCGAACGGGCCAAACCTGAGAACGCGCGCTACCACTACGACTACTACACCGCCAACTGCGCCACCATGGTGCGCGACACCTTGAACGAAGCACTGGATGGCGGCCTGCATGCGCAGCTGTCCGGGCGTTCGCGCGGCAACACCTACCGCAGCGAATCGGTGCGCCTGGCCTCGCCGGCACCGTGGATGTGGCTGGGCTTCGACGTCGGCCTCGGGCCCTTCGCCGACCAGCCGCTGTCGCGCTGGCAGGAGGCCTTCGTGCCGATGCGCCTGGCCGATGCGCTGCGCCAGGTGCGCAACAGCGATGGCCGGCCACTGGTGCAGAGCGAGCAGGAACTGCTGCCGCACCGCATCGCGGCCGAACCGAAGGAATTCGCCCGGCGCTGGTGGCCGTGGCTGCTGTGCGGGCTGGTGATCGCCACCGGCGTGCTGGCCCTGCGCAGCCGCCCGCGCCTGCTGGCCGGGCTGGCCCTGCCGTTCTGGCTGCTGTGTGCGCTGTTCGGTGGCGTGCTGGTGTTCCTGTGGGGCTTCAGCATCCACTACGCCGCGTGGGCCAACCGCAACCTGCTGCTGCTCTCGCCGCTTGCGGTGCTGCTGCTGCCGGGCGCCATCGCCCTGCTGCGCCGGCGCGTGCCCGGGCGCATGTTCAGCATCGTCCTGTGGCTGCTGGCCGCGCAGTCGGTGGCCGCCCTCGTGCTGCACTGGCTGAGCCTGCAGGCGCAGTACAACGTGCAGTGGATCGTGCTGCTGCTGCCGGTGCACGTGGCACTGGCCTGGGTGCTGGCGCGTCGTCCTCACTTGTCCGAAACACCCCGCTGACGCAGGATGGCGGGCATGTCATTGCCCGCCTCCGCTTCCGCCCCCGCATCGAACAACCCCGCCTGCGTCATCAACTGCGTCCACTACGATGACCAGGGCAAGCGCCACGACATCAGCCTGGATGCCATCAGCGACGTGATCGCCAGTGGCAACGGTTTCGTCTGGGTCGGCCTGTTCGACCCCAACGATGACGTGCTGCTGAAACTGCAGGAAGAATTCTGCCTGCATGACCTGGCCATCGAGGACGCGCGCAACGCGCACCAGCGACCCAAGGCCGAGGCCTACGGCAACTCGCTGTTCGTGGTGATGACCACCGCGCAGATGGTCGACGAGCGCATCCAGTATGGTGAAACCCACGCCTTCCTCGGCCCACGCTTCCTGGTGACGGTACGCCACGGTGCATCACTGTCGTATGCACCGGTGCGCGCGCGGGTGGAACGCGAACCGCAGCTGCTGAAGATGGGCGCGTCCTACTGCCTGTACGCGGTGGCCGATTTCGTGGTGGACAACTACCTGCCGATCACCACCCGCTTCCGCGACACGCTGGACCTGCTGGAGAAGGACATCTTCGCCGAGACCTACAAGCGCAGCACAGTGACGCGCCTGTACGAACTCAAGCGCGAACTGAACAAGATGCGCATGGCGGTGGCGCCACTGCAGGACGTGCTGGCGCAGCTGCGCCGCTACCAGGGCGAGCTGATTCCCGACGAAGTGAAGCTGTACGTGCGTGACGTGCACGACCACGCCGCGCGCATCAGCGATGTGATCGACACGCTGCGCGAGATGCTGGGCACAGCCCTGAGCGTGAACCTGTCGCTGGTGACGCTGGCACAGGGTGAGACGGTGAAGCGACTGGGTGCGTGGGCGGCACTGCTGGCCGCGCCGACGCTGATCACCAGCTGGTACGGCATGAATTTCAGCCACATGCCCGAGCTCAACCAGCCGTGGTCCTACCCGTTGATGATCGTCGGCGTGGCCGTGGTATGCGTGGGCCTGTACCGGTTGTTCAAGCGTGCCAGATGGCTGTAGGGCGTATCGACCAACGGTCGATACCTACCGGAGCGGTGGGCAATGCCGGCCAGCGGCCGGCACCACCGTTCGGGATCAGGCCACGTAGACGGTCTTGATGTTCATGAACTCATGGATGCCGTGGTCGGCCAGTTCGCGGCCGAAGCCCGACTCCTTGCTGCCGCCGAACGGCAGGCGCGCATCACTCTTGACGATGGCGTTGACGAACGCCGCGCCGCATTCCATGCGCTGGGCGAAGCGCTCGCCGCGCACCACATCGGCGGTCCACACGCTGCCGCCCAGGCCGAAGCGGGTGTCGTTGGCCACGCGCAGGGCCTCGGCTTCGTCCTTGACCCGGATCACCGCGGCCACCGGCCCGAACAGTTCCTCGTCGTAGGCCGGCATGCCCGGCCCGACCTGGTCGAGCACCGTGGCCGGGTAGCCCGCATGGGTGCCGGCAATCGGTTCGCCGCCCACCCGCACGCGCGCGCCCTTGGCCACGCTGGCCTGTACCTGCTTGTGCAGTTCATCGCGCAGGTCGGCACGCGCCATCGGCGCCAGCGTGGTGCCACGCTCGTTCGGATCACCGTACTGGCGCCGGCCGGCGGCCTCGATGAAGCGGTCGGTGAAGGCATCGGCCACCGCATCGACGACGATGAAGCGCTTGGCCGCGATGCAGGTCTGCCCGCTGTTGTCGAAGCGCGACTTCACTGCGGCGGCGACGGTCTTGTCCAGGTCGGCGTCGTCGAGCACGACGAAGGCATCGCTGCCGCCCAGCTCCATCACCGATTTCTTCAGCTGGCTGCCGGCGTTGGAGGCAATCGAACGCCCTGCCCGCTCGCTGCCGGTCAGGGTCACCGCCTTCACCCGCGCATCGCGCAGCACGTCGGCCGCCTGGTCGTTGTTGATATGCAGCACATCGAACACACCCGTCGGCAGGCCGCCGTCACGGCACACTGCGAGGATCAGGTCGGCGCACTGCGGCACGTTGCTGGCGTGCTTGAGCAGGGCGACGTTGCCGGCCATGAACGCCGGTGCGAGGAAACGGAACACCTGCCAGATCGGGAAATTCCACGGCATCACCGCGAACACGCAGCCGATCGGCTCATAGCGCACATAGCTGCGCTGCGCCTCGGTGTCGATGATCTGCGGCTTCAGGTAATCGGCAGCGTGGCCGGCATAGAACTCGCAGGCGGCCGCGCATTTGTCGACCTCGGCCAGCGCCTCGGCCTTCAGCTTGCCCATCTCGCCGGTCATCGCCTGCTGCAGGTCGTCGCGGCGTGCGCGCAACTGGGCGGCGATGCTTTTGAGGATGGCGCCGCGATCCTGCAGCGAGCGCTCGGCCCACGCCGGGAACGCTTCGGCAGCGGCCTGCAGGCGCTGCTCGATGTCGGCCGCGCCGAGCAGTTCATGGCGGTAGGTGACCAGGCCGGTGGCCGGGTTGACGATTTCGACGGTCATGGGGGATCTCCATCAGGCAGATCCCCAGTGTGCGCCCGATCCCGTGAGCCGGGTGTTGCCGCCGCATGGCGGCGGCGTGCGGGTCTCAGCCGTTGTCCTGGCGGGCCAGCTGCAGGTCGCGCTGGCGGCGCTTTTCGGCACGCGCGTTGATGTACCAGCCGATCACTGCGGCCACCGACACCGCCGACACCAGCAGGGTTGCCAGCGCGTTGATCTTCGGGCTGATGCCCATGCGCACCGAGGCGAACACCTTCATCGGCAACGTGGTCGAGCCGGGAGTGGCAACGAAACTGGCGACCACCACATCATCCAGCGACAGGGTGAAGGCCAGCAGCCAGCCCGCGACCAGTGCCGGGGCGATGATCGGCAGGGTGATGCGGCCGAACACCGTCAGCCGGCTGGCGCCGAGATCCATCGCCGCTTCTTCCAGCGAGAGATCCATTTCCTGCAGGCGCGAGGACACCACCACGGTGACGAAGCACAGGGTGAAGGTGACGTGGGCGATCCAGATGGTGGCCAGGCCGCGCGCGGGGAAGCCGGGAATGGCGCCCATCGAGGCCAGCAGGGCCATCAGCGAGAAGCCCAGGATGACGTCGGGCATGACCAGTGGCGCGGTGACCAGCGCACCGAACACCTGCTTGCCACGGAAGCGGCGGAAGCGGGTCATCACCATCGCCGCCAGCGTACCCAGCACCGTGGCGGTGCAGGCGGTCCAGAACGCCACGACCAGGCTGGTCCACATCGCATCCATCAGCGCGCGGTCGGCGAACAGATCGCTGTAGGCGCGGGTGGAGAACCCGGCCCAGACCATCGCCAGCCGCGAGCTGTTGAACGAATAGAACATCAACAGCAGGATCGGCAGGTACAGGAAGGCGAAGCCGAGCACCAGCACGCCCAGGCCCAGGCCTTTTGCGCTGCGCGGGCTCATGCCTGCTTCCCTTCCAGCAGGCGCTGCTGGGATCGGTTGAACCAGAGGATGGGGACCAGCAGCAGCAGGATCATCGCCACCGCCATGGCCGAGGCGCCCGGCCAGTTGCGGTTGTTGAAGAACTCGTTCCACAGCTGGCGGCCGACCATCAGCGTTTCCGAGCCACCGAGCATTTCCGGGATCACGAACTCGCCCACCGCCGGGATCATCACCAGCATGCACCCGGCGATGATGCCGGCCTTGGACAACGGCAGGGTGATGCGCAGGAACGCCTGCCACGGCTTGGCGCCGAGATCGTAGGCCGCTTCCAGCAGGCGGTTGTCATGCTTGACCAGGTTGGCGTACAGCGGCAGCACCATGAAGGGCAGATAGCAGTAGACGATGCCGATGTAGGCCGCGGTCGGGGTGTCGATCAGCTGCAGCTTGGGCAGGCCCATGCGGGTCATCAGCGATTGCAGGCCGGTGAACTGCAGGAACTGGTCGAGCAGGCCGTTGCGGTCCAGGATCGCCTTCCACGCATACACGCGGATCAAGAACGAGGTCCACGACGGCAGCACCACCAGCATCATCGCCACGTTGCGCGCGGCCGGCGACAGGCGGGCGATGGCATAGGCCATCGGGTAGCCGATGAGCAGGGTGAGGAAGGTGGAGATGGCCGCGATCTTGATCGAGCTGAGGAACGCCTGGGCGTAGATCGAATCGCGGAACAGCGCCAGGTAGTTCTCGAGGTTGAGCTTCAGCGAGAACGCGCCATCGACGTACTGCAGCAGCCAGGTATACGGCGGCGAGCCGACCCGGCTGTGCGAGAAGCTGATCATCAGCACGATCAGGAACGGCACCGCGAAGAACAGCAGCAGCCACAGGTAGGGAATGCCGATGACCGTGGCACGCGTGCCCGGCAGCCAGCGCTTCAGGCCCGCCGTGCTCATGAGGTCAGCACCACGCCGTCGTTGTCACGCCAGTGCACCCACACCTGGTCGCCCCAGGTCAGGCCATCACTGGCCCAGCGCTGCGAGTTGGCGAAGTTGGCCAGCACCTTGGCACCACTGGGCAGGCGCACGTGGTAGACCGAATGGCTGCCGAAATAGGCGATGTCCTCGATCACGCCCTGCGCCTTGTTGGTCGGCGCGTCCGGCTCGTCCTTGCCGATCATCACCTTTTCCGGGCGCAGCGCGAACGCGACCGGCTGCCCTTCGTAGCAGGTGATGCCGTGGGCGATGTAGACCGGCGCCGGGAACAGCGGCGAGCGCACGGTCACGTACTCGGGCAGGTCCTCGTCGATGACCCCTTCAAACAGGTTGACCGAGCCGATGAAGCCGGCAACGAAACGGTTGGCGGGCTGCTCGTAGACCTCATCGGGCTTGCCGACCTGCTGGATCCAGCCGGCATCCATCACCGCGATGCGGGTGGCCATGGTCATGGCCTCTTCCTGGTCGTGGGTGACCATCACGCAGGTCACGCCGGAGGATTCGATGATGCTGACCAGTTCCAGCTGCATCTGCGAGCGCAGCTTCTTGTCCAGCGCGCCCATCGGTTCGTCCAGCAGCAGCAGCTTGGGCCCCTTGGCCAGCGACCGTGCCAGCGCCACGCGCTGCTGCTGGCCGCCGGACAGCTGGTGCGGCTTGCGCTTGCCCAGGTGCGCCATCTGCACCAGGTCCAGCATCTCGCCCACGCGACGGCTGATCGCATCCTTGGCCAGGCCATCCTGCTTCAGGCCGAAGGCGATGTTCTGCTCGACCGTCATGTGCGGGAACAGGGCGTAGGACTGGAACATCATGTTGACCGGCCGCTGGTACGGCGGCAGCGCATCCAGGCGCTGGCCATCGAGGGTGATGCT
>Ga0209050_1003266_pt1 | contig 12191 bp, 11 predicted proteins | sample Araplavi_mTSA_r2_FD_184276 | JGI IMG/M metagenome (GOLD analysis project Ga0209050, IMG submission 184276) | Arabidopsis root microbial communities from North Carolina, USA - plate scrape MF_Cvi_mTSA_r2 (SPAdes) (version 2) | ecosystem: Host-associated > Plants > Roots > Endosphere | place: USA...
AAGCAGGCGCTCGAGGGCGCGGGCTGGTCCGCGGACTGGGTGCGCGACGGCGAGCTGGCGCAGAGCGCGCTGGGCGACGGCGGCTACACCTGCGTGCTGCTCGACCTCGGCCTGCCGCGCCAGGACGGCACCGAGGTGCTGCGGCGCGCCCGCGAACGCGGCGATGCCACCCCGGTGCTGGTGCTCACCGCGCGCGACGGGCTCGACGACCGCATCCACAGCCTCGACCTCGGTGCCGACGACTACCTGCTCAAGCCCTTCGAGTTCCGCGAACTGCTGGCGCGCATGCGCGCCATCGTGCGCCGCCGCGACGGCGCGGCGCATTCGCTGGTCGGTGGCGGTGCGCTGCAGCTCGACCTGACCACGCGCGAGGTGCTGGTCGACGGCGAACGCGAGGCGCTCACCGCGCGCGAGTTCGCGCTGCTGCACGCGCTGCTGGAGCGGCCCGGCGCGATCCTCTCGCGCGAGCAGCTCGAGAACCGCATCTACGGCTGGGGCGAGGAAGTGACCAGCAACGCCATCGACGTGCTCATCCACGGCATGCGCCGCAAGCTGGGCGCCGACGCGATCCGCAACGTTCGCGGCCTGGGGTGGCGGGTCGCCGCGTGATGATGCACGCCCCCAGGCTTCGCGCGCTTCGCGTCGTTTCTTCTTGCCGCCGCCGGGGGCCCGGCAAAGCCGGTTCCCCGCTGTTCCGCCAACAGGCAGCCGGGCTGCACTGCCAATGAAGGGGGCTTCGCGCGACAAGGGCCGCTGGTGGCGGCCGCGATCGCTGCGCACGCAACTGCTGCTGTGGCTCATCACGCTGCACCTGGGCGCGGCCGTGCTCACGGCGTGGTTCTCGTTCGTGGCCTACGGCAACCTCGTGCACAACGCGCTGGACGACCAGATGCGGCTGGTGGCCGAGTCGTACGCGGGCAGCGATCCGCAGAAGCTGCCCGTGCCGATGGACGGCGAGGCCGCCTTCTCGCGCGGCGCTTTCATCGTGCAGATCTGGAGCGCCGACGGCCGCACGCTGCGCGCCACCTCGTGGCCGGTGCTGACGGTGCCGCTGCAGGAGTCGGCCGGCTTCAGAGACATCAACACCGGCGCGCACGCGGGCTCGGCCTGGCGCGTGTTCACCGCCGAGCCCGGCCCGCGCGCCGACCAGCCGCGCGTGCAGGTGCTGCAGAACGAGGACTACCGCCGCCGCCGCGCCCTGCGCCGTGCGCTGCTCGAAGGCCTGCCGATCACGCTGCTGCTGCCGCTGGCGCTGCTGATCCTGTGGATCATCGTGTCGGCCGCCTCGCGCTCGCTGCGCGGGGTGGCGCGCGACGTCGCATCGCAGGACGAGCGCAGCCCCACCGAGCTGTCGCTGGCGCGCGTGCCCGACGAGATCGCGCCGCTGGTGGGCGCCTTCAACAACCTGCTGTCGCGCGTGCGCAGCGCGTTCGCCACGCAGCGCCGCTTCGTGCAGGACGCGGCGCACGAACTGCGCACGCCCATGGCCGCCATCGGCCTGCAGATCGAGAACCTGCGTGCGCACGTGCCTGCCGGCGAGGCCACCGAGCGCTTCAACCAGCTCGAGGCCGGCGTCACCCGCGCACAGCATCTCATCGAGCAGCTGCTGCATCTGTCGCGGCAGGACGCGCCGCAGGGCAACGACGCGCGCGAGCGGGTCGACATCGAGGTGCTGCTCCGCGAGAGCGTGAGCCAGCTGATGGTGCTGGCCGATGCGCGGCGCGTGGACATCGGCTTCGAAGGCCCGGACCGCACGAGCGCCGTGGTCTTCGCGCCGGCTGCCGAACTGCGCAGCGTGTTCGACAACCTCATCGACAACGCACTGCGCTATGCGCCGGAAGGCGGTGTGGTCGACGTGAAGCTGCACACATTCGAGGGCCATGCGGTGGTCGACGTGCTCGACAACGGCCCCGGCATTCCGCAGGCCGTCATCGGCCGCGTGTTCGACCGCTTCTTCCGCGTGCCGGGCGCCGCGGCAGGCGGCAGCGGCCTGGGCCTGGCGATCGCGCGCACGGCGGCGCAGCGGCACGGCTTGCGCATCGAGCTTCACAACCGCGAGGACGGGCCCGGACTGATGGCGCGCGTGCATCTGCCGCCGACGCCCTGATGAGCATCGGGCGCACCGCGCCGCTTGCTCAGGTGCCGAGCGGGGTGCCCGGATTGACCCCTCCGGGGAGCGTGCGCCACGCGGGGGGATAGTCGGCCATGTCGACGTGCGGCGTGCCCATGCCGTGGTGGCCCGTGAGCGGCACGCAGGCGACCGGATAGACGTGCGCGTGGCCCGACACCGCCGTGCCGCCATGGTTGGCGAAGTTGATTTCGGCGACACAATTTCCGGCCGCGTCGAAGATCAGGTTCCGCGAGGCGATGGCCGCTGCGGTGCGTTCGGTGAGCACCGTGTTCTGGAGGGCGGGCTGCGTCGATGTCTGCTCGAGTGCGCCGTTGGCATTCACCACATAGGCGGGCGGCACCGCGCCGAGCTGGAAGTCTGCGAACACGGTGGGCGGCGGGGCATTGAGGATGCGCAGCATCGCCTTCACCCACGGCCCGTTCATCTGGCCGAGCGATTGCCGCGTGGCGAGGTTCATGCCGCCGAGATGCCCCAGCTCCTGCTGCGTGAGGTCGCGCAGCAGGAGCTTCAGCTGCTCGGGGAAGAAGGCCGCGGCGAGCTGGGTCAGCGTGGCCGCGGTCAGTGCCATGTATGCGCGATACAGCTCGAGCAGCGTGACCTTGTCGACATATTGCTGGAAGGGCTTGCGAGCGCCTGCGAAAGAGGGAGCGAGCAAGGCCGTGATCTGCGGAATGGAACGTGACAAGGCCGGCTCCTTCGTGGGCAACATGGGGTAACGGCATCTTACGTTCTGCGTCTCGAACCGGCCACACGATCACTCACCCGCCGCTAACTCTTCGCTCACATCCACCTCAGTGTGCGTGCCTAGAGTGCACCCAGGTCCTGCCCCGCGCAGTCCGCTCGATGGCACGTGACCGGAGACAACCTGAATACAGGAGAACACACACCATGCGCACTTCCTTCAAGCTTCTTGCCGTCGGTTCCTTCGCTGCGCTGGCAGCCATGGGCGCGGCCACTGCAGCTGCCGAGAAGATGGACGGCTCGGACTTCCATCCGCTGCAGATGAACTCGCCCGAGAGCGCCGAGGTCCAGGCCGGCGCGATGGCCGCGGCGCGCCCCTCGGGCACGGAGCCGATCGGCCAGTCCACCAGCGCGTCGGCCATGAGCTCGACGATGCCGGTGGCCGACATCGAGAAGGGCGCCTTCGCGGCGTCTCATCCCACCGGCACCGAGCCGATCGGGCAATCGACTTCGCTGCCGATGGTGAAGTCGGGCACGGGCAGCTGAGGCCCGTCGCTTCTCATCGAAGTTGCAAGGCGGGGCGCGGCACATCGCCGCGCCCCGCTTGCGTGTCTGCGCAAGGCACTTGCGTGAAGTGCCGCCGCTGCCGGCAGCACGCTGAAAACCCGGTGTTCCGCACGCAAGGTGCGGGGCTATCCTGCGGACTCGACCAACGAGGAGAACCGCGCATGCCCCACCCTGCCTTCCGACGCCTTGCCGCTGTTGCCGGCCTTTCCGCGATGTCCGCGCTCGGCGCATCGAACGCCGCCGCGCAGGGTACGGTGAACGCGCTGTGCAGCACCGATGCCGGCTGGTGCGAGGCGGCGGCCACGGCCTTCACGCGCGAGACCGGCATCAGGGTGCTTCAAGCCCACAAGGGCACCGGCGAGATCGGCGCGCAGCTCCGTGCCGAGGCCGCCAACCCGAAGACCGACATCTGGTGGGGCGGCACCGGCGACCCGTTCCTGCAGGCGGCCGAACAGGGCCTGCTGGAGCCTTACCGGCCGGCTTACATCAACGACCTGCACGACTGGGCGGTGCGCCAGTACGCGCTGTCGCAGAACATGGTGGGCGGCTTCTACACGAGCGCGATGGGCTTCGGCTTCAACACCGACCTGCTGAAGAAAAAGAAGCTGGCCGAGCCGAAGTGCTGGGCCGACCTGGTCAAGCCCGAGTACAAGGGCGAGATCGAGATCTCGCACCCCGCCACCAGCGGCACGGCCTACACCATCATCGCGGGGCTGGTGCAGCAGATGGGCGAGGAGCAGGCCTTCGACTACCTGAAGAAGCTGCACAGGAACGTCACCAGCTACACCCGCAGCGGCCAGGCGCAGGCGCCCGACGTGGCCAAGGGCGAGGTGGCGATCGGCGTGAGCTTCATTTTCGGTTTCGAGAAGTGGCGCTTCGACAAATTCCCGGTCAGGACCGCCGCGCCCTGCGAGGGCACGGGCTACGAGATCGGCGGCATCGCGCTCGTGAAGGGCGCGCGCAACCAGGACAACGCGAAGCGCTACTACGACTGGCTCATGAGCCCCGCGGGCCAGTCGATCGGTGCGAAGGCCGGCAGCCTGCAGTCGCCGGCCAACAAGACCTTCAAGCCCGACCCGCGCATTCCGTCGATGGCCGACGTGAAGCTCATCAGGTACGACTTCGAGAAGTACGGCAAGGCCGCCGAGCGCAAGCGCCTCATCGACCGCTGGACCAAGGAAGTCGAGTCGCTGCCGAAGTAGACGAATAGACCGGAAGACGCGCGGCCCTTTTCGCGAAACACCGAGGAACCGGCTTTGCCGGGCCTCTGGTGTTGCCCCCGGCAGGGGGAAGGAATAGCGACACGAAGTGCGCGATCCTGGGGGCGAGTCCAGAAACACCGAGGAACCGGCTTTGCCGGGCCTCTGGTGTTGCCCCCGGTAGGGGGAAGGAGAAGCGACACGAAGTGCGCGCAGCCTGGGGGCGAGTCCAGAAACACCGAGGAACCGGCTCTGCCGGGCCTCCGGTGTTGCCCCCGGTAGGGGGAAGGAGAAGCGACACGAAGTGCGCGCATCCTGGGGGTGAGCCAGGAACACCGAGGAACCGGCTTTGCCGGGCCTCTGGTGTTGCCCCCGGTAGGGGGAAGGAGAAGCGACACGAAGTGCGCGCATCCTGGGGGCGAGCCTAGCTAGCCACATGCCTTGCCGTGCGAGGCGTGCATGCCCTTGGCCTTGGCATCGGCCTCGCTCAGGTACTCGCCCTTCTTCGTCTTGCCGTAGTAGCGGTCGCCCATGCAGTGGTAGACCTTGGTCTCGTCGTTGGCCCATACCTTGCCCGCGCCGCCGCCCGGTGCGGCGGCCATCTTCGTCAGGTCGGGCGAGCCGGGCGTGCGGGTGGCGGTGCCGGTGCTGGGGGCCACGCCGGTCTTGCCGACGCTGGCCGACTGCGTTTCCACGGCCGGGGCCGCAGCCGCGGCCGGTGCAGCAGCGGCGTCCTTGCCGTACCAGGTCTTGATGCCCTTGTGGCCACGGCAGGCGCCTGCCTTGGCGTCGGGCGAGGCATAGCTGCCGTCCTTGCACTGCACGGTGGTGCCGGCGGGCGCGTCGGCGGGCACCTGGGCCTGCGCCTGCATCTGTGCGGCAAGGGCGGCGAAGCCGAGGCAGGCGGCGGCGATCCAGCGTGTGCGGTGGGTCTTGGTCATTTCGGAAAGCTCCTGGAGGTGAGGAAAAGGTTCCACCCCGCAGCTTTGGAGCGCGATCCCAGCGCCAGCTGACTTGGCGTGCCGCAAGGCCGTTCTTGCGGCTTCCCGCGCCTTCCTGCGGTCGGTGCGGTTTCCGTCCGCTTCAGGGCGAACTGGCAGTGAAGGTGACCTGCCCGGTGTAGAGCCCGGCCGGGCGGCTCGCGAGGTTGGCGTACGAGAAGGTCCAGTTGGCGGCGCGCTGGGTGACGAGCGTGCCGAAGCTGGTGGGCGTGACGTTCACCGTGGTGCCCGCGCCCGCATTGGGAATCGGCGGCGCGGGCAGGGTGGCGTCGTCGCTCGCGATGGTGATCTCCGACATCGGGATGGTGTTGCTGCCGCTCGTCAGCGGCGTGCTCGCGGTGGCGCGCAGCGCCACCTGCCCGCCGTTGCTGCGCACCTCCACCGCCAGCTTGACGCCCGCGGCGGGCGACACCGCCAGCACTGGCGCGCCGCCGTTCCAGTTGGCGGCGGTGTTGTTGCCCGTGACCGGCGAGGTCGGCCCGCCGGGAATGGTGGGCGCGAGCGTGAAGGCCGCGGTGTTGACGGTTCCGTTCACCGCGGGCCAGGCGCCGTCGCCGAGCCGGAAGAACACGAACTTGTCGATGTTGATGGTGAACTTCAGGTCGGTCGAGCCCGGCACGCCCAGGCCGGTGGTGGTGGCCGTGCCGGCGCGCACCGGCGCGTGAGCCGCGGCCACCAGCGCAGCGGCGCACAGCGGGGCGACAGCCGCGAAGGGGCCGCGCCCGTTGCGCATCAGCGGAACTCCGCGTTGACCTTGAAGCCGCCCTTCTCCCAGTCGAGCGTGCCGCTGGCCTTCAGCGGATACACCGGCGCGGGCGCCTGGCCGTCGGCGGAGGCCTTGGGCTGCAGCGCGATCAGCCGCGTCTGGCCCGGCATCACGGGCGTGCCCTCGGGCACCATCTCGAAGCGCTTGCCGGCGGCGTCGGTCGCGTCGAGGCTGCCGTCGAGCCGGCCGTGCGCGTCGCCGGTGTTGCTGACCGTCACGTACGGCGTGCGCCGGCCGTGCAGCTCGCGCATGCCGGCCTGGCTCAGCGCCAGTCTGGGTTCGGCGCCGTTCACCAGCACGTACACCGCCACCGCGATGCGACCGGTGACGGGCAGGCTCAGGCTCGCGCCGCCCTGGCCCACGGCGGCGCGGTAGGCCGGCTCCACGCCCTCGATGGCCAGCATGAAGCGGCACTCGCCGCGCGGTGCATCGGCCGGCGGTTCGATCTGGAAGCGGAAGCCCGCCTTGCCGCGCGCGGGCACCTTCACCGTCTTGCGCTCCAGCAGCACCCACGGGCGGCAGCTGCCGGGCTGCAGCGCGTCGAGGTACGAGATCTCGCCCTCGGGCGAGTAGCTCCAGTCGAGCGTGCGCACCGACACCTCGGTGACGGTGGTGCCCACGTTGTGGATGTCCAGCGTCTGGCCCAGCCGCGCGCCGCTCTTGGCGGCGAGCTCGAAGCGCGACGGCATGATCGCGATCTCGAAGGGCGCGGCCGATGCCGGCATGCCGGCGAAGACGCCGGCCAGCGCGGCGGCGAGGAGGGCGAAGGTGCGAAGCAGTCTCATGGCAGTGTCTCGATCTCGAAGTAGGCCTCGAAGCCCAGCGGCATGCCGCGCGACAGGCGCACCTCGCGCGAATCGACCTGCCACGTGAGGTCGAGCGCCTCGGTCATCCACGCGTCGCGCACCTGGCCGGTCCACACCGGCACGCGGTCGCCGGGGCGGCCGCTGCCGCTCGAGAACAGGCCGTTGGTGCGCCAGCTCACCTGCAGGCCTGCGGGCGAGCGCAGGCCGGGAATGCCCATCGGCAGCACGTAGTAGATGCGCGCCTGCCGCCCGACATAGCGCGCCGTGGCCAGCCGGTAGTGCACGCGGCCGAAGTCGATCCGCACGATGGGCGAGGTGGCCGGGCCCGGCGCGGTGATGGGCGTGTTGTCTTCCTGCGCGCGCACCTGCGCGCTCGGCGAGGCCGAGTCGTCGAGCCGCTCGACCAGCGCCATGGCCGGACCGGGCGCGGCGGCCATCCCCGCCAGCAGGGCGGCGGCGGTGGTGGTGCGCGCGGCGTGCAGGGTCGTCGTCACAGCATCGTCGCGGTGAAGCGCACCGTGCCGCTGTAGCTGCCGGCCGGGTACACCGTGGTGTTGGCGTAGCGGAAGTTCAGCGTGTTCGACATGAAGCGCGTGTCGCCGTTGACCAGCAGGACGGTCGCCGTGGCGCCGTCGAAGCTGGCGAGCGTCTGCGTGCTGCCGCCCACGAAGGTGCCGCTCTGGATGTCGCCCTCGGCGGGATTGGTGGCGTTGGTCGACACCCAGCTGATCTGGTTGAACGGGATCACCGTGGCGCTGCAGGTGGGCGCGGTGGTGCAGGTGAGTCCCACCGGCACGGTGGCGGTGAGGGTCACGGGGCGGTTCTCCACCAGCAGCCGCGCCGGCCGCGCCGGGCTCACGCGGATCGTGATCGGCTGCGAACCGGCAATGGCCGTGCCCGTCGCCAGGCCCGCGTTGGTGCCGGTGGCGTTGAACACCACCTCGTCGATGGCCACCGCCGAGCCCACCTGCAGGGTGATGCCGTAGGCGGCCGAACTGGTGGGCGCATAGGTGAAGACCGCATCCGCGCGCGGTGCCATGCCGGCCAGGAGCGCGACCGCCACCGCCGCGCGCAGCAGTTCAGACACTGGTCGCGGTGTAGGTGATGGTGGTCGTGTAGGTGCCGGGCGCCCAGGTGAGGGTCGAGCCGGTCAGCGAGAACGTCCAGGTGCCGGTCGCGACGGTTGACGGCACGAAGGTGCTCGGTGCCGCACCGGTGGCCACCAGCGTGGCGCCGCCGGGGTGCGCCAGGCCCGCGCCCGAAGTCACGCCGATGTTGGTGAGCGCGGGACCGCCCGTGGGTGCGAAGGCGCTGGCCGTGTAGCTCAGCGAGCCGCCGCCAGAACTGTTGGTCCATGCCGAGACCGGCACCGCCGCGGGGTTGGTCACTGTGCCGAGCGTTGGCGCGGTGCCGTCCCAGTTGGCCGCCTGGTTGTTGCCGGGCGTGATCGCCGGGGCGGTGGCCCAGGTGATCGGCGCGGTCCAGTTCAGCGAGTCGCCGGTGCCGGTCTGGGTGCCCACGCGAAGCAGGATGAGCTTCGGCACGGTCACGCTCAGGTTGAGGTGGGCCTGTGCCGTCACGGCGGGCGTGCCGGTCCCGTAGCCGTACTGGCTCTCGGCCAGCGCCACGCCGGCGGCCAGCGCGAGGGCCGCGCCGGCGGCGGCAGTCAGCAGTTTCGTGTGATGTCTCATCTCGGTTTCCTTTGCGTTGCGTTGAAAGAAAGCGGAACAGAACCTCGAACGGAACACGGGGTCGGCGGCGCGGCGGCGGACGTCGCCTTCATTGCCCCACCCTGGTCACGGGGATCGCCGCGCTGGCCTGGCCGCGCAGCGGCACGTCGACGCTCGCGCCCGCGTCGCGCGCCGGTCCCCAGGGCAGCGGCACGGTCTCGGAGGTGAGCGTGAGCTGGTGGCGGCCGGTGGTCACCTGCGGGAATTCGAAACGGCCGTCGCGGTCGGTCACCGCGCGGTAGCGGCCGTCGAGCAGCACCTCGACGTTGGCGACGCCGCCTTCGCCGATCTGCGCTTCGCCGTCGTTGTTGGTGTCGTAGAACACGCGCCCCGCCACGCTGCCGCTGCCCGCGTTGCCGGTGCGCGCGCCCACGGCCTGGTAGGCCGAGCCGCCGGAGCCTTCCCAGCGCAGGTAGACGTACACCGTCTTGTCGCTGGTGCGAAAGAGCGCCGGCGTGTTGAGCGCCACCGGCACGCTGGTGGCGCGCGCCTGGTTCAGGTTGGCGGCGATGCCGGCGCGCCAGCCGGGCGCAAGATTCTTCTCGGCGCTGACGGTGCCCGACAGGCCGCGGCTCGTGTAGAGGCCGCCGTGCTGCGAGGTGTAGCGCAGGTTGCCGGTCACGCTGAAACCGTCGTCCAGCCAGAAGCGGAACTGCACGCCGGCGGTGGGGTAGTTGCGCGTGCTGCCGTTGCTCCGGTCGCGCGCGTAGCCGATGGTGGTGGTGAGCTCGGGGCGCAGCGTCTCGAAGCGCCCGCCGATCCAGTCCTGCTCCCACAGCAGTTCCTCGCCCGTGGCCGTGCCGTCGCCGAGCACGATCGCCTCGTTGCGCCGCACCGAGAGGTTGAAGCGGCTGCGCGGCCAGTCGAAGAAGCGCGTTTGGTAGAAGGCGTCGGCGTAGAGGCTCCGGAAGCGGCTGCCTTGACTCGATGCCTGCGAAGTCGCGCCGGCCGCGGTGCCTTCGTAGCGCGTCTGCATCAGGTTCAGGCTGCCGCCGAACGAACTGTTGCGGTCCAGCAGGTACTGGAAGTTGCCGCTCGCGCCGGCGCGGCGGTAGCCGAACAGGTTGAAGCTCTCGTTCGGCGCCGCGCGCTCGAAGTCGAGCGCGGCGCCCCAGTTCAGGCGGCTGTCGCTGCGGTCGATGCGCCAGTAGGCGCCGCGCGTGCCGGTGGCCAGCGGGTAGTCGCCGAAGTACAGGTTGGGCCGCGCCGCGTACACGCCGGCCTCGTGCCGCCAGGCGCCGGTGCGCGCGCCGGCTTCCAGGAAGAGGCCGTTCGAGCTGCCCGTGGCCACGCCCGGCGTCGGCGAACTCGTGCGGCTGCCCACCAGCGTGGCGCGCGCGCGCACGTCGCCGTCGCGCAGCGGCTCGCGGCCGTAGCCGATCGAGGTGGCCCAGCTCGTCACGTCCTTGCGGCCGAAGCCCTGCGCGGTGACGGGGTCGAAGTAGTAGGCCGGCACGTCGCGCGCCTGGTCGAGCTGGAACGACGCGAACCACGGCTCGCCCAGCCGCCGCGTCGCGCCGAGCCAGGCCAGCGTGCCCTGGCTCTTCTCGAAGCCCGGGTAGGGCCCGCCCGCGAGGTTGCCGCGCTTGCCGAAGCCCGCGCGCACGTCGATGTCGGAATTGAAGATGCGCGTCGATGCGCCGCGCACCGTGGTCGAGCCCAGGGAAAGCCGGTAGTTGCGCGAGAGCCCGTCGGTGAGCTCGCTGTAGATGTCGCCCACCGCGGTGTCGGCGAAGGTCTGCGCGGTGAGCGGGAAGCCGAGGTTGCGCAGCGTGAAGCGGCCGCTGGTGGCCTCGCGCGCATAGCCCAGCGAGCCGATGCCGCCGCCGCTCAGGAAGCTGTCGCCGCTCAGGTGGCGCGCATCGGCCTGCAGCACGAACTCGCCGTAGTTCAGCGTCTCGCGGCGGTATTCGAAGCGCTGGCCGAACTCGCTGGCGCGCTGGCGGCCGAAGCCGGTACTGGTGGCGTCGCCGAAGCCGATGCGGCTTTCCACCAGCCAGGCGCGAAAGCCCTGCGGCTGCTCGGCTTCAGGACTGGCATCGGCTTCGGCCGTGCCGGTGTCCGGGTTCATGAAGCGGTCTTCGTAGCCCTTGGGAGCGGCGTCGATGAGCGCCTTGAGGCGCGCCTGCTCCGCCTGCGCGCGGTCGATGGGTTCGATGCGCGCGTCAGCCACGACCGGTGCGGCCGCGGCCGCTGTGTTGTTCTTCGACGGCGCGGCGGTCTGGGCCTGCGCGCATGGACATCCTGCCAAGGCCGTCGCGCATCCGATCCACATGTGCGCGAGCGTCGGGCGCCACCGCGTGCCGGCGGGCCCGGCCGCTGTCCACAGCGTCACTCGAATCATCCAAAGACATCCCTGTTGTCCCGGGCGGTGGAGCCCTGTTTCGAATCAAGGATCAGGATATTTCAGATTTGTCATCTATGGTAACTTTTGATGTCTCGAAGGGTTACCTCGTCGGAGTGCGTTGGTTTTTTCGCGCAGGTCGTGCTCAGAATCGAAGCCTTTCGGATTCATCGGCACCTTGATGAAGTCGAAGGTCTTCCCCACTTCAGGAACACTTCAGGAAGTTGGTGCGGCGTCACTGCACGGACGCCTTGCCGACTTAGAATTTTTTGGCTTCGACATTTCTCATTCCATGGCTGACTCCTCCAATACCAAACTCCCGTTCCAGGCCGAAGTCGCGCAACTGCTGCACCTCGTCACGCATGCGCTGTACTCGAACAAGGAAATCTTCCTGCGCGAGCTGATCTCGAACGCGTCCGACGCCTGCGACAAGCTGCGCTTCGAGGCGCTCGACCATCCCGAGCTGTACGAAGACCAGCCCGAACTCGACGTGCGCCTGAGCTTCGACAAGGCCGCGCGCACCATCACCATCACCGACAAGGGCATCGGCCTGTCGCGCCAGGAGGCCATCGACAACCTCGGCACCATCGCCAAGAGCGGTACCAAGGACTTCATGAGCAAGCTCAGCGGCGACCAGAAGGCCGACGCGCAGCTCATCGGCCAGTTCGGCGTGGGCTTCTATTCGGGCTTCATCGTGGCCGACCGCATCACGGTCGAATCGCGCCGCGCGGGCCTGCCGGCGGAGCAGGGCGTGCGCTGGGCCAGCGGCGGCGCGGGCGACTTCGAGGTGGCCGACATCACGCGCGCTGCGCGCGGCACCAGCATCACGCTGCACCTGCGCGACGATGCCGACGAATACCTCAATGCCTGGAAGATCAAGCAGATCGTCGGCAAGTACTCGGATCACATCTCCCTGCCCATCCTGATGGAAAAGGAAGAGTGGAAGGACGGCGAGAACGACCAGCC